>Ga0265293_10000606_pt1 | contig 84282 bp, 56 predicted proteins | sample Munlanlewell138R_FD_192505 | JGI IMG/M metagenome (GOLD analysis project Ga0265293, IMG submission 192505) | Leachate microbial communities from a municipal landfill in Southern Ontario, Canada - Leachate well 138R | ecosystem: Engineered > Solid waste > Landfill > Unclassified | place: Canada... | reverse complement strand
AGAGAAGTTAAGCCTGTCAGCGCCGATGATACTGCGGTCATACGTGGGAAAGTAGGTCGTTGCCACCCCCTTTTTAATAAAAGCCTTCACATATCAATATGAGAAGGCTTTTTTGGTTATAAGAATATAGCTTTGTTCTGATCTCATATCAATGAAACAGCCCTGCAAGAGTATTGAAAGGTAATTCAGTGCCTTTTTTTGTTTATTTTTGCACCCAAATTATTTGTAATAATTAACCCCATATCTATGATTTTAGGTTTATTGAAAGAACAGATGCCTGAGACACGTGTAGCATTACTTCCCGAAACAGTTGCTGCCTTTATTGATCTCAAGGTAGAAGTAATAGTTGAGACGGGTGCAGGAAAGGCTGCTTTTGCAGAAGATGCAGACTATCAGGCAATAGGTGCTAAATCAGCTTCACGGAGCGAGGTGTTTGAAAAGGCTGACATATTGTTGATGATTCACCCGCCTGCAGAAGAAGATATTGCAAAAATGAAAGATACACAAGTATGGATCAGTGCATATAATCCCCTTTGGGAGACAGACCTGGTCCAAAGCTTTTTGAATCGTAAGCTGACAAGCTTTAGCCTGGATTTGATACCCCGTACCACTCGTGCTCAATCAATGGATATCCTTTCTTCAATGGCTACCGTATCAGGCTATATGGCTGTGTTGGAAGCAGCTTTACGCCTCCCAAACTTTTTCCCTATGTTTATGACAGCAGCCGGAACGATCCGACCGGCAAATGTGTTGATACTTGGAGCTGGAGTAGCCGGATTGCAGGCTATTGCCACATCTCGTAAGTTAGGTGCACAGGTACAGGTGTTCGATGTACGCTCGGTAGTGAAAGAAGAGGTGATGAGCTTAGGAGCAAAGTTTGTTGAAGTAGAAGGCGCCATAGAAGACGCTGCCGCAGGAGGATATGCCGTAGAGCAAACAGAAGAGTTTAAAAAGAAACAGCAAGATGCTATCAATGCACATGCTGCCAAAGCAAATGTAGTCATTTGCACAGCCCAAATACCCGGAAAAAAAGCACCAGTATTACTACCTGTTCAAGCTGTAGAAGCAATGAAACCCGGATCGGTGATTATTGATCTGGCTGCATCAACAGGTGGAAACTGTGAGCTTACTAAAGATAATCAAACCATCATACATCAAGGAGTAACTATAATAGGAGAGTCAAATTATCCAGCTCAAAAACCTATTGACGCAAGCCGAATGTTTGGTAAGAATGTGTTCAATTTTATGAAACTCCTTATCGGAAAAGAAGGTGAACTGCAGCTCAACTTTGATGATGATATTGTCAAGGGTACTTGTATCACCCATCAGGGCACGGTATATAACGAAAGAGTTAAAGCTATCATAGAAAAAAAATAATCTTATGGAACAAGTATTAACGCTATTTTTTGAATACAAAGAATCTATTTTCATCATTGCACTTTCAATCTTTTTGGGTGTTGAAGTGATATCGAACGTTCCGGCAGTACTGCATACGCCTTTGATGTCGGGTGCCAATGCTATCAGCGGTGTTATTATCATTGGTGGAATTATTCTGGTAGGCCATTCCGACCTGAGCACCCTTTCGGTGGATCTGGTATTGGGTATTTTGGCTTTAGTGTTTGGAACCTTAAACGTAGTTGGTGGCTTCGTGGTTACCGATAGAATGTTGGAAATGTTTAAAAAGAGAAAAAAATAAGCCCATATGGATAAGATCATAGGAATCGTTAATGGTGTAGAGTTTACCATAGGTACATCGCTTTTAGAGTTGAGCTATCTGCTTGCAGCTCTTTTGTTTGTATATGGGTTGAAATTGCTCTCACACCCTGATACAGCCCGTAAAGGAAATATGTGGGCTGCCACTGGAATGGGATTGGCGATGCTGACAACCCTGCTGTTGCATAAGAATAGTAGTGGCGAAGGTATAGCCTTGATGAATATATGGGTGATCATCGTTTTCATTGGCTTAGGATCGGCTATAGGATGGATAGTAGCCCGAAAAGTTAAAATGACAGCCATGCCCCAATTGGTATCTGTGTATAATGCTACAGGAGGTGCTGCTTCTATGTTGGTAGCCCTGCTCGAGTATCCACATGCCGTTGCAGGTGATATAGGCTCTATTTTAGTGACGATATTGGGCCTGGTAATTGGTGCTATAGCGTTTAGCGGAAGTATGATAGCCTATGGTAAATTAGACGGAAAAGTAGGTGATATCATGAAGCCGTTTATGACCTACCTGAATCTGTTTCTATTAGTGATAACCTTTGCCTTAAGCATTTATATTATCGCTTCACCACTTCCTCCAACCGATTTGATGTGGGCCTTATACACGCTGACAGCTCTGGCATTGCTTTATGGGGTCATGTTTGTAATGCCTATTGGAGGTGCTGATATGCCAGTGGTTATTTCGCTGTTGAATGCGTTAACAGGTGTGGCGGCTGCAATGGCCGGATTTATATACGGTAATCAGGCAATGATTTTAGGAGGTATATTAGTCGGCTCAGCAGGTATGATACTGACAATACTCATGTGCAACGCTATGAACCGATCTCTGTTAAATGTGATAATCGGGTCATTTGGCGGCAGCTCCGGTGTTGGTTCCGATAGTGTTGATCAAACAGTACGCGAAATTGCTCTGAGCGATGCAGCTATCTTGTTGAGCTACTCTCAAAAAGTTTATATAGTACCCGGTTATGGGCTTGCAGTAGCACAGGCACAACACCTTTGCCATGAGTTGGATACACTGTTAGAAGGCAAGGGTGTAGAGGTGAAATATGCCATACATCCAGTGGCCGGACGTATGCCAGGTCATATGAACGTGCTGTTGGCCGAAGCCGATGTGCCATATGAAAAATTAATGGAAATGGATGATGCCAATCAGGAAATGGCTAATACCGATGTAGTAATAGTAGTAGGAGCCAACGATGTGGTGAACCCCGCAGCCGAAGATGATCCCGCAAGTCCAATATATGGAATGCCAATCATTAAAGTGTTGGAAGCAAAAAATATTATAGTGATGAAACGCAGCATGGCAACAGGGTATGCTGCAATACCTAATAACCTGTTTTACCACCCGAAGAACCGCATGCTGTTTGGCGACGCAAAAGCTACCCTACAAAAATTGGTAGCCGAAATAAAAAGTATGTAACCTGTTTTGATTATCCTTTAATCAAAAAAAGAGCCTTTTTCATACAAGAAAAAGGCTCTTTTTGTTTTCATAGAAATATATATTTACCATAGCAACCGAAATGAAAATATAAACTTGCTTATACCTATGGTTGGGAAAGACCTTTAGAGATGTTTTACAACCCCTTGTGTGATATATTGAGCTAATAAAAGCTGTTGCAACCCATAGAATCATACTGTTGCCATAAGTAAACTATCTTGATATCAGGTTAGTAGCTAGTACCTATGACTTTTAAGAAATGTATATGTTAAGCTTATCGAGTATGAATCGGGGGAGGGTGATAAACCTATTAAAAAAGGGGCTGTCCTTTTAGGACAGCCCCTTTTTGTTGGTATGTATCTCTTTCTATTAGAAGATATATCTCACACCGATCTGTAGCTGCCAAACCTGGCTATAGTTATATAATGGGGAATAGGTTTCGGTAGGATATTCACCATTAACCTTAACCATTGAGAAGCTAGGCACATTGCTTGCGTCCTTACCTTCATATCTGAGAATTTTTCCACTGTTCGACAAGGCGTTGGTTTTGTAAACACCCCATTCGTTATTCAGTAAATTACCAAAATTCAATACGTCAAGACTAAACTGTAAAGTATTCCTTTGTCCGGCTACATTGAAATAATATTCACGGGCAACGCGTAAATCAAATCTGTTTACCCAAGGAGCACGTGCTGAATAAGCTTCGGCATATTCACCTTTATGTTTGCTGAGGTAATTATCTTGCTCAAGGAATTTAAAGAATGCATCTTCATCTTCCTGACTGATGAATTTGATGTCACCTTTGTTTTTAGGGATGTATATCAGATCGGAGATGATACCATCACCATTCATATCATTGGCATAAACAAAGCTATTGCCATAAGGTGTAAATCCGTTGTAGAACAAGTTAATACGAGTAGCTGACTTCATCTCATTATTGCTCCATGGCAGTTTGTACGAAACTGATGCAATAAGTTGTGAAGGCATCACATATTGTGAGCGCTGTACTCCCGGCAGGTGGGGTCCATCAATTTGAACAAGTCCGGTATAGGCTGATGCTGCATTGCTTCCGGGCATACCTGACACCTCTTTCAGTTCGGTTTTAGTGTAGGATACCATGATATCCAGGTCTCTTACAGGTTCGGCAAATACCGAGATATTACCTATCGCACCCCATCCTTCGTCAGTGTTTGAAAGGATATAGGCATTTCTGTTATTGTATGACAAGTCATTACTTGAAGGATAGATATATCTGTCATCCGGGCCGCTAAAACGAGCCCAGCTGTCGTCTGGCTCTCTAAGGTCATAATTCTTCAGCATCACACCGTTCAGCGTCTTGGTAAAGATACCTTCAACAGTGAATGAGAATGGGAATGAGGCAGGCACCTGATAGTCTAATGCAACTGAGGTTTTCCATACCTGCGGCATTTTGAACTCTGGATCAATTCCGTTAATATCTCTTGGCAGTGCGCCGTCTTCAGGTGTAATAGTATTTGGAAGACCTAATCTGCTGATCATCTCGCTTACATCGGTGATCATGGGACCGGCTAACAAAGCCAGATTTGGATCAACGGAGGTGATGTTACCGTCAGAATCATACCTTGTTACGGCAGCATAGCTTCCTTGAACCATTCCCGAGTTTGTAGGCATATTGGTAAAGAACACCAAGGGGAGCCGTCCGGCAAATAAACCTGTACCACCGCGCAGCTTCAAGGTTTCATCGCCCATCACGTTCCAGTTGAATCCTACCCTTGGAGATATCTGAATCTTTGCAGTTGGCCATGCGCCGGTATTAATGGTTTTTCCACCAAAGTCAAGAGCACTGATGGCATTATTTCCAATCAAATTGTCTTCATATACTAAGTAATCGGCTCGTAATCCGTAGGTTAATTTGAAATTAGGATTCACACTGAATTCGTCTTGCGCATACAGTCCGAACTGATTGAATGCAACCTCAGCGGCAGGATTTTTTTCTCCGTCATATCCATATGTGATTGCAAAGTCTCTTGGTGCTGCCTGATTCAGGAAGTCTTCCAGGCTGGCATAGCGGTAATAACCAGTTCCGTTACGCATATAGGAGTTGTTGGCCATCTGGTGCTCAAAGCTAACACCAAAGGTGAACTTATGCTTGTTGCGATATACGTTTACGTTATCTATGATGTTGAAGATGTTGTTGTGAACTCCATTATTCCAGGTAAATAATTCATAACCTGCTGAAATATAAGGCTCAACTATTTGACTTCCATCGGGGTTAACACCATACATAATGTCGATGAATGGGAATGGCGACGAGTTTGAACCACGTATATCCGCAATTTTTGTGTAAGTAGTCAGGAATTGATTTGAGATGCTGTTTGAAAAACGGCTGTTCAGATCAAATGCGAAAGAGTTAACTATATTATCTTGTGAATAAATGGAGTTTGAAAACGCCATGGAATGCTGTGAGATACGGTTCATAGTTGAGTTACGAAGCCCGGCATCAGTCGAGTTTCCGTTAGTAGGAAACCAGGTTTGGTTTTTGGTATAGTTATACCTTACACTCAATTTATTTGCATCGTTTATGTTCCAGTCAATTCTGGCCATCAGCTTTCTATTGCTTTGGTCGGCGGGATAACCTGTATATGAACCAGGATCGTAGCCGTAGTTTGAGATCAGATGTTGTTTGACCTTTTCCATATCAGAGATGCTGGTACGCGACAGTTGAAGGTCGGTATTTGCAACTCCATTTTCTGAAGGTCTCCATGTAACTACCTGACCTGGTTTAAGCTCATATTCGCCGTTTACAAAGAAGAAGAGCTTGTTTTTGATGATAGGCCCACCTAATGAAAGGCCATAAGTTTGAGTAGATTCGTCATCACGAGCACCAAAATCGATCTCATCAATGCGGTTCCCACGCATATCCTGATTATTATAGTAGGTGTATGCCGTTCCTCTGAACCGGTTGGTTCCGGATTTGGTAATAGCATTGATACCTCCACCAATGAAATTGGTTTGACGTACGTCAAAAGGTGCTACTACGACCTGTACTTCTTCTATAGCATCCAATGAGATGGGATTTCCACCACCTGGAAGATTGGAACTCAAGCCGAAGTTATTGTTGAAATTGGCACCATCAACTGTAAAGTTGGTCGATCTTCCATCACCTCCGGCAAAGCTCATCCCGTTTGCATAAGGTGATAATCGGGCAATGTCCTGTATGCCCCGTGTAATAGTAGGCATAGTAATTAAGTCTTCATTTGAGATGTTGGTGGTAGCGCCAGTTTTCTCTGTAGCAAATTTTGTTACCGGAGCCGAGACGATCACCTCACCCAACGCAATAGATTCTTCAACTAATTTTACTCTAAGGGTATAGGTTTCACCTAAGGTCAGTGAAATGTCTTCGGTTATGGATTTACCAAACCCAACAAAAGATACTTCCACACGGTAAGGACCACCAACACGCATACCGGTTAACATAAACCGACCATCAGCGTTAGTAATAGTACCGTAAGAAGTACCCGAAGGTGCGTGTATAGCAACCACAGTAGCACCGGCAATAGGGCCTTCCTGGTCAGTAACACGTCCGTTCATGCTCGAAGTTGTAATCTGAGCATGCATAGCTGTAGTGAACATTAATGCAAATGCCACTACTAAAAATCTGAACTTGTGTAACATAGTGTAAAGATTTAAACATTCGATAGATTGAAAATTCAATAAAATTTTGATTTGTGAAACTCACACAAAAATAAAAGAAAAGATAGCAGATGCAATTTTTTTTTCGGCCCTTTCCAGCACCAAGACTATTGATAATGAACATAAAAAGGCGAAATAAACTGAAAATGAGCAGTTTGTGGTTTCCTGCATTGTTAATAAATACCTTGAACCACTGAAGCCGACCAAGAGGAGAGATCAATGACACTATCATAAACTTTCTTACACCTAAACTTATACGCTGTATAGGCTTAAAAAAGTTTGAGCTAAAAAAATGATGTGCTGAAAGTGGACAACTTTATAGCATTCTTGCATACGATTTGTTGCAGAATCCTATATACTGAAAGCAGATCGCACTAGGTTTATGGGACAACTAAACGCCGGACTTTTCCTAATTTATAGCTCCCCATACGTATCAGATATACACCTGATTTGGCATACGACATATCCAGCATATAGCTATATTTTCCGTTCACCGGATTCACCCTGTTTTCAACTAAGATATGACCTTTGATATCATAAAGGTTGAAAATAAGTGTTTCATCCAATGCACCGGCTTCCAATTCGACTATATACTGCTTTTCACTTATGGGTGTAATCATCAGGTCTGTAAGTACGTCTTCATAAGCCGGTGCTGAGGTAAATAGCGTTACATCAACCATATAGTCTTCTGTTTCGCCATAAATAGTGGAAGCGCAGGCATCATTAGGTACGTATTGATTCCAGCTACTTTTGATTCGCATGATATGGTTGCCTAACTCAGCATTTTCAGGGATTAATAGCTCCAAAGTATCAATATAAGTACCCATACCCTGATTAGGTGCTATCCGATAATTGTCAATGAGTAGTTCATTGGGCTCAAATACATAGTTGTCATTGAAATCAATCCATACCTTGATGAACATATCTCCATATCCGGTGCCTATCACCAACGGATAACTGAAAGTTTTTTCTAGTTTGGTTGATAAGGTGCTAAAATTGGAATAGCCTGATTCGGAACAATCAGTATGGTTGCTAATATCTCCTATCTCAACAAGTTGTATTGCCATACCATAATTGCACGATGATTCAGGTTGGCAGATGTTTTTTTCGATCTGGGTTACCAGAGTATCATTATCCGGATACGAATCAGTAGGTAATGAGGTGAAGGTAGTCAATTCATATATTCCCATCTTGCTGAAATCGGCTAATTCCTCGAACTGGTAACTCATGGATTGTCCGCCTTGGAGTGTGTCATCAATCAAAGCAGTGATCAGAGCGTCATCCAATACATAGCCAACCTCAAAATTTGTTTGTGGGAGTGTTCCAAAATTATGCAGATTGATGGCTACTTTCTCAAAAGCAGGCAAGGAGCCATTCACCGGATTGATCAGCTCGGCTATGCCTATATCGTTTTGATACAGATGTTGTACGGTTTTGGTGATGGTATCGTTTTCAGGTACTGCATCGCCTTCTAACATATTGATCACAGTGATCTGGTATTGACTCCCTTCAGTGCTTAGGTCAAGTGTGGTATTAAAACTATATGTGAAGCTACTGGCTGATGGGATAGGACCGGGTATGATTTCGGTTACAATCAGCTCGTCATCCAATAAAAGCTGCACAGGAAGATCGGTCTGCTCCGATTGTCCGGCATTAAACAGACTTACTGTAACTGTTTCTGCATCACTTAGCGCACCATCCGTTGGGCTTTCTATGCTGACCATTGAAATATCGTTGGCTAAGGTAGGAGCTAATCTGAACACTCCAACCACATCCGTGCGACCGCCATTATTGAAAAACTCAGCTATATGCCAAAATGTTTTATCATCAGCCGGATCAAGGGTCATATGCACATAATCGGCTAATCTGCTGCTTGGATTATTAGTGTTGCTTTGGGCAATCAATGTTTCGTCTATTGTCATCACCCCTGGTGGATCGGAAGCATAGCGTCCGGTGTGGTAAACAGCAATTCGTTCGGTACTGCTAACAGTAGTATAGGCCATGCCAATATTTCCATCGCCGTCCATCACCATACTGGCAGAGAAGGCATCTTTTCCGTTGTAGGGTGAGGTGTAGGTTCCTTCCTGAAATATTTCCCATGGCTCGCCATCACCGTACTGACGAAGCTCGTACCAACGTATCCCTGCCAACTCAGCGTTACCGGGTGCCACATCTACCACAAAATTGAAAATAGCTGAATTATAGTCTGGGAATCTTCGATATTGTGCCTGATTCATAATAGTAGCCTGAAGCACATCTTGATCAGGACCCGATGGCTGAGGCCGATTGGAAAACGAACCCCCATCAAATACCGAAACAAATGGAGTGGTGACTAATTCCTGAGCTGCTGAGATAGTGGAGTTGGATGGATTATCCCAATCCACATTTACTGTCCAAAGCTTCAGATGGTCCACACTTACACCCGACCAAGCATCATCCTGCATATATACTACGGTAGCATTACCTGCAGGTGGCAGATCGCCATTGGATACACTGAAAACCTGAGGGCTGTAAAAACCGGAAGTCCGTATGCCGGGTAAGGGGAATCCTATAAAAGGTGCAGCACTACCAGCTATAACCGAATCGCGATGAATGACAAATAATCGATTATTGTTGTAAATATTGGCCGTAACGTAATAGCCATCGCTCCAGATTGAAAACTTGGGATAGTCGGGAAAGCTGCCAGTAGTGAATCCAGTGGTATAAATATACCAGTCGTCATTAACCGGATCTGGCCCTTGTGAGATGGCCACATTAAATCCGTTAGGACTGCTGTCGAACTCGGTGATGATAAAACGATCGGCCTGCTTATCGTATAACACTATTGGATCGCCTAAATTATTTCCAGGGAAAAGGGTTGACAAGGATGCGGCTGGCGTTAGTGGATTACCACTCTTGTCGAAAACCCTGAAACCAACGTTCCATCCACCCACAAAATGATTTGGTCCGGCAGCACCGGTCGGATCGGAGGGAGTATAATTAGATACGTTGGCATTAAATATCAACTCAGGCTCACGGATATTGAAACGAGTAGCCAAAGCTTGTTCCTTGACAAGCGCATCGCCATCTACAGGTAGCCCTTTACCCGGTACAACCATATTACTCCCTCTTCGTTTAGGCTGACCTGAACGAGCCGGTGCATCAGGATCGGCAGCTTTGAAAGTGCCGGCTGCAATTTGCTTGGAAATGCTGGGAACCAGAACAGGCTTGGAAATAATACCGTTTACACCTGCCGTCATAGTCTCGGGCAGGTCTTGGGCAAGACTATTCAAACCAATGATAATCAAAATACTGAAAAATAAATAACGAATATTCATAATAATATATATAGATATGAGAGGTTAAAAATAGTATTTACTTCTGTACAAACAATACTACTGACTACTTACAATATTGAATGAATGGTTTTTAACTAAAATTTAACAAAACAGCAGGCTTTTTTTGAAGTGTCAATCTGTTTTCAGTAAATGATATGCAACAGGATATTTGAAAGAATCATATTTTTCCGCAAACGATAGCAATTGTTTTTAAAGCTGTTTTCGTGAAATAATATAGCATATATTCCTTGTTTTTCCGATATTTACATCAGAATCCTAAAGTAGGTTATATCTTAATTTTTTTTGATATGAAGCTTAGTTTTATCATTCATTACCGGACAAGTTGGGGGCAGGAACTCCTGATAGGTGGTTCGGATGCGGTGTTAGGCAGTTGGGATACTGAGAAAGCTGCTGCCATGGACTATGTGGGTAAGGATAAATGGTCGCTGACATTGGAATTAAATGCCCATGATTACGTAGAGTACAAGTATTTGATACGTGAAGCCAATGGAGTGATTCATTGGGAAGGAGGGGATAATCGCAACTTGAGCACTAAGGATTATGAGCATATCACTATGGTTGATCATTGGCACCCACTGGTAGATACTCAAAGGGTGCTGCTGTCAAAAGTATTTACTGTAGCACTGATGAAACCCTATAAGTTATTTTCTGCGAAATCTAAAGTTAAGTCAACCCAAACCCTTCGCTTCTCATTGTTGGCTCCTCGCATAAATCCAGGTTATGCAATGGCTGTTGTTGGAAATAATACAGTGTTAGGAGATTGGAAAAAGCCGGTTTTAATGGGAAATAAAGCATATCCTATTTGGGAGCTTGAGTTTGATCTGGCATATTTCGACGGGCCTGTATCGTATAAATATGTGATTATTCGACTTTCGGATAACAAGATCATGCATTGGGAAGCAGGTGAGAACCGTTTGCTTGTACCTTCCCAGACCAATGGGGATAGATTGCTGTATCGGGTTAATGATGAGGGGTTTCGCTATGCAGATAACTGGAAAGGTGCCGGTGTGGCTGTCCCGGTCTTTTCGCTGCGAACTAAATCAAGCTTTGGGATAGGAGAGTTTAAAGACCTGAAGAAATTAATTGACTGGTGCGTACTTACCGGTTTGAAGGTGATACAGATCCTGCCTATTAACGAAACAGTGGCTACTCACTCATGGTTAGACTCTTATCCGTATAACTCTATCTCAGTAACGGCTTTACATCCGGTGTATCTGAACCTGACGGAAATAGGCAAGCTATCCGACCAGAAATTAATGAAGGAGTTTGAACATATTGGTGAAAAGCTCAATGCACAGCAGACAGTTGATTATGTGGAGGTAACCCGACATAAGTCGCGCTATTTTAAATTGATCTTTGATCAGGAATGGGAGCAACTATGTAAAACCAATACATATAAAAAGTTCTTTAAAGAAAATAGTGTTTGGCTCCAGCCCTACGCCGCATTTTGTTACTTACGCGATCTGTATCATACAAGTGATTTTCGTCAATGGGGCGATTATTCGGAATACAAACCTGAACAAATTGCAGCCTTGACTGATCCTTCACAGCCTTTTCATGAGCATATTGCTATCCATTATTTTATTCAGTATCATCTTGATAAACAGTTGCGCGATGTAGTTGACTATGCCCATGCACATCGTGTAGCTTTAAAAGGTGATATCCCTATTGGAATAAGTTCCAATAGTATAGAAGCCTGGACAGATCCTTCGTTATTCAATCTTGATGGACAAGCAGGTGCTCCTCCGGACGATTTTGCCATCATGGGTCAAAACTGGGGATTCCCTACTTATAACTGGGATGTGATGGCTTTAAACAGCTATGCATGGTGGCGAAAACGTCTGGCTATGATGGAGAAATATTTCGACGCCTACCGTATTGACCATATTTTAGGCTTCTTTAGGATATGGGAAATACCCAAACATGCCTTACAAGGGGTTCAAGGATATTTTAAACCGGGTCTGCCGTTCTCCGAAGCTGAGATTGAGGAATATGGTCTTTGGCTTGATCATGACAGATTCGTCAAACCATATATACGAGCTCATTTTTTACAGGACTTTTTTGGTGAATATACTGAGGTAGTAAGGAAAAACTTTCTTACAGAGATAGACTTTGATGTGTTTGAGGTCAAGCCTGCTTTTAACACCCAACGCAAAGTTTTTGACTATTTTGAAAAGCTCAGGCAAGAGCAGGAATTTATTCCAATGCATGAGGTGATCCGAGACGGATTGATGGGGTTGTTGAATGAAGTACTTTTCATAGCAGACCCTTACAGCAAACAGCCGGGCTACCATCCTCGCATTGCATTGCATTATACTTATTCATATCGTGAGCTGGAAGCCTGGCAAAAGATGGCATTTGATGAGTTGTATATTCATTTCTATTATCAGCGGCATGATGAATTTTGGAAGCACCACGCATTATCTAAGCTGCCTGCATTGATAGGTGCTTCTGATATGATGGTTTGTGGCGAAGACCTTGGGATGGTGCCGCAGAGTGTTCCCGAAGTGATGCGGCAATTATCTATCCTTAGCTTAGAGATACAGAGGATGCCTAAGAACCCGGATATAGAATTTGCACATCCAAATGATGCCCCGTATCTGAGTGTATGCTCTACTTCAACTCACGACCTGCCCACTATTCGAGGGTGGTGGGAAGAAAATCGGGAAAGAACCGAACGATTTTATCGCAATATGCTGGGACATAATGATACTGCGCCTTATTTTGCAGAGCCGTGGATATGTCGGGAAATCGTGAAGCAGCATTTGTATGCTCCGGCTATGTGGGCTATTTTCCCTATACAAGACCTGATCGCAATGGATGGTGAGCTGCGATGGGATGAAACGGATAGAGAGAGAATTAATGTACCCTCCAATCCGGAAAATAAATGGCAGTACCGGATGAACCTGCTAATGGAGGAATTGTTGGAAGCTGATGATTTCAATCAAATGCTCTTCGATTTAATACGTCTATCCAACAGAGATCAGTGAAGCCGGAAACTATATTACTAAAAAAAGCACTGAATAGTTCAGTGCTTTTTTTAATTTATTCGATTGTAAAACAATTGTTTAGTTTACTATCATTTTGCGGGTTATCTTTTCAGTACCGGCTTGTACGGTATAGAAGTAGATACCTGTTGGAAAGTCTACATCTTGTATTACAAGGCTGGTTTGTCCGGCTGGTTTGTATCCATATTTTTTGTCATATACTTTTTGACCAGTCAGGTTATACACCTCTATATTCAGTTGGCTTCCTTTGGCTAAATTAACTGTGATATAGGTTTCATTACTGAAAGGATTTGGGAAGTTTTGACTTACTTGCAACGCTTCAACGGCTTTAATCTCTTCAGATCCAACTATACAGAAGTCGGCATCGGTAAAGTAGAAGTCGGTGATATATTTATATTGTACTGGAGCGCCTGGGTCATCTTCCGGTGCTAAGGGCTGGAATGCAATTGGAATAGTATATTTTCCATCAGCAAAGAAGCTCTTTGATGCAACAGCATGGAAAGGTGCTGACCACATAGCTGCTGAGAACATAGTTACATTGGTGGCTACCGGATTGGTTCCATCACAGGTTAAATCGGCTGTACCCCATTGATTGGCACGTACGCCGCGGGCAAAAATATTAGGACGGTTATTGGATTCTGCTGTTTCTGCATCAGAATCTAACCACAATACAAATACGGTTTCACGGTCGGGGGAGATACTGATTTGAATTCTGTTGTCTTCAGTGAAATCGCCACCATCCCATTCACCGCGGAACTGACGTATATTACCTAATTTGATGGCATGCCAGGTTGTACCACCGTCGGTGGTGAAAATATCATAAGCAGCAAATAAATACTCAGCTGATACGATGCTGTAATCGTCGTTACCTACCACACCAATTACTACACCTATGTGCAGATTACCATCGGCATCCACAACGATATCATGATCAAATGCAGTCGTATAGGGAATTTGGTCGCGAGCTGGCAGAGGTTCTTCATATAGTTGAGCGATCTGGTCGTCGGTTAAAAGGTCTTCAATGATACCAGGTAGTCCGTTAGGGCCTGCAAGTTGGATTCCAACCGGATCGGACCAGGATTCACCACCATCTGTAGTTTTGAAAATAATTGGATAATAACCGGGAGATCCTGAAATTACAGTAGTCGTCTCGTTATCACCAATCATGGAGATATATCCTGTGTTTCCGTCTTCTGAGAAAGCTACTTTCACATGTGCCGGGCGGGTTGTAGCAGCAGCTACGGGGGCGTCTAACAATTCACGGGTAAATACAAAGTCAAAATCATCTTCGTCCCAGGTACCCTCATTCACTATCAAGCTCCCTTTATACACCACACTACCACTGCCCCAGTCTTGATTCACGTCAACGGCAAACACTTTACCTGTACGGGTGATATCATAGGCGTCAACAATATACTGATAGTATGGAGGTACGGATGATTGCAGATTTTTGGTATTAGTATTTTCGGGATCTGTTATATTAGCTACTCCATAGCTGTATCCTCCCCAGCTATCGGGTGAGTTGCTTCCGTCAAGATTTGGTGCATGAAACTGTAGCCATACATTTTCAATATCGGTGTTACCTACTGGATTGTAAAGGCCGTGTGAAGGATAACGTCCGGCATCCGTATAATATTCACCACCGGCATTATTGGTAGCAGTATAGATTTCGATCATATTAGTCCAGGTCAAACCACCGTCGAACGAAATATCGTAGCCTAAGTCACCAGAGTATCCGGCTGGATCTAATGCACCACCCATACGATGGAAATTAGTTACCACATTCACTTCGGGGGCTGCTGCAACAATTTCTTTCTGCCCGCCGGCATAGCTGTAGCTATACGCATTGGCTGAAGTACCAATATCAATAATAGTTACCGCATTAGTGTTTTTGTATTGTGGTAAAAATGCAGGGGCATCGTTTTGTTGGTTACTGATCATGCTAGTAGCTTTGGTAGGCTCTATACCGATCATCATTTTTTCGATAGCCTTGTGCTCACGCAGATTGCTTTTCAATTTGTAGGTACGCTGTGCAAAGGCTGTAAGACCAAGGCCTAACACGAGCGTTAATAGTAAAACTTTCCTCATAATTAGAAAATATTTTAGGGTTAGAAATGAAAAATAATTTATCATGCCAAAAGTAAACAAAAAATACGTCCCTGCAAGCAGAGACGTATTTATTTTAAGTAAATAATACTCTAATGAACGATCATTTTACGAGTAACTTTGTCATTGTCAGCCTGAACAGTATAAAAATAAACTCCCGTAGGAAGGCCTCCTCCCGAAATGATCAAGGGAGTAGCCCCAGAGCCTAATTTGCCATAATCGATTGATTTGATCTTTTGACCTGTCAGGTTGTATATATCAATACTTACATGTGCTGATTTTATCAGGCTTATGTCTACTGTGGTTGAACCTGTAAAGGGATTAGGCTTGTTTTGACTGATAGAAGCGATATTTGATACGTTTAACTCGCTTATTGAGGTCATAGTATAGGTTTTGGAAAAATCGGGTATATAAAAAAACTGTACCGGATTTGAGCCGTTATACTCGTTATCTAACTTTTGATATACCCATGGGATAGTGGCTTTCACTGTATTTTCTCCCACGATTTCCGAGAACACATAATACGGCATAGTAGCCCAGTTGGCAGTCCACATTGCCGGGCTCAGGAAGGTTACGTTCTCCACTTCGCCATGAGTGCCATTTTCACCTTCATAAGGGATAAAATCGCTGAAATAAATATCTGGTCTGGTGTTATCGTCGGCTTCAGGCAAATCACAATCTATCCATGAGAAGAAGATCAAGGTGCCATCCATAGTTGTACCTACCTGCGGTCTGTTGTAGTGGTTTACGGTAGTTCCACCTTCAGTAAACTCAGCTTTCCATTGCATGACATTAGTGATATGGTAGGCATCCCAGGTCTCACCTCCATCGGGCGACCATATATGGAATATAGCATTGACACCTTGCTGGGTGTAAATTCCATCTTCTGTGGCAAGCATAATATTGCCAATGATATGTGGGTTTCCCCATGCATCAACGGTTAGATCATGTATGTATCCTATGAAATAAATGATTTCATCCCTTGGCGGTACTATATCAAAGTAATCGGCTAAACGTTCATCGGTGATAAAATTTTTGATGGCATCTAACCCATCGGCACCTCCAAGTTGTACTTCAATAGGATCGTCCCATGTATCACCTCCATCGGTCGTCTTAAATAAAACAGGGTGATACGAAGTATAGGGTAGTGGATTGGCAAGTGAGGTAAGCACTGAGATAAACCCAGTTTGCCCGTCGGGGGCAAAAGCTATCTCTATATCGTTAATGCCACGTCCTTCTTCTATATCAAGTGGTATGCTGATATACGAGTTTTCTATCTCACTTGTTTCTGCATCATAGGTTCCTCTGACTACTGTGAGGATACCCAATCCGGTTGAAGTACTGCCGTCCCAGTCGGTTTCTTCGTCCACAAACCATATATCACCTTGTTGAGTTACGTTAAACGCATCGGGCAGGAACCATTTTTTTTCAGGAGTTGTAGAAAAAGCTGCTTGCCAGGGTGTTGCATCAGCTGCAAACGATTTGGCACCATAGGCTATACCACCCCAGGAACCGGCAGCACCATGACTGCCATCTAGAATAGGTGCCACATACGTATGTGCGGCATTAGCAGGGTCGGTGTTCCCTAAGGGATTCACTATGCCTCCTAATGGATAGCGTCCCGGACTATAACCTTCTATAGTAGGATCATAGTTTAGTTGGTCTACATCCCAGGTCAACCCTCTATCGAAAGATACATCATATCCTATATGGTTGCCAGAGGGTGATAATAATCGATGAGTGAATGTTACGGTGTTCAGCCTGTTATCAACCCATACATTGGCATTACGACCATCTACAAAAAAACCAATCGCATTGGCAGAAGTACCTATAGGTATTTGAGAAACGTAGTTGGTTCCCGTACCCGCTTTGACAGGTGCAGGAATTACAGCAGGCAAACTAGCAGGCGCATCAGAAGCAATCGGTTCTATAAGAACGACTGCTGGTGCTCTGTCAGGATATTTCTTATGATCGGTTTGAATAGATTGAGATTGGACAACACTAATCAATCCAACCACAGAAAGAATTAAGAGTAATAATTTTTTCATAAGGCAGGAAGTTTTTGGTTAAACTAATATAATTTATTTGTATGTCGTAACAAAAATAATGAATTTTTTGTCCAAACACTACTTCATAGCGATTTTATTTGATAAATGTAATTCACAGATAATGAGAGAATGGACTTGTTGTATAGTTGTTTGGATGATTGACAGCTTGACTAAATACATAAACGATCTGTTAAAATTAATTTTCAGGATCGGCATTAGGTGTTTGGCATGAAAGTGGTTTTCGTCAGTATTTCAAAATGTTGTGGATAAATTATTTCGACCAAATGCAATGTGTATGTTTGTATAAATTTTTTGGGATATGCGTACTATGAAGTTTTTGATCCTTGCATGGCTGTTGTGGCCTCTACAGTTTTTTGGCTTGTCGCAGGTGCTTGAGCCTGTACGGCTTGAGTTTCCGTCACGTATTGATGCATCGGCATACCACCTTGAACTGTTGGGTACAGAGGGGATGCTGATGTTTTATGAGAGCACGGAAACTATGGAGGATGAAAAGCGCAAATGGTATTTCAGTCTGTTAGATACTAATTTCACAGAAAAATGGGTTCAATACGTACCTTTGAAGGATGGATTAGTCTTTCATAGTGCGGAAACATATCAGCAGACAACAGTATTTCTTTTCGTAAGTCCTGAAGGCAAACGAAGTGCCGACGCTTTTGAAGTGCTCAGGCTGCATCATCCCTCAGCTTCATTTGGACTGATAGGCGGTAGCCTGCCGGAAAAGGCATTGGTGAAAGGATTTGCAGTGTCGGGCAATTATATGTTGTTAGCATTGAATCTGCAAAAATTTACTAGCGATTTACTGCTGTTCGATCTGAAACAAAACAGCATGCAGAGTATTCCTCATAATCTCGAAGGACAGACAGTCGTTCAATATGTAAGCTCATCTACTGATCGTAATAGTTTTGTTGTAGCGATAAAGCATTTTGACGGGAATAAGTTTCTTGGGGATGTTTTTCTTTCTTTTACTTCTCAGGGAACTCTGTTGCATCAATGGAGTTATATGGATGAAACCCATTACATACATTCGTTGACAGCTTTTTCCGATTCGGATAACAGCTTGTTAGTGGCTGGCAGCTATGGCTTTCAAAAAAGGCGTGCCACACCTAAGGAAGCCTCTTCACCGGAATTAAGCAGTGAAGCTAAAGGGATGTTTTTCATTCGTTTTATTGATGATCAACCGCCGAAGACATCTTTTAATTCGTTTGATAAATTTTCGAATATCTATAGTGCTCTCTCAACCGATGATCTGATCAGAGCAAGGCAACGGAGCGCACGCAGCCGTTCGGCAGAGCAAGACTTGCATATTGGATTTCAATTCTACGAACCTAAACTCATCCGTTTTCAGGATCAATATGTGTATAGTGCCGAAGCTTTTAAACCTAAATACAGATATGAGACACGCATGACATATGACTTTTATGGGCGTCTGGTACCATTTACGTATAGCATATTTGAAGGCTATCAATTTTTTTCTGCTTTGGTAGCTGCTTTTAACGATCAAGCCGAAATGCTTTGGACTTCTGATATAGAACTACGCGATGTGTTAGTTCCCCGCTTGCAAAAAAATGTGAATGTGATAGCCGATTCAAGCTCGTTAATACTCACGCAACTTCAAAACGGAATACTTACATCAAAAATGTTAGATACTGGTGGACAGCAGTTAGGTATGATCGAGCAAATGAAAATTGAGAATACCTTTACCAACGACAAACTCCTGGAAGAACGAAAAGCTTGGCTACAGCATTGGTATGGACCGTATTATTTAGCAACCGGCTATCAACGTATCTCCAATAACCGACTTCGGAGCCATAACCCTCGAACAGTGTTTTATATCCAGAAACTGATACTTGAGTAAGAGCCTACTCCTTATAGAGAATTTTTACATATTTCTTACTATCACTTGTCAGGATCAACATATAAGGGCCAGATACAAGTTCAGATACAGATAATATATATTGACTTCCTGAGAAACTTGTGCGCAACAGCTCCCTGCCTTGCAGATCAACTATTTTTAACAAGGTGTTACTGGCGTTCGGAATTTTTATAATAGCCTCCTGGTTCACCGGATTAGGATACAATTTGATCTGATTATATGTCTCTTCTATCGAATTGATCAACTGCATCTCAATCAGTATGGTCAGATGTTGGTCAACTACTTCTGCTGTTCCGTGTACACTCTCATAGCTGACTTTTTCAACAGAGTACGGATATGTTCCTGGAACAATATTTTCAAATGAATAAATACCGGCATCGTATGTAATTCCGTCAAATGTGATGACAGCATCCGGGATTATAGTACCATTTTCATCTTCAACCTCAAAAGTAACTGTATAGCTCAGAGGTATCAGCTCAATAGTGAGTTGTACGGATTGATCGATTATTTCTACCTCAGATTCGTAGATGTTGTAGGCTGGATGGGCAATTGCAAAAGAATAAAGTCCAGGCAGCAAATTCTCAAATACATAAGTCCCTGATGGATAGGTCGTACCGTTTAAAGTGATACTTGCATCGGGAACAGTGGTGCCGTTGATATCCATTATTTCAAAACTAAGATCGTATGTCATAGTTTCTATAGATACGGTAACTGTATAAGTGGCTTGTTCTCCGTGAGGGGTATGAATGATATATTCGACCGGATCAGTGAAATCCGTAAATACACCGCCCTGAGGCTCGCTGATCACTCCAAAGTCTAATCCGATTTGTGGTATAAGATTGCTTAGGTCTGTACCTCCAGGCACAACTACTTCAATTGTCAGCTCGTCTTGATTGATCTCACCATAAACATCTGTTCCTAACTGTGGATTATCATCAACGGCAAAAAGAAAGAGGTTGATAACCGGCTCTAAACTTAAAATAGGTTGATATGTTACTAAACCTAAATCAGCTTGATCAGGCTGATGAAATATAAAGTCTTCTGCCTCATCCGGATCGTTGGTTCCCCAATAATTTCCAATGGCGGTAACGTCAATAGGTGTATTATTATATAAGGCATAAATGCTTCCGCTATTACCGTTATCATAGAATACATTTCCACCCTGATCGCTTTCAGTACCAAAATCTGCGTTGGCTGTCCCTTGTAGTGTAACACCCCAAAGGTTACCGGTGATCAGATTTCGACGCACTATAGCTGTGTTGCCAGTTCCGTTGGCTTGAAAATTAAGTCCGCTTCCTCCCAAATTAGGCTGATTCTGAATATTATTGTCAATCAGATGATTATCTGCAATAAATGCTGCAATATTATTTCCTATCTGAGCGTACCCATATCGATTACCAACTATATAGTTGTTGCGTACTACTGCTTTGGTGCTTCCAGTAGCTAACAGGTTGCTAAGACCTATTCCTCCGGCCATATCATAGTGTCCTTCGATATAATTACCTACTATGTACAAACTATCGGATGCTCCAGGCCCTAAATTGATCTGAGGGCGGTTGCTGTTGTCGGTAGTGTTGTGTATCAGGATATTATACATAATATGTGGCGATCCGCTCACATTCGCACCTGATCCTATGGCAGAGCGTGCATTTTCTATGAAATAGCAATACCGGATAACCGGACTGCACGAGCTATAAGTGATGACTGCCGATACGTTGGAAGAGCCGTTGTGACGAAATGTACAATATTCAAATATAGCTTCTGAGCTGATAAGCTGTAACCCACCTCCATAGGATACTATGGTGTTGCGCATGAGGTTGGCTGGCGAATCGCTAAACCGGAATCCCTTGAAGTTAGCGGCAGAGTTAGTTGTGTCGATTGCGGTGAAATGTACTTTCCCCTCAATCGGATCGGAGATCAGTGTGCCTTCAAACTCAAGCCGGATACCTGAAGCAACCCGTATCAGAGCTTCCTGATTAATGCGTAAAGTGTCGGTAGCCGATATAGTCAATGCACCATTTACCTGATATATACCATCAGCACCTGTTACTACTCCATCAGAACTGCTGACTAAGTCGTCTAATGAAAGACTAAGGCTGTTGCCTGGAGTGATATATTGGGCTTGAGCAGTATAACTCAAGCCAGCCATAATAACGACGAAAGAAAGTAAATGAATGAAACGCATGGTATTAGTTTTTTAGCAAAGCTAATGAAAGTGAATGAATTTTTCAGGTCAGTTGATCTAAAAATGTATCTATAGGTAGCTTGGCTGCCAACTTATGTTGTGAGTAGGCAGAGATCATTGATTCCATACTAAGCATACGGCTGTCGGTAACCAATTTGAATACGCTGAGCAAAGCCGCATTACGTGCTCCGACTTTTTCGCGCATCGGTATGATATGTATCTCAGAGGCTGTTTCAGGAGTTTGTAGCGTGGCATCCATATATACTATTGATTTGTATCCGTTTGTAAGTCTGGGCATGGCATATTCTAATCCATCTTTTGAAGTGATCAGTATATAATCGGGCTTTGATGATCCGGTATAATAGATAGGTTCTTTGGATATGATTACTTCCGATGCTGAGAAACCCACGCCTACCGTCACCGGCACATGGCTTTTTCGTGTAACGTGCAAGCCGGATAGCATGGCAGTACGGGCTAAAAACTCGGCTGCCGACTGGGTACCTTCTCCGGCTGATCCGGCTAATAGGATACTGATTTTGTGCGTGCTATCTGCTGTATATTCTTGTGGTATGACTAACTGATCAGTGATAAGCGATAGGCGATGCCCCTCATAATCAGGGAGCTCGGAGCTTTTCTTAGTCTCGTTGGTATATTTTATAAACTCTATTTCTGCTTCTTCTATCAGGTTTTTTAATTTCATGCCTGGATTGGATTTGAGACCATAACTGGTGCAAAGCTCCATTACTTCAACTAATGAAAAGCCAGGTTGTGAGAAGGCCTCGGCTAATTCGGCAGTGAAGTTGCCTATACCAAATATCCGGCTAACGTATGCTGCTCCTGCCGCTTCTGCTACCTTGCATATATCAATGGCGCCTGCTGATGAACGATGTGGAGTTGTAGGTGTGTTAAATCCCTCAGGGGTGAACTCACTGGGTTGCCCTCCTGTCATCCCATAAAGCATATTGTTGTGAACAATTACCGTCATTGAAAAGTTGTGATGAGCTGCAATCATCAGATGCTGCATCCCTATAGTAGCTCCACCATCGCCTATAAAGACAATAACTTTTTTATTGCTGTCTTTGGGTAGTCCGGCAGCTATCCCACCCGCTATAGCTACTGAGCGCCCATGAAGTCCATGAACGGTGTGGCTGACCAGATTTTTGTCAATAATGCCATGACAACCTATGTCGGTCACAAAAATTACGTCTAATGGATCATATCCCAACTGTTGCAAAGCCCTCTCGGTGTTCTGGGCTACTCCTGTATGACCGCAGCCTTTACAAAATGGTAAGGCCTTGCTGTCGGTAAGAAATTGTTTACTCATGTTTTTTAACCTCCTCTATGATTTCATCCGGATGTATCATGCGTCCAATAGCATTGACACCGCTAACGTTAGTGTTTGGGGCTGATCCGAATAGCAATCGACGATATTGACCATCTAAGTTTTCTTCTGCTACTATGATATGTGAATATAATGCGCTGATCTCATAATATTTTTGAGGTATGGGAAACAATGTTTTGGCTATTAAGTGAGCTACTTTAGTACCTTGCTGTCGCAATATAGCTACAGCTTCACGGGCTGCTTGTGCTGTTTGGTCAAAGCTAATTACCAACACCTTAGCATGATTGTCTTCTTCGTAATGATAATGCAACAGAAAATCAGCATGTAGGTCTAATTTATCTTTTAGCCGTTTGGTGTTATCAAGGGCTTCAGGGGTAGTGTTTTGAAGTATGCCGGCCTTATTATGTGTAGAAGCGGTGAAGCGTACCTGATGAGTGCTTTGGCTGATGGGCAAAAATTCAGGTATTAAACTTTCATCGGTATGATAAGGTTTGTATGGTTCAGTGCCGGTATAATGCTTTAATGTTGATTTTTTTAATGGAGTAAGCCGGTTTAAGTCGTAGCTCATCTGTGTCATCACCATTTCTTTGGAAGTAAGTAGTACGACCGGAGTACGTAGTTGCATAGCTGTTTCAACCGCTTTGGCGCTCAAGCTCCAGCAGTCGTCTAAGTTGCTGATACAAAATGTAGGTATCTGAAACCCACCTGATACAGTTCCATGTACAAGATTCAGATCGCCTTGTGCACCTGCTGTAGCAGTACCTGTGGCAGGCCCTAACCGTTGTGCCAGGATGACGACCATAGGCAGCTCCATCATCAACGCCATATTGATTGACTCTACCATCAGCGCATATCCCGGAAAGGCTGTGGCAGTAACCGGAAGCTTTCCTAAAGTAGCAAAACCCGACATCCATTGCAAAGCTGTGATCTCGTCAGGTGCTGCCATCATAGTAGGAAAACGTCTGTTGGCATATGAGTATAATAAATTGGCCGGAGTGATGGGGTAGCCTACAAAGACTTCGGCACCCGTTTGAACCAAAGCCTCGACGATCAATCGAGAGCCGTCAATAAAAGCTGTTCGCGATGTGGTGGTGTGTGTCATGCATTCCTTGTTTTTATATTGATTCAGTGATCTTACTAATCTCCATAATTTTTAATCAAATACAGTAAGTAACTTGTTGATTACAAAAGCCTGTGTCCTCATGCAACACTATTTGTTCAGAACATGGAATCCTAAGCTGTGGCAAAGGTAGGCTCTTTAGGTTTGGATACATAAAAAACATTTGACTTGTTGACCTTCATAGTAGAGAATACTGACCTGCTCATATCTTGTTAAACGCACTATCGACCATTATAAAAGACACCAAAAGGTTTTATCATAACAATCGAATAATCTATTTGTTTGCGAGTATAGTTCAATCAAAGTTAATCTACTTATTATCAATTGATGAGCCGTTTGTCTGCTAAAGTTTAGGTGAGTGTAGGAGGATATGCGTAATTTTACGGCCTTAAAACCTCTGCGATGCGGATTTTCGATATACGTCTTTCATTCATATTGCTTTTTATATGGCTTGGTGTAGGTAGCACATTAGTGATGAAAGCTCAGACTGACGCAGAAAAACATTTTATTGATTCAACTTATGTGCGTTATTTCATTCGTAGCTTTGATAGTTTGTATTTAGTTCCTGAACGGTTTATTGACACTAGCCTTGTTGATCTTGGAAGCTTAGACCTGCTTCGACAGAACGGCAGTCTGCTACAGAGTTTGAGTAATACATCCACTGCGCATCAAAGCCTGATTTGGCAGCCCTTTTTCAGAAATGGTTTTGATGTATATCAGCCTGCATATCGCAATTTCTTGCGTAACTCCAATAATATCCATTACTTAATGCCTTTGCAGCCTTTCACTGAACTCAATTATATGATGGGTTCAAAGAAAGAGCAGCATCTGAAAGCTCGTTTTGCGCGTGAAATTCGTCCCCGACTCTTTATCGGAATGCACTACTCTTTAGTCAATTCGCCCGGCATATATAAAAATACCAAGATCAATAACAACCATGTTTATTTTACTGGCCGATATTCAACTAACAACCAGAGATACCGGCTTTTAGCTCATTATTTTTATAATAAGATGGAGATGGGCGAAAACGGTGGTATTCAGGATGATGCCGATTTTGAGGAGAATAGGGAGACCGATCGAAGGTTGTTACCCGTCCATCTGATTGATGCCGAAAATATGATCAAGCAGTCAGGTTTTGGTCTTGAACAGGAATATGTAGTAGCTTTTCCCAGAAAAGTTTGGATCAATGATAGCGTGGAGGAGGTAAGAGCGGTTGGACTTGGACGTATTTCTCATCAGCTTGAATATCAACGTAATCAATTTATATATACCGAAAGAAGTCCCTTAGAGCCTTTTTATGCTCCTTACGATCAGGTGTTGGATTCTACTCAAACCTTCGATTCGTTGTATGTCTCTGTGCTGAGAAACAGGCTGCAATGGAATAATCTTGGAGTAGAACCAGCCACACAGCAACCGCCTTTTTATTTATATGCCGGAATTGAGAGTGTAAACAGCCAGGCACCGGACAGCCTTGGAGGGCGCAGCGACTGGCAGTTGAATCCTTATGGAGGGATACAGATATCTTTATTCCGTTCGTTTTTTATTGATGGCACTGTAAAGCTTATCACAGGGAGTGTAGCAACAGGCGATTTGCAGCTTAAAGGAGGTGTCCGCCAATATTTAGGGACTGAATCGCGTAATCTGGGAGATTTGTTTTTTCGGGTTAGCTTAATCAATCAGTCAGCCTCATGGTTTTTTCGCTATTTTGATTCCAACCATTTCCGATGGGAAAATGACTTTTTAAGCGAGCGTATCCTAAGTGCTCATGGTGGGTACCATTTCAAAGGATTTACCGTAGGAGGGCATTGGCATCTTTTGGATAAATATCTGTATATAGATAAGTTTGCCTGGCCGGCCCAGACAAGTGGTACGTTCAGCCTTTTTAACCTTTATAGCAATCTGCAGCTGAAGCTTGGAAAATTTGATATGACTGGAAGTGTTCATCTGCAGAAGACTGATAATGATACCCTACTGCATATACCTGATATAACGGCTCACCTGAAGATTACCTATACATCTGACATCTTTGGCAAAGCAGCTACTATTCAGCCGGGCATGGAACTGAAATGGTTCAGCAGCTATTTGGCCGATGCATGGATGCCGGCTACCCGTTCGTTTTATTTGCAGTTTGAAAAAGAGATAGGCGATTTTCCTTATCTAGATGTGCATCTGGCACTTAAAGTGAAAAGAGCAAGGTTGTATATACAACTAGTTAATCTTTTAGGTTTCATGGAGAGTCATACCTATTACACCACCCCGCATCATCCTATGCCCGATCCTAAGTTTTATTTTGGTGTAAGTTGGCGGTTTTATAAATAGCTTGTTACGGCTTAGTTGAATCCACGTTCTTTTTTGATCGTTTCATAAGCTTCTGTAACGGTTTGAAACTTTTTTTCAGCTGCCAGGCGTATGTCTTCTCCAAGGTGGCTAACCTTATCCGGATGATATTTCATCGCCATTTCACGATAGGCTTTTTTGATGTCAGCAATCTCGGCATCCGAGCTGATCTCCAATATCTTATATGCGCTATCTGTTTCTTTGACGAACATGGCTTTTATGGAGTTTAGATCGCCGGGAGCCACACCGCAATAGGCAGCTATTCTGGATATCAAGTCTATTTCCTGAGGCGACAAGTAAGTGTCGGCAGCAGCTAATCCAAACAAATAATGTATCAGCTGCAAACGGGCAGGATAATCCATGAACCGTCCAATCTGCATTGCAACTTGCTGAATATGGATATCTTGCTTCAAAAACTCACGCAGCATCAGCAGATATTCTTGTGCCGTTTCATTGCCAAAGTTTTGTCTTAAAAACTGCTTCACATAGTCTAACTCAGAACGTTTTACCTTTCCATCCGACTTCATCAGGGCTGCGGTGAGTATAAGCAGACTGGCCATGAAATCGCCTTGCAAAGTTGAAATGGTATCTATTGAAGGCTGTTGCCGCTGGTCATCGTACATCTTGCCAAAGGCAAAACCTAATATAGCACCTATGGGACCACCAAAAGCCCATCCTAAACCACCTCCAATCCACTTGGAATAGCCGCCAGCACGCCTAACAGATTTCTTTGAGGTTGATGACCGAGCCCTATTCGACCAAACAAACGCATAATAAATGGCTATAATGATGAGAAGTATAGAAAAAAATGAAACCATAATATGAGATTTAAAATTAGAAGAAAAAAGCTGAATCCTCGATACATACTGTTGCTGTAACTTTATTTTTAACGGTGGCAAAAATTTCAACTTAATAACGCACAGACACTGGCATTGCTACCGAACTTTTTAAGCCTTATGTAGTGTCATCACAACATTCTGCCCATAACAGAGAAGCCCCTTACCAGCCGTTTTTCATTCTTTCCTGATTAATTTCATCTAATAATTCAAGCTGTTCCAATGTGTTCGTTTCTACTGATAGGATAAGCTCTTTAGCTGTTTCTAAATGATGTTTTGCACGTATTTTATCTGTGGATAATAACAAATCGTACAGCTGAAGATGAAAATCATAGTACATTGGATAATAAGTGATCGCCATTTCATAAACGGCTATTGCGTATGTATTTAGATCGCTGTTCCAATATCGGGATGCAATTCCGTTTACCTCTGCAATCTCTGGCGGATAAAAGTAGTCACCTATTTTTGATGCCAATTCTATGTGGGACATTTCTTCCTGTACAGAAGAAGGTCTTGTAATGATCTTATACTCTTCATCAACTTTTGCAATATCTGAATATCTGTCATTAAAACTTGAAAATATATTTGTCAACAGGTATGGGTTAGCTACTATTGGCACTGCTGTATGTCCTGAATTATCGGCGATAAATGTATGGATTGTACTAAAAAATTGTGGAAATTCTGTTTGGAGCTTATCAAATGTTTTTCGATGGTAATAGTCTTGACTTTTTGATTTGCCTCCAATTGAAACTGATATTTTTGTTTGGTCTGTTTCCGGGTTGCTTTCAAAGGCTGATATAAGCTCCTTAAAGCTATCCATAGGTGTGTGTGCGATCACGGCTGAATAGTATTCCGGTGCTTTCAGAAATGAATAAAGAGCAAAGGATGCCGAAAAAGAGTGTCCGATAATTATTTTATAAGTATTCGGCTGGTAAGACTGTATTTTTTTATCCACTTCCTCGGTGATGAACCTATGCAAAGCTAGTTCATCGTTTTCTAAGCTTGTTATCGTGCATTCCTTATTTCGGTCTGATAGTGGAATACTTACTATTATAGCCTGTGGGATCTGATGTGTATATTGTAAATACTTGATTGTACTCAACAGCGGATTAACAAACCATTCATGTTGGCCGTCCAATATATATATGACTGGCAGTTTGACTTTATCAGATTGATAGGTATAAAATTCTGGTGTGCTGACATAAATTGTCCTTTCGCTGTCAAACGCTTTTGAATACAGGGTCAGGGTATCTGTTTGTTGTGATCGCACAGATGTAGTAATCAATAGCGTTAGAATTAGTATCAGTTTTTTAGTGATAATCATTTTTGAAAAATACTCATATAATAAACGAACTGTTTTGAGGCATGCTTCTGTCTGTTTTTAGCGTTCGGGGTGACACTTTTAGGACAGGGGGTGCCTGAAAGCGTTTGAACTCACTTCGGTTGACTAAAGATATAATACGTTTTACCAATTCGGGATCAAAGCCATCCTTAACCAGTTCGTCAGAGCCTTTGCTTTCTTCGATAAATTGAAATAACAGAGCATCTAACAGCTTGTAAGCTGGTAAGCTGTCGCTGTCTTTTTGTCCGGGACTAAGTTCGGCAGAAGGAGGCTTTTGAATGATGTTCACTGGGATAACATCCTTTTCGCGATTGATTAATTCTGCTAATTGATATACTTCTGTTTTATACACATCGCCTAAAACCGACAAGCTGCCGCTCATATCGCCATAAAGCGTTCCGTATCCTACAGCAGCCTCACTTTTATTACTGGAGTTGAGCACGATATGCCCTGATTTATTGGAGATTGCCATAAGCAGTAAACCACGTAGGCGTGCTTGAATATTTTCTTCCGTGATACCGAATTCCTTGTTCTTAAAGACATACTGTAAACTGTTCATAACCGCATGAAACTGAGATTCAATCGGGATCAGCTCAGTTTGTATTTGCAGGTTCAGTGCCAATTGCCTTGCATCGATGAGTGAATGCTCGGTTGAGAATTGGGATGGCATCATCACACCCAACACATTTTCTGCCCCAAGGGCTTCGACAGCTAATACCGCAGTAACTGCCGAGTCAAGGCCACCTGATAACCCAAGCACAGCCTGACGAAAACCCGATTTATAAAAGAAGTCCTGTATCCCTAAGACTAATGCATCCCGTATGAGAGTGGATTTATCTGGAATATCAATTAAAAGAGATTCGTAGCTGTTAGAGTGTAATTGAGAGCTATCCACATAAAACATATGTTCCTGAAACAAACCGGCTGAAACAACCAAGCTGCCCTCAGCTGAAAAAGCCATAGAAGAACCTTCAAACAGAAGATCAGTAGAGGCTCCTATATGATTTACAAAGAGTAGGGGAGTGTTCAATTGCTTAGTTAGTAACGTTAGTTGATCTATTCGTCTTGTCGGTAAACTGTAATCAAATGGAGTAGCAGATAAATAGATTAAAAGGTCGGTATTCCCGAGAGTGGTCAGTTGTTCAATAGCTGCAAACGAAGCTGATGTATCTCCAATGATCATGGAAATGGCATGGGCTTTCACAGTCAAATGCTTTAGATCTGGTTGAAGATTTGGATAAAGGGTTTCCCCTAAATATTCAATATTACCTTGAAAGCAGTGTGCCACACCATAGTGGAGTTGTTTTTCATCAGAGTAATAAGGTGTAGCTGTCAGGAAAGCTATATCCTGGCAGGCATCGGCTATTTGTTGTAAGCTGTTATGTATCTGATATACAAAGCTGTCGTAGGTGGTCAGATCGTATAGTGGATAGCCGGTTAAAGCGTATCCGGCAACTATGAGTAGCTCTGCTTTATTCTTTCTGGCTTCCTTTATGGAGCTCAGGATGATAGCTGTATTGTGAGGGATATTCCCCTGATGGAAGTTACGTTGTGCGACTGCAATTTTCACATATCAATAGTGTTAAAGGAGGATACCAATATTCAGTTCAATATAGTTTGCAATTCCGTTTTGCTTCACTTTGGGGTCCACTGCATTCTGGTCTTTGATGATGTCGAAAAAATTATTATCGAATCTCAGGCCTCCAAAAAGCCGTGTTGACCCGTTTAATTTATAAAACATACCGGCACCCAGAACTAGTGATTCTCTTGAGAACCGATATTGTTTACTGACATCCTGATCGGTTAAGGTATGAGTAAGTATCTGTCCTTGAAACTCATCATCAGCTTTGGCGCCTGTTTTAAATGCCAATGCCAGACCAGCTTCGCCATAAAAAGCCATTTTATCAATATAATTGGTTCGCATTCGTAGTATGGCTGGTATTTGCACATATTTCAAACGCAATTCACGTGTTGTTGTGCCTGTTATAGGTGATGAGACACCATCGGGCTGATACATGTCTGGATATGAGTATGCTCCGTTTACATACAAAATGTTGAATCCTGATTGCAGGCTGTAGTTCTCCATTAAATAAAAATCGCCTACAAAACCCCAGTTAAACCCTAGTCTAACTCCTTCATTTACATAATTCTGCGACTGAGGCTTGATCCAGCTCATGCTGGGAGCAATTTTAAATCCGAAATGAAAAGCCTTTTCCTGAGCAATAAGCGTGCTGCTTAGGATAAGACAAATCAGCATCACAGTAAATTTTCGTGTCATAAATTATACGTTTGATTTATACCGCAAAACTACAATAATCCTTTGGAATAAATGATGTCTTAATTTTTTGGTCAAGCCTGACTTTGCCGGTGGATACTATGTGTGGCGAAGTGGAAATGCTTTTCAATCAGCTGTCTTTCTAATTAGTTTTTTTTGTAGCGTTTTCCGGGTAGGGCAGTAACTATGCCATCAAACTCAAGGGTTAGGAGCAAGGAAGCTAATTTTGATGCAGAGAAACCGCTGTTGATCATAATATCATCTAAACGACATTCGTTCTGGTTCTCAAAGAAATTCATAATAAGTTGCTCCTCTTCTGTAAATTCTCTGAATAATTTAGTTTGATGTCCACTAGCTTTTACTGTTTTCTCCCAACCCATTATATACCGCAGATTTTTGGCATTCTCCAATAGCTCGGCCTGATTGGTACGTATCAAATAATTGCATCCTTCGCTATAGATATCGCCCACCCTTCCGGGTACAGCAAACACATCCCTGTTATAGGAATTGGCAATATTTGCAGTGATGAGAGCTCCACCTTTTTTTGCCGATTCAACTACTATAAGCGCATCCACCATTCCGGCTATGATCCGGTTTCGCCTTGGAAAATTTTCTCTATCGGGCTGTGTCCGGCTCATAAACTCGGTCAATAGTCCTCCATTGTCAAGCATACGACTTGCTAATGAACGATTTACTGCCGGATAGATACGATCAAGGCCATGACCTAATACGCCAATAGTAGGGATGTTGTTTTGATATGAGGCTCGATGAGCACAGGTGTCAATACCATACGCTAAGCCACTGACTATGTGTAGATCGTCATGCCTGAGGGATTCAACCAATTGTTCGCAATAATGTTTTCCGTATTCAGTAGGATGACGCGTGCCTACTATACCAATAATACGGTGATGATTAAGTGTTGCATTGCCCTTGTAATACAGCATCATAGGACTGTCGGCACAATGTTGCAGTCGCTTGGGATATTCCGGATGAAGATAAAACAAGGGCTGAATATTGTTTTTTTTAATAAACTCCAACTCAGCTTCAACACGTATAAAATCTTTAAACTGTAATATGCTTTGTATCACATAGCTACCTATACCGGGTATCTTTTCCAATAGTTTCTTCTTTTCCCGAAAAACTGCCTGAGGTCCTCCGCAATAGGCAACTAATTTTTTACCATTCACATCGCCAACACCAGGAATGAGCGTGAGGGCTATCTGATATAAAAGTTGATCGTCCATCGAACGTCAAATTTATACTAAAAAACTGAATCCTCAACTTTGTGGATAGTGCGCTAAGACAACTGCGTACCAGTATTAACAGCTGATTGAAATCCTGACAAATTGGTGTGGTGTATTTTATATCCTGATAACAGATAAACTTTTTAGGAAAATCCGGAAAAGTTAAAAAAATATCCTGTGGATCAACTATTAAATCAACCAGCAAGGTTCAATCTTAGTATGGCTGCTCGGTATCACTTCATAAAATATACGTAGGCCCCAATTCACATCATTGCTTATGCTTTCTGTTTTTCCTTGCTACTACAATTGAAATGATTGTTAGGAAAACCCCAAACAATAGAGCTAAATAAGCTTTTACATTCACTGAGAAGGAAAGGTCTTTAAAGTTTAAAAAACTAATCCCGAACGTATAAAAGATAATAGTAAAAAGTTGGATGATATTCAGTTTTTTCATGTGCACTGAAAATTGTTAGAACTCCAAAAGTACAAATTTTAAACATCTGAATCCCCCATTATCCGGTAGTAAGATTCCTCCCTTCGGTCGGAATGACAGTTGGGTTATAATGGGATGGTTGGATTCATAGTGGCGGCTGCGCCGCCACTATGAATCCAACCCCTAGTAACATAGTAAGTGCCGTCATTCCGACCGAAGGGAGGAACCTCTTTAAGCCTTTATCCTGTACACGTCTTGGGAACTAAAATGTTTTGTTATTCAAAGGTAGTGGGCATTCCAAACCAAAATTAGTATTTAAGTTGTGGGAAAGGATGTAAAATTGAATGAACTTGTTACAGAAAAGGGTTTTGTCAGAGAAAAGAAACTATTTACCCATCAAGTTTCAGAACTGCTTAGAGATTTAGAGAAAGAAAAGATCATCCCACCACTTGATTTTGATAAACCCAATTGAAAAATGGTATTAACTCACTATCAGTAAGCGCTTCAACTAATCGTTAAAAATGAAATATCCCTTTTTACATCTGAATCCCCCATTATCCGGTAGCAAGATTCCTCCCTTCGGTCGGAATGACAATCGGGTTATAATGGGATGGTTGGATTCATAGTGGCGGCTGCGCCGCCACTATGAATCCAACCCCTAGTAACATAGTAAGTGCCGTCATTCCGACCGAAGGGAGGAACTCCATTAAGCCTTCATCCTGTATTCGTCGTAGGAATCCCTCTTATACCGTCATTCCGACCGAAGGGAGGAACCTCTTTAAGCCTTTATCCTGTATTCGTCATAGGAACCCTTTATACCGTCATTCCGACCGAAGGGAGGAACCTCTTTAAGCCTTTATCCTGTATTCGTCATAGGAACCCTTTATGCCGTCATTCCGACCGAAGGGAGGAACCCCATTAAGCCTTCATCCTGTATTCGTCATAGGAACCCTTTTATACCGTCATTCCGACCGAAGGGAGGAACCCGTTTAAGCCTTCATCCTGTATTCGTCATAGGAATCTCTCTTATACAGTCATTCCGACCGAAGGGAGGAACCCGTTTAAGCCTTCATTCTGCACGTATTAGGAATCTATTTTATTCTTTTTTCAGGCGACTGCCTCATTTTGCGTACGGGCTGATCTGTTCAGGTATTCTATGGCGTGTAATGCTGCCAGAGTTCCATCGGCTGTGGCTAATGTGATCTGTCTGAAACGCTTTGCATTGGCATCACCGGCAGCGAACACTCCAGATATATTAGTTTGCATAGTACTATCAACAACAACTTCTTGCCTTTCATTCAAATGGATGCATCGTCCGTTGATGAAATCGGTATTAGCCTCATATCCTATAAAGATAAATACACCCGATAAGTCAAGCTGATGTGTGGAGCCAGTAGTCATGTCTTCTACAGTGATCGATTCCAATGCTTCGTTACCGTTGAACTTCACGATGCGGCTGTTCATCTTAATATCTATTTTAGGATTGGCATATACTTCCTGCTGTGCATGCTCAAAGGCTTGAAAATGGTCTAACATATGGATCAGTGTTACACGAGAGGCGTATTTGGTTAATGAGACAGCTTCCTCCAATGCGGCATTACCACCTCCAACTACTGCAATTTCTTTATCGGTAAAGAAATCGCCATCACAAGTAGCACAATACGATATTCCTCTGCCTTTAAAATGTTCCTCACCCTCGATTCCCAAGCTTCTTGATCGACCTCCTGTAGCCAGTATAACAGTATCTGCTGTGAAACGTTTTCCGTTTGATAGAACCACTGATTTGAGCTCTGATGCAAAGTCAAACTCATGGATGGAGATACCCGACATAAGATCGCATCCAAAACTTTTGGCTTGCTTTTTCATCCTGTTGCTCAGCTCATATCCCGAAATACTTTCAAAGCCCGGATAATTAGCTATCTCATAGGATAAAACCATCTGGCCGCCGGCTACACCTGAATCCAAGATCAAAGTTGATATTTTTGCACGTGAAAGATAGATGCCGGCCGTAAGACCTGCAGGACCAGCACCTATGACAATTGCTTGATAATGTGTTGACTTCATAAGCCAATCTCCAATATTTTATTGATTATTACCAAAATGAGTGTCTAATATAGCAGTGATCTGATCGCGGTTCTGTATGCTGCTGGTAGCTGCTACTACCTTACCATTTTTATAATAGACCGTAAACGGGAGTCCCATAAAACCCCTGCATTCAGGGAGGTTACGGATCACTGCTGCTTCGGGCGTATCAAAAAGCATATCACGAAACTTTACATGAGTATATTCCTCTTCCAATTCTTCCATGATGCCATACACCGGAATACACATTGGCCCCATACGACCTAAACATACCATTACGTTTTCTTCTTCTTGGATAAGAGTGTTGAGCTCATCTGCCGTACGAATATGCTCTAAATTTGTTTGAAGTACCATAGTAAAATGATTTTTATTGATTTGGAAAGCAGCTCACATAAACCATACCATATAGTGATATTAAAGCGATTTAAGCTATGTATTGAAATTTTTTACTTCAAAGAAAATAGTTGATACGGAGTTGATTTATATTGTAATACGCTTAATAATCCGGAGCTTATGGGTGTAACTTCCGGTATCCCGATTGAAAATACCATAATGGTCAGCCTGATCTGATCTGACAAAACCGGAGGCATGTATGACATTCTTTCCGTCTATCAGCATGCCTACATGGGTTATGTCACCTTCTGTGTTATCGAAAAAGAGCAGATCACCTGCTTTGGCTTCTTCTCTGAAATTAATGGTTTCACCTATATGCACCTGTTGACGGGCATCGCGAGGCAGCGAAATTCCATTGGCTTTAAAAAGTATCTGAATAAAACCGGAACAATCTAATCCGAATATACTTCGGCCGCCCCAAAGATAAGGTGTCCCCATAAAAAGCTGTGCATCTTCAATGAGTTGTGTTACTGATGATCGTATAGGAAATTCACGCCAACGACCCTCCATCGGCTGAAGAACAGCTTGTGTCGGCTGACCCTCAGTGTATAAAATACTTCCAAAACTGATTAACTTTTCAATACTGCCCTCTATGACACTGCCTGTTTGACTGACTAAGATTTTTTTCCCTTTGGTGTGTTCAATAGCTGTATCAGCCGCCATCAGGCCAAGTTGATTGAGGCTACACCATCCTTCATAGTCGTCATCTAAAATGCGTATATGCGCCCACCCCGAATGGGAAGTATGTATTTCACAGCGTTCCCCGAAAAGCAGTTGGCTTATCATTTCGCTTTTTTCAGAAGGCTCGGCACGAACAGGCACTACAGAAAGATTACATTGGGCTAGATTCATGGAATTAAAATTATACTGTAAACATATGCTGAGTAAGAAAGACTTGCCATAGGTGAAGGTGTACTGATTTATCTTTTACTGTTTGATACAGTATGATTTAAAATCATTGTTGCATGAGCTTAACCAATGCGTTTTCTTTTACTCAAAACTTTGTCAAAAATAAAGCTTTTCAGCCATCCATGCTATTACAGATGATTTGCTGATGGTGTGTACATCCTATCGACTGACAATGTGCCAGAGCCTAAAGTACTTGATGGTTTCCTTAGAAAAAACATGTACATTTGTCCGGATAAAATTGTACTGTTTATGCGCCCTTTGATCCAGCGGCTTTTACAGATTCATTACGAGCTTTTCAAGATACTTCCTTTTATCATTGTTTTAGTGTTGATAGTCTGGCTGATGCCTGATTCTTCTTCATTCAGGTATGAGTTTCATCTGGGTAAGCCTTGGCAGCACACCACTTTGATTGCTCCATTCGATTTCACTATTCATAAGTCGGCCGATCGCATAGAGGCTGAAAGACAGCAGATAGCCGATCAGGTGTATCCTTATTTCCAGAAACAGGATGAACTTGTTGTCGAAGCCAGAAAAGAACTTGAAAAGAAATTGAACGAACAGGCTATGGTCTTAGAGCTTGAAAACTCTCAAAAGCAGTGGATTCTAAAGCTCTTTGATCAGGTTTATACCAAGGGAATCATTCAGCATCACCAAATCATTGATGCAAGAGGTAAATCTGGTGTACTGATCAATTTAGTGCATAATAAGGAAGTGAGTACTGCATCGGAAGAGGATTTCTTTACTATAGCTACTGCTTTTGAATACTGCCGTCAGCAGTTAGCTGTAGCTAGTGTCGAACATAAAGAAGCAATACTGAATATGTTGCGTGAGGCGATGGTTCAAAACATAGTGTTTGATCCTTATTTTACTACTCAGGCAACTGAGCAGGCATGGCAACGTGTTTCGCCAGTATTTGGCTTAGTGCAAAAAGGAGAACTGATCATTTCTGAAGGCGAAACAGTTGATGAAGAAAAATATCTGATACTAAGCTCGTTGCAAGCTGAGTTTACTTCATTGTCGGATGACAGCATTCGCTCAGGCACACTGATAGCCGGGAAAATACTACTTGTGTTGATAGTGTTAGGGATACTGTTTTATTACTTACGTATTTTTAAGAAAAACATTTTTAGTGAACTGAAAAAAATAAATCTTATCCTGCTTCTTCTTTTATTGGTGGTCATACCTTCACAGATATTGCTTGAACAGGCGCCTTCACTGATATATCTCTTCCCATATGGTATGCTGCCAATATTGTTGATTACCTTTTATGATGCGCGAACCACTTTTTTAGTTCATTTGCTTACCATTTTATTGGTAGCTATTAGCATGACAAATGCATTTCAGTTTGTGTTTCAACAGCTTATAGTAGGGTATGTAGTGGTATTAAGCTTAGCTGATCACAACAAGCGCTTGTATTTTTTCCGGGCTTCTTTTTTGGTGTTTGTTGGATACATACTTGTATTTTTAGGGTTTAACCTGATGTTTGCATCTGATTTTCATCAGGTTGAATATCGGATGTTATGGATTTTTGCAGGAAGTTCAATGCTGACTATTTTAGCATTACCATTAATTTTTCTGATTGAGCGCATGTTTGGTTTGGTGACCGACCTTAGCTTGCTTGAGCTTAGCAATACCAACAGTCCTTTGTTGCACGAACTGGCTTCCAAAGCTCCCGGCACCTTTCAGCATTCTATGCAGGTAGCCAATCTGGCAGAAGAAGCACTTTACGAAATAGGAGGGGATGTGTTGCTGGCACGCACCGGAGCTTTGTATCATGATATAGGTAAGATGGCGAGCCCATATTTCTATATTGAAAATCAAATGGGTGCCTTTAACCCACACGATGACCTGCCTCCGCGAGAGAGTGCAGCTATAATAATCGGACATGTTTTAAAAGGAATCAATATGGCGCGTAAAGCCGGATTACCAGATCAGATCATCGAATTCATACGAACTCATCATGGCACAAGCCGGACAAATTACTTTTATATGTTGGAAAAACGACTGCATCCTGGACTAACTATTGACGAACGCGACTTCAGATACAGAGGACCAATCCCATTTTCCAAAGAAACAGCTGTAGTGATGATGGCCGACTCTGTAGAGGCAGCATCAAGGAGCATGAAAGAGCCTAACGAACAAAAAATCAACGATCTGGTAGAAAATATCATCAATAAGCAGATAGAAGACGGACAATTTGTGAATGCAAATATTACTTTACGGGAATTAAACAAAGTGAAAAAAATGTTGAAAAAGAAATTACTCAATATTTATCATGTCCGTATTGCTTATCCCGGATAATGCACTACCAAAGCTATCTAAGCGATAAAAACTTTTGCGCATGATGCGTGACATAAGCAGATGCATCTGGTCCCATATTAAAAATCAGATCCAATATACTCAGATTGGGTTCGAATCGGTGCCGATCAGAAAAAACTTGAGTATAAGGTTCATAAATTTCCTCTGGATGTAGTGCTTCAAAATTTATTGAACGGCAATCAGTTTCTTGAACGGTATGTGCCTGCCAATGTGCAGTGTGTCTTAAATTACATTCAATACGAAGCAGATTCATAAACAGCTCTAAAAGATGGCTGTTTAGCTGTATTAGTAATTTTGGAGGATTTTTTAGTACTGCTTCTACCTGGTCCCTATAAAACTCAAAAAAAGGTGACTTGCCATAGGCTGTTGCAATGGCTCGCCAGTGAAGAATATTCCAGTTTGATTGGCCGATCAATTCGATTTTTCCTGTCTTTGTTTTGCTTCCCATTGGCTTGCGTACTGGGATGCTGAGTTTTTGTATCCCGTTGGCGGTGATAATAGTACAGTGGTTTCTCAAGCTTTGTTTGATGTAAGTTTCATGAGATTCGATGCTGCATTGATGAGCTATCGAAAGGGAGATGAAATAACGGATTGGAGGGAAATAAGCCGTTGGCAATAAAATATGGTCGTACATCTGGTTTGTCATAGCTGCAAATGTAAAAAAACCTGTTATAGCTTTAAATTTATTAAAGTCGTTGACGAAGTAGTTTCTTTTAGAACAAAATTTTCTATGCTTGTACAATGTAAACAATTTCTATACATTTGTCGCAAACCATTAGCCATGCATTTCGATATATTTAATAAGGACACTATTGTGGCCGTTTCTACGCCACCAGGTGTGGGTGCCATCGCTTTGATCCGCATGAGCGGATCGTTGAGTATGAGTGTGTTGCAAAAGATTTTTAAAACTAATAACAAATCATTTAACGAAGGGCTTATTCAAAGCCATCATCAATATTTTGGTTCTGTTTTTGACGATGATGAACTGCTTGATGAGGTACTTGTAAGCGTTTTTTTTGGTCCTCACAGCTATACTGGTGAGGATATGGTAGAAATAAGTTGTCATGGTTCTGATTTCATTCAGGAGCAATTGCTATTGGTATTGATGAAGGAGGGAGTACGTCTTGCCGAGCCGGGCGAATTTACTATGCGTGCTTTTTTTAATAAAAAGATGGACTTAGCTCAGGCTGAGGCAGTAGCCGATCTGATCGCAAGCCACTCAAAGGCATCACATGACCTGGCACTACAGCAGATGAGGGGAGGCTTTTCGGAGAAGATCACACGCTTAAGGCAACGATTAGTCGAACTGGCTGCACTAATGGAGTTGGAGCTTGACTTTTCAGAAGAAGATGTGGAGTTTGCCGATAGAAATGAGTTAGATAAATTGTTAGATGAGTTACTCAAAGAGATCAGAACACTGATAGATAGCTTTCAGACAGGTAATGTCATAAAAAAAGGTATTCCTGTAGCTATCATTGGCAAACCTAATGTTGGAAAATCAACCTTGCTGAATGCCATACTCAATGAAGAGCGCGCCATAGTAAGCGATATACCCGGTACTACCCGAGATGTGATAGAAGACACTATTGTCATTGAAGGATTTAGCTTTCGATTTATTGATACAGCAGGTTTGCGCGAATCGTTCGATGAAATAGAAAGTATGGGGATAGAACGTACTTACGAAAAGATAAAACAGGCATCGGTGATATTGTATGTGTGCGACCTGACACAATGTAAAGGAGAAACAGCAGAAGAAATGTTAAGCGAGTTTACAAGCTTTATACAAGATAAAGAGAAACATTTTATTTTGATAGGTAATAAAATAGACCAACTTGAAAAAATTCCACCTCATTTTCGGGAAATGGTTGAGTTAGAGACTATATTTATTTCAGCAAAACGTAAAGAAAATATCCATCTGATCACTGATAGTTTAGTACAGTCTGCACGAAAAAATTCTATACAGATTGATACTATTGTCAGCAATATACGCCATTATCATGCATTGGAAAAATCAGCCGAAGCATTGCAGTCAGTAGCTGATAACCTGCATTCCGATATGCCTACCGATCTGTTGGCTATTGATATGCGTACAGCTCTTTACCATTTGGGAAGCATTACAGGTACTATTTATACGGAAGAAATATTAGGTACAATTTTTAGTAAGTTTTGCATTGGAAAGTAACCCACTCATATATGTATATCAGAAATAATTTTATATCAGGCATAAACTGAATCTTGTATGAATAAAATATGGGATATATTGATTTACGTGTGTGTATCAGCTTTTTTGATAATAATTTTACATATTGTATGTATTAGTTGGGCTGGAGCATCATTTGCCCAAGCTTCTACTGATTCAATTTCAGAGTATATCAAAACCGAATTGGAGGCTAGTAAACAGCTTCAAGGTAGTACGCCTGTTATAGCGAAAGAGCGACTTAATGCGTTGGAGCCTTTACTTGACCAAATAAATGATCCTGATTTGATCAGCAAAGTATATACTTCTTTGGGTGATATGAATCTGGATTATGGCAATTTGGATACGGCTCAAATGAACCTGAAGAAAGTTCATGCAATCATTGGGCAGCTTACCGATAACTTTGCGAAGTATGATTTTTATATTGTCTTTGGTCGGCTGATGGTTAAAGAGCAGCACACCGATTCCGCTATTATATATTTTGAAAAAGCATTGGAATTGGCTAAGAGTATGGATAAAATACAACTGATAGCTGCTTGTTATAATAATCTGGGTTTAGTATATAATAGTATAACAGAGTATCAGAAATCCTATGAGTATTATTTTCAGGCAATGCTTATCTTCGAAGAGTCTAATCAGTTATCAAATCTGGCTATCACACAAAATAATCTGGCCCTGGTACTTGTTGACCTAAATCAGCCTGAGAAAGCCATAGAGTTATTGAAAAAAGCAGAAGCCTTGAATATTCAGTTAGAAGAAAAATATCATCTTGCGATGAACTACGGAAATATGGGTTTGGTTTTTGAAGTAATGGAGCAGTATGATAACGCAAAAGAGATGTATTTGAAATCGTTGCAAGTAGCGCAGCAAGAAGGATTTATAGTGGATATGGCACGTGCTTATCACAACTTAGGAAATATAGCGTTTCAGCAAGATAAATTAGTAGAAGCCGAAGAGTTTTTCTCGCAGTCATTAGCTATCACCAAAAAGCATCAGTTGATGTATGGCTTTATGAAAAATAATTTTAGTCTGAGCATTTTATACAATACGCAAGGAAAGTTTAGTACAGCACTTCAATATGTTGATACAGTGCTGATACTGGCAAAAGAACACCTTGATCTGATCCAAGAGGTAGATGCCTATAAATTGAAAGCTTCCATACTTGAAAATCAAGACAGAAAAAGCGAAGCATTAAAGGCATTGAAAACCTATATCACTTTGAATGACAGTTTACAAGCTAAGTTCAATCGGGATTATATCTTAGACCTGCAAGAAAAGTATGAATCAGAGAAAAAGGATTTAGAAAACAGTAGATTATCCCTTGAAAATGAAAGCAAAACGCGCGCCATTCAATTTCAGAAATATATCAGCTACGCTATTTTAACCGTACTTGTGCTTGTGCTGGCATTGGTAGTAAGCGTTGTACGTAGCCGCAGAAAGATTAGCAAGACGAATCAATCTCTTGCACAACTCAACGAAGAGATACAAAAGCAGAATATAAGTCTAGCCGAAGTAAATGCCACCAAAGATTTGCTGTTTTCTATCATAGGACATGATCTGAAAAGCCCTTTTAATGTGTTGTTAGGGTTTTTGCGGATTGTGATAGAAAATTACGACGACCTCAGTGAAAAAGAAAAAAAAGAAATCCTATTCAAACTTTATACCCATAGTAATAATACATATACCTTGATTGAAAATCTGTTGCAGTGGTCGTTAAGCCAACGAAATCAAATTGTGTTTACCCCTGTGGAATTAAATCTGCAAGAGTTAGTCGAGGCTGAAAGTAATTTTTTGCATTCCAGAGCTGAAAAAAAAGGAATACAAATCACGAATGCGATTCAACCAGACATCCTGATTAAGGCAGACAAAAATATGGTTCAGACTATTATCCGAAACATACTGAATAATTCTATCAAGTTTACCCCTTTGAATGGCCGTATTGTGGTTGGAAGTCGAAAAGGAAATAATGGGATCATTATTTCCATATCTGATAATGGAAAAGGGATGACAGCTGATGAGATACAAAAAATTAAAACTAAACAGGAGTTTTATAGTACCGATGGAACGGCCGGTGAGAAAGGTAGCGGACTTGGTTTAGTGATAGTGAACGAGTTCCTGCGCAAGCATCAAGGCGAATTAAGCATAGAAAGCAAGCCCGAAGAAGGAACTACTTTTAATATCTTTCTGCCGCAGATTAGCTGATTAATAGGGCGGTACTGCAAAACAAAAATCCATAGGTAGTCATGGGTTGAACGGATGCGACATGAGGTTAATTTGCGATACACACCTATGTACTTAATCGAAATACAAATACTATATTTGAGCAAAAATTGTGATGAATAATTTTATTCTACAAGAGGTATCCGACCGCTCTTTGGAAAAGCTGTGGCTTCGGTTTCCGTCTGTTTTATACAAAGACGATCCAAATTATGTTCGTCCTTTAGATGAAGATGTACAAAAGCTTTTTGATAAAGAGCAAAACAAAAAGCTTCGAAAAGGCGAGGCTATTCGGTGGCTACTTTACGATACATCGGATCGTATAGTAGGCCGTATAGCTGCTTTTATTGATCCTCATACAGCTGCTCAAAATGAACAGCCTACCGGAGGATGTGGTTTTTTTGATTGTATTGACGATCAAAACGCAGCCAATATTCTGTTTGATGCATCAAAAAAATGGTTATTAGAGCGCGGCATGGAAGCCATGGACGGATCAATTAATTTTGGCGATCGGGATAACTTCTGGGGAGTATTGGTGGATGGATTTACAACGCCTGTATTCAATATGCCGTATAACTTTCCTTATTATAAAAATCTGTTTGAAGGATATGGCTTTCAAAACTATTTCAATCAATACACCTTTCGTAGAATGATATACGATGGCGATCTGAGTGAACGTGTTCTGGAAAAAGCAGAACGTATCTCACAAAATCCAGACTATAGGTTCGAAATGGTTGATTGGAAAAGGCGTGAGAAATATGCAATGGATTTTATGACAATCTACAATAAGGCCTGGGGTGTCATCCCTGGTGTGAAGAAGATCACCGAAGTACATGCCATGGCTTTGTTGAAGCAGATGAAACCTATATTAGACCCGCGTTTAGTGAATTTTGGATACTATAAAGACGAGCCAATCGCATTTTTTATTATGGTTCAGGATCTGAATCAGATCATTAAAGGATTTAATGGGAAGCTACATTTATTGAATAAGCTGAGATTCATGTATCGGCTTAAGGTTGCCAAGCGTTGTAATCGCATAGTAGGCAGAATTTTTGGAATAGTACCCGAACATCAGGGAAAGGGTGTGGACGGTGCTATTATAATATTCTTCAAACAAATAGCCACTAAAAAAGGATTTCCGTATAATGAATTGCAGATGAACTGGATAGGTGATTTTAATCCGCCTATGTTAAAAGTAGTTGAGGGTATAGGTGGACAATTGTATAAAACTCACGTTACCTACCGCTATTTGTTTGATAGAAGTAAGCCGTTCAAGCGGGCTGAACGACAATCATAAGAAAATCTGGCTGAACCGGTCATCTTTACTATCATACTTTAAGGCTTTTTATTTGGACAATAGTTCCAACATTTTAGCACCTATATCAGCAGGGCTATCGACTATATGCACACCACTTTCGGTGAGTATTTCCTTTTTTGCTTCGGCCGTATCGTCTTTTCCTCCTATGATAGCACCTGCATGTCCCATAGTCCGGCCTTTAGGAGCTGTAGCGCCTGCTATAAAAGCCACCACCGGTTTAGTACCATGTTCCTTGATCCAATGAGCAGCTTCGGCTTCCATCCCACCACCTATCTCACCTATCATCACTATTCCTTCTGTTTCGGGGTCGTTCATCAGCAGTTCAACGGCTTCTTTGGTAGTAGTACCTATGATGGGATCGCCACCTATACCAATAGCTGTTGTTTGACCTAACCCAGCTTTAGTGAGTTGATCTACAGCTTCGTATGTCAAGGTGCCTGAACGGGATACTATGCCTACTCGACCTTTTTGATGGATGAATCCAGGCATGATACCTACCTTAGCCTCGCCTGGTGTGATGACTCCAGGACAGTTAGGACCTATCAGACGACAGTCAAATCCTTTGAGATATTCTTTGACTTTGACCATATCTGAAGTAGGAATACCTTCCGTAATAGTGATGATCACTTTAATACCTGCCTGGGCAGCCTCCATAATAGCATCGGCAGCAAATGCGGGGGGTACAAAAATTAAACTTACATCAGCTCCGGTATGCCTGACAGCTTCAGCAACTGTATTGAAAACAGGCCTGTCAAGATGTATCTGTCCTCCTTTTCCCGGTGTTACACCACCTACTACTTGTGTACCGTATTCAATCATCTGACCGGCATGAAAACTTCCTTCACTACCGGTAAAACCTTGAACAAGAACTTTTGAGTTTTTATTAACAAGAACGCTCATCGTGCTTTTTATGATTTTGGATTTGTTTAAAAGTGCCAAAAATAACACCTTTTCTTATACGTTGATACTTTTTAGAAACAGATTTCAAAAGTCACGCTTTATAGCTACCTGAAAAATGATTTTTCAAAACGAAAATTACGTTATGAATAAAAAATGATGTATTTTTGCACTCCAAAATGGACCTGTAGCTTAATTGGATAGAGCATCTGACTACGGATCAGAAGGTTAGGGGTTCGAGTCCCTTCAGGTTCACTCACAAAATCAAGCACTTACAATGATGTAGGTGCTTTTTTTATTACTGATTGGATGCGGCAGTTCAGTCGATCTTTATCTCAGTATCGCCAATGATTTGTCTGCTTGCTGGTTTAAACCTTCTTTCGGAAAATACCATATGTCCGTTTTTATCTATCAACAACAAGGTGGAGCATCGTGTACCGTATTTTTCGGTGATGATGAATGCAGGAGAGATAGCTTTTTCCATTTCTTTTGATAATCCTGTTTCGGGCAGTTGGTCGTCGTCGGCCATAGTTTCGTTGGCCAACAATTGAAATAGGGTATTGGTATCCAATTTGTTGTGTCGAATAGTTTCTTCTAAGCGAGCTTTGAGAAGTTCTGTCTTATGCCAGGGGGTATTGAGCAATGCATTGCTCAAACCGTGAATACCGGGCTTTAATTGAGTGGTTTTTCCGGAGAAGTTGGAGTAATGCAATATGTGCTGGTTATCGCCTATAAGCAAGTTGAAATCGTTATATGCTGCAGCCTTTGGTTGAAGATGTCTGATGTATTCATCCGGGCTCAAGTTGCTTTTCAAATAGTTCAGTACTAACTCACCACGCGATGGCGGATCAGACTTCAGACGCGTCAGGTCTCGGTAGTTAGTTAGTGCTGCCCATTTACCGTTTTTTTGTACTCCCATCCATGTGCCGCCGGCTAACAAGTCTTTTCCGGCAAGGATGTCAGGATGGCCTTCCTCGACCCAGAAACGGGCCTCACGGGTAGGACGCTCATAAAACTCATCCCGATTGGCAATGAGTATCAAAGGATAATCAGGATGTACCTGATAGGCTAATGCAATTAAACACATATAAAAAAGAATGAGTTAAAAACCCAAAAGTATCATATTTCAAAATCCAAGAGTAGGAGATTACCAATTTTTAACACTGCATCTAACCTATATCCTGAGACTATACACCGCCAGCGAGTGATATCATTCAGAGAAATTTAAGAAACGACAAGTATGAACCCAGGCTGACTAATACCTCTCTAATGAGGTGGTTATACCATTAAAATTTTAGAATTAGTTTGGTGAAAAACTAAAGGTTAATGTAGGTAGTAGGCTCAAGATGGAATAGTCATCTCCAGCAAAGCAGACTACCACATTGAGTTGATGGTAAGCAATAGATCACTTATTACTTACTTTTTGACAAGCTTCAGAATTTCGGTGTAGCGCTTGGTTTTGATCTTCAATAAATAAATACCGGATGAATAATCTGACAAATTGATATCAATTTGCTGCTGCATTATTATATCCTTGTGTATCATTCGATTGCCCTGCATATTATACAAATCCAAAGTGCCGCTTGTGGGTTCTTTAAAATGAAGAGATGTTGTGTTGTTAGTGGGATTAGGATATAGATTCAGCATTGCCTCACTCAATTTTTCAGGTATCTGATTAGCATTAAAAGATCTGAAATTGGCATCATAGTTAGTGATCAGATAGTTTAGACCAGTTGCTTGATGGTTTGAAATCACATATAAAACGCCATTATCAGGTTGCCATTCGTTATCGGCCCATATTGCGTGAGTTCCTTGGATCGAGTTGCCGTGTTCGTCATAAGTGTAATTGATCTTTTTTGTGTTGATCCAGGCATCATCCTCCCAGTGTTGTAGCCAATATTCTTCTTGATTGCCGTTGATATCATACGCATAATTGATTTGATATAGGTTCTGCCATCCTTCTTCAGTAGGTGTTTGCAGCATGTAGTTCACTTTGTTTCCATTGCTATCATAGCTATTGGTAGTCTTTAGGATATTGATCCACTCATCCGTCTTCCATGCTTGATTAAAACCTGTCAGCTGCAATCCATTTGCATCATATGTGTTTACATATTTAATGAAGTTTTCCCAGCCGTCTATGTTCCAGTTTTGTTGTGTTTCTGAGGTCATATTTCCGGTATTGTCGTATGTATATGTGTAGAACGCTGAGTTTCTCCATGTGTTTGTTGTCCAGTTTTCAACTAGTGCACTGATTTTCTGGTTATCTTGGTTATAGGTAAAACTTGTCTTTGACACATGTTGCCAGCTGTTGTTTTCCCAGCCTTGCCGCAAGTATTCAAGTATATTGCCGGATTCGTCATATGAGTACGAATAAAGTAGATTATGATTCCATTGGTCGAACTGCCAGATCTCATACAGCATGCTGATCAGATTATTATCCTGATCGAATGAAAAGCTGTTTCTGGAGAAGTTTTTCCAGGTATCGTTATCCCAGTTCTCGTATATCTGACTGATCCTGTTATTGTTTTCGTCATACTGAAAAGTTAACCTCATACTGTTTTCCCAGCCATTTATTTGCCACTGCTGTCGTAAATGGACTAATATATTCCCTTTTTCGTCAAATTGTTGGATAAGCCGATAGTATATCCCATGCAGATTGTAGCATGTAACAGTATCAAACTGCCAAAAATCGGTATCATCAATTCGGGTATTCGTTAGTCTGGAATTTCTTATTTCCTCTGCTTCATAGGGGAAATCTGACTCCATAAGTATGTTCGACACTTTGAGCTGAGGAGGCATCAGCTCATTCATTATCTGTTGTTCAATGGCAACATTTGGTGGCTGCCCAATTCCGGAGATGTATATCACCATGCTGATCATCAGCAATGTAGTGGTGTTGAGTAAAGTTTTCATGGCATTAAATAGGTGTTAGTTGTTTATATATCAGTTTTTTATATTAGTCAGTCTTATAGTCTTTGTTAATCACCAGCATCACCATATCCTTATCAAGGAGCAAATATCCCTGGTCATACACATATCGGTAGGTTCGGCCTTCCCGGGTAGTATATGTGCTGGTGAAAAAGTTGAAATTAAATCCTGCCTTATCAAGTGTGCTTTTTTTTATGGTGATGATCCCATCTGGATTCAACCTCAGAAGGATAGCCCGGTTTTTTTTGAGCTGGTTATTGATATTATTGATAAGCCGGATGGCAGAACCGTGTTGCCTTCTATAATGGGCTGATCTGCATTGGTCGTTACAGAATTTCTTATCGGAACGGCCAAACAGTTCATCTCCACATTCCAAGCAGTATGTCTTTGGTTGTTTGAGCATAGTTCACCTGCTTTGTTAATGCACAAAGCTACTAATAAAATCAATATCCAATTAAATTGGACTTAGTATCAATACTTTATTGTGAAGTAAAAAAGATATGGATGCATGAAAATAGCCGGTCAATCTACATCTGTTCAGGCATTTCTATTCCTAACAGCTCAGCTGATTTTTTTAAAATAGAGGCTACGATCCTGCTGATGTCAAGCCGTAGCAAACGTAGAGAGATGTTCTCTTCCCTGAGGATGGGTACCGACTGATAGAACTGATTGAACTCTTTAGCTAACTCATACATATAATTGGCGATCAATGCCGGGCTTCTCGATTCGGCTGCTTGTTGAACCCATTGCGGGAATGAATAAACAAGTCGAATCAGGTTGCGTTCTTTGTCGGGAAGAAACTCAGTATTGGTGATATCTGTACCGGGCAGCTGATCTTCTTCCACATGCGTTGCTTTTCTTAGTAATGAGCGGATGCGAGCATGTGTATATTGAATGAAAGGTCCTGTATTTCCATTGAAATCAATAGATTCATCCGGATTGAACAGCATGTTCTTGCGTGGGTCTACCTTCAGGATAAAATATTTCAACGCACCTAACCCAATGGTAGTAAAAAGTTTATCAGCCTCTTCCTCAGTCAGATTGTCTAATTTACCTAATTCGGTAGTCATTTCTTTGGCAGTGAGTATCATTTCGTCCATCAGTTCGTCTGCATCCACTACAGTACCTTCGCGCGATTTCATCTTACCTTCGGGTAATTCAACCATGCCATATGATAGATGTTCGATAGTATCAGCCCATTGATACCCAATTTTTTTGAGTATTCTGCTCAATACTTCAAAATGATAGTTTTGTTCATTGCCTACTACATATATCATTTTATCGGCTTGATATTCACTCATTCGCAGTTTTGCTGTGCCCAGATCTTGTGTCATATACACCGAAGTTCCATCGGCACGCAACAATAGCTTTTCGTCCAATCCTTCCGCTGATAGATCGCACCATATGCTTCCATCTGTTTTCTGAAACAGGGCTCCATTTTTTAATCCTTCTTCAACTATCTCTTTACCAAGTAGGTATGTTTCCGATTCATAATAAAGCTTATCGAAATCTACGCCCATTTTTGCATATGTCTGATTAAAACCTTCATACACCCATCCATTCATGGTGGCCCAGAGTTGATGCGTTTGAGGATCACCTGCCTCCCATAACCGGAGCATCTCCTGAGCCTGTATGATGAGCGGTGCACGTGTTGCGGCTTCCTCTGATGAATAACCTTGTTGAACCAGACCGGCAATCTCAGCTTTCAGCTCTTTATCGAAACGCACATACATCTCACCTACTAGCTTATCACCTTTCATAGCCGTTTCTTCCGGGCTTTTTCCTCCCCATTTCTGCCATGCCAACATTGATTTACATATATGTATCCCCCTGTCGTTGATAAGATTGACCTTCACAACTTCGTAGCCATTGGCCTTCAGAATGGCTGCGACGCTCCATCCTAAAAGGTTGTTTCGGATATGCCCCAAGTGCAATGGCTTATTGGTGTTTGGAGAGCTGTATTCGATCACCATGCGTTTGCCTTTGCCCGATTGGTTAAACCCAAAATCCGGCATAGATAACGCTTGCTGTAAAAAAGAAACCCAATACTTGCCACTGATAGTGAGATTTAAAAAGCCTTTTACTACATTGAATCGAACAATTTCAGTATATAACTGCATCATCGCTTCCCCTATCTGTTGAGCTGTTTCTTCAGCTGACTGTTGCAATATTTTGCTGAACGGGAAAACCACTATGGTACGGTCGCCTTCAAACTCTGATCTGGTTTTCTGAAAACTGATGTGTTTTATATCAGGTTGCCTATCATACAATTGTTTGAAAGCTTTAATAAATGTCTGTGTTAACTTGGCTTCAAGCATGAATGTGACTTTTTTTGCGATGCGAAAATACAAAAAATGCTATTTTTTTTGGGTGTATTTCTCTGTTGAGTTGAGATGTATAGCAATACTGCATTGATAAGCTTTGATCAATCGTTGGTTAAGATAAAAAAAAGCTGCCGGTTGAGGCAGCTTTACAGCTTAGATGTATTAGAAATTAATATCGTTTTCTGTAGTTTCCTTCTCCCGAATGTCCTCCTTCACCGCGATGGCGGTTGTCTTGCCTATATCCACCTTCACGCCTTGGGAATCTTGAGCTGTCAGAATATCCCTCTTCTTTGGGACGAGCTTTTTTTACGACAATAGTACTGCCATCAAGCTCGGATTCATTCAGTTGGTTAATAGCATCATACGCCTGATCATCATTAGGCATCTCTACAAAACCATAGCCCTTGGAACGATTAGTTAACTTATCGAAGATAACTTTAGCCGATGAAACTTCACCAAACTGTTCAAACAATGACTGGAGTTGCTCACTCGTAGTCTTAAAATTTAATTTTGCAACAAAAATGTTCATGATAAAAAAATAAATTGAAATGAATTTCAAAAAAGAAGAGATCGAATTGTTATTCGGAATGGTGAGTTCCTGATTGACAGCTGAATTCTTGTTTTTTTGAAAGAAAAAAATAAATTAAACCGATGCAAAGGTACTCTTTTAATAATACGGTGCTATAGTTTGGATTTTTTTACTTAAAAAAAATTGATACTATCATAGTTCTAAAGGAAAAGATGTCCCCTTTCCACCTCTTAAACGCTTGCTATCAATTGATGATGAGCTTTCGTTTTGATTCTGTTATAGTATTGTGCAGGCGGACGATATATAACCCGGCTTGAAAACTTGTTGACAGTTGTTGACGGGAAAAAGGAAATATCTTTTCGGATAATAGCCTTTGTCCTAATGAGTTGAAGATTTCTACCGTGATAGGTTCGTTTCTTTTGTTTTCAATGAAGAGTCTCTGGTCCATCAAGCTGATAGTAATATCCTCCAACGAATTTTCTTCAACACCTAATTCTTCTAAATTAAGATATATCACATGCTCTAATCCTCCGTTTGGGTTTCGTGTGTCTTCCGTACCCCAAATACCGGTATGGCTTTGATACACTTTTTCGGCGGTGCTGTTCGGAACGAGAGTCTTGATATGTTGTATCCCGCTATCGTTGAGATTAGGTATGATACCTCCCCAGGAGCCTTCATGCCCGAATATATATTCAACGTAAAATCCGGCATAAGTACCGGTAGCTTCATAGTCGATACCTGTTATTTCAACTGTTGTCGCATATACAGGTCGTCCCGATCCAACATAATTATCAAACAGTATTGCCAAGGCGCCGGATGGGTCTTTAGAGCTTGCCCGTATAGCTGTTCCCATTGTTTCATCTGCATTGGTTCCGAAATGGATAACCTTTGCCGCATTTATGGTTGTAAGCCGGTGTGCTACTAAACTGCCTTCATTGCCATCATTGATACGTATGCGGAAAAACACCTCATTCCCAGGTGTGAAACGAACATTGCCGGTGGTTTCTGTAATGAACCAACCTTCATATATTCCGTTTTGGTCTGCTGTAAACTCCCCATAAGAGCCATGGTCATTGAGGTTAGGACTGGTAGTACGAATGTAACTCCCATCTTCATATAAAAAGATCACATTACCTGCACCATTGGTGGAAGGGCTGTCATCTTCGGTTACTACCTGATTGATATACCTGTAGGTGGCATTAGGCTGCAGATTGCCTATACTAACCCTGTAAGCAAATGGTACTCTGGTAGAGTTAGTACCGTTGACACCTTGTATATATTGTGGCACTAATTCACTCAGTATTTCCGGTACGACTGATGGGGTAACCTCTCCATTCAGGGTAACAATTTTCTCAGCTGCACCTCCTCCGTTATGTATTATAGGTTGGCCGTTGTATATTCCCTGGTTTAGTCCGGCTTTCAGGCGTACGCTCACTGTGACTGGCTGGCCATTGATCACACCGTTGGAATAGGGGAGGTTTAGCATAGAGCCAAAGGTTGATCCGTCCAACGATATCTCATAGTCATCTGGCGCATCCACATTGATATTTCCCGTTCCAATTAGACTGTTACCATTCAGGGTATAGCTTAATATCTGGCTTGGCCCTTCACCTTCTGCATACTGAAATCCGTTCAGGATCGAAGGCGAGACAGTCAGTACAGGATCGTCGGTGATATCTAATGTGAGTACTAACACATTGTTTATACCTCCGTTGGGATTTCGTGTGTCTATATTGCCCCATACTCCGTTGGCAGAGGTGTGTACCTCAATCAGTGAGCCGTCAAGAAGGCTTCTTTCTTCAATACGCATTAAACCAGCTGCATTGACATTTGGAATAATACCACCCCAAGCACCATCAATAAAAGCTACCTCATTGCGATAAAAAGCAGCCCAAGAGGTAGCGGCATTATAATCCACACCAGTAGTTTCAATAGTAGTGCAATACATCGGGCGGCTTGTTCCGGCAAGATTATTGAACAGAAGCACAAAGTTTTTGGCCTGTGCCAGAGAGGTAGCTCTGATAGCAGTTCCCTGCGCATCATCAGGTTCGGTCCCGAAATTGATCACCTGTGCTGCTTGGGTGGTAGTCAGCCAATGCGTAGCTGAAGTACCTTCATTGCCATCGTTCAAACGGATACGGAAAAACACCTCATTCCCAGGTGTGAAACGAACATTGCCAGTAGGTTCATTGATGAACCAACCGCTATATTCCCCCTGATCATTAGCAGTGAAGCTGCCATAAGCTCCTTCAACACCGAGATTAGGGCTGGTAGTCCGGTGAAAGCTGCCATCTTGATTAGTAAAGATCACATTACCAGCTCCATTAGTAGTAGGGTTGTCATCTTCGGATACTACCTGATTGATATACCTGTAGGTGGCGTCAGGCTGTAGGTTGCCTATAGTAACCCTGTAGGCAAACGGTACTCTGGTCGAGTTGGTACCGTTTACACCTTGTATGTATTCCGGCACTAATTCATTTGTCAGGGTTAGTGGTGCACTGATATATATAGCTGGGCTGACAGCTCCGGTCAGATCGGCTGATTGCGCCGATAAAATATAGAAGCCTGCTGCATCAAAACTGATGTCATCGAAAGTGGCTATACCTTCTACCAGAGCTTTGGTAAAAGTACCATTCATATTGCCATTACCTGATTCTTTGCTGATAGTTACCTCACCTGAAAACCCGGGATCAATGCTGCCATCAGGTCGTTGAGCCTGAACCTGAAACGGAGCTATGGGTAAACCAATCTGGCCTCCTTCGGGTACATTATGAAAAGCTAATTTGTCAGCAGTTGCCAGCACATTAAACGCATCGCTGATACCTGGCTCCAGTATCATCCCGGCTGTAGCTGATGCCTGGATGATCACAGCAGTAGCTGCCGGAGTATGACTTATTCCATCAAACACTATCGTATTGCTTCCTGTCGGGATGACTTTTGATAGATTGCCATCTAAGTTGCCAGTGCCCGATACAAGCGATAGTTGGACGGTGGTATTACCAATCACATTCGCCGGATTATTAGTGGCATCTTGGGCTTGAACAGTCAGGCTGAAGGGTTGTCCTGATGTTGGGTTCACACCTCCGTTCACATCTGTGATAGCAAGTTTGACAGGGATATCACCTGAAATAATATCGCCCATAATGGCTACATCCTGAAATTTCCAGTTTCCATCACCACTATACACAGTTCCACCATTTGTACGGGCTCGATGGTAGGCTGTATTTGCAGTGAAGCTGTTGCCGAGCCCATCGTTGAAAGCTACCGGAGAAAAGATGGATACTATACGAAGCCCGAAATTAGGATTGTTGGCTATTTCTGTGATCTCGCCCATATCGAACTCAAAAAAATACATCAGATCATGTGGTGACAGCTCCCCGGCATTATGTTGAAAAGCTATCCAGTTTGCACCTCCGTCAGTTGTATATTGTATTTCCGCATAGCGCGACATAGTACCTGAAGAACTTTGCTTAAAGCTTAGCTGTATATGTTGATAACCGGTCGTGCTTAGCATCAGCTGAAGACCAGTTGTACCTGAAGCAGTGAATTGATCGGGGAAGTTGGTGATTTGTAAGGCATCATTTTGGGGCACTTCTGTAGCCCCTCCAACTATTGAGGCTGTTCCCTCGCCTACAGTAGGATTCAGGTCACCATCTATGTCGAACTTCCATAAGGTGATGATATTACGCTGTACTCCTGACAAATGAATATTGTCTAACTGCCAGAGTCTGTAAGCACCAATATGATAATGATACCTGAAAGCAATATGTACTATTTCCCCTTCAATGGCGTTCAGGTCTATCACCCCCGACGACTGCCACTGCTGTTCTTCAGCAGGATGGGTGAAATTTAATTCATTCCAGCTTGCAAGAGTAGGGTCTCCCAGTCCGATATAGTTAGTGGAATATAGCAAGACGAAAAAGTTATCCTGATCGTCAAAACCATATTGTTTTAATGTTTCAAACGACAGACTGACATTAGAATAGATGGATTTATTGAATCCGGGAAGTATGAGCCAGTCGTCTTCTAACTCTCCGCTATTGAAGCCATTGATATAGGCATATCCTGCGGTACTATGAAGCCATTCTTTGGTGTCGCCTGAAACGGAGTAGGTATATATATCACCCATACCCTCCTGAAAGTCTTCCGTATAGGGAAGTTCGGTAAATGCAGCATCTTTGACAACATAGGAATGCATTGGAGAGCTACGTGTTCCACCGTCATTATCTTCGGCATACACTATATAAAATACCGTAGTGCCATCGGCTTGAGCAGGAATATCACTTACTGTGGTATAAGAATCATCCTGCCCTTGAACCATATTGATTATGTGGGGGTAGGTTCCTTGTGCAGTGCCCCATTTGAGTTGAGCTAAGGTGATAATGCCATCGGGGTCGGTGATATCGGCCGAAACAGATACAGTGGTCGTTGAGGTGATATCGGTGGCAGGTGTTTGTAGTATGTTAGTAATGACAGGTGGGATATTTCCACCTCCGGAGTAGTCGGTCAGGGTGATATCGTCTATATTCAGCCGACGATTTGATGTACCGCTTTCGGTAGCTCGCTTGATGCGGATGCGTATATCGCCATCGATATTTACCGTTTCTTCAAATAGTTGAACTTCATCTGATGCAGGAGCTGTGAAATCGTTTCCTATCTGTGTCCAGTTAGTACCACCATTTGTACTGTATTCCACTCTCCAGTCCACCTGTGAATCGGATCCATAGCGTCTGTAGTAAAAGCTTAAGCTACCTACACCGCCTTCTTTGTCCTGCATCATCGTCATAGATGAGTTGTCGTAGCCCCTCAGCCGTGCCGATCGGATACCGTTCTTCCAGTCGTTTTCTAAATCACCTATCAGTACATTGGTCAAATCCCAGTCTAAGCCGGATAAGTTGACAATGCCCGATGCATAAGAAGTCTTAACCTCACCATCGCCTTCAAAGTTGACTATGTATTGCGATAGCAATGAAGCTGACAATAAGTTGAAAAGGATAAATAGTAGAGCTTTCTGAAGTAAATTGTTTTTCATAAGACAAAATTTTATAGGTGAAACAATTGCTTGTTTAGTATGATGCTGATTCCTACCTGTTGAAAAAATATATGAAACCTGCTTTTGGGTTATGATAGTCCCGTAGAAAACCTTGCTGTATTAGACGAATAGACATCGTAATCAGTTAAAATTATTTTTTTGGGTATTAACTTCTGCCTTGGCAATGAATAAAATGTAAAGATAAGTAGTTTTTTTGCTTGTTACAAGTTGTTGATCGGTTTCAATAATTTCTGAGTAAAATTTGGATAAGCCTGCCATATTTTAATATGAATTAGTCAAAACTAATGTAATTGAGTTCTGTAGATTTTTTTGTTGTTATTATTATCACAATGCATTCAGTTTAATTAGAATTATTCTATACTTTTGCTCTTTGATAATCTAAACTATTTAAAGATAGGGTACTATGAAAAAGTTAGCTGTAGTGTCTTTTGGTGGAAGCGCTCTTTTACTTGCCAATCAACGGGGTACTATTGATGAGTTGGAGGAGAATGCCTATCATGCGTGTACCCATTTGATTAATTTGATTGAGCGCAACTTCAATCTAGTGATCACGCATGGGAACGGCCCGCAGGTAGGCAATATTTTGTTAGCCAATACTGCTGGTAATAAATTATATGGCCTGCCCGAGATGCCATTGGATATCAGTGTAGCTTATTCGCAAGGGTTCATTGGCTATATTTTGGAGCAACAGCTTCGTAATGTGCTCATGTCTAAGGATATGGACAGAGATATTATTTCTATCATCACCCAGATTTTAGTCAACAAGGATGATGCAGCTTTTCAGCATCCGGCCAAGCCAATAGGTCCGTTTTATACTAAAGATGAAGCTGATCGCTTGAGCAAAGAAACTTCTTCAAAGTTTAAAGAAGATATCAGGGGTAGGGGATGGCGAAAAGTGGTGGCATCGCCCACACCTTTGATGATCTATAACCGCAAGTCGATTGAAAATATTGCCCGTGAAGGACATATAGTCATTGCCGTTGGGGGAGGAGGTATCCCATGCTTTTTTGTCGAATCGAATAAGCTGCAGGGAATTGATGCCATCATTGATAAAGACATTGCCAGCGCATTATTAGCCTCGCAGATACAAGCTGATAAATTGTTTATCATAACCGATGTTCCCAAAGTATGCCTGAATTTTAATTCACCTAAGGAAACGGCATTAGATAAGCTGACTATAGCTGAAGCAAAACGCTATCTTGATGAGGAGCAGTTCGATGGTGATACGATGGCACCCAAGATTCGAGCAGCTATTCACTTTGTGGAAAGAAGTGGGAAAGAGGCTGTGATAACCGACCTGGCTGGATTATTAACCGAAGACAGTGGTACTCAGATCACAATCGTATAAAATATATCAGGCAGTACCAAGCAAATATATGTTGGCATACGGCGAAAAAAAGGAATAGGTTAATTTAAGTCTTGTATCTTGACATAAAATGCAACCTTTTCCAAGGAGGTGATCATATCGTATTCTTCTAAATAAATTGTTTCGGGCACGTTAACCGGCTTGGGGGTGTAGTTTAAAATTCCCTTGATACCGGCAGCAACCAATGCATCTGCCGTTTGAGTGGCAAAATCAGCCGGTACAGTCATAATAGCTACTTCAATGTGTAGCTCATGGATCTTGTCGGCTAATTCATCAATAGAATAACAGGGTACACCCGACATGATATTGCCTATCTTATCCGGATTGATATCGAAGCTTGCTACAATCTCCAGATGGGAACGCTTTCCAACAAAATAGTTGATCAAAGCCCGGCCAAGATTACCTATCCCAATGATAGCTACATTGATGCCTCTTTTTGAATCGATGATCTCACCTATCAGATCTATTAAGTCTTTTACATTATATCCTTTACGAAGTGTGCCCGAATAGCCGATCAGCATCAGATCGCGGCGAACCTGTACAGCAGTGATATGTTGTATTTTAGCTATTTCGTGAGAATAAATATGGGTTTGCCCCTGCTCATGACATATCAGTAATGCACGACGATACTGACTTAGACGCTCTATGGTTTTATGAGGTAGATTTTTTAGGTCTCTTTCAATCTTCATATAATCTTGTTTTCGTACTTGCAAAAGTAATACACCAAAGAAAATAATACAAATAAATTGTTATTTATTTCACATTGTTATTAGAAAACAAAGAAAATGGCAAGATTGTTTGTCATTAAGAGTAAAAAATGGCACTCCAGTATGTTTGGAAATGCCATTTTCTCACTAACCCAAAAAAAATACTATAGAAACGATTGAACTGCTAAAATAAATAAATTGTATTTGTGGATCAACAAAAACTGAGAGAATTAAAAAAGATTTATCCTATTTAGCACCTCAGCTTAGTCAGGCAAGCTGACAAATACGGTACTATGGCTGCGCAAACTGTTGCTGCCATTACCAGGTCATAGTCCTCATACATATTTCATTACCTTGATCATTGAAGAAAGTATAATCTTGTATCCCATGTGGTTTTAGCTGTTGAGATCATCCTTTTTGAAAACACATCCTATTATATTATTACCTTCTTATCAAACACGAAAACACTAATTTTGTCGTTTAAAGCTAAAGAAAGTATCGGATATGCAAAAGCGCCTTTTGTTGTGTATAGTAGTTGTCGTTTTCGTAGGGCTGAGATTGGATGCACAGATTATCAAAGGATTTGCTACCGTTGGTTTTAATTTAAGTCAGGTTGATGGAGACGAAGCTTATGGCTATCGTAAAATTGGTGGCAATGGTGGGTTAGGCGTAATGATACCTTTCTGGGGAAATTTTGATGTAGCTATAGAAACTTCTTTGACTCAAAAGGGGGCGTATCAACGTCCTCAATATTTTAGTTTGCGCGGTGATGATACTCTGACAGGTGCCTATGACCTGCGTTTAAACTATGCCGAAATTCCGTTGATGGTTCAATATACCGATAAGAATTTTATTTCAGCCGGAATAGGCGTGGTGCCTGCTGTGCTGATAAGTGCCAAAGAGTTTGAACATGGCAGGCAAACACCCACTACTGCACTTTCGGGAACATATGCACGCATGGACTATAGCATACTCCTGGATGCTAAAATGAGGATCAAAGGTCGTTTGTGGGGAAATTTCAGGTTTCAGTATTCAATGCAGCGTATCCGCACTCGCGAGTTTAGCTCACTTGGAGGAACAGAGACCTGGATAAGGCACCAATATAATAATATGATCAGTTTCAGACTGTTTTACATCTTCAACGAAGACCAAAGCCTACGTGCTGTAAAGGAAAAGAAACCAGAACTTTAATTTTTACCATGTTAAAATTTCGACAATAAAGCCGTAGTGATCAAAAAGATTGTAATTTTGGTAATTAAATACTCAATAGTCATAGATGTCCAATATTGTCTCACTCACTGAAGCGGCCTCCATCGCCCTGCACGGGATGATCATAGTAGCCCGGGCCGATGAAAAGGCCAATGTGATGCAGATATCCGATATGATGAAAAGCTCCAGACATCATGTAGCTAAAATATTTCAACGACTTGTTAAAGACGGTTTCTTAGACTCTTATAGAGGTCCCTCAGGAGGATTTTCACTTAAACGCAAAGCTGAAGAGATTACCCTGCTTGAGATATATGAATCCATTGAAGGGAAAATTGACGTAAATCGTTGCCCGCACGAAAGACAAATTTGCCCGTTTGAAAAATGCATATTAGACAATATCACACAAAAAATGACCTCAGACTTTCGAGAGTTTCTACACACACATACCATAGCCGATTACCTTTGATTGTCAATGAATAAGAGTAGTAGTGTATGGTTTAAAACAGTTTGGAGCGTTTCATCAAGACACCTAAGAATACGATTTAATGAAAGGAAATCCGAAGATGAGAATAGCTGTCCTCCTAAAATCAGCAGGACTCAACCTAATAACCGGCTTTCATTGTATGATCAGGCTCCGATAGTTGAGCTTTTGTGTTCCGGTACGAGACAACTAAGCTCGTTCAATATAGTTTAATCAGACACGATAAAAATCAGAATAAAATAAATCTAAACAGTATGACACAATTTCCATCCAAACAACTTTTTGAATTTAAAAATGAAGTAGAATACGCCAAAGGTAGCGTTGTTAGCCGCCAGGTTGTGAAGAACGAAAAAGGGAATGTGACTCTTTTTGCGTTTGATAAGGATCAAGGACTCTCGGAGCATACCGCCCCTTTTGATGCCTTGGTACAAGTGATTGACGGCAAAGCCGAAATACTTATAGGCGGTGAATCATATATATTACAAGAAGGCCAAAGTATCATTATGCCGGCACATGTTCCTCATGCCCTGAAGGCTACCGAAAAATTCAAAATGATACTGACCATGATACGAGCATAAGGAAAAGCTCAAAAAACGGCTGTTTCAAAAAATAATAAAAGCGGTTTTCAATTTCAGGAGATCCTATACGCTAAGAGCTGACAGACTCGAAGCATGTTCGTTCGGATAATGGGGAATTCCATAGTACAGCAAGCGTATTCAGTCGTGTTACCTTGTTGTAACTGATACAGTATTAGGTAGAAACATGCTTGAAATACAATAGGTTATTTTACCTATGCTTATCTCAGTTTTTGTATGGATACACATCTTATTTTTAGCGGTGGTAAAAGCCTGATTTGATTGTCTTTTGTTTGATAGAAACCTTAAAAATAATCACTGATTTTATAGAAAAGCTGTATCTTAGCTGTCTCATTTAGAGTTCTATTAATCGTCTAATTATCAGACAAATCAATTAATAAATTATGTTTAGCGATTTTAATAAAGTGCCTTTACCGTACAACGAGCCGGTAAAGAGCTATGCCCCGGGAACATCGGAGCGTAAAGAGATCAAAGCCATGCTTGAGAAAATGCGTAGTGAAGAGGTTGACATACCGATGGTTATAGGTGGTCAACGAGTCCGTACCGATAAAAAGGTTCGTATTCGTCCACCACATGATCTGGCTCATACCTTGGGTTATTTTCATCAGGGAGGTGAAGAGCATGTAAAAATGGCTATTGATGCAGCCTTGTCGGCACGTAAGCAATGGCAGGCTATGTCGTGGCAGGACAGGGCAGCTATCTTTTTAAAGGCAGCTGATCTGATCAGCGGACCGTATAGGGCAAAGATCAATGCTGCCACAATGTTAGGACAATCAAAGACTGTTTTTCAGGCTGAGATAGACAGTGCATGCGAGTTAGCCGACTTTTTAAGGTTTAATGTGTATTATATGTCTCAGATATATACCGAGCAGCCAAAGTCGGAGCATGGTATCTGGAACCGAATGGAATATCGTCCATTAGAAGGCTTTGTATATGCATTGACACCTTTTAACTTCACGGCTATAGCCGGAAACCTGCCTTCCTCACCAGCAATGATGGGAAATGTAGTCGTTTGGAAATCATCTAATTCCCAGGTATATGCAGCAAGAGTCATTATGGAAATCTTTGAAGAAGCAGGCTTACCCGATGGTGTCATCAATCTGATGTTTGTCTCAGGACCGGTAGCAGGAAAGGTCATACTGACACATCCTGATTTTGCCGGACTGCACTATACGGGATCATCAGCCGTATTCAATACCTTATGGAAAAATATTGGTGAAAATATCTCTAAGTACAAATCATATCCCAAGATAGTAGGAGAAACCGGAGGAAAAGATTTTGTGATAGCACATCCCAGTGCCGATCGTCAGGCTCTTGTTACTGCATTGGTTCGAGGTGCATTTGAGTATCAGGGACAAAAATGTTCGGCAGCATCCAGGGCTTATATACCTGAGTCTATGTGGCCTGAGGTAAAAGAGAAGGTAATTGCCGAGCTGAAGACCGTCAAAATGGGAGCTGTAGAAGATTTTACCAACTTCCTGAGTGCAGTGATAGACGAAGCTTCGTTCGACAAATTGGCCAGCTATATTGATAACGCAAAGAAAGACCCAGGCATAGAACTGATATATGGAGGTGGATACGATAAAACAAAGGGATATTTTATTGAGCCAACCGTGATCAGAGCTGAGGATCCAAAATATGTTACCATGTGTGAGGAATTGTTCGGGCCGGTATTAACCGTGTATGTATATCCCGATAATGCATGGACCGAAACCCTTGAATTAGTAGATAGTACCTCACCTTATGCATTGACAGGAGCAGTGTTTTCACGCGATCGTTATGCAGTAGAAGAAGCTAATCAAGCTTTGCGCAATGCAGCAGGTAATTATTATATAAACGATAAACCCACCGGAGCAATAGTCGGACAGCAACCCTTTGGAGGTGCACGAGCATCAGGGACAAACGATAAATCAGGCTCATATCTTAACTTATTAAGATGGGTATCGCCACGAACGATCAAAGAGAACTTCGTGCCACCGACAGATTATCGCTATCCCTTCATGGAAGAAGCATAAAACACATAAAGGGCAGTCGCTTTTTTTTGACAGCCCTTTCCCTACATCAAAAACCTATCTTTGCAGATTATCTATTTGCGTTTTTTTAAACTTAATATACCATCATGTCTATAACAAAAAGTAAAGTCATCGAAGTCCTGAAAAGCGTCATCTATTTTACAAAAGGCGATAATATTGTTAATTTAGGTATGCTTGACGAATTAGACGTTTCCGACGATAAGATACAGTTTAGGATTGTCTTTCCCCGCTTGAATGTTCCGGCAGTTGATATAGTTGTTAAATCTGCTACCAAGGCCTTGCGTGAAAAGTTTGGTGAACAGATTACCATTAATATCACACCTATTCCTGAAAAAGAAAAAGGTCGCGGCCCTCTTGCGGGTGTACGTCATATTATTGCCGTTGCTTCGGGTAAGGGTGGAGTAGGGAAATCAACAGTAGCGGCAAATCTGGCAGTAGCATTGGCACGTACTGGCTCACAGGTTGGTCTGGTAGATGCCGATATCTATGGCCCATCAATACCAATGATGTTTGGGGTGATTGATGAAGCACCAGGGGTGATTGAACGTGAAGGGAAACCATTGATAGTACCCCTTGAAAAACATGGTATTCGACTGCTTTCTATAGGGTTTTTTGTGGATACCGACAAGCCGCTTGTATGGCGTGGACCTATGGCTACCAGCGCACTGAATCAATTATTGAGCGATGCCGACTGGGGTGTGTTGGATTACCTTATTATTGACCTGCCACCAGGTACTGGTGATATACAACTTACTTTGGCACAGTCTTATTCAGTAACAGGAGCTGTAGTTGTTACTACACCGCAAAAACTTGCTTTTGCCGATGTGAGAAGAGCTGCTACTATGTTCCGACAAGATAAGATCACTATCCCACTACTAGGCCTGATCGAAAATATGGCCTACTTCAGCCCTTCAGATATGCCTGACAAAAAATACTATATCTTTGGAAAAGGACATGGAGAAGGATTCGCTAATGCGTTGGATATCCCGCTATTAGGACAGATCCCAATAGTAGAACAAATATCCGTAGCAGGAGATAATGGCAGTCCGATAGCATTAGACGAAGATTCAATGATCGCTAATGCATTTATTGAGGTAGCCCAAAAGGTGAAAACTATGGTGAAAGAATCTTCTAAATAATTATAAAACCAATGCATCATGGTACAAAATGAAGAATTAATCAGAAAAGTAAAAAATCTTATCGAGCAGGTTAGACCTTATCTGCAACAAGATGGAGGAGATATTAACTTTATCAATATCACCGAAGATATGGTGGTTAATGTTGAGCTGACTGGTGCTTGTGGAACTTGCCCCTATAGCACCATGACATTGAAAAATGGAGTTGAGAATACCATCCGCAGAGCTCTGCCCGAGATAAAAGCCGTAGAAGCAATTAATCTGTAACAAAAGCTTGGAAACGGATAGTGCCACCTTAAGGCAATACATAATCTATTTGTGCGTAAGTGTATCATGCAAGACTGTTTTCAATACTTACGCTAAGCTTCTCAATTAGACTATCGAAGATAGCTATTGCAGTCTCTCATACCCACAGCAGGCTGATCGTTTTTCCCCTGAAATCTATCCTCCTTATAAAAAGGATGCTTGACTTTACCATCGCTTTATACTACTTTTATCGAACAACTAAAAAATAGTAGCTATGAAGCGGATCATTTTCTTTTTGGTAACAATATTATTGCCATTTTCTATAGCCTTCGGGCAAATAGTATGGTTTTCTTTGGATTCGGGTACCACAGCTCATTTGCGTGCAATAGCAGTTTCGACTGATTTTTATGGCGTTGCTGTTGGCGATGAAGGTACACTCTTACAATCACAGGACGGGGCGAATTGGGATTTAGTGGATATTGGTACTGAGCTTGATCTGTATGCCGTACAATATGTTGGAGACGAAACATTTATAGCGGCAGGTGCACAAGGAATCATCCTGCGCTCCACCGATAATGGAAGCAGTTGGGAAATTGTGCAACAAGCGGATCAGGAATACTCTATTTATGGACTGTCCATAGACACTTTATCCGGTAACGGATTGGCAGGCGGCTCCGGAAACACGATTATTACAACAAATGATTTCGGAATGAGCTGGCAGTTTTACGAAGGCGGATACATGAATTCGTATTATTGTGCTCATATGCCGGACTCACAATTTGGAGTGGTGTTTGGCACTAATGCAATCTTTCAGGGATTAGCAGCTTATACCAATGATGGGGGACAGAGCTTCTCCTACCAACCCTATTATCCTACCAGTGGAAATATAGGATATGAAGGCCAGACTGTAGGTAGTTATTTTTTTTCAAATACTTTTGGTTTTACTGTAGGTGCGCTGTGGAGTGGACAAGGGTTCATCACTACAGAAGTCAACTGGGATGACCAGTTTTGGGCGGCTGACCTGATGCCAGAGCCATTAACGGCTATCCATTTTTTAAATGACTCCCGCGGTGCTGTAGCTGGTTCTAACGGGTATATTGCTGAAACCACTGACGGAGGCCTAAGCTGGGAACAAGTAAATACCGAAGCAGGTTCATACAATTTGAATGATATTTTAATGATAGGTAATACCGGATATGCTGTTGGAGAACATGGAACAATACTCAACCGACAAGTGATGCCGGGCTTTGCCGATCATACTCATTTATACAAGATAGAATGTTACCCTCAACCAGCTAAGAACTATTGTCGGATCAAACTACCGGTCGGCTCAGCGCAAGAAATCACCTTAAGGATTACAGATATAAGCGGACGCCAGTTGCATGACGTTATACCACCGTATATCTATAATGTGTCAGGTTTTTTTGAGATTCCCACTGCAGCACTACCAGCCGGTATGTATGTGTTGAACGGCTTTGCAGATGGAATGTATTTCAATACAAAAATATTGGTGCAATAAGCTATGGATTGAATCAGGTAAACTGATCATCTATAAGCCGCTAATCATTGTGTAGAGTAAATTTTACAGGTATATTGAATTGTACCGGAACGTTTACCCCTTCTTTTTTTCCAGGTTTCCATGATGGCATGTTCCGGATAACATCGGTAGCAATTTCATCTAATTCGGGATGTATGCCTCTCAATACTATTATATTGCTGGTGCTGCCATCTGTTTCAATGATAAAACTGATGAAGACAGTCCCTTCAATTCCTTTCTCTTCTGCCTCTTTCGTGTAATAAGTTTGATTTTGCAAATAAGACGTTAAGGCCTCTTTGCCGCCGGGAAACTCAGGAATTTCATCCACTAAGGTATAAACTGTTTTTCCATCAGCTGTTTGGATGGTATTTGCTGTTTGGATGGTATTTGCTGTTTTAACAGGCTTTTTATCTGATTTTATATCCGTTTCCTCTGTAAAGTGAAAAGGGATATTATAGCGAACCCGTACTGCTTGCCCTCTTTGCTCACCTGGATTCCATTTCGGCATATTTGCAATAACTTCTACAGCCTTATTATCAGCACGTGAATTAATGCCTCTTAAAACCTCTATATCACTCAGACTGCCATCTGTCTCGACTATAAAGCTGATGAAAACCCTACCTGCTTCTTTTACGGTCCAATCGGAGAGCTGTGCTGCCAAATAATTATATAAAGCTTCCTTACCTCCGGGGAATTCGGGCATTTTTTCAACTATAACGAAAACCTCATCTGTTGTAGATCTATCGTCTGTCGCAGTTGCTGTCTTGCTTTGTGGCTGGCTGCGAAGAGTGTCCTTTTCAACCGAAATGGTTTGTAGCATAGATTGAGACATCTGATCAGTCTGATCAGCCAAGCCAGTTAAAACAGCTGCAGCGTTAAATAAATCGGAGGCGGCAGCTTTGTCAGGCCTGATTTGTACCATAGATGTAAGCATGGTGAAAGCTACTAACAGCAAAAGGCTGCCTATTAGCGGGAGGAGCTTGATTTTTTGTTGTTTGTGATTAATCATGGCGATGCGTTTTTTAAGGTGTGAACTAAAACTATTTGAAATTGGAAATTGAATGGGTATCCCGGCATAAGCCAGCATGATATTTTGATAGGTTTCTTTGTTTTCGGTCAGACGAATTACCAAAGCATCAGCTTGAAACTCATGTACCTCAGATAATAATCTGTGATGCAGATGAACGAATGGACTAAACCAGAAGAAGCTTTTGAAAAGAGATGACAAGAGCCGGTCGATGCTATGCTGGTATTTGACATGGCTAAATTCGTGCCTGAGAAGAATATCGCTCATTGGCAGATCAAAACGAACATCTGGGAAAAAGACCCAGCTGAAAAAAGAATAAGGACTTTTGGTCTTGGAATCAATAAACACTTTACCGTATTTGGTCATTTGGGTTTTTGAGCTTTTAGTTTTGAACAGTATGGATACAAACGAAATGCATAAAACACTCAAAAACAGCAGACTGACAGCAAAATATATCCAATGGTACCAGTTGATCAGGCCCCATGGCGATGCGGTTAACTCCTTTTCGGCGGAAATAGTAATTTCCGACAGTATAAAAACAGGAACAGGCGATCCATCATTGATGGGTGAATAAAAGGGTAAACTGATAAGTGGTAACATAAAGGGTAGTATGATACCTGCTATCAATGTCCATCTCATCAACGGAAAATTGTTTCCGGGTCGTATCACAAATTGATATACTCCCAATAACAGCATATGGAAAAATGCCACCTTTAACAGATATATGAGCAGAGCTGTCATTATTGGTCTTTTTTCTTGTCAATCTGCTGTTCAATGAGGTGGCGTATCTCCTCCATTTCTTTAAGGGTGAGGTCGGTCTCATCGCTAAAGAAAGATACCAACTGCTTGTATGAATTACTGAAATAGCCATGCAAAAGCTGTTTCATAGTGTATCGTGCATATTCTGTCTTGCTGATCAAAGGATAGTAACGATGGGATTTTCCAATGGCTTTGTGACTAACAAATCCTTTGCGCTCCAAAATCCTGACGATGGTGGATACGGTATTATAAGCCGGCTTAGGCTCGGGGAAATGTACTAACAGGTCGTGTACAAATCCTTTACCTAACTTCCATAATATCTGCATTACCTGTTCTTCGGCTTTGGTGAGGTCTCTCTTTATATCATCCATAACTATAAAATTAGTTTAATTCAATAGGACAAAAGTAAAACTAATATATTAGTTTGTCAAGTAAAATTTAGAATATTTCTAATAATGAATTGTATCTACCTGATCATTAATTTATTATACTTGATTGTTTGGAGTAAAAAAAAACCGTCTCAATCATTTTGAGACGGTTTTTCTGAGGTTTGAAGCAGTCTAATGCCTACTTCTTTTTACTTGCTTTTTCCTTTTTCTCAAGGTCTTCTTTCAGATCGGCTAACACGTCTAAGTCACCTAATGTAGCGCGTTCTAAATTTTCGTTGATATTTTTCATGGCGCGTTTTGTGGTTTTAGCTTCGCTTTCTTTTGCCACAGATTCGGTTTGGCGTATTGCCATTGCCTGATCTTCATGTATTCTTGAGTGGGAGAGGATGATCTTTTTATTGTCTTTTGAGAACTCTATCACTTTAAAGTCGAGAGTTTCTTCCAATTTAGCCTGACTACCATCTTCTTTTTTCAGATGTCGGTTAGGTGCAAATCCCTCTACTCCATAAGGCAGGGATACGATCATACCTTTGTCGGATGAGCTGATGATGGTACCTTGATGTATAGTTCCTACATTGAAGATGCTCTCAAATGCATCCCATGGATTTTCTTCAAGTTGTTTATGTCCGAGGCTCAACCGGCGATTTTCTTCATCAACATCTAATACGATCACGTCTATAGTTTCACCTACTTTAGTAAATTCGGCCGGATGTTTAATCTTTTTCGACCAGCTAAGATCGGATATATGGATCAATCCGTCTACTCCTTCTTCCATCTCTACAAATATACCGAAGTTGGTGAAGTTACGTACGGTAGCCGTATGTTTGCTGTTGACAGGATATCGGTCTTTGATGTTTTCCCATGGGTCGGGTATGAGTTGTTTCATTCCTAACGACATCTTTCGCTCTTCCCTGTCTAAGGTCAGTATCACTGCTTCTATCTCATCACCTACGTTCAGGAAGTCTTGAGCGGTACGAAGGTGCTGCGACCATGACATTTCCGACACATGTATCAGACCTTCTACTCCAGGCGCTATTTCGATGAATGCGCCGTAGTCGGCTATGACAACAACCTTTCCTTTCACCTTGTCGCCAACCTTTAGCTCTTCGTCTAATGCATCCCATGGATGCGGGGTGAGCTGCTTGAGCCCTAAAGCGATACGCTTTTTATTATCGTCGAAGTTAAGGATCACCACTTTGATCTTCTCGTCTAACTGCACGATTTCTTCCGGATGGTTGATACGTCCCCACGAAAGGTCGGTGATATGGATTAAGCCGTCAACACCACCTAAGTCGATAAACACACCATAGGAAGTGATATTCTTGACGATACCTTCCAATACTTGTCCTTTTTCTAACTTGCTGATGATCTCGGCTTTTTGTTGCTCTAACTCATCTTCTATCAGGGCTTTGTGTGATACAACCACGTTTTTATACTCATGGTTGATCTTCACTACCTTGAATTCCATAGTCTTATCTACATAGATATCATAGTCGCGTATAGGTTTTACGTCGATTTGTGAGCCGGGGAGGAAGGCCTCAATTCCAAACACATCAACTATCAACCCACCTTTAGTACGGCATTTAACATATCCATTGATGATCTCTTCGTTGTCGTAGGCTTCGTTGATACGATCCCATGAACGCAGTATCCGTGCTTTTTTATGAGATAACTCCAACTGTCCTTGCGCCCCTTCCTGATTCTCTACATATACTTCGACTTTATCACCAATTTTCAGATTTGGGTTGTATCGAAATTCATTGATAGGGATCACACCATCGGATTTGAATCCGATGTTAACTATTACTTCGCGGCTGTTACGGCCTACCACTATTCCATCAACTACTTCATGGTTGGCTATGGAGCTCAAAGTTTTGTCGTACATAGATTCTAACTTGTCCCGCTCGGAAGCTGTATAAGTGTCGAACCGTTTGTCTACTGCATCCCAGTCAAAATCACCTGGATCATGTGTTATCTTGCTGGCTTGCTCCGGCTGTTCTGCTTGTTCTTTCTCCTCTATGGCAGCCGGTTGAGGTGTTTCGGCTTCTGTGTGCTGATCGGCCTCAGCAACAGGCTCTGTAGGTGATTGGGCTTCGTCAACTGTTTCAACTGCTTCTGAAGCTAACTCAGATGTTTCTTCAGCCTGATCGGCAATAAACGTGGTTTCAGTCTTTTCTTCTGTTGATCCTTTTGTTGTTTCGCTTGTATCAGCGGTAGTTTCAGAGGTCTGAGGGGTTTTCTCAGTGGGTTTGGAAGTGTCTTTGTCTTCTTCCTTGATGTGGTCTGTATTTTCCGACATGCATTAAGTTTTTGTACCTGATTGAAAACTCCGGTCTGTATTCAACAGGGGATGTTACACATTCATTCTCTTTTTAAGATGCTGATTAGATTATCCTAACCTGCTCCGGAGGAGCTTAAAATTGAGCCTGCAAAAGTACAAAATTTATTTGAAAAATTTGCATAAAACAATTTGTTTTCATCGAAAGATACCAAAAAAAATTGTCATCATATAGTTTGTGAAGTAAGACTCACATTTTTATACTAAGGAAAATACTAATTTTGCCGACTGCAATTTAAAAAATCTATATAGCTTATGTCGTTGAACTGTGGGATCATCGGTCTAACCAATACGGGTAAAACTACTATATTTAACTGCATATCTGATACCAAGGCTGAGGCATCGGATTATGCGTTTAGTGCTACCAAATCTAATATAGGACAGGTGGTAGTACCCGATCCTCGTTTGCAGGAGATTGATAAGCTGATCCGTTCGTTGCGTGTTATTCCTGCTATCATTGAGATAGTTGATTTGCCGGGTTTAGCCAAAGGTGCCAGTCATGGTGAAGGGGTAGGAAATAAGTTTTTAGCCGATATACAGCAGGTGGATGCGATTATCCATGTGTTGCGTTGCTTTGATAATCCTGCCTTACCACATATTGAAGGCTCGGTTGATCCTGTCAGAGATTTGGAGATAGTTGATTTTGAATTGCAGATACGTGATTTAGACCTGATAGAACGGAAGATACTAAGAGTAGAGAAATTGGTTAAAGTAGGGGATAAAGATGCACGTAAAGTGCTGGATGTACTACATATATTTAAAAATCATTTAGAAAATTTTGGAAATGCTCGCCATGCACCGGTTGAGAAAGAAGATTACAAGCATGTACAAGAACTTCAGTTGTTGACAGCAAAACCGGTTATTTATGTGTGTAATGTTGATGAAGCTTCAGCTTTGACCGGTAATTCTTATTCTGATGCCGTCGTTCATGCCATGCAAGGACAAGAAGCAGAGGTATTAGTCATTGCAGGTAAGTTAGAAGCTGATATAGCTGAGTTAGAAGATGCCGACGACCGCCTTGCTTTTCTGTCTGATGCCGGGCTCAGTGAGCCGGGAGTCAATAAAATGATCAGGGCAGCATACAAGATGTTGCAATTACAGTCGTTTTTTACTGCAGGCCCTAAGGAAGTGCGAGCATGGACAATTAAAATTGGAGCTACTGCACCCCAGGCTGCCGGCGTCATACATTCCGACCTTGAAAGAGGGTTCATTCGAGCCGAAGTGATGAAATATACGGACTTCGTTGCATTGAAAAGCGAACAAGCAGTAAAAGAGGCAGGAAAGCTTAAAGTAGAAGGCAAAAATTATATAGTTGAAGATGGAGACATACTTCATATTCGATTTAATGTGTAAGAAATAACCCTCATCTGATCACTTAATCCTTTAGTTTATCGTAGTTTTTGCCTGCATCTTCAATCAGAGGCTGATAGGAGTTTTGAGTTGAAAACCCATCCAATGCTTTTTTTGCTGCACTGCTGAGCTTGGTATTCCAATGGTTGGCCGCATTTACCAATAATCCGGCTGAGGTATAGTCAAGGTAGTTGAGTTGTACCAAAGCTTCTATCGCATGGATACGTGTAGTGAAATCGTATTTATTTGTCATCAGATCAATCAGTTCGTTCAGGTATTGGGTCTGCCCAAAGCTGATAGCCGTTTTCAACCAGGCAATACGAACTTTTTTTCCGGGAAAACCTGTTTCATTTTTAGTCTGTTCCAAATACCTGTGCATGTTTTCCGGTGCCAGTATAGCTAATTTATTCAGTGCGAGTATGATATTGGTATATGAAATATCTTTCAGACAGTTTTCTGTTTCGGCCGTCAACTTCTTGTGATGTGCTTGCAGTTGTGTGAGTGCTGCCCGTCGGACTAATACATTGGTATCAGTCAGTGTGTTTTTAAAGAGTTGTATAGTCAGTTCGGAGCTGTCGGAGCTGATTTGCGAGAGTACTTCTTCGCGTAGCACATCATCACTATGTTTGCTCTCGAAGTCAGCGAATATGGGAAGCTTATCCTGTATGGGTATTTCCCGTAAAAAGAGGAGCGCATCCCATCGTTCTATCATACGGCCTGCATTGATAAGCTGATCGAATAAAGCATATTTATCTCGCTCCCAATCATATTTTTTGATCAGAGTATGACCCGGGTCGAAGAGTATATACAGCATATCCGGCGATTTGGGGATTACTGCCAACTGTTCTTGCTGATCGTTGAAGAGTATATGCTGTTGACGGCTGCCTTCCTTGTCGAAGGTTTCAAACTTCAGATGTACTCTGAAGGGTGGATGTAGCAAATCAATGGTTTGTGTTTGTTCGATCTTCATCAGTATGTGATTGGCATGCTCTTCTGTTTGTATGTAGTAGTACGGCTCTCCACCTCTAAAAATCCATTGCTCAAAAAACCATTGCAAATCTCTGCCGGTTACATCATAAATTGCTTTGATCAGATCGGCTGTCCATGCTTCACCAAATCCCTGCCGTTGTAAATAATATTGAATCACCCGGCGAAAATTTTGTCTCCCTAACTCATCCCTGAGCATATCTAATACAAGTGATGCTTTGGCATACCATCGGTCGCTACCGGCTCTGCTGTCTCCTATGGCAAAATCATCCGATGCTGCGGCATCAAAGGTTCGTTTGATCTCATCTATCCTTAGCCGGTCGTACTGGTTGATCCCAAAATACTCCTTTTCAAACAGCTTGGCATAAAACGTGGCAAAGCCTTCTGTCAGCCAGACATCAAAAGGACGCAGGTGGGAGATGTAATTGCCAAACCACTGATGCACAAGCTCATGTATATTTACATTCACATAGTTGCGTTCCCAGTATGCTCTATTATCAATATGCATATAGTCGCCGAAAATAGTTGAAGTCGTCGTTTCCATTCCACCGAAGAGATAGTCGGCTACGGGGGCTTGCCTGTATAGTTCGTACGGATAAGCAACCCCAAACTCTTGTTCGCAGAACTGAAGCATCTCATCCATCAGCATATAGGTTGCATCTAACTCGTGTTCCCGTTCGGGATAATACCATAATTCAACCTCTAAGCCGGTGGAGGCGATAAATGACTTCCAACGATAATCGCCTATCACTAAGGCCATTGAAAAGAACGGATGAGTGTGTTCCATGCTATAATGCCAGGTAGATGTACCATTTTCATGATTGATAATCGATTTTCTGATCCCGTTTGAAAACACCTTATATCGGCTGCTGAAGGTGATATGCAGGTCTTGTGTGATCCGTCCCGGGGTATAGGGTAGCCAGGCATACGGGCGGTGCGCCCAAATCTGTCTGCGCATGGTGTAGGTGCTATCGTCGAAGCCCACAAAATAAAGCTGTGAAGCAGGTGTGACAGTATATTCCATCCTTAGCTCCATCAGATCGCCTATCTTTCTCCGACGGGGAAGACGTACTACCAATTCGGAGCCATTATACCAGTAGTCGGCCTGATTCTGATCAAGTAGTATGGTTGCGAAATGGAAATCAGATGCACTGAATACCACACTGTCGCTGTCAGTACGTATGATTTCAAACTTAAAGACAAGCGTACCATTTACTTCCCTGCTTATAGTATCGATACTGATATATGCCTCAAGATGCTGTAAATCAACCAACTTCTCCGAAATTAGCTTATCCTCATTACCCAAAGACGGATAAGCAACTGCTTGAGAATTAAATAGTACACCTACAATCACAATTAGAAAATAAAATGGATTTAAGAAAACAAGCAAATTGTTTGGATAGGAAATCATAGAATGAAGTTTAAAAAATAGATATAGAATCAAACAAGTACATGCAATTTTGGTACAGACAAAACTATAAAAAGTTTATCAGGAGTTTGATGATAACAGGCTTATGAGGATATACTATTTAAGGTGCGGAATTTTGGGTATAAAATTACCTTTACGTGTTGCCTTTCCCTATATCTGTATCAATATCTGACAATTTTTCCCCTATATATTTTTTGTTTTCCTACTAACAGTCTATACGTGTATAATCCCGGAGGAACCTTTAGTCCTGTCAGGCTTTGTCCGTCCCAGCTTATTTTATGTACTCCTTTTCGTTTGAGTTGTATATGGGTTTCAAATACTATGCTTCCTTTTGTATCAAACAGTTGTAGGCAGGCGGTTTGGGGTTTGCTTAGTTCGAAGGCAAAATATACTCCATCGCTGAAAGGATTGGGATAGACCACCATTTCCGGCCAGGTGGTTACCACCTCTTCTATTTGAGTGATACGCGAGACTTTTACTGCGATATCTGTCTCCAAGCCTTGAATGTTTAGTTCAAACCCGTTCTCATCAGCTAAGTGTTGGGTGGTTGAGTCAATTTCGGCTGTAGTAGTATTGAACCATTGGGTAGTGAATATCCCCGGACCTAAGGGTATGGTGATGCTACCGTTGGCCGGTGAGGGTAGCTGTCCGTTGTCGTAACGATACCTCCAGTTGTGATGCCGGTTGTGTATCCATGCCCATGCACTTTGTCCGTCTGTACGGCCGAAAGCACGTATAGCAGGTAGAAAATCGTGAAAACATATCTGATTGATTTCCAGCATACTGAAAAAGCCGTTTCCCACATTATCTATCCTGATAGTATGTTGACCGGCCTGAATTTCTAACTGATATACTGTTTCGGATGCCGCTTGCTGCTCTAAGACGACTATACCGTCTATGCTGATCTGTAGCAGTCCGTTGCTAACCTGACTGCCTGTTTCTATAGATACTAAGGAAGGGTATTCCCAATAGGCTGTAATTTCGGGTGGGTTACGCAAGGCCGAAAAGATTGAAGCGGGTCCAAACAAAAAGCGGCTCATGCTGTCAGCCGTTGGTACAAGTTGTCCGGTGCTGTGGAATGTGAACAGCCGGCTGGGTGCTTTACGTGTCAGATCATCGAATGTCGGTATCAGCATACCATCTTCTTTTTCTTCAGAAGAAGCATGCATATGCATCCCTAACTGCGTATGTTCCGACAGGTCTTCGCCGGATACAAACCGACTGATAGGAGTGAACAAAGGGTATAGCTGCATGGTGTCTATATATTCTTCCCAGAACCAAGGTACTACAGTTCCCATAGAGCCAGCCATTAGCGAGGTCCACAAACTGTTATGCAGAGAGAGGCCGGAGGCATCCCATCGGATGAGCGAATCAGGATGATGGCCTAAGCCAAACTCACCTATCAGCATGGGTTTTTCGAACTGGTTGACAAAAAGTTGTGTCTGCCTAAGCACGTCGCCTTCTATATCCGGTGAACGGGAATACTGATGCAACTGTGTGAAATGAGTGTTAGGATGGTGCCATACATCGGGATTGCTGCTGTTTAATGCAAAACCAGTTGAAATTAAGTGATGATTAGGGTCTTTGAAGATCACATAATCGGACATTTCATTACACCAATCGGCAACGATCTGACTTTGTTGCTTGTACCAGCTGAAATTATCTGCTTCGCTCAGCAAGCCCCAGCTTACCAATCGGGTGGAATAGCTGTAGCGAGCCAATAAGTACCTGATACGGTTCTTAAAAGCTGCTTTGGCATCATCGCGTATGAAAAAGTCCTGAGGCTCTTCACACATACCACCTTGGATGATATTATATGGGTTGGATGCCCAGTCTTCGCCAGTATATCCATCTTTAAACTCACCATGAATGGAAAAGGTAAGCATCATATAAATATTCATTGCATCTGCCATGCGAAACATACTGTCTAAGAGGAAAGCCTGCTTCTGGCGTGGAAAATAATTTCGTAACCCGCCTTCTGTCCACTCTATCTGGTATGCCCATGGAGTGAGTATCAGCTTGGCGAAATTCATCTCATGTTCATACAAACGGCTGAAAAAATATCCCATCTTGTCCGATCCGTCCGTCTGGTTGGCCCATCCTAAATTTTCACCTATAAGGAACACACTCTGACCTGCATCGTCGATAAGGTGTGGATGATCAGCCTGAAGCCTTACGAAACCGTTTGAGGTGCCCGGCTTCACCCGAAACGTACTAAGTCTTGTGGAATCAGTACCGTACTGATCGCTGAAAAATAATTGATAGCTCCATTTCCCTTCTTCATCGGGAGTAAAACGGAGTCTCCAGTACGGATCGCCATAAGCTTCTAATAAACCTTGGCCCGATACTACAAAGTGCTGGTAATAAAAGCCTTCTACTTCAATTGTGAAACCCGAAGGAGAATAAAATATGGCAGACAGCAGTGCCTGATCGTAATCATGCGGATTTGAAGTGGCTGTGTTCAGTTGTACGTGTAATTCAAACAACTCATAGATTGCCGGTTCAGCAGGAGATGATGAAACCGACACTATCTCAGGTGTTGATTGACCAATCAGAGATACCGGCAGTATACAAACAAATATGAGTGTTAACAGATCACGCATCATGGAATACACTATTCACCGGATAAAAGTAAGTAAAGTATTTTGTTTGGCAGGCTGATGAATATCAAATTAAAGTGGTTGAGCTATATACGGTGAACTTTATAAATGGTTATCCCACAATTTTTTGAGCTTCACCTGAAGTAGTATCTGACAAATCGAATCGGTTGAAGATATCGTCCATACATACGTATAAGTCAGGATTATACTAAACGTAAGTGATCACTATTCCTCAGCTTTCAGCTTACCTATCTGATACTCAACAGTGCCATATTTTCTACATGATGTGTCTGAGGGAACATATCCACTGGTTGCACTTCCTGTACAGAATATTTTTCGTTTAGCAGGGCAATATCTCTGGCTTGTGTAGCCGGATTACAACTGATATATATTATTTTTTCAGGGCTAAGCTCTATAAGTCGTGAAATCACTTTGGGGTGCATTCCTGCCCGGGGCGGATCGGTTATAACTATATCAGGCCGGCCACTACGTTCGATCAGTTGCCAGTTGAACACTTCGGCCATATCACCGGCTATGAACTCTGTGTTTTTAATATGATTGAGCCTGGAATTCTCACGGGCAGCCTCTACAGCTTCTTCAATATGCTCTATTCCAATCACTTTGGCTGCCATATTAGCAAGGTAGTTGGCAATAGTACCTATGCCGCAATATAAGTCGTACACGGTTTCAACAGCTGTTAGTGCAGCCCATTGAAAAGCAGTGTGATAGAGCTTCCCGGCTTGCTTAGTATTAGGCTGGAAAAATGATTTGGGTCCAATACGAAAATGCAGATCGTTTTGCCCGATCAGTGGAGATGGCATAGTTTCGGTCAGATAGGGTAGTCCATAAACCAGTTCGTGAGTTAGATCGCTGATCTGAGTGTTGAGCTTAGGGTTGATCACTAAAAACACACTTACCAACTGTGGGAACCGTTTGATAAGCTGTGGTAACAACTGATCTCTGACTTGTTGATCATCTGTGGATATGACTAATATCAGCATCCATTCGCCTGCATGAGTATTGCGAAGGATAAGGTTGCGAAGCAGGCCCTGTTGCTTCTTTGCATGATAGAAGCTGTAGCCATGTCGGATAGCTTGTTCACGTACAAACAACCGTATCTCATTACCTAAGTCGTGCTGCAGATGGCATTTCTCAATATCCAATATTCTGTCGAATCGTTTAGGTAAATGAAATCCAAGCCCTTTGAGTGCATCATCCGAGATATTCTCTGAAGGTTTTCCTTCGGTCAGCCATCTATGAGGTGAGAAGGTGTATTCGAGTTTGTTTCTGTAGAAATAGGGTTGATCAGAGCCAAGGATAGGTAGGATAGAAGGGTAGGAGAACTTGCCTATACGGTCGAAATTATCTTTGACAATTTGTTGTTTATAGCGTAGTTGATGTTCGTATGCCAGATGTTGCCACTTGCATCCGCCGCATATCCCAAAATGACTGCAAGCCGGCTCAACCCGCTGCTTTGAATAGCTGTGAAACCGGAATATCTCTCCCTCAAAAAAGTTTTTCCCACGTTTGACTACCTTCAGGTCTACTATATCGCCCGGTGCACCGAAAGGGACAAACACTACCTTCTGCTCCGGTTTAGCTATAGCCATACCTTCAGAGCCTGCATCGATTATGGTTACTTGCTCAATAATCTGTGGCACAGATCGTTGTCTTCTTCGCATTCGTTACTAAGTTTCTGCAAAAATAAGGATAATCGACAATTCGATAGTGTGAATACATACTAACAGGGCTTAGTTTTATTTATCCCTTAGATCAGCTGCTGTATTAGATCGGACTATCCTTTTAGAGGAATTGTTTTTTTTGACTACCAAGATCAACCCCAAATCTATACATAAAACGATATTTCAAACGTATATATCAGTTAATCAATAGAATATCAATATCTTCATAGAAAACCGTAAACCAATTATACGAATGTTGTATATTTGTTTTGTGTATTGGATGTTGCCGGCATGGATAGAAATCCAAACTCGGCAGAAAAATCGTTAACAAATTCAGAGAGATTTTGATCGGCTACAACGATCAAAAAAAGTATATTTGCTAAATATCTAAGGATCCATAAAATGGAGATAACGACAGAATTATATTTAGGTGACAGTAGAGAGCAATTGAAGTTTCTTTCAGATAACTCTGTGGATTTAATTGTGACTTCTCCACCTTATGCAGACCAACGAAAAAACACTTATGGTGGTGTTCACCCAGACAACTACGTTGAATGGTTTTTACCCATTTCAGAGCAACTTTTAAGAGTTCTAAAACCAACTGGGACATTTATTCTCAATATCAAGGAAAAAGTCGTTAAGGGTGAACGAAGCACTTATGTATTGGAGCTAATACTAGCAATGAGAAAGCAGGGTTGGCTTTGGACAGAAGAGTTTATCTGGCACAAAAAGAACTCTTTTCCAGGAAAATGGCCAAATCGTTTTCGGGACAGTTGGGAACGACTACTTCAATTCAATAAAGCCAAACATTTCAATATGTATCAGGAAGAAGTTATGGTTCCAATGGGCGATTGGGCAAAAACGCGACTTAAAAAACTTTCTGACACAGACAAAAGACGTGACAATTCAAAAGTTGGAAGTGGCTTTGGTAAAAACGTTTCTAATTGGGTTGACAGAGACAAAGCTTATCCAACAAATGTGTTGCATTTAGCAACAGAGTGCAATAATAAAAATCATAGTGCCGCCTTCCCATTAGAATTACCAGAGTGGTTTATCAAACTATTCACGAAAGAAAAAGACACAGTCCTTGACCCATTTATGGGGTCAGGAACAACTTTAAGTGTTGCAAACAAGATGAAACGAAATTCAATAGGGATTGAAATTGTTCCCGAATACTATGAAATGGTTAAAAAGGAATTGAAGCCTGTTGAACTTTATTTATTAGAGCCGAAAGTGAAATATGAAAAAACTAAATCTGAAAGACGTATCGCAATACGTTGAACAAAACATAGGGACATTTCACCAAAAGCGTATTCAAAGTCTTGACGGATTAAAACTCACACGTGTTCTAAAACGTAAAAATCCGTACCTTTTTAAAGCAAAATACGTATTAACTGCAGAGCAAATAATTCGGGGTTTTGTGGATGCACACATATCCTCAAATGAAGAAACCATTTTTGGAGATTGGCTTGAAGGACTTGCAATTTTTATAAATGGCAAAGTTTACGGTGGCTACAAATCAGGTATTATGGGCATTGACTTGGAGTTTGACAATCACGGGGCTAGAAATATTGTAACAATAAAATCAGGCCCAAATTGGGGTAACAGTTCACAAATTGCAAAAATGGTTGCCGACTTCAAGACTGCAAAAAAGACTTTAAGAACGAGTGACTCGCAGGTAAATGTGGTGGCTATAAATGGTTGCTGTTACGGTAGGGACAACAATCCCGATAAAGGAGATTATTTCAAATATTGCGGTCAAAGATTTTGGGAGTTCATTTCGGGAGATCCAGAACTATATACCGAAATAATTGAACCACTTGGATATAAAGCAAAAGAAAAGAATGAGGAATTTATAACATCTTATTCACAAATGATAAATAAGTTTACAAAAGAATTTTCAAACGACTTTTGTAAAGATAACGGAGAAATTGACTGGGGTAAATTAGTGATTTTCAATTCATCTATATAGGTATCAATATGCCACAGTGTATAAATTCAAATTGCCCCACCTGTATCCAATGAATAAAATCTTGAATTTTTTGATGGGAAATGATTAGGCTTAATTTCCTGATTATTCGGGAAAGCCTAATCATCCTTCTTAATCTGAGAATTTAGTATTTAATCCTATTTAAACCAAAATATTATAATGAGAAGTATTATTGCATCATTTTTATTGCTTTTTTTGTTATTGTCTTTTGGCACTTGTGGCCATAACAAACAATTCCATACACCTGCGAATAGTTCTACATTAAAGAATTTTTCAGCCTCCCAAACACTTGAAGAGGTAGAGTTTATCCGATTTGATACGCTTAGTCCCGATGGATTATTGTTATACCATGATACTGTGCTAATCATCCGAAACACTTCAGACAACTCTACGCATCATTTTACTTCTATAAACCTGAATAGCCGTGAATTAATTGGAAAGCACTTGGAAGCTGGTTTTAAAACAGGGCAGTCAATGGACTTTTTGTCTTATGGCATCGTATCTTCAAACTTATGGGTCTATGATCTGAGAAAACAAAAAGTCATTCTGAATCCAATACTTCATTCCGAAAGAGAAGCTTCCGAATCGAACGAATTAGCATTGACTTCATTTTACTATTCTATACAAATGGACAGCGACTCTACGATCATAGGTAGTGGTAATTACGAATCTGATTATAAGCAGAGCAGATTAAAGCTTACAACAGTTGAAGATATTGATGAGTTAATTCCATATGCTAAAAGCGGTTCCAAAAAGCTTAGCCGGGAAGACAAAATGGCTAATGAAAGTTTTCTTTCTTTGAAGCCATCAGCCGATAAATGCGTGCTTGCCGCTCGTTATGCGGATCAAATAGAGATAGTTGACTTAGAATCAAGGGAATCGATTATCGTAAAAGGAGCAGAAGGATTTGAAGCGGATGTCAGTTTTATGACTGGTTTTGACGGGGCGAAATTAATGGCTCGAAATGCCAACACTCGCTTTGCTGCAGTGAGAGTGAAAACTACAGACAACTATATTTACGTTTTGTTCTCAGGTAGTAAAGAACAAGCAAGCTACCCAAATTTTGGAAAGAATATTTACGTGTACGACTGGGATGGCACAGCCGTAAAACAGATAAAGCTACAGGATTATCTTAATGATTTTGTCGTAACAAAGGATGATACACGAATATACACCTATAATCCTCAAACCAAATTATTAAAAACTGCTGAAATCTAAGTCAATAAAAGCTAAATTTATTATTGGATTCATTGGGCTCGCCTTTTAGTATCATGTGTCAGATATTTTAATTAATTTCCTAAATTATCTGAGCTTTTTAAATAAATTCTTTGCGAAATGTATTGTGTGCGACTACATGCCATTTAACATTTGGATAGCTTTGACAGTAGCTTGAACAGAAAAATCAGGTATGCACACTAATATTCCATATATCGTATTGATAATAATGTTGAAATTATGAAATATCCTTCTAGTATGGAAGAAAATACAAGGGGATTCTTCAAAGTATTTATTAGTTTTGTGTTCTAAACTAATCATTTAAACTTAAAAAATGAAGGTCAAGCATATTTTAATCGGCTCCTTATTATTTTTATCGGGTCTTTTCTGTCAGGCACAGGATCCCGTATTGTTTCATATTACGTATGAGTATACTCATGTACGTGATTTGAGCGATAAAGAAAAGCCTTTTACCGACAATATGATTTTATCGGTCGGTAAAAACAGCAGTAGATATATTTCAGAAAAAATGTATGATTTGCTTCAAACAAGAGCTGATTCAAGCATATCTGATAATGTGCCGGTTACAGAGAAAGAATCAAGTCAAAGGACTGTAGTTAGTGGCAGCCCTTTGCTCATTCTTGATAATAACAATGTGGTTGTGGATGAGCAGATTTTAAAGGATTTCACTACTAAGAAACTTAGTGTTTGGGGGGCAATGGGCCCAAAGGACTATAAAACCGAAACAAATCTTCCGGGAATTGACTGGCAAATAATGAATGAACATAAGACTATTGGTGATTATAATTGCCAAAAAGCCAGTGGGCGTTATGGAGGTCGTGTCTATGAGGTTTGGTTTACGCAGGATTTGCCATTATAGGACGGTCCCTGGAAGCTGTCAGGCCTGCCGGGACTCATACTGGAGGCAAGAGACAGCCGTAATGAGGTCATTTTTGTTTTTAAGAAAATTCAAAAGCCATTTGACGAAAATGAAACAACTGCCTCCTTTTTCAAAAATGAAGATCAAATTTTTATTGATACAAAACTTAAAAATTATAACAGAAATAAAAAAGCATTTATTACTGACCCTGAGTCTGTATGGTCGGCAGCTTTTCCGGATGCAAAATTGGGTATCATCAATCAGGATCATAAAAGAACAACCCAATCTACTAGGATAAAAAAGTATAATCCATTGGAAATAAAGTAAAGGGAATTCGTAAGCTCAAAGCCTCTGTATGTGAAAAGAACACTTTTACATATCGCTTTTCTTTGCTTCATGTGTTTCATTCTTGTTTCTCCTCAGTTTGGTTATGCCCAACAGCAGACTTTTACCGGAACAGTAAAAAATAAAGCCAATGAAGCCCTACCTAATGCGCACGTCAAATTAGTTGATGAAAAAGGAAGTATTATCCACTATGGCATTACCAATAGTAAAGGTGAGTTTTTCATAAACTTTTTTCCACCAAAACTTGATGTACCACTTTGGTTAGAAGTCACATATATTGGCTACAAAAATCAGAAAACAAAGCTTACCAATAAGATTTGGGAATATGATTTCTTTCTTGAATATGAAGCGTTTACACTCCCGGAGATAGAAGTTAAAAGCAAGCCGCAGATCCATTCATTAGGCGATACCTTACGATACGATGTAGCGAGTTTTACACAACAAGAAGACAGAAGTATCGGCGATGTGCTAAGACGCATGCCGGGACTTGATATTGCAGCCGACGGAACAATCTACTTCAATGGAAAAAAAATTGAAAATCTATATATACACGGTGACAACCTGATGGATGGTCGTTACGCTGAGCTACCAAAAATGATTAGTAAAGATATGATTGTAAGCGTGGATGTGATTAAAAACTTTCAGCCAATCAAGGTATTAAGAAATAAAGTATTATCAGATAAAGTAGCTGTGAATCTGGTATTAAAAGATGAAAATAAACTAAAAGCAACCTATAAAACTATGGCAGCAGGCGGATTGCCAGCTTTATATGATGCTGCATTTACCCCTATATTGTTAAACAAAAACTTGAAGTTAATCAACTCTGTGATGGTGAATAATGCGGGCACAGACTACCAAAACACTTTATCGCAATTAGGAGCAGCAAGTATGCTTGATAATATTAATCAGCAGCCGGAAACAATAGATTTATCACTTGCAACGGTGGGACCACCAAGCCTTCCTCGACAAACCTGGTATACTAATAAGTCAGTATTGGCAAACTTTAACAATCTAATCAATGGAAGAAATGGAATGCAATTCAGGTTAAATTTGCAAGCTTTTAAGGACAACAACTCCCTTAGCTATTTTAATACCGAAGAATATTATGTGAAGAATGATACCATCACATACAATGAACAACAGGAAATACATAGTACACCAAAAAAGTTGAATACTTCCGCCAATCTTATGATTAACAAGGAACAGTATTATTTCAATAATAACTTTAGAATAAATTTATCTAAAACTGTTGAAAATGGTCTTATAAACCTGAATTCAGCGCCATTAACCGAGTCATTAACAAAAGATATTCAATATTTTTCAAATGATGTCAGCTGGATTCCAGACATCAAAGGCAAAAACATACTCACCTTCAGATGGTTAGTTAATTATAACAATAACGAACAACAACTTCTCATAAATGATGGACTGAAATACGACATTAGTGGGCAAGAGGAATATTACGATACGATTGTACAAAAGACGGAAAGCCCCACCACCTACTCCAATGCATATGTTGCTTACACCATTCCCGCTAAAAAACTGATACAGGAATATAAATTAGGCTATGCTACCCAAATCCAGCAATTAAATTCAGACTTATTTTTTAAACAAAAAGACTTTTTTGAGCCTATCACAATCGATGTAGGCAACTCGTTAAAATGGAACAAAGAAAATTTGTACCTCACCAATAAATACTCATACAGCACCAGGAATCTGAAATCAGTAGTTCAACTACCGATTTCTTTTCAACATATACATTATAAACAGCCTCATTATGAGGAAAATACTGTTAAACAAAAGCTTATTTTTTCGCCATCAATAGATTTAAGGTATGATATCTCCCAAAAACATAAGCTTCAATTTAATTATAATTACTCGAACCCTTTTAGCCATATAAAAAGCATTTACAAAGGTGCTATATTAATGAATTACAGACTTATACACTCCAATAATGCAGAGCTGCAAGAAAGTAGAATTCATTCATTAGCCTTTAATTATGGGATGGAAAATCCCGTAAGTATGTTGTTCCTGAATTCCGGGCTGACTTATCATAAAATCAACTCAAACAGTATCTTAGCAAATGAAATCAGTGAAAATACCGTTAAAACAATTTTATTGCCTTACGATAACAGCCATGAAAGTGTGCATCTTCATTTAGGCACAAGCAAATATCTTTACGCATTAAGAAGCAGCATTGCGTTTAAAGCAATGATAGGTTTAAACAAATACGGACAATTGGTTAATCAAGAATTGTTATCGTTTCAAAATAAAAACGCATTTCTGCAAGCCACCATAAATAAAAAACTATTTCAGACGGTATCACTGAATTATAATCCCTCCTTTGAGCTGGTCTAGAAAAACTGGACAGATAAATTAACTTTATTAATTTTACGTCCTATGAAAAAACATCGTCGAAAATTCAGTTCAGCCTTCAAGGCTGAGGTAGCCCTAGAAGCAATCAAAGGGAT
>Ga0265293_10000604_pt1 | contig 84368 bp, 91 predicted proteins | sample Munlanlewell138R_FD_192505 | JGI IMG/M metagenome (GOLD analysis project Ga0265293, IMG submission 192505) | Leachate microbial communities from a municipal landfill in Southern Ontario, Canada - Leachate well 138R | ecosystem: Engineered > Solid waste > Landfill > Unclassified | place: Canada... | reverse complement strand
GGAGATAATACAACTATGGATGTTGAACTTCATACTCCAATAGCTATGGAAAAAGAACTTAGATTCGCAATCAGAGAAGGCGGAAGAACCGTTGGTGCTGGTGTTGTTACTGAAATAGTTGAATAATAGACTAGGAGGAAAGATTAAAAATGGCAAGCCAGAAAATGAGAATATATTTAAAAGCTTTTGACCATAGGATTTTGGATAAATCCACGAATCTTATTGTTGATACAGTTAAGAAGACAGGTTCAGTTCTTAGAGGACCAGTACCACTTCCTACAGAACTTGAAAAATTTTGTGTTCTTAGATCACCACACGCTGATAAGAAATCAAGAGAACAGTTTGAAATAAGAACTCATAAGAGACTTATTGACATTCTCAACCCTACGCCGGAAACAGTTGATTCATTGATGAAAATGGAACTTCCTTCAGGTGTAAACATTGAAATTAAACTTTAACAGGAGGTAGCCGTGTTTGGATTCATAAGTAAAAAAGTTGGAATGACAACAATATATAGAGAAAACGGCGAAGCTGTATCAGTAACAGTATTGAAGGCTGACCCTAATTTTGTAACTCAAATCAAGACAGTTGATAATGACGGATACAATGCAGTACAGCTAGCTTGTGAAGAAGTTAAAGAAAAAACAAGAAAAGAAAAAGTTAATGGTGAAATGAAACAAATTAAAAAAGCTGTTAACAAACCTTATGATGGACATTTTAAAAAAGCTAATACTCCAGTGTTGAGACATGCACATGAATTTAGAATGGACGAAATTAAAGATGTTGAATTAGGCCAGAAGATTTTATGTGATGTTTTTGAAAAAGACACAGTAATAGATGTTATTGGTACTTCAAAAGGTAAAGGTTTTGCAGGCGTTATGAAGAGACATCATTTTGCTGGAGGTATGAAGACTCATGGTGGAATGAATCATAGAGGACCTGGTTCTATTGGTGGTTCTTCAAATCCTTCAAGAGTTTGGCCTGGAATGAAAATGGGCGGACAAATGGGAAATGTAAGAGTTACTGAACACAATAAAACTATTGTTGATGTTGATGTTGAAAACAATGTAATTTTAGTAAAAGGCCCGGTACCAGGTGCTAATGACAGTATTGTTGTTTTAAGACCTGCTAAGAAGGCTAGGTAATCTGGAGGATATAAATGGCTAAGATTAGTGTATTAAATATGAATGGCAAAGAAATAGAAAAAATGGATATTTCTGATTCTATATTTGGTGTAGAAATCAATAAGAATCTAATTCATGAATCTATTATTCAGCAACTTGCTAATAAAAGAGTTGGAACTAGTTCAACTAAGTCAAGAAGCGAAGTAACTGGCTCAGGTATCAAACCTTTCAGACAGAAAGGAACTGGTAGAGCTAGACAAGGAACAAACAAATCACCTTTAATGCCAGGTGGTGGTATTGCGTTTGGACCAAAACCAAGAGATTATTCTAAAAGAATGAATAAAACAGCTAAAAAAATAGCTGTTAAATCAGCTCTTACTGATAAACTTGTTGGTGGTAAAACTTGGGCTGTGGATTTAAAAATAGATGAGATTAAAACTAAAATATTTGAAACATTTTTTAATGGTGCTGATGTTTATGGAAAATATAATCTGTTTGTATATTCAAATAATGACAACAGAGAAAACCTTATTAAATCAGTAAGAAATATTGAAAAAGTTAAAGCTATAAATATTGATTCAATAAATGTTTATGACTTAGTCAGATATGAAAATATATTCTTTTCTAAACACGCTTTGAACAAAATAGAGGAGGTATACAATGCCAACTAAGAATGCATTTGATATAATTAGAACCCCTCTGATCTCAGAAAAAGGCGTTTCAATGATGGAAGACAATAAATATTGTTTTAAAGTAGCAGTTTATGCTAATAAACATGAAATTAAAAATGCTGTTGAAGAGATCTTTAAGGTAGAAGTAACTAATGTTAATACTATAAAGTATGCTGGTAAAAAGAAAAGAGTCGGAGTTCACACTGGCAATAGAGCTCAGTGGAAAAAAGCAATTGTAACACTCAAAGAAGGAAATAAAATAGAAGTCTTTGAAGGTGCATAATAGAAAGGAGATGAAATATGGCTATCAAAAGATTTAAACCAAAAACACCTAGCAGAAGATTCATGGCTATTATTGATAGAAGCGACCTATCTAAAGTGGAACCGGAAAGCTCACTTCTTGTTCCTCTAAAGAAAACTGGTGGTAGAAACAATGCTGGTAGAATTACTAGTAGATTTAGAGGTGGTGGACACAAAAGAGCATATAGAATTATTGATTTTAAAAGAGATAAAATAGATGTTCCAGGAACTGTGAAAACTATGGAATATGATCCAAACAGAACTGCAAATATAGCATTGATTTTCTATGCAGATGGAGAAAAAAGATATATACTTGCTCCTGATGGACTTAAAATTGGTGATGTTATTCTTTCAGCAGATAGAGTTGAAATTAAACCTGGAAATACTACTAAACTTAAAAACATGCCAAGTGGTACACATGTTCATAATATTGAAATGAAACCTGGAAAAGGTGGTCAGATTGCAAGATCAGCTGGATCATCAGCACAGGTTCTATCAGTTGAAGGTAAATATGCACTTCTTAAGATGCCATCAGGTGAAATCAGAAAGATATTTGCTGAATGTAAAGCTACAGTTGGTAATGTTGGAAATTCTGATTGGATGAATCAGACAATTGGTAAAGCTGGTAGAGTTAGATGGATAGGTAGAAAACCTCACGTAAGAGGAGTTGCAATGAATCCTGTTGATCATCCACATGGTGGTGGTGAAGGTAAAGCTCCTGCCGGAAATCCACATCCTGTTTCCCCTTGGGGACAGTGTGCTAAAGGTCTTAAGACCAGAAAAGCTAAACCAAGCGATAAATTTATCGTTAAGCGAATTAATTAGGAGGAATAATGGGAAGATCAACTAAAAAAGGTCCTTTTATTGACGAACATTTATACAATAAAGTTGAAGAACAAAATAAAGGCGGACAGAAGAAAGTGATCAAAACTTGGTCAAGAAGAAGTACTATTACGCCTGAATTCGTTGGACACACATTAGCTGTGCACAACGGTAGAAAACATGTACCTATCTATGTAAGTGAAAACATGGTTGGGCATAAACTTGGTGAATTTGTACCTACCAGATCTTTTAGAGGTCATGGTGATCATGCCAAGAGAACTATCTCACTGAAATAATTTACGGAGGAAATGATGGATAAGATAGCTGTAGCTCATCAGAAATATATAAGAATTAGCCCTAGTAAGATGAATCAAGTAATGAAAGAAATTAGGGGCAAAAAAGTTGAAGAAGCTATGAAGATTGTTACTTTCACTAATAAGAAAGCAAGTTTCTTCCTTGTGAAACTTCTAAATTCAGCAATTGCAAATGCTGTGAATAATAATGCTATGGATGCTGATAGACTTTATATTCATGAAATATTTTCAAATGCTGGTCCAATTATGAAAAGAGTACTTCCAGCTCCTATGGGAAGAGCTTTTAGAATTAACAAAAGAACTGCACATAATACTGTTATTTTAAAAGAAAAAGAAGCAGTTGAAGTGAAAAATCTTGAAGTTAAGGACACAACAAAAAAGAAAGCTTCTAAAAAAGAAGATGCTGTAAAAGCTAACAAGGAGGAAAATTAATGGGTCAGAAAGCACATCCAATTGGAATGAGAATAGGTATAATCAGAACCTGGCCTTCAAGATGGTATGCTAAGGGAACAGATTATATTGAATTCCTTCATGAAGATATAAAAGTTAGAAAATACATTAAAGAAAAAATCACTAACGCTGAAATAAGTCACATTGACATTGAAAGACCTTCAGCTTCTAAGGTTAAAGTAGTAATTAATACTGCAAGACCTGGAGTTGTTGTTGGTAAACAGGGTTCAGAGATTAATAAACTTAAAGATGAACTTTCTAAACAAACAGGAAAGCAGGTACTTCTATACATAAATGAAGTAAAAAATACTTCAGAATTTGCTCAACTTGTTGCTGAAAACGTTGCTGGACAGTTAATGAGAAGAGTTGCATTTAGAAGAGCTATGAAAAGATCTATTGGTAAAGTCATGATGGACGGAATGAAAGGGATTAAAATCGCTTGTTCTGGAAGACTTGGCGGAGCTGAAATAGCTAGAACTGAATGGTATAGAGAAGGAAGAGTTCCTATGCAGACACTTAGAGCTGACGTTGATTACGGTTTTGCTGAAGCAAAAACTTCTTATGGATTAATCGGAATCAAAGTATGGCTTTATAGAGGCGATGTTCTTGATAAAGAATATGTTAATTATTCTACTGAACCAAGAAATGAAGAAGCCTCAAATAGAAATACTAGAAAAGCACCTAGAAGAACAAAGTAAGGAGGACCTTAAGAATGTTATTGCCAAAAAAAGTTAAATATAGAAGACTTCATACTGGCGACAAAAAGCCTAAACAGGAAGCAACCAGAGGAACTTCACTTGTATTTGGTTCTTATGGTCTGTGTTCTCTTGATGGTGGTTGGATTACTAGTCAACAGATAGAAGCAGCGAGAATTGCAATTACAAGATATATGAAGAGATCTGGTAAGTTGTGGATTAGAATTTTCCCACAGAAACCAGTAACCAGCAAACCTGCTGAAACTCGAATGGGTAAAGGTAAAGGTAGTGTTGATCATTGGGTTGCTGTAGTAAAGACCGGCAGAGTTATGTTTGAACTTGAAGGAGTTTCATTTGATATAGCCAAAAGAGCTATGGAACTTGCATCTCACAAACTTCCTGTTAGAACAAAGTTTGTTCACTCTGAAGATGTTGCGCAGGAGGGAAAATAAATGAAAGCTAATGAACTTGGAAAACTTACAATAGATGAATTGAAAGAAAAGGAACATGATTTCAAACAAGAACTTTTTAACCTTAGATTTCAGGCTGTAACTGGAAAACTTGAAAATACATCAAGAATTCACAGTGTTAGAAAAACAATAGCCCGAGTTAAGACTTTGATAAGGCAGAAAGAACTTGGCGGAGGAAACTAAATGAATACAAGAGGTTTTAGAAAAACTAGAGTAGGTATTGTTGTTAGTAATAAAATGGACAAGACAGTTGTTGTATCAATCGAATCTATTTTTAGACACCCACTATACAAAAAAGTTATTAGAAATTCTAAAAAATATAAAGCTCACGATGAAAACAACGAATGTTCTGTCGGCGACAAAGTTAAAATGATGGAATGCAGACCTCTATCTAAACAAAAAAGATGGAGAGTTGTTCAGATAATTGAGAAAGCAGTAGAATAATCAGGAGGAACTTATGATACAGCGTGAAACCAGACTAGCAGTTGCTGATAACACAGGAGCAAGAGAACTTCTTGTAATTCAGGTTGTCGGTGGAACTAATAGAAGATATGGTGGAATTGGTGATATTGTTACAGCATCAGTAAAATCCGCAATACCTAGAGCAAATGTTAAGAAGAAAGAAGTTGTTAAAGCTGTAATAGTAAGAACTAAAAAAGCTTTTAGAAGAACAGATGGTTCTTATATAAAATTTGATGATAATGCTGCTGTTATCATTGATAAAGATGGAAACCCAAAAGGAACAAGAATTTTCGGACCAGTTGCTAGAGAATTGAGAGAAAGAAATTATGGTAAGATCATCTCTCTGGCTCCGGAAGTAATTTAGGCAGGAGGAATGATGAAAATCAAAGTTAACCACATAAAAAAAGGCGATAAAGTACTTGTGATCGCTGGTAAAGAAAAAGGAAAATCTGGTGAAGTTCTTAAAGTTGATCCTGAAAACGGAAGAGCAATTATTTCTAAAGTAAACTTTATTAAAAAACATCAGAAACCAAATAATCAGATGAGACATGGTGGAATTATTGAAAAAGAAGCTAGTATTCATGTTTCAAACCTTCAGCTTATATGTCCTCATACTGATAAACCAACAAGAGTCGGACATAAAGAAGTTGATGGCCAAAAAGTCAGATACAGTAAAAAATCCGGCGAAATAGTTGATAAAGTTTAAGGAGGATTAGCAGAAAATGGCTGAAAAAACTACACCAAGATTATTAGAAAAATATAAAACTGAAGTTATTGCTAACTTAAAAAAAGAATTTGGAATTAATAATCCAAACAGAATACCTAAAATACAGAAAGTTACTGTTAATATGGGTATCGGAGAAGCTAAAGCTAATGCAAAAGCATTAGAATCAGCTCTTGATTCTTTGACAAAGATTGCTGGACAAAAACCTGTTGTTAATAAAGCTAGAAAATCTATTTCTAACTTTAAAATAAGAGCAGGGTATCCGGTAGGAGTTTCAGTTACATTAAGAGGCGAAAGAATGTATCATTTCCTTGACAGACTTTTCAATATAGTTATGCCAAGAATTAAAGATTTTAGAGGAGTTAATCCTAAACAGACTGATGGTAGAGGAAACTTTAACATGGGTCTTAGAGAACAGATTATATTTCCTGAAATCAAATTTGAATCAGTTGATCAGATTAGAGGAATGGATATTGCAATTACAACATCAGCTACTACTGATGAAGAATGTATCGCATTACTGAGAGATCTCGGTATGCCTTTTAGAAAGTAAGGAGGAAATGAAATGGCTAAGAAGTGTCTTCGTGTAAAAAGTGAATTAACAAATAAGTTTAGAGTTAGAGAATACAATAGATGTCCTCTCTGTGGAAGACCTAGAGCTTTTATAAGAAAGTTTGGAATGTGCAGACTTTGCTTTAGAGATTTAGCTCGTGCAGGTGTTATTCCCGGAGTCAGAAAATCGAGTTGGTAAGGAGATTATATATGGTAATGACAGATCCTATTGCTGATATGTTAACAAGAGTAAGAAATGCTAATAAAGAAATGAAAACAGAAGTTGATGTGCCACATTCAAAAATTAAACTTGAATTAGCAAGACTTCTAAAAGAAAACGGATTCATTAGAGATTATAAAGAAGTTAAAGTTAATAACAAAAACTTCATAAAAGTTGAGATGAAATACGGAAAAACAAAAGAAAGAGTTATCAATGGAATTAAAAGAATCAGTAAACCTGGTCTTAGAATTTATGTTGGTAAAAATGATATACCTAGAGTTCTTGGTGGATTAGGACTTGCTATTATGTCTACCCCTAAGGGTCTAATCTCAGATAAAGAAAGCAGAAAACTTGGTCTTGGTGGTGAAGTTCTCTGTTATGTGTGGTAAAAGGAGGCTGAAGAATGTCAAGAATAGGTAAAAACCCTATAGTGATACCTGCGAAAGTTGAAGTTAAAGTCAATGGTACTGATGTAACTGTAAAAGGACCTAAAGGACAAGTTAACGAAACTTTTAACAGTGAAGTTATTATTGAACATAATAATAATGAAATTCAAGTAAGACCATTTAGTGAAATAAAATTTCATAGAGCTTTACATGGTACTGTTGCATCAAAAATTAAAAATATGATAACTGGTGTAACAGTAGGTTTTGAAAAAGTTTTAAAAATAAGTGGTGTTGGATATAAAGCTAATATGAAAGGTAATGATTTGAATCTTCTAATTGGCTATTCAAACCCGATAGATGTAAAAGTTCCTGCAGGTCTTGAAGCAGCTGTTGAAGACAGAGGAATGAGTGTAAAGATTACAGGAATAGATAAACAGAGGGTCGGGCAGTTTGCAGCTGAAATTAGAGCACTTAGAGAACCAGAACCTTATAAAGGTAAAGGTATTAGGTATTCTGACGAAATTATCATCAAAAAAGCTGGAAAGCGCGCAGTATAATTGATTAAAAGGAGAGATTGACATGTCTAAAGATACATTTAAGAAAAGACTTAAAAGAAAAGTAGCTCTCAGAAAGAAAATTTCTGGTTCTATTGAAAAACCTAGAATGACAGTTTTCAGAAGTAATAAAAATATCTCTGTTCAAGTAATCAATGATGATGAAGGCAGAACAATCTGTTCAGCTTCTACGATTGATAAAGATGTCAGAGAAAGTATTGGAAATGGTGGAAATAAAGCTGCTGCAAAAAAAGTTGGAGAGATCATTGCAAAAAAATTACTGGAAAAAAGTATAAATACAGTTGTTTTTGACAGAAATGGTTTCAGATATCATGGAAGAATTAAAGAATTGGCTGATTCTGCAAGACAGTCTGGTTTAAAATTCTAACAAGGTCGGGAGGAGAAATGAGCGAAAGAGAATTAAGAAGAGTTGAAGAGAAAGTTGATAGAGAAATGGAAGGTAACTCAGGTGTTGAAGAAATAATTGAAGAAAAAGTTGTTTATATCAATAGAGTTGCTAAAGTTGTTAAAGGTGGTAGAAGATTTAGATTTACTGCTCTTGTAGTAGTTGGAAATAAAGCTGGAAAAGTCGGTTACGGACTTGGAAAAGCTCATGAAGTTCCAAATGCTATTAAAAAAGCAGTAGAAAAAGCTAAAAAAAATATGGTTCTTATTTCATTGAAGAATAATACAATTCCTCACGAAATAACTGGAATTTTTGGTGGTGGAAGAGTATTCCTTAGACCAGCTACAGAAGGTACTGGAGTTATTGCTGGTGGACCTATTAGAGCCGTTCTTGAAGCAGTTGGAATTAAAGATATACTTACTAAATCCCTTGGTTCAAACAACAAGATAAACATGGTTAAAGCTACTGTTGAAGGTCTTAGTCAGTTAAAAACAGCTGGTGAGATCGCTAAGATTAGGGGAATTGATATTAAAAAGCTTTTTGGTTAATCAACACTTGGAGGAATTATGGCTATACAGATAAAATTAATTAAAAGTGCTATTGGAAGACCTGAAAGACAAAAAGCTACTGTAAAAGCTCTAGGTCTTAGAAAGTTGAATCATACTATTACTAAAGAAGAATCACCAGCTGTTTTGGGAATGGTTGAAAAAGTGAAACATCTTCTTGAAGTAAAAGAAGTTTAAGCGGAGGTTTTAAATACAATGATGGACTTAAATACACTCAAAAGAAAACCTGGCTCAAAAAAAGCAAGAAAAAGAGTAGGAAGAGGCGTTGGTTCAGGTCATGGAAAGACTGCTTGTCGTGGTGAAAACGGACAAAAGTCAAGAAGTGGTTACAGCAGAAGATTTGGATTTGAAGGTGGTCAGATGCCTTTGATCAGAAGAGTTCCAAAAAGAGGTTTCTCTAACTATATGTTTAGAAAATCTTTTTCTGTTGTTAACATTGAAAGTCTTAACATATTCGAAAATGGAACAGATGTTACTCCTGAAATATTAATGTCAGTTGGACTTTTATCCAAAGTTGAAAAAAACGGAGTAAAAATTCTGGGCAATGGTAATCTTGAAAAGAAATTGAATGTTCACGCTCACAAATTTACTGGAACTGCCTTGAAGAAAATCCAGGATGCGTCCGGTAAAGCAGAGGTGATTAGATGATTAAAAGTCTTAAGAATATATTCAATATTCCTGAACTTAAGGGCAGGATATTATTTACTCTTATGATGATTGCTGTATTTAGACTGGGGACACATATACCTGTTCCCGGTATAAATACGTCGGAATTGTCAAAACTTTTTTCAGGTGGAGGCGGAGTACTTGGATTCCTTGATATGTTTTCAGGGGGTGCATTACAGAGATTCTCCATTTTTGCATTAGGTATTGCTCCATACATTAACTCATCTATTATAATGCAGTTACTTGTGTATGTTATTCCACAGCTTGAGCAGCTTGCTAAAGAAGGTGGAGAAGAAGGAAAGATGAAAATATCTCAATACACAAGATATGGAACAGTTGTTATTGCTATACTTCAGGGTATTGGTATGACATTTATGCTTAGGAATTACAATGTTCTTCATCCATATATGGCGAAGAATTTTTTATTTTTCCAGATTATTGCAGTAATGACACTTACAGCAGGAACTGCTTTTGTAATGTGGTTAGGTGAAAAAATGACAGAAAAAGGTATTGGAAATGGTGTTTCAATACTTATTTTTGCAGGTATAGTAGCAAGACTTCCACAAGCTGTTTATGCAACTATTAAACAGAATTTGGATAGTCCTCTTTTAATTCCTTGGATGGTAATAATAATTGCAATGGCATTAGCAATAGTTGCATTTGTTGTAATTATTCAGGAAGCTACAAGAAAAATACCTGTGCAATATGCAAAAAGAGTTGTTGGTAGAAAAGTTTATGGTGGACATTCGACTTACATTCCTTTGAGAATAAATCAGTCAGGTGTTATACCAATAATTTTTGCATCATCAATACTTATTTTCCCTGGAATGGTTCTTCAGATGATAATTAATCATTTTAAAGCAGGAACTACTACTTATAACATTTTAAGTACACTTTCCAGATGGTTTAGTCCAAGTCATCCATTTCATCTTACTTTATTTGCTTTGATGATTGTTGGATTTACATATTTTTATACAGCAATAGTTATGAATCCTAAAGAACTTGCTGATAATATGAAAAAATATGGTGGATTTATACCAGGAATTCGTGCAGGAAGATGGACAGCTGAATTTATTGATAGAGTAATGGTCAGAATTACTTTAGCCGGTTCAATATTTCTAGCTGCAATAGCATTAATTCCAACTATACTAATAGCTTTATTCAAAGTTCCTTTCTATTTTGGTGGAACAGCTTTGCTTATTGTTGTTGGTGTTGCATCTGATACTATGAAACAGATGGAAGCACACATGCTTACCAGACATTACGAAGGTTTTTTAAAGAAATCTAAATAAGCAGGTAAAGGTCATGATAATTTTACTTATAGGGTCTCCTGGTGCTGGAAAAGGTACTCAGGCTAAGCTTCTTGAAGAAAGATTTAATCTTGAACATCTTGCTCCTGGGGATATTCTCAGAGATGAGATACAAAAAAATACCCCTCTTGGAATCAAGGCAAAAGTCAGCATGGATAAAGGACATCTTGTTCCCGATAATATGATTGTTGATATAATGCTTAATTACATTAAGAACAAAACAAATGTCATTCTTGATGGGTTTCCAAGAAATATTTGTCAAGCAAAATCATTAGATGAATTTCTTGCTAAACAAGGAAGATCTCTTGATCATGTTTTTAGAATAACTGTAAGTGAAGATGAAACAATAAGAAGATTATCAGGTAGAAGAGTTTGTCCTAAATGTGGCTCAAGTTATAATCTTGAATTTAATCCACCTGTTATCGAGGGGATTTGTGATAAAGATGGAGAAAAACTTGTGCAAAGAGAGGATGATCACGAATTTACCATTAGAAACAGGTTTGAAGTATTTAATGAACAGACAAAACCATTGATAAAATATTATTCTGATCATGGTAAATTTATTACTATTGATGGAGAAAGAGATCATATGGTTATATTTGAAGAACTTTCAAATATTGTCAATGGAAAAAAATAATAATGTTTTGTTTTAATATATTGTGAGGTGTAGAATTATCTGCATCTCATTTTATTTTTAACAGAATAATAGAAGATCTTTGAAATAGTATATAGAAAACAGTTAAAGAGTTGAGGGTGAAGCGTGACAGATGAAGCCGTGACATATGAAGCCGTGACAGATGAAGCCGTGACAGGTTAAGCCGTGACAGTTGAAGCCGTGACAGGTATTATTGTTACAGAAGAGTCGAAGACTTTTGTCACAAGCAATTTTTAGAAGAAAAAATTGCAGTCACACTGAATTAAGCTGTCATCCCGGTATGATTTTGAGCCGGGATCTGTTTTAAAGCAGGGAAGTGGTGAAAGAGGAAAAGCAAAAGCTTTAAAGCTGTGACAGATAAAGCGTGACATGTCACTTTGTAACATTAGTGACAAAAAACAAAGTCATTTTACCACGGATAAGGCTGGAAGTTACTGTGAGCGGATTATAAATAATCCTAGTGAGCAGACTCTAAAGAGTCTTAGTAAGAGGTTTTAAACTAGACCGAAGGTCTTTACTAACGAGCGAAGCGAGTGCTAACTAAGCTGTGAAATAGCTGTTTACTAATAAATTCATTTTTATAATGAATTTATGCTAACTGTATTAACTATTTAACACAAAAAAATATACTATTCCAGAGAGATTTTGTTAAAGGAGTAATTGTGGAAATTAAGATTAAGTCAAAGCATGATGTAAAAAAAATGAGAAAACCTAATCAGATTGTTGGTGATATATTAAAAATGGCAAAAGATATTATAAAACCTGGTATGTCAACTTATGAATTAAACAAAAAAGCTTATGATTACATAATAAAACAAGGCGGGAAACCTGCTTTTCTTGGGTATAGAATAGCTTATGATGTAATACCATTTCCAGGAACATTATGTATTTCAATAAATGAAGAAGTAGTTCACGGTATTCCATCAAAAGAAAGAATAATCCGAAGTGGTGATATTGTAAGTATTGATGTTGGTGTTTTAAAAAACGGTTTTTATGGTGATGCTGCTTATACATATTTAGTAGGTGATGTTGATGAAGAGAAGAAAAGACTTTGTGAAATAACCAAAAAAAGTCTTTTAGCAGGTATAGAAGCTTTTAAAAATGGAAAAACACTTGGTGATATAGGTCATTCTGTTCAAAGTGTCGCAGAAAGTGCTGGTTTTTCAGTTGTTAAAGATTTTGTAGGTCATGGAATAGGCAGAGATCTTCATGAAGCTCCTCAGGTGCAAAATTATGGACTTGCAGGAACTGGAATTTCTTTAAAGCCTGGTATGGTGTTAGCTATAGAACCTATGGTAAATATAGGAACAGAAAATGTTGAAGTTTTATCAGATGGTTGGACTGTAGTTACCGAAGATAGAAAACCTTCAGCTCATTATGAGCATTCTACAGCTAAATTTGAAGATGAAATTGAGATATTAACAATGTTTGATGGTTTTTATGATTAAGTAATTATTTACATTTAACAATTTTGATTGTATTATGTGTTAGCTATAAAAAAGCATAATAATATCAGAAATTTTAAATGTTTTTTTAATATAGGAGGCTTGATGGCAAAAAGTGATTTAATAGAAGTACAGGGAAAAGTTATAGAAAACTTACCAAATGCAATGTTTAAAGTAGAATTAGAAAATGGTCATGTTGTACTTGCACATATTTCTGGGAAGATGAGAATGCATTTTATCAAAATCGTACCTGGAGATAAAGTTAAACTTGAATTAACTCCTTATGATCTAACAAGAGGAAGAATAACTTACAGATTTAAATAATCTAAATTTTTCTTTTCATAAAAAGTGGGTCAGGGTTATTGATTTTGTCCTGACCCATAAAATCATACATATAATATTGAATAATATTATTTTTATATGTCATTTAAATTTATTACTTTTTAATTCTTAATTTCAGGTATTTCTATTGGATGTGGATTGTCATTCCCGTGAATTCGGGAATCCATTCAAAAATCAGAAAATCTGTAATATTTTTTATCAGCCAAAAACATTAGTGTCTAAGAAAAATTTTGCAAATATTATTTGGGATAAAATATTGAATTTTCTGTTCAAACAAGGAAATGAAGTTAGAAAGAGTGAAACAGATTTATCTTTTCTAATTCCATCAAAGAAAAATTAATTAATCGGACCACATGAAATTTTAAATCCTATAAAATTCCCTCTTACGATGTTCGACTTTGCAATACATCCGTGTATTGCATACTTCGTAACAGTCTCCATAGTTCCTTATAATTAAATTTCTTTGATTTATTTATACAATCAAAATCTTTTTGTTTAAAAAATAAAAAAACAATAATTTTTATTTCGCAAATTGAAATAACGACTTCATGAATTGCTGTTGATAGTTTTTCTCTTCCGTGTTTTCAAATATATATATAAGAAAAATATTAAGCAAAAAATTTATTCAGGTTTAGTATAATAAGTTGTGCTAAAATCTGAATGCCAGCTTTCGTTATTAACTTCTCACCCATTTTGCTCATACGCATCACTAATTAGATTCTTTAGAACCGCTAATTGTGACTTTAGTCACGCTAATGTTTCTACTTTTATAGGCATGACAAACTTTTTATTGTATTTTTTACTAAAAATTTTCTTGGAAAGCAGTGAGCTAAAAATAGAATCATTTAAATTTTGATATTATTTATTTTACGAGTTTTAAAATGTCTATATATGTCAGATTTTCAATGAATGCGGCTATAGCTATAAATAATATTATCATAGGAAGACTTTTGGAGATCTTTACTGTTAATTTATTTACAATTAGAGAGAGTCTTTCCTGAGGTTTTTTTTCAATTTTCCTTATGTGTTTATATATTGTATAAATCAGAAATATATGTACAAAATACTCCAATGGTCCATGAAATGTCATAAATGTGAAGAATTGCATTAGAGTAAGGATTATAGAATTATTTGTGATAGAATAGTATTTAGCCAAAGTAGTTCCAATTTTTGCTGCTGACAAAATAATCCATACTGATAAATATACTATTAAGAAAAAGGAAATCTTCTTTTTATTTATGGAAAATTTGTATGTCAGTGTTTTTATTATCAATACCCGCAATAAGTAAAACAAAAAGATTCCAGTCATATTGGTTAAAAAAATTCTTTTAAATCTTTTAAAATTCTTTAGATGGTCTAAATTCATTATTGATTTAGATATTTCTTTAAGAATAATTACAGGAGAAAAACTTGTATCAATATTATTTGGATTTTCCTTGTTTCTTGAATATAGATCTGACTTTGCATAATAATTTATTGAGGAAAAAATAAGAATAAGTGAAAAAAATAGTATTGTGAAAATTAAAGCAAAATATACAAAATCTCCATATTTATTTTGGAGCATTGAAGAACTAATCATTATTTTCAGAACTGAAAAAAACCAAATTGTTTTCCATAATCTCCTCCCGTGTTTTTTATTTATACTTTTAATTATAATTTAAAACACAAAAAGTTCAAGTATATTTTTATAATTAAAAAAAATATTAACTCTTAATGAAGATATTATTAAAAATTTAAAAAATTCAAATATTTGATTAGAGGATTCAAATTTATATTTATTGTATTGATTTTCCTATACTGGAATTTTATAGTTTTTTTTAAAAATAATTGTTATAATTTTGCTGTATAGAAAAAAACGAAAGAGAATATTATGATAAACAATACCTATGATATCGGAGATGTTGTAAAAAAAGGTGGAAAGGAGCAAGAAATTATACGGGGGCAGCTTGCAGATTTTGTGAAGGAAAACTATAAATCTGTATTTTTGTCTATATTTTTTTTTATTATATTTTTACTAGTTTGGAATTATAATTCTCTTTTTTTTGCTAGGTTAGCTACTTATGTAAATGTATTGCCTTACTATGAATTTAAAGATTTTTTTAAGATAGATTTTCATTTATTTGTTATTTTAAAATTTGTTTTATGGTTTATCTGTTTTGTTTTTTTCGCAAAATTTTCAAAGTTTGTTATGGAAAAAAATGTTATTGTAATTTTACTTTATTTTATTATTCTGATTTACCTCATCTATATTTTAAGACTTGAATTTACAAGTTTTTGTCTTTCGGTTATGAATTTTATTTCTGATAATCATTTTAATTTATCTCAACTTAAATCTTTTAATTCTGTCAAACCAGATTATGTGTTTATGTTTTTAGATGCTGATAATAATATTACAGTATTAAAATGGCAATATTCTAATTATTTTAAAGATATTTCAGATATTATTATCCGTTGGGTATTATTTCTTGTCTTAGGTTTTTTTATGTCAAATCAAAAGATCATATTTATTGATAAACGAAATATTGATATTAAAATCAAGGATTTCAAATTCATTTTTTTAATTCCCGCTATTATATTAGTTGCTTTTTATACTATATTAGAATTATTGGGATTAAATTCAGGAACTTATATATTCTATAATACATTTGATTGGAAATATGTGACATTTATTATGCCATTAATAGTCTATACTGAAGAAATATTCTATAGGAATTTTTTATTAAGATCTTTATTAAATAAGGCACCTTTTATAGTTGCACTTTTTTTAAGTTCTTTATTATTCAGTATGGGACATTTCCTTGAAAAAAATCTGATTTTTCATCTCAGTATTATAATCTTAGGGACTATTATTGGTTATATATGGAAGAAATATGGATTAAAGTGGGCAGTTATATTCCATTTCATTTATAATCTACTGTTCCAGTTTATTGTATTTTCTGCATAGAAATTATTTGTGATCAGATTAGTCATTATTTTTTTGATTTTTAATATCTTCCATAACTTCTTCTAAAAGTTCATTTTGATCTTTAATTGGTTTATAAGGTCCATTTTCGTCTATTTCAATCGGAGGTTTTTCAGTGCTACACCCTGAAGCTAATGTTCCAATGGCAATTATAGTACATATAAGTATTGTGGTTGCAAGTTTTTGATTGTTTGTATTCTCATAATCAGAGTATATTTTTTGATAATCATTCATAAAATTTATAATCTTATATTTTAAATCTATATTATGAATATTTAAATTAGTATAATTTTTGAGATTTTTTAAAAATGCTGAAATTTCAAAAAGTCTATTGTTATATTTGCTTAAAATATTTATTATGGATTCAATATGGGTATCATTAAGTTTATTGTTTTCTAAATAAAATTGAAGACCAGATACATTTATGATTACATCTGCTTTTGTTTGATTTATTTCTGTTAAAATAAAGCTATTATTGTCATTATTAAATTTTATTGATAATTGTATTATTCTATCATTAAGAAAAATGATATTAGATAAAATTTTGGATAGTATAAAGTCTTCATCACAGTTATATAATTTCATAATTATTTTCCTGTATGGTGATAAAAAAATTAAGTTTATAAATAATTATTAATTATAATTTAAAATATGTCAAGTTATTTATTTTGACATTATATTTTAAAAGATTAAAAAGTCTTATAATTTAAACATTTAGACTAATTATAAAAAAAGGTTTATTGATTACAGTAATTATATCAATTATAATATATGCATATGATAAAAAAAGGAGTTTAAATACTATGGATTTTATTGAATTGATAATGGATAATCAACTAAAAGTGATAATTAGTTTAACAGTAACAGTAACAGTTGCTTCTGTAATTTTTAAAGTTTATTGGAAAAGTATAAAAAATATTAATAAAATCAAAGGAAATAACAATTTTTCAGGAATAATAATACTGTTATAAAAGATAATTATAATCAGAAAATTCAAGGCGATAAAAATATTCAAGGTAATAATAATACTACAGAATTTCATGAACACAACCATCTGAATATCGATGCAGAAAACAAACACTTGCGAATTTTAAAAGATACATTATCAGTTTTAAATAAAATGAAATTCATAAAGCAAGATTATGATATATCTGGAGAAAGGCCTTTGATTGATGAAATTACAAAAATTGTTGATGACAATCCAGATGTTTTTTATGAAGATTTAAAAAACACCATGTGTCAATTTGAAAATGAATTTACAAAAGTAGAAATGAGGATTCAAAGCAATAAAAATGGAGGAAAAACAATGATAGATAAAACTCTTTTGATTGAATTTTGGTATTTTACAAAAAAAGAATTGTCCAATGAAATTTCATTATTAGTTTTTTGTTTAAAAAATCCTGATAAAATTAAAATAGTTTATCAAACATTAAATAATAAAATTAACATAATGCAAAATTATATAGAAAGTTTAATTTTAAATGAAAATTCAGCAGAGTATATCAATAAATTATTTGAAAAGTTCCTACAGGAATATGATTATCTTATGGGTTATATTTCTGAAAATGAAGTAAGTTATAAAGGTATTTTTAAATTGATAAATGATTTTGCAGATGTGATAGAAGGTTATAATTCTCAAAAAGTAAATTTTGAGGAAGATGGAATATTTGCTTTAAAATACAAACAAGTTAGAATTTATGGTTTTTATATGAAAGATTCGAGTAAAATGTTTCTTTGTTTTGCAGGAATTATAAAAAAAACACAAAAGAATGATAAAAAGATTGTTAAAATTTTAGAAAGATGCAAAATAATTAGAAACTGCTTGAAAAAGGAGGAAAAATGAAGAAATTAGATTTAAAAAAATGGTTTGAAAATGAAGTGAAAAATTTAGAAAATGATTGCGATTTTATATGTGAAGGATACATTAATGAAATAACTGATTTAATTTGTAAAAAATTATACTCAAAAAAATGGTCTCAAAAGAAGTTTGCTAATGAAATGGAAGTATCTGAAGCGTATATTACTAAAATGTTAAAAGGAAATAACAATTTTACATTGAAAACTCTTGCAAAAATTTCTACAGTATTAGATATAAAAATAAAATTTGATTTTATGGATAAAAATATATTTGCAAATAAAAATAATTTTGAAAATCAAATACCGAATCTTTTGAATGAAAATGATCTTAAAAAGATAATAGATTTGAATAATTTAAAAAAAGAAAATGCATATTTTAATACAGTGGATAATAATCAAAAGAAGAATATTGAAGAAAGAGATTTAGAAAAATTTATGGGGTGATTTATGAGTATTATTTTTAAAAATGTGATTTTAAAACACTATTTAGTGGAAGATGTTAATATTAAATTAAATAAAGAGTTTCAGAAACAATATGAAAATTTAGAAGATGATATTAAAATAAAGTGGAAAATTGTTGAGGATGAAAAGAATAATGTTTTTTTCTTTAATTTTGAAGTTAATATTAATAAAAATAAAAAAAATTTTGAAAAAAGACCATATAAAATTGTTTTAAATTCAATTGGTGTTTTTGAAATTAAAGGATTTGAAAATAATGAATCTCAATATATTTTGATTGCTGTGAATATAATGATTGGTTTAATTAGAAATTATATTATGAATGTAACTGGAAAATTTCCTCTTGGAGAGTTTATTTTACCTGCTATAGATTTAAATGAAATTAAAAAATTTTATCTTGTTTGAAGTTTTTAAAGGGAGTGTATATGAAGAAATTTTATATATTTATTTTATTAATTGTAATATTTGCTATTGCTGGTTATTTCTTTTGGACTAATTTTTTTGAATCTCCTGTTAAGACTGAAAATCCTATTTTTAAGTTTCTTTCAGATAAATGTTATCATTCTTTGAATGATGATAAGGGCAATTTAAAGGGTTTAATTATTGGTATTGTTAATGATAACGATGTTAATATCTATGGTTATGGAAAGATTAATGATGAAGATATAAATATTCCTGATGGAAATTCTGAATTTGGTATAGCATCATTAACAAAGACTTTTACAGGATTGTTATTAGCTAAACTATCAGTTAAAGGAATTGTTGACTACGATGATACTGCTGTTTTAATAAAAGACAAACCTGTGACATTTCGTCAGCTTGTTACACATACTTCTGGTTTACCTTGGATGCCTTCTAATGTGAAAGATGATAAAGATTATACAAAAAGTGATTTAAAAGATTTTATTAAAGACTATGAATTATCCAGAGAACCTGGGAGTAAGTTTGAATATTCTTCTGCTGGATTTGCTGTTCTTGGTATGGTATTAGCTGAAAAGAGTAAATATAAAAGTTTTGAGAATGCTCTTGAAAATGAAATAATTAAACCGCTTTCTCTAAAACATACAAGTTTTAATGCTATTACCCCTTTTAATGCTGGTGGAAGGATGATTTCTTGTGTAAATGATCTTTCAGTTTTTTTAAAAGCAAATATGTATTCTGAAAGATTTTCTGAATTAAAAAATGCTATTTTTCTTACACAAAAAAAATCTTCAAAAATGCAGACATTTCCTGGTTCAGTTGCTACATTAGGCTGGGAACTTTTTAATGATAATATTTATTGGCATTCCGGAACTGGTTCTGGATGTACTTCTTTTATGGCATTTGATAAAAATAAAGATTATGGCATTATTGTTGCTGCTTTTGGAAATATTCAAACCTCAAATGTTGCAATGGCAAGTTTTACTTTACTTGGTGGTATTGTAAATTCAAATAATACATCAACAATTGAATCTTTTCATTAAATAACACAATTTTACTTGTTTGTTTGTTAAAAAAACATTAAAATAAATTTGTATATTTGTTAAATACCATTTTAAAGGAGATTAAATGCTTAAATCAGAATTATTGCCTGTTCACAGAACTAATTTTGAAAGTATTGATTTAGTTAGATTAGAAAATTATATAAAAGATATATTAAGAAATCCAGATATTCCACAAACTACCGAAACTTGGATTTCAAGATTATTAGGTTTAGGTTTTTTAACTAAACAAGCAGATAATATATACTGTACGATTGCTGGATTGATTTTATTTGGTAAATCTCTAAGAAGTTATTTAAAACAAACTGGTTTGAGAAACTATAGGAATCCTGTAATTATGGAAGTTTTACGTGATTATGGATATGTAGATTTTCGTGGAATGGGAATTAGAACTAAAGTAGTTCCTTTAATGAAGAAATTTAATGATTCTAAGCCTTTATTTGAAGCCACTAAAGATTATTTAAAAACTACGTTTTATCGATAAAAGGAGTTTTTATGTTAGATTATTTTTCACCAGAAATATGGACCTGGGTTATACTTCCTTTGATTATATTTTTTGCAAGAATTTGTGATGTTACTATTGGTACTTTAAGACTTATATTTATTTCTAGAAGTATGAAAAAAATCGCTTCATTGCTTGGATTTTTTGAGGTTATTATTTGGCTTGCTGCTATTGGTCAGATTATGCAAAATTTGAATAATTGGATGTCATATCTTGCTTATGGTGCTGGATTTGCTGCTGGTAATTATATTGGTATTTCTATTGCTGAAAGACTTTCTATTGGTAAAGTTCTTATTCGTGTAATTACAAGTAAATCGGCAGCTGAGCTTGAAAAAGAACTTAGAAAAAATAACTTTGGTATTACTTTGGTAAAAGCTGAAGGAATTACTGGAAAAGTTGATATTATATTTACTGTTATAAGAAAAGAAAATCTTCGTAAAGTAGTTGATATTATTAAAAAATTCAATCCTAATGCTTTTTATTCTGTTGAAGAGGTTAAAGATGTTAGTGAGGGTATTTTTCCAGAAAAAGAACCTTGGCTTGAAAGACGTCTGAGATTATTACCTTTTAGAGGCTCAAAGTAAAATATTAATTCTGTAAATATTTCTATGGCATAATATTTGCTTATAACATTATAGAACATATGTTTGATAGTTATATAATGTGTATCAATTTGAGAAAGTGTATTTTTTTGATACAGTAAGGAGATATTATGGATTTATTAAATAGTATTAATAAGGTGCGAGATATTAGAGGTGAAATCAAATTAGATTTTGAGTTTTCTCCTATTTTTTATAATTATTTAAAAGCAAAAGATATTTCAAAATTTTTTAAATTTATGTCTTTACAAAGTATATTTAGATATATTTCTTTTCTTAAATTAAATATTCTTGTTGAAGTTATAGATAAAAAAGAAAAAGAATTTATAAAAAGGATAAATTCTATTTTTGAAAAAGAATTAAATAGTTTTTACAAATTAGATATTATTGATGTTGATTTTTTATGGTTAATGCAAATAAATGGTTTTAAAAATGATAAAATATTAAAATCTCATAATTCTCTTAATAATGATAGTGTATATTCAATTCTTTTTGATCTTTATTTTGATGATATTTTATTATTTAAAAAATATTCAAAGTTTTTTTCAATTTTAGATTTACTTGTTTTTTTTAAAGATTTCAATTTATATAATTTTGTCTTAGAAATGTTCAAAATTTCGGAAAATCCTGATTTTTTATTTACTGGAATTGATGATGTTGAAAGTTTTATTAACAAAATTTCAGATATTAATAGTATATCTTATATTAAAGATGAGATTTCTCTTATAAATATGCTTAAATTTGAATTTTATGCAATGAGAAGAGGTCATTACAAAAATCTTGATATTCCTGATGCTAAATCAATTATGAGTATTATTGTTGATTTTGAAAAATACAGCGATGTTCTTATTCCAAATACTTTATATAGTTGAATATTTGTCTTGTCTTAATATTCAAAATAAAAATATAAAAAAATGGATGTTTATTGTCTATTTAAATTAATTCTGATATATTTTTTATTATGAAAAAGCTTAGATTAAATGATTTTGAAATTAACTGTATAAAAGAATCAATCTTAAAGTATGATGAAAAAGCTGAAATATATATTTTTGGAAGTAGGATAGATTTATCTAAAAAAGGTGGAGATATTGATGTTTTTGTAAAAAGCAATGTTGTAAAAATAGATTTGTTGAAATTTAAATTAAATATTCTTGCTGATATTGAAAAAAATTTAGGTGAAAGAAAAATAGATCTTGTTGTAAAACCGATTGATTATGATGAAAATCTTAGTATATATAAACATGCGGAAAACACAGGAGTTAAATTATGAAAAATTATAAAACTATTAAATATTTAAATACTTATGATGAATGTAAAATTCATAGAGATAGATTTTTATTCGCATGTGACAAAATTAAAGGATTTTTTCCTTTAAATATAAAAAATTACAATAATATTTCTGATGAGGATGTTTCTTTTTTTGATCAATTTATATATCGTTTTACCAAATTACAAGATTCTATGGGAAGAAAACTTTTCCCTTATCTTCTTGAGCTTATTGGAGAAGAATCAAAGGAAATACCTTTTATTGATATTGTTAATAGATTTGAAAAGTTAGAAATCTTAGAGTCAAATTTTTGGTTTGAAATGAGAAGATTGAGAAATATTTTGTCTCATGAATATTCTAAAATCCAAGAAGAAAATATTTCTGCTCTTAACCTGATTTTTGAAAACAAAGAAAAATTTTTGCTTATTTTAGTTAATATACATAAATTTTCTTTAAAATATTTGTAAATTTTCTTTAAAATATATTTAATTTTTTTCAAAACAGGTCACTGGTCAAAAAAAAGTTTGATTTATTGTTGTATAGTGTGCTAAATTATTACCACATTGAAATATAGATGTGTTGATATCGGTTACGAACCGGTGTAGCATCAATTAAGTATCGCGGCAATATAGCTTTTATGTTATATCTTACTTATCTGATGTTATACAGTATCGTTAAAATATCACAATAATTAAATTATGTCACAAGAAAGGGGATGACTATGAAAGTTAGATCATCAGTAAAAAAAATATGTCAAAAATGTAAAATTATCAAAAGAAATGGCCGTGTTATGGTTATCTGCCAGATAGCTAAACACAAACAGAAACAGGGTTAATAAGAGGAGGATTTAATGGCTCGTATTGCTGGTGTTGATTTACCGAAAACAAAAAGAATTGAATATGGTCTTACATATATTTTCGGTATAGGTTTGACTACTTCTAGAAAGATTCTTTCTGATACAGGTATTAGCCCTGATGTTAGAATTAAAGATCTTACAGAAGAACAGATTAGAGATTTAACTAATTATATTAATAACAATGTTACAGTTGAAGGTGATCTTAGAAGAAAGGTCACAATGGATATTAAAAATCTTATCGAAATTAACTGTTACCGTGGAATGAGACATAGAAGAGGTCTTCCTTGTAGAGGACAGAACACTAAGAATAATTCTAGAACCAGAAAAGGTGGCGGTAAAAAAACAGTTGGTATAGTTAAGAAGAAATAACTTGGAAAAGGAGTAAAGACGCATGGCAAAGGCACGCGGAAAAAAAAGAGAAAAGAAAAATGTTGATTCTGGAATAGTACATATCCAGGCTACTTTTAATAACACAATTGTTACTATAACAGACAAAAAAGGTAACGCTCTTTGCTGGGCTGCTGCAGGTGGACTGGGTTTTAGAGGAGCTAGAAAGTCTACTCCATACGCTGCTCAGATTGCATCACAGACTGCTGTTGAAAAAGCAAAGACTCTTTTTAGTCTTAGAGAAGCAGAAGTTTTTGTAAAAGGTCCTGGAGCTGGTAGAGAATCAGCTATTAGAGCTGTTGAAGCAGCAGGAGTTAAAATCAAAGTTATTAAAGATGTGACTCCGGTTCCTCATAACGGTTGTAGACCACCAAAGAGAAGAAGAGGTTAAGGAGGATTATATAGAATGGCTAGATACAATGGACCTTCATGCAGACTGTGTAGAGATCAAGGCACAAAACTGTTTCTTAAAGGCGATAGATGCTATAGTGAAAAATGTGGTGTTGTAAAAAGAAATTGTAAACCAGGAATTCATGGGAAAAGAAGATCAAAAATATCTGATTATGGCGTTCAGTTAAAAGAAAAACAGAAAGTCAAAAATATATATGGTATTTTAGAAAAACAGTTTTACCTTTATTATGAAAAAGCTTCACAGATTAAAGGTGTTACAGGTGAAATCTTGTTACAACTTCTTGAAAGAAGACTTGATAATGTTGTTTATAGAATGGGTGTTTTGTCTTCAAGAACTGAAGCAAGACAGTGGGTTTTACATGGACACATTACAGTAAATGGAAGAAAGGTTAATATCCCTTCATATCTTCTTAAATCTGGAGATATAGTTGAAATTAAAGAAAAATCAAAACAGCTTCCTAGAATCAAAGAAATACTTGATTCTGATTCAAGCAGACCTTGTCCTGAATGGATGGAATTTAATTCACAGGAAAGAAAAGGAACTTTCAGAGTTTTACCTGAAAGACATCAGCTTGATAGTTCAATTAATGAACAGCTGATAGTTGAATTTTATTCAAGATAATTTTTTGGAGGGTAAATGAATTATTTCGGTAACCTTACTTTTGTTAGAGATAAAAACATTCCTACTACAGAATATGGAAGATTTATTTTTGAACCTATTCCTGTAGGAAGTGGAAGAATATTTGGTAATGCAATTAGAAGAATGATGATGTTTACAGTTCCAGGAGCTGCTATATTAAAAATTAAGTTTGATGAAGCGCTTCATGAGTTTTCTATAATCGACGAAGTTGTTGAAGATGTTCAGGAAATCATCATGAATCTTAAAAAAGTAGTTTTTTCACTTAAGGAAGAAAATGTTACCGTTAGAGTTGAAAAGACTGGACCATGTAAAGTATATGCAAAAGACATACCTGAGATTAACACTTTGAGAGTTATAAATCCTGATGAATATATAGCAACTGTCAATGCAGGTGGTACTCTAAACCTTGATCTTGACATTGTTTTAGGTGATGGATATATAACTATTGATGAAAATCAGGAATATAAAGAAGTTATTGGCGAAATAATTGTTGATACTAATTTTACTCCTGTTAAAAAAGTTGGTTATACATCAGAAAAAGTTGTAGATGATGAAGGTAATATTTTTGAAAGACTTATTATGGATGTCTGGGCCAATGGAAGCATTGAAACAGATCAGGCTTTAAAAGAAGCTCTTTCAACTCTTTATGAATATACTGAAATTTTTGGGAATTTCACTGATTATATTGAAGAATTAAAAAGTGAACCTGAAGAAATTGCAAGTATTGATAAAACAGCATTGCCTGTTACTGAATTGAATCTTTCTGTAAGATCAAGAAATTGTCTTAAATATGTTGATGTTAAGTCAGTTGGAGATCTTGCAAAATATTCTTCTCAGGAATTGATGGAAATTAAGAATTTTGGTAAAAAATCACTTGTCGAAATACGACAGAAACTCGGAGAGCTTGGACTTGCACTGAAAGGTGAAGGTATTGTCGATGAAGTTTATGATAATTTAGATGATGATAGCCAGACTGATGAGGATATGGAATAATTTAGCGGAGGATTAACATGAGACATAGAGAAGGTTATAAGGCGCTTGGTAGAAACAAAGCGCACAGAGATGCTCTTTTAAGAAACCTTTCAACTTCTCTTATTGAGAATGGTAAGATTAAAACTACACTTACAAAAGCTAAAGAACTTAAGAGTGTTGTTGAAAAAATCATAACCATGGCTAGAGAAGATAACTTCAATAATAGAAGAAGAGTTGCTAGATATATTTATAAAACAGATATAGTAACAAAACTTTTCAATGAAGTTGCACCAAAATATAAAGAAAGACCTGGTGGATACACTAGAATTTATAAGCTTGGTGAAAGACGTGGTGACAATGCGATGATGTCAATCATCGAACTTGTCTAAGCATGATTGAGTTTCATAAAGTTTGTTTTACATACCCCGGTTGTGAAAAAAATCATAACCGGGTTTTACATAATATTGATATAAGATTTGAAAAAGGTAAATTCTACTCTCTTATAGGTTCAAATGGCTCTGGTAAATCAACATTAGCAAGATTAATTAATGGTCTTATACATCCTTTTGAAGGTAAAATATACATCGATGGATTAGAAGTTTTACCTCAAAATTTCATTGAAATTAGACAAAAAGTCGGTTATATATTTCAAAATCCTGAAAATCAGATAGTATCAACAATAGTAGAAAACGAAGTAGCATTTGCTCTTGAAAATCTTGGTATACCTTATGATGAAATGCATAGAAAAGTTACAGAAATTCTCGAGTTTGTTGAATTGAATGATATGAGAAAAAGACCTCCACATAATCTTTCGGGTGGACAAAAACAAAGGCTTGCTATTGCTTCGGTAGTTGTTATGGAACCTGATTATATTATATTCGATGAACCAACAAGTATGCTTGATTATAATGGAAGAAGAGAAGTTATTAATAGTATAAAAAAACTTCATAAAGCTGGTAAAACTATAATTCTTATATCTCATGATGCTGAAGAAATAGTTTTAGCAGATGAAATAATTATTCTTCATGAAGGTGAGATTGTTGCTAAAAAGAGACCTATTGATTTTTTAAAAGATGTTGATTTAAGAAATAACATTAATTTTCAGCAAATTCCAGATCATCTTAAATTTGCTATAAAATACAATATAAATACTTTAAATAAAGAAGAAATAATCGATATAATGCAAAAAAACATTTTACCGACTACTGGTATATTAACTCTCTAAAACAGCTTCTGTATTAAAACTCCTTGACTATATTAAAAATATCACTTAAAATATTATTGAGTATAAATGTTCTCTGGGGTATGAATTTGATAGGAGGATTTAGTATATGACATCATACCCGTTACTAGAAAACGAAATAACAATAAGTAAACCTTATTTTTATGAAGATAATAACGACTATGTTTCTGAATGTAACAATTGTATTGAAGAATCAAACTCTTTTTACGCAGAAGTCAATGAAGAATTTTTGCCTTTAAATTACTAAGCATTATTTTATGTTAATTAAAATGATTAATCAGGAAATTTATTTATTTTTCCTGATTTTCATTTTTTTTATCTCTTTCACCAATACGAAGCATAAAAAATCCAATTATGAAAATCACAAGAATTATAATAAAAAAAGTTAGATTTTCTGAATATAAACATCCTTTAAGTGAAAAATCTTTTTTACAATAAGCTATTAAAGAATTAAAAAATCCTAAATTTTCTATGGTTTTTAAGGATAAAATAGAAATATCTCCACTGACTACATGGATTAAATATTGCACAATATGTGTTATACATAATATTATACCCATATATCTATTATAACACATTATACAAAAACAAGCTAATATGAAATTTAGATATAGCACGAAGAACTAGAAGTTGTGAAACGGTGAATAGTGAAATGGTGAAATAGGAAAAAACAATGTTGAATTATAGAATTAATTAATAATTAAAAATTAATAATTAAAAATTAAGAATAAATAATTAGAGAAGATGTATAAGAGATGGAAATCTTTGTCATTCCGGTTAAATTTCTGGGCCGGGATCTGTATAAAAAATAGTATAATAACGGTATATGGAGCGTATAAGAACGGTATGTGAGTATGTAAAGAGTATAAGAACGGTATATGGATATAAATGTCAACTTAAACTTCCTCAAAAAAGTGCAGTTAAGATTCCTCATTTTCTTTTACAGAAAATGGAAAAGAATAAGACCTTTTAAAAATATAGAAAAAATGCTTGTAGAATATGGAATATATATACCTAATAAAAAAAGAAGAGGAAGACCGTCTATTCCTGCGAGAATACTTATTCATTGCATTACATAGTTTCAAAACACTTGTCGTAATTGGTTTATATTCTTTTTTTTATTTTAATTTGACTAATAATAATAATAATAATAATATAATAACTCCATATTATAAAAATATGGAGGATTTATGAAAAAAATGTTGTTAAGTTTTTTATTTATTTTTGCAGTTTCAATTACTAGTTTTGGAAATTCGGAATTGAGTTTTACTGATTTAGCTTTGATAATTAATAATGACCTTATTCAGGAGTTTGTTATGAACAATTCTGAAAAATATCAATCTAATTTACTTAAGGAGTGTGATTGTTTGATTTCCTCTCAAGGTATAGTATTTTATGAGAAAAATTCAACGAGAATTATTGATATTATAATAAATAAAAGAATTAACACTTATCTGTTCAACTATTTTTAGATGGATATTTAGTCCAATTATTTTATCTGATGGAACAATTAATAATGTAAAAACACTTGTTAAAGAAGTAGTATGTTATGATTCAGATAATGAAACTCCACCGGATGGAGCATATAATCCATCTGCTGATAATGATTATAGAGGAGTAAAATTTTTAGAAGTAATTAAATAGTATTATGAGTTTAAAAAGAAAAGATTTTTTAAATTTATTGATAATCATTTTATTTTATTTATCTTATATTATATTAGTTAGAATAGGTTTATCACAAATCCCGAGATATATCTTGGGATTTGTTTTTGCCTTTATATTATTTTATTTCTTTAGAAATGAAATTAAAAATAAAATTAAATTTGAATTCCCTTTAATAAAAGAAAATATATGGTTAGGTATAAAACTAATTTTTGGCGTTTATTTTACTGGTTTTATATTAACAATGATTGTTTTATATTTTTTTGGAAATAATGAAGACTATACTCATTTAGTATATGTTGGAAGTAAATTTACAATCTTTACAATAGTTTCAAATATTCTTATTTTTCCGATAATTGAAGAGATATTTTATAGATTTATTGTTTTTGATTATTTGAAAACCAAAATAAAATATAATTTTTTAATAATTCTAATAATATCATTTTTTTTTGCAATAGGACATCTTAATAATCAAATAAGATTGTTTTTATGGTCTTTATTTGTAACTTATATTTATTCAAAAACAGAAAAACTTATAACTGTTATAATATTTCATATTTTTACAGTTGCGATTTCATATGTTCTTATGTATTATTTTGTTGAGGTAAATATATGAAAAAAGGTATTATCAGTATTCTTATAGTTTTGATTGGTATCTTTATTTATTATTATGGCGGAAAAAATGATTTTATATTTTTTATTGGTACAAGTTTAGTTTTATTTGGTATTGAACTTTTCAGAGCAAAGTTTTAAATATTCTTTTGCAATAATAAATGCTGTCATGCTTTCACAAACTATTCCACAAGCTGGAACAATCCAAACATCAGATCTTTCTTTTATTGCAGGAACTTCAAGTTTAGTATTAATATCAACTGTTCTTAATGGTTTCATTAGTGTTGGAATTGGTTTGACGAAAACATCAAAATATATATTTTCTCCAGTACTCATTCCGCCAGTAATTCCACCTGAGTTATTTGAATAATGTTTATATTTGTTTTTATCCCAATATATTTCATCATGCATTTGGCTTCCTTTTGAAAACGGATATTCTGGATTTCCAAATGTAATTCCTTTGACTGATTGTATGCTGGTTATTGCAAATGCGATATTTGCATCAAGTTTTGATTTATAATCTATATAACTTCCAATTCCAGGTTTAACACCTTCAACAATTACTCTTAGACTTCCACCAAGTGAATCTTTTGTATTTATAGCATTATCGATTAAACTTTTGTATTTATCTTCTTTATTTTTGTTCCAAGTGTTGAAATTCGAATTTCTGCAAAGTGAGATTTCTTTAGAAGATAAACTTGTTTTTAATAATTCTTTATCTGTTTTGTCTATTCCAGTTGTGAATGAATATATATTAACTCCAAAATTATCAAGATATTGTTTGAATATTGAACCTGCTGCAACACGAGCAGCTGTTTCTCTAGCAGAACTTCTTTCAATTACATTTCTAATATTATTATTGTATTTAATTAATCCATAAAGGTCTGCATGACCAGGTCTAGGTGCTGTAATTATATCTTCTTCTTTATCTTTCCAGTTTTCCCAGTCTTTATTTTTTATCTCAAGACATATTGGTGCTCCTGTTGAAAATCCTGATTTGTTAATTCCGCTATTAATTTCAACTGTATCTTTTTCAATATTCATTCTATCTCCACGACCATAACCTTTTTGTCTTAATGCAAGTTCATTGTTGATAGTTTTAATATTAATTTTTATTCCAGAAGGGAAATTTGTAATTATTGTATTAAGGCATTTTCCATGAGATTCACCTGTTGTTATAAAATCAAGATTCATTAAATATCCCCAATTAATCTTAATAATTCTATGCTTTGATTATGTTCTGAATTGAAATTTAAAGATCTATTTAATAATTCTTTAGCTACATCTTTGTTTTTGAATCGATTATCTTTATAAAACGCATAAGCAAGCATATATAAAAGATCAGAATTGTTAGGATCAACTTCAAGAGCGTTTGCAACTGAATATTTTAATTGTTCTAAATTATTATTCAAATAGTTTTGAAGAGATAATTCATGATAATTTTTTTTGTAAAAAGGTTTATTTACATAAGAATTAAATACTATTGAATCAAAAAGTTTTCGATTATTTTCATTTTTATCCATAACAATAAAATTCAAATTGTAAATATTTGAATTTGTTTTATCAAAAATAAAATATTCGTAGATAATTTTATTTTCTTTTTTACCACTGAATAAAAAACAACTAGAATTTTTATTTTCAAATATAATTTCTTCAGCATTTTTATAAATATTGCTGAATTTATGATATTTCATATACTGAAAAATTAAACTGTATTTGTTTTTAAACATTAATCTTATAAAGTCATCATGATTATTTATATTAAACTTTTTACCAATAATATTGCTTAGTTTTTCAAAATAAGTGTAATCATATATAAGAATTCCAATTTTTCCATCATTTCTTAATAAAGTTGTATAAAGAGTATTATTTTTTTCAAAATTTATATCAGCAAAAATATAATCTTTTGGTATTTTAAAATTTATGTCAAAAATATCGAGATTTTTTCCAGTATATTCTATAATATTAGGTTTTGTTTTTTTTAATTCAACACTTCCAAGAGGATACAAAAATACAAAAAAACTTATTATAACTATATATATAGCTGAAGTTGAAACGACAAATAATTTTAAAAAATTAAAATCTTTAAATATTGTTTTTGATACTTTATCTGAAATGTTAAATTCTTTTAATACTTCATGTGAAGAAAAATATGTGATGATAAAAAGACCTAACACTAAATTAAATATTACAGATATAAAGTTTATAAAAGTTCCGAATAAAATAAATGAAATTACTCCAATAACTGTATGAGCATATCCAATAGAAAGATACCAAAAATACCCAGATGTTCTTCCTTTGAAAGTTTGATATCCAGCTGAAAAATACAAAAATCCAAAAAGACTATAATAAAACATAGCTAGTTTTTCAAAATAAGGAAAAGGAAATAAATAACCTGAAATATTATAAAATAACTTTTGACCTGAGAATACAATATCAATATCTTTAAAAATCACAATAATTGCAGTTAAATAAAATAATAGCCAGGCTAAAATTCCAAAAACACCAAAACATTTTGTTTTAAAGCTTATATTTTTTTTCATAAGAAATTAATTTTATAGAGAGTAAAGAATATAGTCAAATAAATAGATTTTTTTCTACAAAAACTTCAAATATATTTTTTTTATGATATAGTTTATAAGTGGAATATATAAATTATTAAAAAGCTGTGACAGATAAAGCCGTGAAGTAGTGAGATGGTTAAAGGGTTAAAAGAAGGTTAAAGAGTATAGGAGTTTATATGAAAAAAACAAAAAAAGAACTTTCTAATATAGAATTTGTAATTACTGGTGTTATTTTAGAAAATCCAAATTTATCTGGGTATAAAATTAATAAAATAATTGAAGATTTAGGTTATAGACAATTTATTTCTATTGGAACTACTTCTTTATATAATACTCTTAAAAAACTTGATGATTTTAAATTAATTTTAGCTAAAACTGAAAAGAAAAAAGAGGGCAGAGGTCCTAAAGGTATTTTATATTCTTTAAGTGAAAGTGGACAGCTTTTATTTAGGGCTGAACTTATCAAAGGGTTGAGTAGTTCCAGAGAAAAAGATGTCAGATTTGAAATTTGTATGGCTTTTGCTAGTTTAATTAGTGGTAGTGTTTTTGTTAAAAGTTTGGAATCAAGAATAGATTTTTTGACTAATGAGTATAAAAAGCTTAATGATTATGTATTGGATAAAAAAGAAAATCTTCCTGTGAATCTGCGACTTATTTATAAACATAGATTTTCTGTTATTAAAAATGAGATTTTATTTATGAAGGATTTTACTCAGAAGTATTCTAAAAAATAAAAAAAAGTTCTGAAATGTTCAAATAAAGCCAATCTAATAAAGAGTTTTATATTTAAAATAAAAAATTAAAAAAAGTACTTGACTATGAAAGTATAGAGTACTATACTTATTACAAACAACCAAAATAAAAACTGGTATAAGTGTATAAGAGTATAAGCTCCGGTTAACAAAGGAGTAATAGTATGAAATTAACAAAAAAACTTATGTTACTAGTTTCAGTTACGGTTTTCTCATTTTCAGCTATTTCATTGGATATTTCCAATATGGATGGAGCTTATTATATTCTCAAAGGAGATGATGATAAGACTTTTGATACTAATGTATATCTTTCAAAAATCAATTCAGATACAAGAAGTTTTGACTCTGCAAAATATGCTGTACAGAATGATGTAAGATTTGCAATGTCAGAATTTGAATTTGAAAATATCGATAATCAACTTTATGCTTCTTTTAAAGATAACAAAAATTCTTCAATATACGAAGTTACTGAAAATACTGATTTTTCAATGACTCTTGTTAATATTGATGATTATTCTGATATTATAACACTTGTATATGATAAAGAATATAATAAATTCAAATTTGATGATTATTATGATTCAATCGCTCATATGACTGATGATGGTATGATTAGTAGACTTCATGATATGATAGATAATCAAAAAGATCTTGGTTATACAGGTGCAAGAAAAGCTTTTTTTGGTGAAATTGATAATGTAGATGGCGTTGTTGAATGTGTTTATACTGGTAAAACTATTAAAACAAGCGGAATTCCTAATCATACAATTATGAATTGTGAACATACTTGGCCTCAGTCTAAATTTGGTGGTGCAGAAAAAGGTACTAAAAAAAGTGATATAAATCATCTTTTTCCGACTGATTCAAAAAGCAATTCAAGAAGAAGTAATTATCCATTTGGTAATGTAAGAAAAGTAACTTGGCAAGATGGTGGAAGTAAATTAGGAACTTCAGATTTGGGTAATTTCACAGTGTTTGAACCAAGAGATGAACATAAAGGTGATGTTGCAAGAGCTATGTTTTATTTTGCAGTAAGATATACAATGGCTATAGATGCACATCAAGAAAACACTTTAAGAAAATGGCATGAATTAGATCCAGTTTCTGAAAAAGAAATTGCTAGAAATGCTGGTGTTGAAGAAGCTCAAGGAAATAGAAATCCATTTATAGATAGACCTGAGTTTGTTGATAATATTAGAGATTTTTAAATTAAATAAATTAAAAAGCCCTTTTAAAGGGCTTTTTTTTTCCAAAAAAAGGAGAGTATATAGTATGAAAAAACAAATGTTAGCTATAATGTGTGTGATTTTTTTGTCTATGTCTGTTAGTTCACTTCAAATTGATAAGATGAATGGTGTTTATGATGTATTCAAATTAGACAAATTATCAAATGAATTTGAATTTGAAGATAGTATTGAGCTTTTAGAAAACCTTCAAAAAACAAAGTTATACAATAATTCAGCAAGATATTCTATGAGAAATGAAGATAGAAGCGGAGCTTCTGAAATTTCATTTTATTATATGAATGGTCGAGAATATGCTTCTGTAACACCTCCAATGTCAACAAAATCTTTTACTTACAGAGTTATAGAAAACACAAAATTCTATTTGGAAATGCAAAATGTTGATAATGAAGATGATGTTGCAAGAATTGTGTTAGATAAATCTTCAAATGATTTTGATTATAATGAGATTTATGCTGGTTTAGAAAATGAACAGGGTGAAGATCTTTATTATTCACTACATGATTTAATCAGCAATCACAAGAGTATTGGTTATGATAATGCAAAAGTTGAGATGTTTGGTAACGTTGACAATGATGAAAATGGTGATATTCATTGTGTTTATACTAATCTTGTAGTTCATTCAAAATATCCAAAAAATGAAATAATGAACTGTGAACATACTTGGCCTCAGTCTAAACTTGGTAATTCTAGTTTTGCTATAAAAAGAGGTGATCTTAATCATCTTTTTCCAACTGATTCAAAAAGTAATTCAAGAAGAAGTAATTATCCTTTTGGATTGGTTGAGAATCCAAGATGGGAACAGGATGGAAGCAAAGTAGGAACTTCAAAAACAGGTAAAACAGTGTTTGAACCAAGAGATGATCATAAAGGTAATGTTGCTCGTGCAATGTTTTATATGGGTGTTAGATATAGAATGGAAATAGATAAAGAGCAGGAAGATGCTTTTAGAGAATGGAATAAACTTGATCCTGTTGATGAAAAAGAAGTTAATAGAAATGGATTAATTGAAGATATTCAGCATGCAAGAAATCCATTTATTGATAATCCAGGATTTGTTGATAGAATTGATAATTTTTAATTTTAATATTTGATTTAAATTTAAAAAAGGTGCGGATAATATCTGCACCTTTTTTTTTATGCATTTTTAAATATTTAATTTTAAAAATATATCTGTATATATAAAAAATATCCATACAAAAGTTGTAAGAAAATTAGCTGTCATAACAGCAGCAGAAACTGCGTCTTTAGCATGTTTTGCTAAATCATGATAATCTTTTGTTATAAGATCAACACATCTTTCTATAGAACTGTTTATAAGTTCTACAATTATTACAATAAAAAAACAACTATACATTAATAATCTATGAATTGATGGTATTTTAAAAAAAAGTGATACAATTGTTAAAATAATAAAAACTATAATTTCTAATCTCAATGCAGTCTCATTTTTAAATACTTCTAAAAAACCAGACATTGCATATCCCCAGTTTTTAAAAAACTTATATTTTGGTTGGTTTCTCATTATTTCTCCTTATTGTTTGTATATAATTTATTGCTATAAAGATATGAGGGAAGAATTGCATGTGACAAAGCTGTTTCAACTAGATTTGTATTTATAGATTTAGTGTTTTTTATCCATGACCCATTTTTTAATTCAAAATGTTGAGGTTCAATTCCAGGACTAAGTATTATTTGGTTATTTTCTGTTACATAAGAAAAATTGTTTCCATATTGAATTATTGCTCTGCCCAGCTGCTGGTGATTTTTTGTTAAATCTCTTCCAGACATAGGATGTATTGAAGAAATTCCTAATATAGACAACAATGTAACAGGAAGATCAATCTGACTTGATATTTCAGAGTAATTACCTGGTTTTAAATTTGGAGATATAATTAATCCTGGTATATGAAATTTTTCAACAGGCACAAGGTTTTCCCCGCTTACTCTGAGTTCGTGGTCGGCAACTATTAAAAAAACAGTTTCATTATAATATTTTTCTTGGCTGGCTTTTTCAAAAAAAGAACCTAATGAATAATCGGCATATCTTACAGTATTTTCAAGATTATTTTTCTTTCCTTTAAATTCTATTTTATTATCTGGAAATTCATATGGAGAATGGTTTGATGTAGTTAAAATAACACTCAAAAAAGGATTTCTCTGCTGTTTAAAAATATTATTGGCATATAAAAAAATATCTTCGTCGCATATTCCCCAAGTACCTTTATAGTTGTATTTTTTTATATTTTTTTCATCAAACATAAAGTCAAAACCATTTCCCATAAAAAAAGAACTCATATTATCAAAATGACTTTCTCCACCATAAAAAAAATGATTTGTATATCCTTTATCTTTTAATAATGATGCTATTGTGAAAAAATTATTTTGTGCAAAACCGAGTTTTACGACACTTCTTCCTGGAGTTGGTAGAAATCCTGATATAATTGCTTCAATTCCTCTAACAGTTCGAGTTCCTGTTGCATATAAATTTTCAAACCATAATCCTTTAGATTTAAGTTTTTCCAGATTAGGACACAAATCTTTTCCTCCTAGTGATTTTACAAAACTTGCTCCAAGACTTTCTTCGATTATTATTACAACATTCAGTGGTTTTTCATTTTTATAAGTGCTTTCCTGATAATGTAAAGTAGGATGATTTTCTGAAATGAAATTTTTATAAGGGATTAACATGTGCTTTCTGACTGATGAAAATAATATGTCTTTATTTATATTTCCATAAATTTTTGCAGAATTTTTTTCATCTTTAATTCTATAAACTGCGTATAAGACTGAATATAAAGAATTTAGTGTTAAATCATTGACTGATTTACTTGAACTTATTGATGACATTGAAATATTTGCAGCTCTATGCCCAAATGAAGATCTTGCTCCAGCAACAACTAGTATTAGAAATATTAGAGAATATAAAATTCTGATGATTTTATTTAGATATATAAAATTATAATCAATAAAATAATTACTTAGGAATATTGTTGTTAATGTAAGTAAAAATATAGCAAAAATAATTTGAATTTTATATTCTTTCCATAATGTTCTACCAACTTCTTTAGGATATATAAGATATTCAATGAAAATTCGATCGGGTCTAACTCCATATTCCTCCATAAAAGAATAAGTGCTTAATTCAAGAAATATTATTAAATCCAAAACTGATATATAATAAATTTTTAATATTGTGCAAAAAACTTCTTTGAAATCATTTACAACAAAAAAAATAGTAATTAAAAAAAATGGAATTAAGTTTAAATAACTAATTGTCATTATATCAAACTTGAATCCAGTAAATAATATTTTACTTAAACTTGATGCTTTTTTAATTTCTTTATATTTCCATATTGATATAAATATTCTAAATAAAGTAAAAATCATTAAAATAAGTAATGAAAAACTTAATATAATCCATGTAATGCCATTTCGGATATTCAGGATGTTAAATATTAGATTCATTTTTTCCTCCATTATATTTATATAATTTATTAGTAAATAGAAAATCAGCTGACTGATAGAAACTGATATTTTGATTAAGTAGAGAAGAGTTTTCTATTAAATCTTTTGTTGTATCATAGTAATTATTAATATCAACATTGAACAATTCGTGTCTTTTTGTAGGAGAAATAATAGATAATTTTCCGTAAGAGTTTAATAATCCAAGACTTTGATAATTTCCAATAAAAGCTCTTTCTACAAAGTTATCAGAAAAAATACTTTCACCAAAAAATTTTGATTCATATTCAATCCCAATTAAGTCCAATATTGTTGGAGCAAGATCAATTTGTGAACAGATTTTTTCTATTTTTTGCGGTTTAATTAAGTGTGGTGAATATATGATTAAAGGTATACTATATTTTTTTGCGTTCAAAGTAGTTTTTCCTGCACTTGAAGCACAATGATCAGCAGAAATTATTAAAAGAGTATTTTTCATCCATTCTTTATTTTTGATTTCACTTATTAATTTTCCAATAGCATAATCAGTATATTTGACTGCACCATGCCTTCCAGTACCTGATGGTATATCGATACTTGGCTCAGGATAAGTATAGGGTCTGTGATTTGATGTAGTCATTACATGAAAATAAAATGGTTTGTTATGAGAATAAGATTTATCAGCTTCTTTTAATACTTTTTTGTAAAGATCTTCATCACAGACTCCCCAAATATTTGCAAAACTAATTTCATTTTTTTTGAAATCAGTTCTGTCAACGATATCAAAACCATTATTTTTATAAAAATAATTCATATTATCAAAGTATCCATGTCCAGAATATATGAATTTGTTTTCATAACCTTTTTCTTTTAATACAAAACCTATAGAGTTTAAATTTTCATTATGAGGTCTTTTTACAATGGATCTTCCGGGTGTTGGAGGGATTGAAAGAGTTATAGCTTCCATGCCTCTTACTGTTCTAGTTCCTGTTGCAAATAAGTTTGTTAAAAAAATACCTTTTTTACTAAGATTGTCTAAGTTTGGAGTCAGGTTGTTTTTATTTCCAAAGTTATTCATAAATTCAGCACTCATACTTTCTATTGTAATGAGTATGATATTTACATTTTTACCATTATTCTCAGGAAAATTTGTCTGAAATTTCCTTGTTATATTATTTGAATTATTTGAAGAATAAATTATTCTTTCTGCGGATTTAATTTTTTTTAAATTAAAAACAGGATTATTAATTACCATATAATATTTATTAAAATCCAAAGTGTTATGCCGAAAAGCATGAAAAATCTGATAAATACCATTTTTAGCTACTTCATTATTGTAGACATTGTTTGAGATTTTTATATACGATGAATCGATAAACAGAATAAATAATACTAAAAAAATCAAGTACATTGCTGAAAAATAAAATCTTGTTTTTAAATTTGTATTAAGCTTAACTGAACTTTTTATAAATTTATAAAAAAATAATGATAAGATTGTTGCAATGACTGAAATTAGCGTTAGAAGTAACGGAAGATTATAAGATTCTTTGATATTTCCAATGACTTCGTTAGTGTATACTAAATAGTCTACTGCAATAAAATTGTATCTTACTTCAAATTCTTCCCAGAAAAGATATTCTGATACAAGATTAAAGATTAATATACCATTATAAAAAAGTAAGCATAACCAAAAAAAAATTTTTGAGTATTTAAAATGAAGGATTTTTTCAGGAAGGATTAAGAGAAGTAATGATAATGGTATTAGAAAGTAACTTGCTGTTACAGTATCATAAAATAATCCTATGATAAAAATTAAAAATATTTGAGTAATTGATTTATCAATATTTACAAAAGAATAAATAAAAAAAGTTAATCTTGATAATAAAGAAAAACCTAAAAATATTAAAAAAAAGATAATAAATATTTTGTATCTGTTATTGATTTTGTTCATTGTTAGTTGCTCCTTCTATTTTTTTTTTAAATAAGTAGTATAATAATAGAGTTATAATGATTGATAAGATGTTTGATACGATTGTATGGCTTAAAAAATGTGCTCCACGAACCATCTGATAAATTCCCATGGACCAACCAAGAAACATCCAGAATAATAAGAAAAACATTTTGTATTTTCTTTTTTTTAAAATATAAACAAAACATAAAATACTAAATCCGCCGGAAGCGTGACCTGCTGGATAACCTTGAGCTTTTTTCTTCTGAGTAAAATCCGCAGGATATTTTTCAAATAATTTTATATAAGGTTTGTTCCCGTTAAAAATATTTAGATCCCATGGCGGATAAATATTTGTAGTATGCTTTAAAAATGATATAAAAGTTGGAATAAATGCCATGCATGCAAATAAAAACAAGGTAATATATCTAAGGTCTTCTAATTTTTTGAATTTAAATGATAATGTGAATATTAAGATTAAAGAAATTCCTATAGAAACTAAAAATATTTTAAATCCTCTATAAAAAATCAAACCATATATAGTATTATTTGATGAAATTAGCCAGGAATTTGTGTTTTTATTAAAAAAGAAATTACTTAAAGTTACATCGAAATTGGAAAATTCAAAAATTAATATAGTAATAATTAGAAGAAGAATACAAAACAATAATATGATTTTTTCTTTTTTTCCCATGATTATATTTTATCTTGGGATTATTGTTTAAACATTGCCTTAACATTACTAATAAGTAATATAGATTATATTTTGGTAATTGAGACCTCTGATTGTTTGAATTTGACAATAAATTCAGAGCCAGTACCAAAAGTACTGGTTATAAATATCTCGGCATTTAATTTTTCTACAAGTGATTTTACAATACTTAGACCAAGTCCAATACCTTCGGATTGTCTTGATTTATCAATTTTATAAAATTTATTGAATATATTAGCGATTTCATTTTCAGGGATTCCAATTCCACTGTCTTTTACTGAAAAAAACACATAATTTTTATTTTTTGAAAGATTGATTGATATACTTCCTCCTGAATTAGTATATTTTATAGAGTTATCAATAATATTTGAAATTATTCTCTGGACTGCTTTGAGATTTCCTTTTATAAAGTATTTATCATTATCATTACGCATAGATAATTTAATATTTTTTGATTCAGCGATTTCATAGAATAACTCAAAGGCATCTTTTGATAATTCAAGTAGATTAATTTTATCGTTATCAATTTTTGTTGTATCAGAAATAATTTTCGAAGCTGAAAGTATAGTGTTGATTATATAAGTTGTACGATTGAGGTTTTTTAAAATTAATATAAAATTTTTATTATGAGATAAAAGTTGTTTTTCAGATAATAAGTTTTCAGTTATCATCTTAATATTTGTAAGAGGAGTTTTTATATCATGAGCAATATTGTCACTTAATTCTTCAGCTTCGTTTATTAGAATATGAATTCTATTTAACATTTTTTTGAAATTATCTGCCAAATTATATAATTCAAGAGGGAAAGTTGTGTAATCCATGTGCATAATTAATTCTTTTTTCTCAGATATAGTTTTTGTGAAATCAGATAATTCCTTTATTGGATTTAAAATTTTTTTTGTAATTATTAAAATTGTTATAGTTACTGTAAAAAATGATATAAGGTTTATAAATATTATGATATATTTTAGAATATAGAATATATTTAAAGTTTCTTTTAGATTTTCACCTATTAGTATGCTTACTCCATCTTTGAAATTCCTTTTTATTATCATAAACTTATCTGGGTTTTTGTTTAGTGTTGCATAAAAAACCTCAAAATCATCACCACTATTATAATTTTTTAATTTATTGATTATTGTATTATTTTTTGTTGAAGATAAAATTTTTATATTATCTTTGAATAATTCTACAAATAGATTTTTTTCGCCTTCTCCTTCAAGTTCAAATTTTAAAAATTTTTCAAAGGTTTTTTCGCTGTCAGAATAAGCATTTTTAAATTCGTTTGTCTCGGTTAATAGATCTTCTGAAATTTTATCAAATATAGTTATATAAGGGAAATAATACGATGCTACCGATATGAAAATAGAAAAAATAAAAAAAATACTTAGAAATATGAAAATAAGTTGATAATAAAGTGAAATCCTTTTTTCAAAATTTATCTTCAAGAATATACCCTAGTCCTTTTATTGTATGAATAAGTTTATTTTTGAAATTTTTATCAATTTTGTTTCTCAACTTACTTATTTTTGCTTCTACGATATTTGTTTCAGGATCAAAGTCGAAATTCCAAACATTATCAATTATCATTTGTTTAGTGACAACAATTCCTTTGTTTTTTAATAAATATTCAAGTAATGAGAATTCTTTTGCTTGAAGTATTATTTCTTTGTTATCTCTGAAAACTTTTTTCTTTAGACAATCTATCTTGAGATTTCCTTCTGATAAAATAGTAGATGTAGAAAAATTCAAATTCATTCTTCTTAAAATCCCTTTAATTCTTGCAAGAAGTTCTATGAAAGAAAAAGGTTTGGAGATATAATCATCTGATCCAGCTCTTAAGCCAGATACTATATCTTCTGTTGAATTTTTAGCACTAAGAATTATAACTGGAGTTTGTATGTTTTTTTCTCTGATTTTTTTAATTATTGTAATTCCATCAATATCAGGAAGCATTACATCTATTATAAAAATATCATAGTAATTATTACAGGCTTCAAATAAACCGTCTAATCCATTGGGAATATGGAAAACTGCAAAATTTTCTTTTTTAAGTCCATCTACTATAAATTCAGCAGTACTAATTTCATCTTCAATAAGAAGTATTTTCAAAGAACCTCCATTTTTTATTTTAATTGTATATTTTTTTTATTTAAATTTCAATATTAATATAGCTTGACAAATTTAAAGATATGTCTTATCCTTAAAGTCCACGGCATAAGAGTATAATAGTATAAGTCCCGTCAAAACAATGACTGGGAGTTAATAATGAAAAAAGTATTAAGTATTTTAGTATCAGTAGTTTTATTAATATCTGCAAATGCAATCAATATCAATGATATATCAGGCAATTTTGAATTACAGAAAATAACTTATCCTGAATCAGAATATATAACAATAGATAATTTTTTTATATCAAAATCAGATAACAAGGAATTAAGTCTTCAATCAGAAAAAAATTCTAATGATAATACAATTCTTATATGCGATAATAACAATGAGTTTCTTCTTGTCAGTGGAAACGAATCAACTTATTTTTCAATAATCGAATCTGATTCTTTTTCAATAACATTTGAAAATGAAAATGGTGAAATTTTCAGATTTGTAATGAATAAATATCAAAACGGTTTTGATTATGAAGAATTCTATAATTCAATGAAAGAATTAAAAGACAGCAAATTAAAAGCTAAATTACATGAAGTTGTTGATAATCATACAACTTACAGTTATACAGATGCTAGAAAAATAATGTTTGGTGAACTTGACAACAATGACGGATATGCAGAATGTGTTTATACAGCAAGACTTGTAAAAACAATGGGAATTCCTGATCCTGGGAATATGAATTGTGAACATTCATGGCCTCAATCAAAATTCGGTTCTGTAGATTCTGGAACTAAAAAAACTGATATGATGCATATATATCCATGTGATTCAAGAACAAATTCAAGAAGAGGAAACAATCCATTTGGAGAAGTGTTTAAAGAAAAATGGTCAGATGGTGGAGCAAAATATGGTATAAGCAAAAGCGGGAAAACTGTATTTGAACCTAGAGATGATAAAAAAGGTGATATTGCCAGAGGAATGTTGTATTTTGCAGTTAGATATAATATGCCTATTGATAAAGATCAGGAAGAATTTTTCAAAAAATGGAATGAACTTGACCCTGTTACTGAAAGAGAATTTCTAAGAAATTCAATGGTGGAAGATCATCAGAATAATAGAAATCCATTTATTGACTGTCCTGAATTAATAAATAATATAACTGATTTTTAAAACCTGGTTTTGCTCGTAAAACTACATCGTGAGCATAGCGAACTATGTTGTTTAAAATTTGTATTGTTAAGTTTTAACAATAGTGTGTATTTATGTATTAATCCTTTAACTCACAAGCTCTTTAACTTTGTTTAATTATATGATAAAATCTTTTTATGAATAATTCAAAATATAATAATATCATTTTAATTGGATTTATGGGAACTGGAAAGACTTCTATCGGTAAATTACTTGCTTCTTCTCTTAATATGAATTGGATTGATATTGATATAGAAATTGAAAAAAAAGAAAATATGTCTGTAAATGATATATTTACAAAAAAAGGTGGAGATTATTTTCGCGAATGTGAAACAAATATACTTAATTCACTTAATATACAAAATACAGTTGTTTCTACTGGTGGTGGAATTGTAAAAAATGAAAAAAACAGAGAAGTAATAAAAACTCTTGGTTATATTGTTCATTTAAAAGCATCATTCTCGATTATATTAGACCGTGTTAAAGGTACTCATAATAGACCTCTTCTTGAAAACATGGATAAATTGGAATGTGTAAAAAATCTTTGGAATGAAAGAAAAAACCATTATGATATTGGACATACTCAAATTATAACTGATAATCTTTCTATTAATGAAGTTAGTGATCTTATTAAAATTAAGTATGAAAACACCTTTACTTATAAAACTTCAAGAGAAAATACAGAAGTAATTATTAAAACTAATATTGTATTATATTTTAATAATCTTTTAAATTCTAAAACTTCTATTCAATCAAAAAAACTTATAATTACAGACTCAAAAGTTTATTCATTATATGAAGATTTAATCAAAAAAATGTCAGATCATATCATTATATTAAATGAAGGTGAAAAACTTAAAGATATAAAAAATGCCAAAAAAATATGGGAATATGCTAGTACCAATGGTTTTTCAAGAAATGATGTGTTTATTGGTTTAGGTGGAGGAACTGTTTGTGATCTTGCAGGTTTTGCTGCTTCAAACTTTAAAAGAGGAATTAGATTATTTCTTATACCAACAACTTTACTTTGTATGATAGATGCTTCAATTGGTGGGAAAAACAGTATTAATTTTAATAATGTTAAAAATTTAATAGGTTCTTTTTATCAACCTGAACTTATTGTAATTGATACTTTATTTCTTGAAACTCTTGATAAAGAAGATTTTTTATCGGGAATGGGTGAGATGATAAAATATTCATATTTATCAAATACTTCTGATATTATAAAAAATGACAAAGATATTGAACATTCGGTCATTTTGGCTTGTGTTTATAAATCTAAAATAGTTGAAAAAGATGAATTAGATAAAAAAGGAATTCGTTTGTTATTAAATCTTGGACATACATTTGGACATGTAATTGAGAGTATATCTAAATTTGAAGTTAAACATGGAATTGCAGTTTGTGATGGAATGTATTATGCTTGGAAAACTTCTTTTTTGACAGGTAAAATTACTTTAGAAGATTTTGAAAATTTTAAAATAATAAGGAAAAACGCAGGTTTTTGTAATGAAGTTTTTTCTCTGACTGAACAGTCATTATTTGACTCAATAGAATTGATTAAGCAGGATAAAAAAAATATAAAAGATAAAATTTGTATTATACTTCCTGTAAATAAAAATAATATAATAGAATTTAATGAATTTTATTTTAGTGAATTTGAAATGAAAAAATTATGGCAAAGATTATGTTAAATATTTTAATAATAAATGGACCAAATTTAAATATGCTCGGTAAAAGAGATAAAAATCAGTATGGAGATAAAACTCTTAAAGATATAGAATTAATAATAAAGGAATATTGTGTAAAAAATAAAATTAAAGTCAGTTTTTTTCAATCTAATATTGAAGGAGAAATAATTTCAAAAATACAAAATAGTGAAGATGAATTTAAAGGAATTATTATAAACGCTGGAGGTTATACTCATACAAGTGTTGCAATAAGGGATTCATTGGAATGTATAAATATTCCTAAAGTAGAAGTTCATTTATCAAATATAACAAATAGAGAAGAATTTAGACATATATCTTTACTTACTCCAGTTTGTGATGGTGCAATATTTGGATTCAAAGAATTAAGCTATATTTTAGCTTTAGATTATCTAAATAAAATTTTAACTTAAAAATAAAACCATAATCGGTTATAATTAAATTAGGGTCTAATTTAATTTTTAAATGTAGAGTTAAATTATAAAGTTAAAATGAAGTTTTTTTATGGACTTTGGAGGATTTATGAATTTTAATAGAATTATAAAAAATAAAAAAGGTAATGCAATTATGCTTGCAATACTTGTTCTTATTGTTCTTGGAGCTCTCGGTATAGGTCAGCTTACAAGTATGATAACAGGTGCAAGACAAAGCAGTGTTTTGTTTAAAGGTATTGATGCGAACTTTCTTCTCGAAGGCATTGTACAAGAAGCTGAGAGTAGAATTCGTGGAGAAGCAAATGATTATGCGAAAGAATCAGATTGGTTTGGAATTTTTAGAAATACAAATATTGGTAGTTCTTCAGCGTGGAAGTCAATAAATTTAAGTGGTTCTCAAATTAGTGATTTAGCAAAAGAAGTTGATGCTGAAATAAAAGTAAAAGCAAGATTTTTTTCTCAAGACTATCATAGAAGAAATGGTAAAAAAGATGGTGAAAAAGTTAATTTTGGTAAAGAAAAATTAGGTCAACTTGAAATTATAGCTCAATCTAAAATAGGTGATAATTATTATCATGCTCATGCTGCAAAAGATGTAAAAGTCATAAATCCTCTTACTCTTTCATATAATGGTCAATATAATGCTATTAATGATTATTCAATGTTTATAAAATATGCAATGTCTGAATTTGGAGCACAATATCCTATGAAAGATAAAAATGGTGAATTTATTAAAGAAGTTAAATTCGGAAATTATAATTATAATAGATTGTCAGACGAAAAAGAAAATCCTTTTTATTTTGTGAGATTTAATAATGGAGATAAAAAAAATAAAGGTAAGGTTTACCTTGGCTCTCCAAGAAATATGCGAGGAGAAAATTATAAAATAGTAATTGATTTACCAAGAGAAAGTTATGGTGGTTTTTATAAAACTGAATTAGGAAAAGATGTTTATAATTTAAGTGAACCTGGTTATATTTCTTTGACTTTTGGAAGTGGTAAAAAAAAGGTGACTAAAAAATTTGATTATGTAAGTAATCCTAAAGATTATTATATTATAGAAACTCTTTTAGGTAAGACAATACTTGATTTTAGTTATAGACAAATGTATGATGGTGGATTAAGTGATGCTAATAAAGAACCGTCTCTTGGTAGTGAAGCTGGTAGAAGAATAGCAGCAGGAGGATGGTTAAAAAAAGCAATGCCTGTCCAAGTTTTTAAATCTGTAGATGGTTGGGAATACGCATTAAAACCATGGGATGAAGATATTAAAAGTCCTGGATTTGGTGGAAGAAAATTTGTAGATGGTGAAGAAAAAAGCTTTCTTGTTCGTAGTCCGGCAGATTGGGAAGATTTTTCGTATAAAGGTTTAACAGCATTAACTTGGGATGGTATTAATATTACCAAATATGTAGAATCACAAATTTATGCCCAAGAAGAAGAAATAAAAAAGTCAATGGATGGTTCTGGTTCACAAACAGAAGAAAGCTTAAATATTGTTTCTCCATTTATAGTAGCTCCTACTTATCCATTGTATTTTATGAATTCACAAAAGATTTATTATAATTCATATTCACATTCAAGTTTTATAGATAATAACGATCTAAATAGTAGAAATGAAGATGTTGATTGGAATAACAGTGGTTATAGAGGACATCCAGTATTACAATTAAATGGTGCTTGGAAAAATAATAAATGGATGTCTAAGACGCAAGTTGAAGGTAATGTATATGCTAGATATATGGAAGGTTATTATTTGAGATGGAAAAAAGATAAAACACCAGTAGATCCTAGTAACCCTCCACCTGAACCAACAAAAGAAGAGAAATTTAAGGCTTTTGTTGAAACCTCAGTAGAAGGTCCTAATATAAGAGCAAAATATGGTAATTATAACAGTGTTGCTCAACTTGTTCCTTATAATGGAAATATTATAAAACCAGGACAGGTTATGAGTTATTATGATAATGGGATTTCAGATCCTGATTTTGCAAATCTTTATCTTGATAAAGTTACTGCAATTTATGTTGATTATAGAGATTTTTCTCATCATAATGTCAAAATCGAAGGTAAAACAATGCATATTTATCTTAATGGAGTATATCTTATAAATTCAGCTTTTCCAATGCCTATATCTGATGGTATAGAGAACATGGTATATCATGGGAAAGGTGTGATTTTAGTAGCTGGAGATATTCAAATTAAAAGAAATCTTCTCAAGAAAACTGATGATGACCTTCTTATTCTTGCATCAATTGGAAAAAATTATAACGAGAATTTAGTTAAATCTTTTATTAGAATCGATGGAGAAACTGATAAGCAATATATTAGAGTTGAAGCATCATTATATGCTATGAATCGAGATTATTATAGCAATGGATCTAATGCAGGAATAAAACAACCTTGTTTTATATCTTTTGCATTTGGAACTCAAGTTTATGGTAATTGGGCTGCTGATTTTATGTATTATTATCCAGCTGGAACTGAACTTTCAGATAAAACTTTTATAGCTAATAATGGATTAAGAGGAACACTTCTTGAATACGACACAAGATTAAAAGATAAAAACAAGGGTAATAACAAAAATTATCTTGCAGATATATCGCAACCATACGCTTTTTGGATGGTTTGGAAAAATAAGCAAAGCGAAATATAAAAATATCTGTTATAATTAAATTAGAATGTATGTAGGAGGTGGTTAAAATTGACAAATGAATATTCGGAGGTTTTGATGAAGCGATTGATGATGCTGATGTTTGTATTTATATCTATCACAGTAATGGCAGCACCGGAGTCTGCAACGCTAGAATATAAGTTAGATGGTGGTTCTATTCAAGCTTTTCAACTTATAACTACTACTAAATCTGAGTTTTCTATATTTGGTATAGATCAGAAAACTGGATCAAAATTAATACTTAATATACATAGAGAAACAGAGAAAGGCAGTAAGCCGGGCACATTTAATGTTAAAAACGTTGTTGATTCCGGAAAAATCATTATTCAGGGTAAAGAATCAAAATATGCTGGTGAAGGTAGCTTTACACAGATTATTATGGATAAAACCGGTAAGATTCTTGAAAACCTTGATGAATCAGGCAAAAAAATTAATGAGCTTCAGGTTAACTTCCCTTCAAAAGCAGTAAAACCTGGGGATGTCTGGGGAACTAAAGCTAAATTTGATATTTCAGATATTTCTTCAGATACAAAAGATGTTGATATCTCCATGTTATTTATATTAAAGGGATTTGAATCATATAAAGGTGCTCAATGTGCTGTAATTGAGACTAAATTTGAATCAAATGAAATTAGAGAAAAAAACCTTAATATCAATATTAAAGGTAATGGTAAAATGTATTTTGATTACGAGGAAGGGAAGCTGATGGCTAATTTTTCAAAATTGAAAATTGATTTTGCGATTTTCTCTGATGAAAATAATGAGAATAAGCTTAGAAAAGTTTTTTCAGTAAGTCTTGATATGCTTAGTCAGCTTACATCTCTATAATTTGGAGAAGTTTTATGAAAAAAGCGTTTTCTCTTGTTGAGATAATGATTGCAGTTGCTATTTTGGGTGTTGCTTTAATACCGATGATAAATATGCTTGGTATGGGCACAAGAGGTTTTGCAAAAACTCAAAATACTATTCAGTCATATAATCTTGCCGTTGAGGGTCTTGAATGGATGAAAAGCCTTGATTTTAATTATAACTATTATCAGACTCAAAATACCGGAGAAGACGGGTTCTGGATACTTAGCCACAAAAGTTTTAATGCGACTGAAACTGTTGATGGTCAGGATCCACAACAGATTATGTATGTTTACAATAAAAATAAACACAGTGATGCAGAAAAAGATCCACTTAAATACAAAAGACTTTCAGATTTTAAAGCTTGGTATGTATATGGTCATGGATCAAAGGATGCAAAAAAGCAAGAAGTTATAATTAGTTATAAGCAGGATTTTTATCGCAAAAAAGAAATGAGTGAATTTCAGAGATTTGGTTATTTTGAACTCATTGAACCTAATATGGCTAAGGTAACTTGTGTTGTAACATGGCATGAAGGTAGATTTTTAACTGGTAATAATGAAAGGATTGAAAAGATTTCTACTGTGGTGGTGAATAATGCGAATGTCAGGTACTAAAAAAGCATTTACATTGATAGAAATGCTGATAGTTGTAGCGATTATATCATTGATTGCTGGTATTTTTTACTTTTTTTTACAGAGGACAAACAGGACTTTTTATCAGAATCAACTTAAATACATAATTGATTCTGAAGCACAGCTTCTTATTGAATATGTCAAAAGAGATTTATCTATGTCCTGTAAAAATGAAAGTGTTTCAAATTACCTGACCGAGAGTATAATTGATCATAATAAGAGTGGAAATACAGAAAGTTGGAATTTTTACAGATTTAATGATTACAAAGATGGCAAACCTTTGATTAAAAAAGTTAAATACATTTATGATTCTGAAAAGTTTAAGGTAATCAGAGAGTTTGAAGGGCAAAAAGATATTGAATGGGTTGATGTGGTTAATTTTTATATTACTTATTATGGTTTATTACCGCATCACAGATATTTTTATAATATACAGCTTGAGATTAAAATGGGCGAGGAGGGGGCTTCTAAAAAATCAGAAGTCTTTCGAATAGCAACTAGTGTAGAAAGTAAGTATGAAAACCATCTTGTTAATTTTCCAGGGTGGTTAAAAAATCCTAACTCACTAACGGTAGAGGAAGGCAGTTACGGTTTTTAAAAGGAGGTAAATACTATGTTTATTAAAAGAAATGATCACAGATTAATGAGTTTACTTGTAATTTTTATACTATTTAATTTAGTGTTTGTACAAGTAGCTTATGCAGGTGGTGTTGTAAGCGGTATTATGGGTGTAGTTGGTAAGATCGCTGGTGTAGTTGGTAAAATTTGTAGTGTTATTAGTGTAGCAGCACCTTTTGTTTCACTTATTCCGGGTATTGGACCTGTAATTGGTGGTGCTTTAGCGATAGCTGGGCAAATAGGACCTATAGCCAATGCTGTTGCTGGTGTATGTAATAGTGGTGATATAGGCGGACTTATAGGCGGTCTTGCCGGTGGTCTTGCTGGTGGATTAGATATTGGTGGTCTTGCTGGTGGACTTTTTGAAGGACTAGGTGGTCTTGACGGTGCTTTAGGTGGTGGTCTTGGTTCTGGAATTAATGATATACTAGGAGCAGTAACTGGTGGTAATGTTGGAGATCTTCTTGGTAATGTAACTGGTATGGCTGGTAAGGTTGTTTCAGGTATAGATAAATTTGCTCCAAAAATACTTAAATATTCTGATAAAATAGCTGGTTTTACTGGACTTGATATAGGTGGAGTGCTTGATACAGTTGGTAGTTTTTCAGGTACTGTAGCTGATATTTCTGGTAATATTTCTGGTGTTTTATCAAATGTTGGTAGCTCATTTGATCCTTCACTTGATGGTATATCCAATGCACAGAGCGTACTTGATGGTTTAAGAGGTACAACTGGTAAATAAAAGTTTGAATTAATTTCAATTTAAGCTTGATAAACATTTTTAATAAAAAAGCACTTCCTAAAAAGAGGTGCTTTTTTGTATTTTATGGTTTTATCTGATAATATTTTTTAAGAGGAATATACTATGAAAATATATATTTTAGATGATAAAGATTATTATGTCACAATATTAAAAGAAAGACTTGAAAAAAAGGGTTATTCTGTTATAGCTAATACTGATCCTTATGTTGGAGAAAAAGAGCTTTGCGATATAAAAGACATAGATCTTCTTATTTTAGATTATAATATGCCTATTCTCAATGGTCTTGAAATACTTAGAAGACTAGATAAAAAATCAAATTATAAATTACCTGAAGTTTTTATAATGGCTAATGACATTCCTGAAGAACATATGATTGAACTTAAAAAATATTCTTCAAATATTATATTCAAACCTTTTATTCTTTCTGAACTTGAAGAAAATATAGAATATGTTTTTGGAAGAGAAATAATTGAAGGTGAACTTAAAAAGCCTGAAAACTCTGAGATTAGCACTTTTAGAAAGATAATTGAAGATATGAGAAAAAGAATTGATGAACTTGAAAAACAAATTAGAAATAAAAACATTAGGCTTGATGAAAAAGATAGAAAGATTTTACAACTTGAAGAAAATCAAAAGCTTTTTATTGAAAAAATAAAAACAAGTGAACAAAATTACGATGAACTTAATTCATTTAAAAAGAATATGTCGGAAAAAGACCATAATATTGAAGAATTGCAAATTAAACTTGAAAATATGCAAAAGAATTTTAAAGATGATATTTCAAAAAAAAATAATGAACTTCAAAAAAAGAATAATTATTACCGAGCTTATATATATTTTTTAAAAGGAAATTCTAAAAAAGCAAATGAGATTAATAATAATATATTAAAAAAATATCCTGATTATACTAAGGCTATTAAACTTGCAAAAAAACTTTTAACATAGAATGTTCAATTAGACTATAAAATATAGTTAAAAACTTTTTTACCACGGATATCACGGATAGAGCAATAAAATTAAAATTCATAACATTTCAAATTATTTTATTTAAAAATCTGTCATCTTGGCGTGATTCTGAATTTTTGTCACTAATGTCACAAAGTGACATGTCACGCTTTATCTGTCACAGCTTCACAGTTTTTTCTTTTAATTCGACATTCAACATTGGAAATTAAAAATCTGTCATCCCGGCATGCTTCTGAATTTTTGTCATCCCGGCATGATTTTGAATTTTTGTCATCCCGGCATGATTCTGAATTTTTGTCATCCCGGCATGATTCTGAGCCGGGATCTGTTATTTTTATAGTTACATTAACGCAAAAAAATAATCATTCGGTACCATTCGATATTTTACATCCATATAAAATATCTTATTACCTTCGTTCACTTATAATACATCCGTATATTAAATGCTTCGCAACGTTCACTCAAATTACCGAGTAGATTTTTTTTTGCTTTTGTTTATAGAAAAACCTTCATCATTCACAAAATAATCAAAAATTTAGTATATTTAATCAGACTGTTCAATTAGAGATTTAATCCATCTGAATAATTATAATTTTTTAAAATATTTTCATCATTGCAGTTAAAATAAGTTATATAATCTTGAAATTTATCAATCAAAGATTTAAGACTCATATCATTGTTTGAATAATGCAGTTTTAAAATCTGATCAATTACTTTTTTTTGAAAAAAAACTGGATGTCCACATTTCATATTATATGAAGGTTTAATAATATAGCTTTTTTGTTTCAATGCAATATCTTTCATATTTTCGTAGGTATTTATATTAATTCCTGGAATATCAACAGGCTGAAAAACAATATAATCATTTTCTTTTATATTAGAATAATATTCAAAACCTTTTACAATCGAGGTTATCATACCAGCAGGATAATTTTTATTAAATATAGTTTTTGTATTGGAAATATTTTTAATGTTTTCAGAAATTAAATTTGCTTCAAAACCCGTTATTACCACAGTAGAAGAACAAATTGAATTTAATTTTTTAATAATAGTTTTGATAAAATTAGATTTTTCCCATTCTGCCAATGCTTTTATACTTTTGAATCTTGAAGAATAACCAGCTGCAATAACAATTCCATAAAAATTAATTTTTCCCATGTAGAAAATTATAAAGTAAAAATTTTTAAAAGCAATTGAATCCTCTGAATAATTATACTAAAAATTTTGCTTTTTATAAAAGATTAAAAAAATATGTCTGACAGCAATTACAAGAACTTGTTAGAAAATTTTCAATTAAATTAAATCATAAAAGATTTTCTATAAACAAAAGCAAAAAAAAAATCTACTCGGTAACTTGAGTGAACGTTGCGAAGCATATAATATACGGATGTATTATAAGTGAAGGAAGGTAAAGAGATATTTTATATGGATGTAAAATATCGAATGGTACCGAATGATTATTTTTTTGCGTTAGTGTAATTAAAAAAATTATAGGATTTAATTTTTTTTAAGTTTTAATGTTAAGTGATCAATAATTTAGCCAAAAAAAATGTTTTTGAAGCTTTTTATTAAAAAGAAAATTGACATTATATTGATTTTTGATTATTTAATCAGAAAACTCAATTCAAAACCAATATTAAAATGTCTTGATAACATTCTTTTTATGTTTTATAATGTAAACAAAATAAATAGCAATTTTTTTAGATAGGAGTATGAATATGGATGAAAAAAGAAATATAATTCGTATCGATGGATATGAAAAAGTTACAGGAAGAGCTAAATACTGTGGTGATTTGTATTTTGATAGAATGCTTTACGGGAAAATTTTAAGAAGTAAATATGCTCATGCAAAAATATTAAATATTAATTATGAAAAAGCTCTTGAAATTAAAGGAGTTCATGGAGTAGTTACATCATGGGATGTACCAGGTGAAAAAACAATAGGTGCAATTAGATTCGATCATTTCCCGTTTGCAACAGATAAAGCTTTGTATTCAGGTGATGGAATTGCGGCTGTAGCTTGTGAAAGTGAAGAAATATGTGATAGAGCATTAGAAGCAATAAATGTTGAATATGAAGAATTACCAGCAATATTTGATATGTTTGAAGCAATGAAAAAAGAATCTCCAATAATTAAAGAAGAATTTGATTCAAATATATTAACTCATTATCCTTTAAGAAAAGGCAATGTAGAACAAGGTTTTAAAAGCTCAGATTTAATACTTGAAAGAGAATTTAACACTCAATTTGTAGAACATGCATATATTGAAACAGAAGCAGTTATAGCAGTTCCTGGTGAAGCAAAAGATTGTTATGAAATATATGGTTCAATACAATGTCCTCATTCAACAAGAAAAGGTGTTGCAAGGACAATGGGAGTTCCATTAAAAAACATTAGAATAATTCAGGCAAATATGGGTGGAGCTTTTGGCGGAAAAGATGATTCAATGACAATTTTAGCTGTAAGAGCATGTGTTCTTGCTAAAAAAACAAATAGACCAGTTAAAGTAGTTTATTCACGAGAAGAATCTATTATTGATACATATAAAAGACATCCTTATAATTTAAAATATAAAATCGGAGTTTCAAAAGATGGAAAAATTCAAGCAATGAAAGTTCTTATGTATGCTGATTCAGGAGCATATCTATCAATGACACCTTTTGTTACTTGGAGATCTGTTGTTCAAGCGACAGGACCTTATGAAGTTGAAAATGTTGAAACTGATATTTATGGAATAGCAACAAATAATCCATATACAGGAGCTTTTAGAGGATTTGGTTCTCCTCAAATTATATATGCTCAAGAATCTCTTATGGATGAAGTTGCAGAAAAATTAGGTATGGATGGAGTAGAACTCAGAAGAATAAATGGTTATAAACAAGGTTCTACAACAGCTTCATGCCAAAAACTAGAAGGTCATAAAGTTTCTCTTATGGAAGCTATGGATAAAGTAATTGAAAAATCAGATTATTTTAATAAAAAAGAAGAATTTAAAATATATAATGCAAAATCTGAAAGATTCAAAAAAGGTATTGGGCTTTCATGTTCTTTTAGAGGTTGTTCTTTAGGTGCAGAAGGTACTGATGCTACAGGAGCAATTGTTTCTGTTCAAGCAGATGGTAGCATATATATACTTGCAGGACTTGCTGAAAACGGACAAGGACTTAAAACAACTTTTTCAAAAATAGCAGCAGATGTATTTGGTATAGATGTTAGCAATTGTTCATATCTTCCACAAGATACAGGCTTTATTGCAGACGGCGGACCAACAGTTGCTTCAAGATCAACTCTTATGGGTGGTTCTGCTGTTAAACTTGGAGCTGAAATAGTCAGAGATAGAATTAAAGATTCTGTTAAAAAAACACTTGAAGCTTCCAGCCTTGATGATATTGTATTTGAAAACGGAAAAGTTATTAATATTAAAAATAAAAAAGAAATTGAATTTAAAAAAGCTTGTGAAATAGCTTATTTTGACGGAAAAAACATTACAGCTTATGGTTGGTATAAAGCTCCTGATGTTTATTGGGATGAAGAAATAGGTCAAGGACCTGCTTATTTTACTTATGTTTATGGTTCTCAAATAGCAGAACTTACAGTTGATACATGGACAGGTAAAATTTTTGTTGATAATGCTTATGCAGCTCATGATGTTGGTAATGCCATTAATTATACAGGAACTCTTGGTCAAATATATGGCGGAGTTGTTCAGGGAATGGGATATGGACTATTTGAAGAAGTTGATGTTCAAGATGGTTTTATTAAAAACACAAATCTTGATGAGTATTTTATTCCTACAGTGAAGGATTTTGGTAATATTTATCCAATTGTTATAGAAAATCCAGATAAATATGGACCATCAGGCGGTAAATCTCTTGGAGAACCTACAATTGAACTTATGTCATCAGCTATTAATAATGCAGTTTCAAATGCAATGGGTAAAAGATTTTACAAAATCCCAATAGATCTTGAAACAATTGTTACTGGCAAACAGTTAAAAAGAAAACAGAAAAGAGGAAGTGAAGCATGAAATATTTTGATTATTTTTCTTTTGATACACTTGGAGAAACTCTTGAATTTTTAAAAAAACAAAAACATTTTGTTAAAATAATATCAGGTGGAACAGATCTTATTATCGAATTTAGAAAAAACTCCCCAAAACTTGAAAACATCGATAAAGTTCTTGATATATCAAGACTTAGGGTGTTAAAAGTAATAGAAGAAGACAATGATTATGTTTATATAGGACCAAGCTGTACACATACTGAAATTGTAAAAAACGATATTATAAACAAATATTTTCCTGCTCTCGTAGAAGCCTGTCTTTCTATAGGCTGTCTTCAAACAAGAAATCAGGGAACTATTGGTGGAAATATTGTAAATTCATCTCCTTCAGCTGATACAGTTCCTGCACTTGTAAGTTATAATGCAGAACTTGAATTATTAAAAGATGAAAATATTGAAAGAATATTTAAAGTAAAAGATTTTATAAAAGGACCTTATAAAAATGAGCTTGCAAAAGATGAAATGCTTTATTGCATTAGAATTCCTAAAGATAATACAGAAGATAGACTTCATGTATTTGAAAAACTTGGTAGAAGAAATGCTTTATCAATAACTAGAATTTCAGTTTGTGCAAATGCACTTCTTGAAGATGGCAAAATAAAAAAAATAACAATAGTTCCAGGAGCAGTTTTACCAAGATTTAAAAACATGAAAATTGCAGAAGATTTTTTAACAGGAAAAAAACCACAAAAAGAAGTTTTGCGTGAAGCTTCTGAACTTGTGGCTAAAGAAGTTTTTGATGAGGTTGGAGAAAGATGGTCAACACCATATAAAAAACCTGTACTTGAAAAAATGGCTTTTGTAGCTTTATGTAAAATGTTTAAAATAGAAATAATTTAACGGGGGAAACATGATAATTCACATTAAATTTAAAGTAAATGGTGTTGATTATGATATCAAGACAGAAAATAATAAAAGACTTTTAGATGTACTTAGAGATGATCTTAGACTTACTGGAACTAAAGAAGGTTGCGGTATTGGAGAATGCGGTGCATGTACGATTATAATGGATGGTGAAGCTGTAAATTCATGTATGGTACTTGCTGGAAGAGCAAATAATACTGAAATAATGACAGTTGAAGGTCTTGAAAAAGATGGTGAACTTTCAACACTTCAAGATAACTTTGTTAAAATGGGTGCTGTTCAATGCGGATTTTGTACTCCAGGTATGCTTATGAGTGCAAAAGCTCTTCTAATGAAAAATCCTGATCCTACAGTAGAAGAAATAAAAGAAGCTATTGCAGGAAATCTATGTAGATGTACTGGTTATACACAAATAGTTGAAGCAATTAAAAAAACAGGGGAGGAAAACAGATAATGGCTGATTTAAAAGTTGAAATTTTAGGAATGAAATTTAAAAATCCTGTAATGCCTGCGGCAGGTCCAAATGTATGGGATGGTGATAGAATGATTTTAGCAGCAAAAAATGGAGCTGGTGGTATTGTTGCAAAAACAGTTTCTGTAATACCTGCAAAAGTTCCTCATCCAAATATTGCAAAAACAGTTGCTGGTGGACTTTTAAATGCTGAATTATGGTCAGAAGAACCTTGGGAAAAATTTGTTGCAACTGAATATAAAAAAGCAAAATCAACTGGACTTCCTCTTATTGCAAGTGTTGGATATGGAAAAGATGATCTTGCAAAATTAGGACCTGAAATTGCTAAAACTGGTTATGTTGATGCGATTGAATTTTCAATACATTATCTTGGTAAAGATATAACTCCTGTTGTTGAAAGTGCAAAAGCACTTAAACAAGGAACAAATTTACCTGTAATAGCTAAGATAAGCCCTAATGTGCCTGATATTGCTGAGCTCGTAAAAGCTATAGATCCTTATATTGATGCTCTTGTAGCTGTTAATTCATTAGGCCCTGCACTTGATTTTGATCCTGAAGATGTAACTCCTTTTTTAGATAGTGAAAATGGTTTTGGATGGATGTCAGGAAAAGCTATTATGCCATTAGCATTAAGATGTGTTTATGAAATAAGACAAGTATTTAATAAACCTATATTTGGTGTAGGTGGAATTGAGACTGGAGAAGATGCTATCAAATTTATGATGGCTGGAGCTTCAGCTGTTCAAATTTGTTCTATAGTTATTAAAGAAGGTCATAAAGCTTATGGCAGAATTGCACAAGAAATGAGTGATTGGCTTGATAAACACGGTTATGATTCAGTAAATGATGTTAAAGATCTTTATTTTAATAAAATGCAAAAGAAAAAAACCATAAGATATAATGTTGTTGTTCCAGAACTTATTGATGAAAAAAAATGTATATCATGCGGAAAATGTGAAAAAAGTTGTATGCATGGAGCAATTACTATGACTCAATCTGAAAATGGTAAAATTCCAGTTTATGATGAAGCAATTTGTTTAGGTTGTGGATATTGCACAACAGTATGTCCGGTGAAAGTGCTTAAAATTAAGTAAAAGTTAAAGGGTTAAAGAGTTGAGGGTTGAGGGTGAGAGCGTGAAATAGGAAAAGCAAAGTACAAAAAGCTGTGACTAATAGAGCGTGACATGTCATTTTATGACATTAGTGACAAAAAAACAAAGTCACATTTTAGTTAAATAGTTTTAGTAAGTATATAAAGTAAACTGATTTTTCGCTTTTAACACTCAACTCCTTAACTTTTTTTATTTTTATCATCCCGGTGTGATTCTTAGCCGGGATCTCGTTTTTTAATTATTCTTCAAGCATACATGAACCCGGAATTCCTGACTTTCCTGTTTCTCCCACTTCACTATTTCACTATTCACCACTTCACCGGGTTTAGTTTTTCCATTTATTTATTATTTAATTGCTTCTTAAAAAACTAATAGATTTTTTACAAAAAAACAGTTAAAATTATAGTAACATAAAATTACAGGAGGAAGTATGAAGAAAACATTAGTGCTATTATCAGTGTTTTTCTTGTTGGCAACCATGACACATGCACAAAAAGAATGGACTATAATGGTGTTTTTAAATGGTGACAACAATCTTGAAAGTGCTGGTATTAAAGATGTTAATGAAATGGAAAAAATAGGTTCTACAGATAATGTTGATATAATTGTACAGTTTGACCGAGCAAAAGGTTATGATAAATCCAATGGAGACTGGACTAATACAAAAATATTACATATTCAAAAAGACAATGATTTTAATAAAATTACTTCTCCAGTTGTAAAAGAACTTGGTGAAGTAGATATGGGTTCTTATAGAGAAGCAATAAGATTTTTTAACTGGACAGTTGATAATTATCCAGCTAAAAGATATATGTTTGTTTATTGGAATCATGGTGCAGGTTGGCTTAAAGAAAATACACAACCTGAAGCATTAGTTAAAGGTATTTCTTATGATGATGAATCAGGTAATCATATTGATTCAGTTGGTATGAAACAAATTGCTGAAGGTATGTATACAAAACTTGGCAGAAAAATGGATATTGTAGCTTTTGATGCATGTCTTATGGGTATGATAGAAATTGCAGCACAGCAGTCTGATTATATTAAATATATGATTGCATCTGAAGAAACTGAGCCTGGAGATGGATGGCCTTATACTCCAATATTAAAAGCAGTAACTTCAAATCCTTCAATTTCAAGTTCTTCTTTTACAAAAAGAATTGTTGAAGAATATATGGCTTCATACAAAACTACAAGTTCTTGGTATGGCCCTCCAGCTATAACTCAGTCAAGCGTTGATCTTTCAAAGACTGATGCTGTTGTAAATGCTGTTGATCAGTTATCAGCAGTTTTATATCAGAATATGGATACAGAAGGTGAAACAGTTGCTCATGCAATGAGTAATGCACAAAAATATGAATATGATTTTTATAAAGATCTTTATAACTTTTGTGAATTGTTAGCAGCTAAGACTTCTAATAGAGAAGTAAAAGCTAAATCTGCAAATGTTATGAGAGCAGTTAAAAGTGCAGTTATTATGTCTAAATATCAGGGAACTAAAATGAAAGATTCTCATGGTATTGCAATTTATGCTCCTCAAAAAAATCAGTATAAATCCCATTATGTAAAAACTGAATTTGCAAAAAACACTGGTTGGGATGAAATGTTAAATAGATATTACAAAAGTAATTCTTATGCTAATTCTTCAGATGAAACAGTTTCTGAAGGTAGTGAAAACAGTACAGTTGAAACTGTTATTGGTATTATTGGTGCTTTGATTGATATATTTGGTAAAAATATGCCAGAAGCTGAAAAATATGCCGAAATAGATGCACTTGCTGCAAATGCTGCAAAACTTATTACTTTCAATAGAGCTGTTGGTGAAAACCAAGCTTATGAAAAACTTATACAAGCTATGGAAGAACACCCTGAACTTGCTGTTGTTTTAGAAAAAATTGATTAAGTTTTATTTATAGTAAATGCAAAAAAGCCCTGAGTATTCAGGGCTTTTTTTATTTAAAAACTAACACCTTTAATTGTTGTACTATATTGTCTTGTCAATTGCTAGGTGTTTTTTATCAATTTGGTAATTTTAAAGTTTTTTTGTTAATATGTCCTATGTTTATTTATTATGGAGTATTTTTATATGAAAAAAAGTTTACTTTATAGATTATTTCCGTATTTTAAGGAAGAAAAGTTAAGTTTTTTTTATTCAATTATAACTGTACTTTTTGTTACTGTGTTTCAGCTTGGCAGACCTTATTTTATGAGGAAAATTATTGATAATGCAATTGTTGGCGGAAATCGTGATATTATATTTTTTTATTCAGGAATGTTTTTATTATTTTTAATTTTAGGAGCAATAACGTCATATATTCAGGTTTTAATTACTTCAAAACTTGGTATAAGAGTTGTAAATAGTGTTAAAAATAGAGTTTTTTCACATATAATGACCCTTGGTATGTCGTTTTTTGATAAAAATCAATCTGGTAAACTTATGTCAAGAGTTGAAAGTGATGTTGAACAATTAAAAGTTATTTTTACAAATTCTGCTATAATGCTGTTTTCAAGTGTAATTGTACTTATAGGTATTCTTTGTATAATAACTTATGAACAACCGTATTTAGGAGCTATAATTTTTCTTTCCCTTCCTTTTATATTTGTAGTTTTTTATTATTATTTGACTTTACTTAGAAAAATTTGGATAAATGTTCGTAAAAAAAATAGTGAAATATCTGGTTATATTGCTGAATATGTTAGAGGAATTCCTCTTATACAGCTTTTTTTAGCTCAGGATAAAGTTTATAATAAACTAGAAGAATATAGTCAAAAAAAGTTTAATCTTGAAAACAAAGCTATGTTTTATGATAATTTTGTTTTTTGGTCTTTTTTTTCCTTTTTTTCTGAAAGTGCATCTATGATTCTTATTCTTTGGTATGGGATAAATGGTATTTATAACGGGACCATGACTGTTGGAACTTTAATAATGTTTGGTGAGCTTATGAGACAGTTTTTTTGGCCTATGAGAAATCTTATGATGGTTGTTAATCAGATTAATGTATCACTAGGCGCATGTGAAAGGATATTTGATGTGCTTGATACAAAAACAGATGTTAAAGATATTGATTTTAATTATGAAAAAATACAACTTAAAGATAAAATTTTATTTGATAATATTTCTTTTAAATATGAAAATGATTATATTTTAAAAGATTTTTCGCTTGAAATAAAAAAAGGTGAGCAAATTGCTGTAATTGGACCATCAGGTTCTGGAAAGACTACTTTAATAAATTTATTATTACGATTTTATGATTGTAATAATGGAGATATATATATTGATAATGTCAATATAAAAAATATATCAATATTAGGTCTTAGAGAAAAAATTGCTTTAGTTTTACAGGAAGTTAATTTATTTCCTGGCACTATAATGGAAAATCTAAAAGCTTTTAATGATGAAATTAAAGATGAAAGAGTTATTCAAGCTGCAATAGAATTAGGTTCAATTGAATTTATAGAAAAACTTGAAAAAGGTTTTTATACAGAACTTTCAGAAGATGGTAAAAATCTTTCTATGGGAGAAAGGCAATTAATTTCGTTTACCAGAGCTTTTGTTAGAAATCCTGATATTCTTATACTTGATGAAGCTACTTCAAGTATTGATACAATTACTGAAAAATATATTCAACAAGCTCTTTTTAAATTAATTAAAGATAGAACATCTATAATAATTGCTCATAGATTATCTACTATTGAAAATTCTGATAGAATAATTGTAATGGAAAATGGAAATATTGTGGAAGCTGGAAATCATTCTAAACTTATAAAAAACAATGGTTTGTATTCAAAACTGTATAATATTCAAAAAACAAAACCATTGAAGGAAAACAATTGAATACTAGAAAGAAAAATATTTTTTATTATTATAAATGGATTTTAAATCATTATAAAGAATTTAAAGGTTACGCAGTAATGCTTTTTCTTTTTACTATACTATCAACAGCTGTAACTTCTTTGTATCCGCTAGTATTTAAATCTATTTTAGATAGAATTGTTGAGTTTTTTAATAATAAAGATTTAATTAATGTAAATTCTCTAAATCAACTTAAATATAATATTACAGGAATACTTTTACTTTTTGCATTAGGAATGATAATAGCGAATCTTTATCCTTATTATAGAGGAAAACTTAATCTTAAATTCGAAATGCTTCTTAGAAATATATATTTTAAAAAATTATTACAAAAACAACATCCATTTTTTATGAAATTTAGAACAGGAGATGTAACAACAAGAATAACAACCGATATAAAATCTCATCCACCAGGTATTCCCTGGTTTATGTGTTCTGGATTTTTTAGAGCATTTAATTCACTATGTATTGTAATTTTTTGTGTTGCAATTATGTTTTCACTTGATTATAAATTAACTCTAATTTCTATAATACCAGTACCTTTTGTAGTTGGAGTTTTTTTTATATTAGAAAAAAAAATAAGAGCGATATTTTCAGAAACTAGAAAAAGAGTTTCAATTACAAATGATTTTTTAGAATCTGCATTTTCAGGAATTAAAATTGTAAAATCTTTTAGTGCAGAATTGTTTCAAAAAGAAAAATTTAAAAAAGTTTTAGAAGAAAGATTTGATATTGAAGTTGAAGCTGTTAAAATAATGGGATTATTTCATGTATTTTTTACTGTAATAATACATATTGCTCAAGTTGCAGTTTTATTTTATGGTGGAATAAAGGTTATAAATGGAGATATAACGGTTGGAACTTATTTTGCATTTTATACATATTTAGGTATGATTATATTTCCACTGATTGATATTCCTCAATTTTTTGTAACAGGAAGTCAAGCATTTACAGTTATTGATAGATTAGATGAAATTGATGATTATATGTATGATATAGAAGATGAATCTACAAAAGTCGAGCTTGAGGATAAAATTCAAAATATAGTATTTGAAAATGTAAGTTTTAAATTTGAAAATAAAGACTATAATAGTAAAGAACCATTTAGTTTGAAAAATATTAGTTTTAAAATAAATGGTGGAGAAAAAATTGCTATTATAGGAAGAATTGGTTCTGGAAAAACTACTTTACTTAATGTTTTTTCGGGAATTTATATACATGATAAAGGGAAAATATTAATTAATAATATTCCAGTTGAAAATATATCAAGAAATAGTTATCTTAAAAAAATCGGATATATTCAGCAAGAACCACTTATATTTTCAGAAAGCATTTGGAGTAATATAGATTTTTGGAGAAATATATCAGAAGAAATAATAATTAGAAATTCCAAGATGTCACAGCTTCATGAAGAAATTGATAAACTTGATAAAAAATATGAAGAAAAACTTGGTCAAAAAGGAATTGGACTTTCTGGAGGTCAGAGACAAAGATTATCTATAGCCCGAGCATTAAGCGGATATCCTGATATTATTCTTATGGATGATATAACTTCTGCTTTAGATGCTGAAAATGAAAAAATGTTTTGGCAACAACTTGAAAAAGAACATAAAGATATTACCTGTATAATTGTCACTCATAGAATGTCGACTGCATTAATGGCTGATAAAATAATTGTTTTAAACAATGGAAAAATAGAAGCATTTGGAAAACACAATGAACTTATAAAAAAAAGTCCTATATATAAAGAGTTATATAGCGAGAATTAAAGTTCAAAAGGAGATTTTATGTATGTTTTTGAAAATATTTTTAGAAGGTTTTTGTTTACAAAGATAAAAAACAAAGATTATTATGTTCATAGTCTTAAAGATACAAGAGCTTTTGAAGTTGATAATGGTTTAATTAAAAGTATAAAAAAAGCAAATAGAATATTTCATATAATGTGGTGTGTATTTATTGCTGTTGGTTCAGGATTTATGAGTGTTTTTTATAAACAAAATGCTGGATTAACTCAAGCACTTTATTTTGCAGTTTATTTTGTGATTGTTATGTGGGTTCTTGAGATTATTTATTCTAAATATATATATGGTATAATTGATACTTCAAAGCAATATAAAGGCAAAATAGATATAAAAGATATTTTTTTAAAAACAAGACCAGGTTTAGGTTCCTTTTTTTTAGTTGGTTTTGTACTTATGTTTACAATCGCAATTACAAATACAATATCAATAATTGTAAAATGGAAAAGTCCTATTCAATGGCTTTTTTTTGCATATAGTATTAACTTAGGTGTTATTTATATATTTACATTAATATTAGATGGAATAAATTTTTTATTAAAAAAGAGAAAAAAATAAAGAGTCTAAATGTTCAAGGGTTAGAGGGTTAAAGAGTTAAAAGCAGTGAAAAAAATTATTGCTTTTTAGTGAGGTTTTTAACACTCAACTCCTTAAACTCTCTTACCTTTTTTTATTCTATTTGATTTTTTAATATTTTATAGTTATACTAATATATATGTATTATCTAACTAATAGGAAAACATAAGTGAAAATAATAGAAAATCTCAATTTAAATTTATGTTTAGCTATAATAGAATCAAAAAATAACATATTTAATATAATTGATATAATAACCAAATATTTAGAAGCTCATAGTTATGAAGTTTCTGAAATTAGTAATCAATCAGATTTATATTCAAATGAAAATAGTTATAAAATTCAAAATTCTTATAATGATAAATCAGACTGTGTTTTTTATATTGATAAAAATATAATAAATATAAAAGGTGCAAAAAATAGTATATTAAACTCTATAAAAAAAGATTTACCCGGAATAATTCTTATATTATCCAAACTTATAAGTGAGTATGCAGATAAAAATATTAATTGTGCTAGAGAATATTTACTTGATCAAATCGATAATTCAAGAGAACTTATTATAATTCGGGATTTGGAAACTGGGAAAATAGTTAAAGTAAATAAAAAATATTTGGAAATTACAGGTTTTGATGAAAAAGAGGTAATTGGAAAAGATTATAATGAATTTATTGCAATTGAGATGAGATCAGTTGCAAAAAAAAGGTTTGAAATTGTAAAAAAACAAAAATATCTTACAGGTGAACTTGTATATTTAAAAAAAGATAATAATGATTTTTTTGTATCATTAGAGACAATTGTTACAAACAACGGTAAAGTAATCGAATTTGCTTCTGATATGACAAATTGGATAAATATTTTAAGTGCACTTTCTGAAAGTGAATATAAATTTAAACAAGTATTTGAAAATTCCCCAGTAGGTAAAGAAATATATAATATTAATAAAAAAATTGAAAAGATTAATAAAAAAGCAATGGATATATTAGGAATTAATCAAAAAAAAGATTTAAAAGACTGGAATCTTCTTGATTATATAAATTTATCTCAAAAACAATATGATTTAATTGATAAAGGTGAAATTTTAACGCTTCAAATTGAATTAGATTTTAATTTTTTGTTGCAAAATAATTTAATAAATACAATTAAAAATAACAAAATATATATTGATGTAAATATTTCTAGAGTTAATATATCCCATAATAAAAAACACAGTATTTTTTTACAATATCAAGATATTACTGGCAGAAAAAAATATATAAAAAAACTTGAAAGACAAAGAGAAAAAAGTGAAGAAAAAGCACAGGATAAAATAAAATTTATTTCAAATATGAGTCATGAAATAAGAACTCCACTAAATACTATTATAGGTATGACTGAACTTCTTGGAGAAACTGATATTTCACCAAAACAAAGTCATTATATAAAAACACTTAATAAAGCATGTGATTATCTTTATGCAATTATAAATGATATTCTTGATCTTGCAAAGATTGATTCGGGCAAATTAGATCTTGAATTTAGAGATTTTAGTTTAAAAGAACTTGTAGCAGATATAATCGAGATCTTTCAATTTAAAGCAAATGAAAATCACATAAAATTAATGTTAGAATATGATGAAAATATTGCTGAGTATATAAAAGGTGATACTTATAGAATAAGACAGGTATTATTTAATTTAATAGGTAATGCAGTTAAATTTACAGATAAAGGCTATATAAAAATTAAAGTTATAGAAATTGATGATAAAATTCAAATATCTGTTAAAGACACTGGAGTAGGTATAAATAATGATAGGATTAAAGCTATTTTTTTACCATTTGCTCAAGAAAATAATTCAACTGTTAGAAAATACGGTGGAACTGGTTTAGGTCTTTCTATAAGCAGTATGATAGTTAAAAAAATGGGCGGTAAAATTTGGGCTGAGAGTAATTATGGAGAAGGTTCAGAGTTTTTCTTTACATTTTTGTATAAAAAAGGTAAAAAACATATTCAACTTGGGCTTTTTGATAGCAAAGAAGAAATAAAAAATGAAGCTTTAAATTATAATATATTAGTTATTGATGATCAGGAAGAAAACAGATTTCTCTTATCAACATATCTTAAAAAAATTGGCATTTCAAATGATTTATGCTGTTCAGGGAAGGAAGGACTTGAAAAATTGACAAAAAATAAATATAATTTGATAATACTTGATATTCAAATGCCTGAAATGGATGGTTTTGAAGTTTTAAAAAAAATTCGAGAAATGGAAAAAACAGGAAAAGTTAAAAAAACTTTTATTATCGCTTTTACTGCCTATGCAATGAAAGATGAACTTAAAGAAATATTAAAAGCAGGCTTTAATGGATATATACCAAAGCCGATAAAAAGAAAAGAATTTATTAACTCAGTATTAGCTTTTTTAAATAAAGGAGAGCTTTGATGTATATATGTATTGATTTTGGCGGAACTAATATAAGAGGTGCTCTTATTGATAAAAATGCTAAAATTCATTTAAGACATAGAGTTAAAACTGAAGCTTTTCATGGATTTGATAAAGTATGTGATAATTTATTTGAGTTAATAGATAAACTATCACAAAATGTAAAGTTAAAAGCAATAGGAATAGGTTTTCCAGGAACAGTATCAACAGATTCTGTTATTGTAACAGCACCGAATTTAGGATGGAATAATGTAAATTTAAGCAAAATTCTTAAAAATAAATATAATGTAGAAATAAAAATTGATAATGATGTTAATATGGCAATTAGAGGAGAAAACTGGATAGGAGCTGGAAAAAATTATAAAAATCTTTTTATGCTTACAGTTGGAACAGGTGTAGGAGGAGCTTTTATTTTAAACAATACAATGTTTGGCGGTACAGATAATAATGCCGGCGAGATTGGACATATAAATGTAGAAAAAGATGGAATTTTATGTGCATGTGGCAGAAAAGGCTGTCTTGAACAGTATGCATCAGCTTCTGCAATGGTAAATTTTGTTAAAGAAAAGCTTTTAAATGGAGAAAAAAGTATTATAGAAAGTAACAATTATCAGCATATTGAAGCAAAAGAAATATTCGATAATGCAAGAAAAGGTGACAAACTTTGTATACAGGCAGTAGATAGAATGTGTTATTATCTTTCAGTTGGTATAAGTTCAGTTGTAAACCTTATAAATCCTCAATGCATAATAATAGGCGGAGGAGTTTCTCATGCAGGACTTTATTTTCTTGAGAGAATAAAGTATTATAGTGAAATATTATGTCTTGATTATTCTTATAAAAATCTTGATATAAAATTAGCAAAACTTGGCGATGAAGCTGGAATATTCGGATGTGCGTATTCGTTTATTGAATAAAAACTTCCATTAAAAAAATCATAATAAACCATGGTTTCGATTGTAAAAAGGTTTTAATATAAAAAAAATAGGAGATTATATGAATTTAGAAAAAAAATTAAATGAAGTATTAGATTCAAAAAAAAGTTGTATTTTAGAGAATATTTCAAGAAAAGAGACAATTCAGGAAGTTGTTGAAAATATGGAAGCAGCTATTGCATCATGCGGTTGTTTAGCTTCATGGACACCACCTGAATCAACAGGAAGAAGTCCAAAAGATACATATATAGTAAAAAGAAAAGAAAATCTTGATATTATTGATTGGAATTCATCAAATAATGTTTCAATGGAAGAAAGCACTTTTGATAAAATTTGGGAAGATGCACTCAAAATGCTTTCAGAAAAACAAAAAATATATATAACTGATAGAGTTGTAGGAGCTGATTCTTCCTATGCATTTCCAGTAAGAACAGTAACACCATTAGCATTAACATCATTATTTACAGATAATATGTTTAGACCAATACCACAAGATATAGAAAAAAGCTGTTTTAACAAAGATGGATTTTTATTAATAGCACTAGGAAAAGACAAATTAGACAATAAAAAGTATAAAGGATTATTAAGAGATGCAGACTCAGAAACATCATCTGACATGGTAGTAGTAATGGATTTTGAAAGAAAAAAAGGAATTGTAGTAGGATCAAATTATTTAGGATCAGTAAAAAAAATGCTTTTCACAGTAATGAATTATTTACTTCCTTCAAAAGGAATTTTGCCACTACATTGTTCAGCAAATGAAGGAAAAGATGGTAAAACAGCATTGTTTTTAGGATTATCTGGAACAGGTAAAACCACATTATCAGCAGATCCAGACAGATATCTACTTGGAGATGACGAACATGGATGGAGTGATAAAGGAATAGCAAATTTTGAAAATGGATGTTATGCAAAAATGATTGATATAACCGAAGAAAAAGAACCGGAAATATATCATGCAGTAATGCATAATGCAGATTACACAGAACATGGAGCAATTGTTGAAAACGCATTATTATATCCAAATGGAGAGTTTGATTATAGTGATAATAGATTAACAGAAAATTCAAGAGCATCATACACATTAGAATCATTACCAAAAATAAAAAAATCATCATGTGGATCACATCCAGAAACAATAATATTTTTAACAGCAGATGCTTACGGAGTATTGCCACCAATATCAAAACTCGATAAAAATCAAGCAATGCTATGGTTTATAATGGGATATACAAGCAAATTAGCAGGAACAGAAAGAGGAGTAACAGAACCATCAGCAACCTTTTCAAGATTTTTTGGACAACCATTTATGCCACTTAATCCAAGCATATATGCAAATATGTTAGGCGATAATATGGAAAAGCATAAAGCAAAAGTATATTTAGTTAATACAGGTTGGTCTGGCGGACCATATGGAATAGGAAAAAGAATAAAATTAAAATACACAAGAAAAATGATAGATACAGCATTATCAGGTGAACTTGATAATATTGAATTCAAAGAAGATAAACTATTCCATGTAAATATACCAATAACATGCGAAGGAGTACCGACTGAAATATTATTTCCACAAAATACATGGAAAGACAAAAAAGCTTATACAGAAAAAGCAAAAAAATTAGCAGAAGAATTTTCTGCATACTTTGATAAAGTATATAAAGATAAGAATATAAGCAGTGATATCAAGGGATCTTGCCCAGGAAAATAAAAGCTTTGGGGTCAGGTCTTCGGAATTCGGGTTTTGATAATCGAATTCAAAGATATGAGTGAAAATATCATGAATATGTAGTTTTTGTCCAATATTTTCAAACTATTGTTTTTTAAGGTTAAAAAAGCATTATTCTAATAGGGGTGGGGTTTTTAAGAATTCGAAAGTCGAATTCCGAAGACCTGACCCCGCTTTTTTTTATATTGAATAAAAATAGAAAAATTCCGATAATTTAATAAAAGACTGTGGGGTATAATGAAAAGACTTTTTTATTTTATTATTATAATTATATTTTTATGTATAAATGTTTTTTGTGATAATACTTCGGAACTTTTCAGATATTTTTATGATAGTGGGTTTATAACTAAAACTGCTTCTCTTTATGAGGATAAAATTCAGTTGAATTCTCTTGAAAAAGCTGCTGTTATTAGTGAGATTCTAAGAAGAGTATATAATACTAATGGATATGGTGTTGATAATACTAAATTGTATTCTCTAAAGAGTGTTATGCATGATTATAGGGAAGATATTCTTCTTATCTCAGACATTGATTTTAATAAAGTTTCTAATAAACTTGAAACCCTTCTTTCTGGGAATTCTGGTCTTTCTAAGGGTACTTCTTTAATTGAAGATTCTACTTCTGGAATTAATGCTGATGATCTTCTTAAAAGACATCTTAAAAATAGAAATAATGATTATTATGTTGTTGATCCTGAATATGGTGAAAAAATTTCTAAAAATATTAATGAAAAAACAATTTATTCTTATGGTGTTAATAATAAAAAAAGAAATTCATATTTTTTTGCAGGTTTAGGTAAATTTCAACCTTCTACAACAAGTTTTGCTTATATTGAAAATGATATTATTCATAATTTTGGTGTTGGGTATAAAAGAAGTGATAGAATAGAAGTTGAACTTAGAAAAATGTCTTATAAACAGGAAAAGACTGGTGATGACTTTTTTGTTGCTGGAAGTGACTATTCTTTTGAATTTGAACCTATTTCTTTTATTTTAAAATATAAACTTGGAAAGCATACTAGATTTAAGCCTTATGCTGGATATGGTATTTCTTATGTTAAATATATTCATTCTCTTATTGAACCTGGGCAAAATGAGATAATTACAGCTCAAAGAAGTTATGCTCCTTGTATTTTATATGGAATTGAATTTGAGGAAAAAAAAGATTTTTCAATGTTTTTTGAGGTTTTTGCTATTCTTTCTGAAAAAGAGAGTTTTAGAATTAAAAGCCGAATATACGAGATAGATTCAAATAATTACACTTGGAGTTTTGGAGTTAAATTCTATTTTGAATAGGGAAAGGTAAATATGTTAAAAAATACGAGATTTTATGCAGGTTTATTATTGTTTATAATATTTTTTTTATTTACAGCATGTAGTGGTAAACCTTCAAAAACTGCATATATTACTCCTATATCTTTAAATAAAGCTCCAGTTATAGAAAATATTAGAATTCAGGGAAATAAAGGAAATATTCAGGTTTATTTTGATATTTGGGATGAAGAAGCTGATACTGCTTCGGTTGATATTTATTATTCAGTAGATTCTGGTGAAGTATTTAGAAAAACTGCTAATGTAACTGGAAATAGCAATATTGGAGAAGGTACTAATAAACTTGTGAATTGGTTTTCAGCTTCTGATATAACAAATGAAGTTGATGTTATTTTAAAACTTGTTTCAAATGATTTTGAAAAAACTGGAAATCCTGTATATTCTCAACCATTTCATATTAATAATTATGGAGAAGTTTTTTTTAAAGAATTAAAACTTTCATCTTCTAAATTAAAAATTGCTGTTGATTCATCTTTGTTTTTTTCTAATCTTAAAGTTTATGCTGTTTATTCAGATAATGCTGAAATACTTGTGGGTAATGTTAATTGGAGTTTAAAATCAGGAATTGGAAATTTGTTTGCAGATAGATTTAATGCTCCATCACAAGCTCAAACAGTTATACTTGAATGTTCATATACTGCTTCTGGAATTACTCAGAAAACTGAGCTTGAAATAGAAGTGTTTCATACACTTACTGATATTGTTTTAGAACCAACTCAGGCACAGGAAGTTGGCGGATATTATGATCTTTCTCTTGTAAAGCTTACAGCTCATTATAATGATGGTCAAACTGCTGTAGTATTTCCGAATTTATGGTATGTAAAATCTGGAAGTGGTCAAGTTCAAAATTTTAATGGTGGATTTGTATTTTTTGCAGATCAAACTGCTAATCAAGGAGCTGTTTTAAGCGTAAGATATTCAGAAAATAGTATTACTATTGAAAGAGATTTTCCTGTAACTATTACAGGTGATGATGTAGAATTAGCTTTTATAAGGAATGTTACGGGTAATTCAACAGATATAATGATTGAATACACTCTTGTTAATCCAAATTCAAATATAAATAGTATTGAATTTTATTATTCAAAAGATGGTGGAAATACTTATTCTAAAAGTTTAAATATTTCAGGACTTACTGAAAATCTTCCAGAGGGAGATCATATTATTACATGGCATAGTGATATGGATATATCTGGATATGAAAATAATGTAAGAATAAAAATTGTACCTGTGATAAATAATTTAAAAAAAGATCATATTCCATCAGGAATGTTTACGGTTGATAATACACCAAGAACACTAGATAGAATTGAACTTTCTACACAATCAGTAAATGCTTCTCTTGGAATTGAAAAGGATTTGAATAATATACAAATAATAGCTTATTACTCAGATGCCCCTTATAGAATAATTGCTAATGTTAATTGGAGAAAAAAAAGTGGAGTTGGAAGTATTTCACAAAATGGTAAGTTTTTATCTACTCAAATAGGACATTCAGTTGTTGAAGCTTATTATATGGAAGGTGGAATTGGAAAAGCTAAAGATGTTTTTATTAATGTTGGTAGAAAACTTACAAAATTGACAACATCGCATAATTCAGAATTTATTAATGTATCAACAAGTTATGATTTAAGACAGGTTAAAGTATTTGCCCATTATGCTGAAGAAGGTATACAAGAAGAAATAACAAATCCTGTATGGAATATTCTTGAAGGAAATGCAGGTTTATCAGGATATATAGTAACAGGAACAATGAGTGGAACAGTTGTTTTTCAGACTTCTTTTCAGGAAGGAGATATAATACAGACAGCATCATTTGTATTAAAAGTTATTCCAATATTTCAGAGTTTTGAATTAATTCCATCAAGTTTTACTATGAATAAAACAGATACATTAGATTTGGATAATATTATAAAAAAAATACATTATAATGATGGAAGTACCAAAACAATTACAAATGTAGATTGGATTATCAAATCAGGACCTGGAACTATATCTTCGGACAATGTATTTACATCGCAAATAACAAGCTCAAATACAGTATTAACAGTTTCTTTTGAAGAAGGAGTATATGAGTATACAAAAGATTTCAATATAATTATAAATCCAGTGAGTATTTCTGTAAGAATCGATTCTGGACCATTAAATCTTCATGCAAATCAAGTATTTGATTTAACAAATTTAGATATAATAGCAAGATATGATAATAATTCAGAAAAAATTGTTACAAATATAACATGGAAACTCACCGGACAAGGAACAATAACAGGAAATACTTACAAAGCATCAGCAATTAGTGGAAGTGCATTTCTTGAGGTAAGTTATCAAGATCCAGTAACAAATCAAATATGGAAAGACGGAATTTTAATAACAATACTTCCAGCACTCGATCATTTAAGTTCAAATATTATGAGTTATAATTTGGATATTGGTAATACAAAGAATTTAACAGATTTTGTAGTTACAGCTCATTATGATGATGGTTCTTCAAGAGTAGTTACAAATTTGTCATATCAAATATTTTCAGGAGATGGAATTCTCATAGATTCAGTATTTACCGCACCAATTAATGCAGGAAATACAGTGTTAAGAATTAGTCATAATCATGGAGGAAATATTAAAAATGTAGATATAACATTTATTATTACCCCTCTTCTTAAAGAAATAACACTATCTCCCAACAATGCAAATCTTGGAATTGGAGGAACGCTTAACCTTAATAACATTATAGTTACAGCGAGTTATGATGGAAGAAATTCAAAAACAGTTTCAAATGTAACCTGGATTATAATTTCAGGAGGTGGAACACTTAACGGAAGCACTTATACAGGTGTAAACAGTGGAGTAAATAGACTTGAATGCAGATATTCTGAAACTACAAGTTCAGGATTAATAATAGAAAAAACAGCAGTTTTAGAAATATTTGTTGATTCAATATTAACAGCAATAACAATAAATCCATCAGGAATAAATCTTGCAGCAGATAATATATTTAATTTAAGAGCAATAAATGTAGTATCACACTATAGCGATGGAAGTGTACAGAATATTTCTTATGAGCCAGATTTAATATGGTCTATAGCAGAAGGATCAGGAACTCTCATAGGTAACGATTTTCAAGCACCATCTGCATCAGGAATTACAAAGTTAAAATTAATGTATAAAACTCAGCAAACATTTCTAAATATAACAACACAGCATAGATTAGAAAGTATTCAATTGAGTTTTATAAAAAAAGTAATTAAAGTATCAGATTTATTTGATATTGGGAATAACCTTGATATAAAAGCACATTATAATGATGGATATATAAAAGACTTAAATATATCAGATGTTGATATTGAAATAACAAATAATATAGGAACATGGCAAAGTGTTGGAATATATCTTGCTCCCGGAGGCGTAGCATCTTATGAACCATCAGAATCTGCAATATTAAAATTTAGTTATACAGAAAATAATATAGAAAAAAATACAAATTTTGAAATAATAATAAAACCCGAATTAACAAGCCTTGAAGCAACACCTCAGACTATTAGGATAAGACCAGGAAATGATTATCAATTAGAAAATTTAAAAATAACAGGAGTATATAATAATCAAGCAGAAGTTAAAGTACCATTTAACAAAATAATGTGGAGTAAAATATCAGGAAATGGGGAAATAGCACACGATAGTTTTGGAAAGAGTTTTTATGATAACAATTCAACACATAAAGATATTGCTTTAATAAGAGCAGATTATACAGAAAATGGAATATCAGAAAATATATCAATAACAATAAATACAAATCCAGATTTAATATCATTAACATTAAATCCATCAACAACTAATTTAAATTCTGGAAATATTTATAATCTAACAACAAATTTAACAGTAAATTCAAATTATGATAATGCAGTAACAGAAACAAGAAATTCAACAGAATTAACATATACAATAATAAATGGGTCAGGTTCTATAAATCAAATAGCAGGAGAATTTATTTACGACTCAACCGGAACATTATCAGGTGATATAATTGATATTGAAGTAAGTTATGAAGAGAATGAAATAACAGTAGTATCAATGCTTACAATACACATACAATAAAAAGCGGGGTCAGGTCTTCGGAATTCGATTTTTTTCATTCGAATTCAACAATATAATTGCAAATATCATAAAAAAATATAATAATTAGAAAATTTGTTGTTTTGCTGAATTTTAAAAATAAAAAAGTTTAATTCTAATATCGATAAGGTTTTTAAAGAGTTAAAAGCTCACATTAGAAAAATCTAATTCGAATTCCGAAGACCTGACCCCAAAATCTTATAAACCTTTTGCGCGTCTGCTTTTCCTTTTAATAAATGAGTTCCTATGAACTTGGTTTTGAATATATCTTTCACTTTATCATTTAAATTTGAGTTAATTAGGATTTCTTGGGCTTTTGAGATGCTTTCGAGTCTTGAGGCTACATTTACTGTATCGCCTATTGCTGTGTATTCTAGTCTATCGATTGTTCCGATATTTCCTGATATTGCTGGTCCAAAATTTATTCCTATTCCAATGCCAATTTCTGGATACTTGTTTTTTAACTTATTTATTTTTGTTTGAATTGATATTGCTGCATTTATTGCATTTACATATGGTCTGCTATATGAAATTGGTGCTCCGAATACTGCCATTACTGCGTCTCCTATGAATTTGTCAACCATTCCATCGTGTAGGAATATTTCTTTTACTATTACTGAAAAAATTGAATTTAAAAACTTAATGACTTCTTCTGGTGTATGTTTTTCTGAATAACATGTGAAACCTCTTATATCTGCAAAAAAAATAGCTACATCGGACTTTTTACCTTTTAATAATGAATTTATGTCTTTTATTGAATCCATTTTTTGAACTATTGATTCTGGTATGTATTTTGAAAAAAGACTTTTAATCTTATCGATTTTACCTATCATAAATAATGAATCATTTATAAAATCTATATAATCTCTTAATAATAATTTTTCTCTATATTCAAGTTTGTTTTTGTAAAAAAATATAAAATATCCAAACATTTTGTTTTCATGTTCTAATGTTTCTTTTTTTAATACAAGTGGTCTTATATATACATAATGTCCATTTAAAATGAAATTTGATTTTTTTTCATTGAAATATTTTTCTGAAATTTCTCTTTCGAGTTTATGTCCATTATCATCTGTGTAATATTTGGTAGTTTTATTATCAATTTTATTTATTCGTAATACTGCACTAAAAAAAGGTAGGTATTTTTTTAAAAGTTCTGTTGATTTAGTAAATATTTCTTCAGGATTATGGTAAACATCTGTAATTATATCGAGTTTTCTAATAAACTGTAGTCTTTTTTTGTAGTTCATTTTATTTCTCCACAAAGAATTAACAAAAGTATTAATAGATAATATCACATTTTAAGGTAAAACTCTATAATATTTCTGTTAAATTCATAAACTTTTGAACATTGTTTGTATGTTTTTTAGGCATTATTTTGATGTATAAATTCAAAAAAAGTAAAAACCGTTGATTGTATCGATAATATTTAATTGGCACAATATTTGCATATTTGATGACAAACAATGTTTGTAGGATTTAATTGTTTAAGGAGTTGTTATGAAAAAATTAGTATTTTTATGTATTTTGCTTTTTGTTAGTTTTAATTCATTTTGTGTTGTACAGAATGTTGATTTTGGTGATATTTATTTTGTTGAAGAGCTTATTGATAACAAAACTATTAGAATATCTATTGAATATAATGTTGAATATTTTGATGAAATAGTTATTCATTATGGAATTAATGGTTGGCAAAATATATTTGATGTAAAAGTTAAAAATAGACTTGTAATTATTGACTTTCCTCGAAATACTGCATGTATTAATTTTTGTTTCAAAGTTGATGAAAAATGGCATAATAATTACGGCAAAGACTGGAATATAAGGCTTAAAAACTTTCTTAGTGATTCTATTATTTTTGATTTGGGTGATGATATTGTTATGACAGATTTTGTTAGAGAAAAATACAATGCAATATGTGCTGGAATTGATTATATAAATTGTAATGGTGAAGTTTCTGAATATAGCAGGAGATCTTTAAATACTTTGTTTGATCTTAAAAAATTTGCTGAAGATATTCTTCCAAAAATAATGAGAAAAAAAGATTTTTCTGATAGAAAACAAGTTGAAAGAGATTTTGAATATTTTGTCAAAATGACAGAAGGGATTTAAAACTCGGCGAAATGGTGAGATAGTAAAGTAGTGAATAAAAATATTCATTGAACATTTTGTTAATCGCTAATAATGGCATTGCCATACGAGGCTGTTGAAAAACTAAAAAGAAGAAACATTGATACAAAATAGGGTCTGTGCCGATCTCAAATTTTAGCTTACATAGGTCGGCCTGACCATGCTGTTTGTTTTTAAAGTTAAGTTTAAAAAAAAGAAAACCTGATTTTTTCAACAACCTCATACTAATTAGTAACTTAGTCATATGACAAGTTATGTTAATGTTTTTTTAACCGAGGTTAATGAGAATTAAAACTCTATAAGCTCAACAAATGTTACAAACCAAATAAACAGTTTTATTAAATAGGAGATAAAATGGACAATATGTATATTTTTGCAATGATAGTATTAAAGAAGTTTAAGAAAAACATCGATAAATCTAGAAAGAGTATTTTAAAATAGGATATGAGGCGTCTATATTAAATCGGCGTAGCAAAGGTCCTAAAAAAGACAGCCAGTATTAAAGGGCTGTTTTTTTTTTGCATTTTTTTGTCGATAATTACAATATATGAAAAGAATTTTAATATTTTCTATATATATCTTGTATATATGCAGTTTTTGCTGGAGTACAGTCGATCCTTCGAGATTATTATTTGAAAGAAATTTTGTTCAAGGATATGATTTTGTACCGGCAACTACAAAAAAAGCTGTATCTCTTAATCAAACAGTTAAATTCAAAGTTTTAAACCCTGCAAATTCCTATAGAGAAGCTAATGGAAAATGTGTTTATATCGGCACTAATTGTTATGTATTTATTGAAGAGGGTTTAGATACTTTTGAAGTTAAAATTAATAGAATGGTTGATACTTTTGAAAGAATATCTGGAATAAGAAATAGGCTTAATTCAAGATTTGGAACAGAATGGCTTCTCAATGGTGGAGTCGATAGTGATGAGAAAATGTATATATTTATTTGCGATATGGGAGATTTCTCTTCAGTAAATTATGGTGATTTTATAGATAATTCAAATTACGGACCAAATGGTGATACAACATTTCCAATAGATGGCTATTATTCTATTTTAGATCAAGTATCCAAATTAGTTTATCCATTAAGTAATGAGAAAGAAATAATATTTTTAAATAAAAATTTATTAAAATTTGCCCCAATAGATGATTCTTCATTTAATCCGCTTCATACAATACTTGCAAGAGAGTATTTTAGAATGATAATTAATTATGAAGGTTTTATAAAACCTAATTCAAATTCTTCAATACCAAATGATAATTTTTCACCTGAAGATGTTTGGGTTGAATATGGTTTAGCAATGTATGCAGAAAAATTTGCAACAGGTTTTCTTGATAGCAGATATTTAACATCAATTGGTCAAAACACTTCAAATTCATTAGTTTTTTTTGATAAAAGTTTTTCAGATTACAGTATTAATGAGGCAGATATAGCAAGTGCAGGATTGTTTTTTATGTATATGGAAGAACAGCTTCAACAGAATGCAACAGGAGATATTCTTGCTCAAATTACAAAAGAATCGCAAAATGGAGTTACAGGAATAAAAAAAGTTCTTCAAGCTATTACTACAGCAGATTTTGAAAAAGTTGTTGATAATTATTTTAATGCATTATATTTAGATAATAAAATTACAGGTACAGTAACAAGAATTTTAGCTGCGGATTTTTTTGCAACAATAGATAATATTGATATAAACAAACAAAAAAATAATATTCTTGAAACTATTGAAGTTTCACCATCCATAAAAGTTAATAACATACCAAAACTAAGAATGGGTGGGGGAATTGGAATCAAAATCAATGAAAAATTTTGGCCAAATAAATATCTTCATTGTAATTTTCCAGAATTAACTGTAGAAGATAAAATAAAAGCAAGTATTCATATTTTTAACAAAGAAAATTATGTAAAAACAGATACATTTGAAATAAATTCAACAAATTCTTCTTTTGTATGGAATAATTTATATGATGAAAGTGATAATATTTATGTTATATTAACAGATTTATCAAATTCTCTGCAAAAAACAGGTAAATACAAATTCCCATATTATCCAGTTGGAACTTCAAAAGCAGATACGCAAGAAACTTATGCAAACTCGCTCAAGGAATTTTATAATAAAGTTGGTAAAAATATAGAAATAAGTATAATAAATCCAGAAAATCCAAAATTTACAATATATCCTTCTCCATTTATACCAGATTATTTACATTTTAATATTGTAGCAGAGGGAAATGTTGTTTTAACACTTAAAAAACCATCTGATAATTTAGAAACAGTATCACTTATTAAAATCGCAAACAAAAATAATCGTTTTGCAGGTTCTTTAAAATTAATTGAAGATGGAGAATATACAGCAGAATTAAAAGTTTCATATATTGACAGACCAGATTATATTAAAAATTATAAATTCAGTGTAATTGATTATATAAATGGTAAAAATATTATATTAGACAATATTAATTATAAAGCAGTTGTATTAAGAAGTAGTTCAGTTAAAGATTCAAAATTTCTTATTTCAGACGAAAAAGATGAAGTAACTGTTGATACAATGAGCCAATGTATATTTGAATCCGAAATTGTATTTTTAAACGAAAACAAAGCAGGAATATACAAAAAAGACGCAGATTCTGTAAAACTTTTACCTTATGAAATAGTTGATAATCACATAGTTGCAAAGATAAATGCACCAGGTACTTATATGAGAATTGTTGATACGCAAGCTCCAGAAATAATCGATATTGAAGATTTAGATGGAAAACTAGAGTTTAAAGTAAATGATATATCATTAAAAAATGTAATTGTAAAAAATGAAAAAGGAGAAGTAATTTTCAGATCTTCTCAAAAAAATAATATATTGCATTATGCAGATAATTTAAAAGAAATATTTATCGAAGCTGAAGATAATTTTGCAAATAAAAATACAGTACAGCTTAAAATAGGAAACAAAGCACCAGCAATCCTAGATTATGTAAAAGTATATCCAAATCCAGCAAGTGAATTTGCAGTTTTTGAATTAAGTTCGTCATCAAATAATATTCAAATAAAAATTTACAATACATCTGGAAAATTAGTAAAAAAAGCAGATTCTTACAGTATTAGTACAAATGGTTCAAAACATTATTATACATGGCTTCTTGAAGATAAAAAGATGAAAGAGGTGAGTAATGGAATATATTTTTATAAGGTGTTTGTAAATGGAGAAGAAAAAACAACTGGTAAAATTGCTGTTATTCGTTAGTTTTTTTTTATTTTCATTAGAAGAAGTATATGGTTTAAGCGGAACTATATCAGGCAAAAAAGCACCGCTAACATCAACTTATTCTAATGATAATTTTTATACATATAATTTTCTTACAAAAAAATATGAAGAAGTAAAATGCAAAAAAATATGGCAAGGAAATAAAGTTGTAGTATATTCAGAAATAGATGGATTTTATACCGACTCAGAATTTATGCAAAGAATAGGTGAAAAAGTTGAATCTGACATAATACCTGTACTTGAAACATATTTTTCCGACATAATTTATGCAAATCTTGACATAATATTTTATGATATACATGATTTTTACAAAATCGGTGGACAAGAATATTATGCAGGATATTTTGACCCAGACTATTCATATAACAACAATAAAATCTTCATAGATACCAATCCAGGCATGATATACAGCAGTATAGATGATGTTCTTGCAGTAATAGCTCATGAATTACAACATTTAATACATTATTCTTATGATAATGATGAAGAAAAATGGCTAAATGAAGGACTTTCAGAGTTATCAACCTATGTATGCGGTTTTGAAAACAAAGTACATACAGAAGAATTTATAAAATTTCCATTTAGAACACTTGATACATGGAATGGAGATCTCAACGATTATGGGAAAGTTTATTTGTTTTTTAGGTATTTGTTATACAGGAAAGGCACAGAAATAATAAAAACTATAATACATAATACTAAAAATGGAATAGAAAGTTTATTTGACATAATGGGAAAAGATAATTTTGAAAATATATATCATGATTGGGCATGTGCCTTAAGTGTAAATTTAAATCAGAATAATATGATAAAGTATAGCATAACAGGTTATGATTTTTCAGTTGAACCAATAATTTACTTTGACTCAAAAAAAACTCAGTCAATAGATGTTAACCTTGAAAAGTTAAGCTTTTACAAATTTGAAGGATATACTAAGTATTTACAGGATAGTCCAATAAATTTAAAAATAGCAGATAAAACAATAAAAAACACAATATTTTTATATAACAACAACAATTTAACCGAAATAATCGAATTAAATAATGAAGAAACAGTATTTCCAAAATTCCCATTTAACAAATATATAGTTGTAATATCAAATGGAAGCACAAAAAAAAGAGAATTTAGTTTAACAATAGAATTACAAGGACCAGAATTTAAATTTTTGAAAAATCCATATTATATAGAAAACAGATTAATAGCAATAAAAGGAAAAACAAATAACATAAAGATAAATAATTCAAGAAAAAGTAATTTTGAAAAAGAATTAAAAAACAACAAAAAAATAATATCAGCAGATATAAATTTAACAGACAAAAACACAATTGAATATTCATACTATTTAACCGATAAAGAATATAAAGGCATAATTATAATAAAACAAGGCGAAATGTAAAATTCTGTCAAAAAAGAGGAAAAATTGAACAAAAAAATTTTAATACTATGCATATTTGCTTTAATTTTCTCCTCAGGCTGCACCAATGGCGGCGGAGGACCAGTTGGAATAATAGAAACAAAACAAGATTATGAACAAATATTATTAAATGCGTGGAAATTATACACAAAAGAACAATATGACCAATCAATCGTACAATTCAATGAAGTAAGACGACAGAATGCAGGCAAATTATTAAAAGATCAGTCAATATTTGGAATGGGAATTTGCTATATGAAAAAAGGTGAATTCAAAGAAGCAGAAAAATATTTTTCACAGGTAGAAACAGGAACACAAGAATTATACATAGCAAGAGCAAGCATAAAAATATTAGGAAATTCAGTAGAAGATTTTAGAGAAGCATTATTACACATAAAGACCGCAGCAATAGATGATGTAGAAGATCCGTTCACCCCATTTTATCCATTAAATATAACAAGAGTTTATTGTTATGCCTTAGCAGGAATCGTTTATTATTACAATGGAATGGATACACAAGCAAGAAGACACCTTGAAATGGTAGGAAATAATCCAGATTATTCATTTGATCATCGATTAAAAAGAATATATGATGCAATTGTGCTGGAATTAGGGATATAAATGCAAAAAGCGGGGTCAGGTCTTCGGAATTCGATTTTTATTATTCGAATTAAATAATGCGTAAGCAAATATCGTGTAAATTAATGTTTTAATGATTTTCTCGTTATTTTAAAATTTAAGGTTTAAAAAAATTATTTACAATAAAATTAAGGTTTTTTGAGGGTTTGCAACTCAAATTAGGAAAAGCGAATTCGAATATCGAAGACCTGACCCCGAATTTTTTTATATAGCACAAATCCAAAAAATCAATTATAATTAAATTAATAGTATAAATTTAGGTTTTAATATGGAGGCAAATATGAAAAAATTACTAGGGTTTATAATGATTTTTATGATTTGTTTTGCAATGCCTTATGCTGAAGAAGCAAAACCAGTAGATAATACAGATAATAGCGAAGAACAAATTGCTGATTGGACTGTATTTGTTTATATGTGTGCTGATAATGATCTTGAACCATTTGCTTTTTTTGACCTTAATGAAATGGAACAGATTGGTTCATCAAAAAAGCTTAATATTATTGCTCTTGTTGATAGATGGGATGGTTATGACTGGAAATATGGTCCAGATGGAACTCCAGTCAGAGAAAAATCAGATAAATATAATATGCATGAATTTAGTAATAAATACTGGGGTGAATGGAGTACTGCTAAGTTATATTATGTAACTAAAGATGAAGATGTTAATGCTGTTAGTTCGCTAGAAATAAAAGACCTTGGCGAAATTGATACAGGTAATCCAAAAACTCTTGAGTCAATTCTTGGTGTTGTTATGAAAGTTTATAAAGCTAAGAATTATTTTACTGTTATATGGAATCATGGTAATGGTATAGAAGGTGTTGGTTATGATGATCAGGCATCTTTAGATAAAACAAAAACTGATGGTAAATATGTTTATATGAATAAATCAAAACTTAGTGGTCCTGAACTTGGTAAAGTTTTTTCAAATGTAGTTGCAAAAATAACTGCTAAAGATGAAGTTAAAATGGATATGGTGGGTTTTGATGCTTGTCTTATGTCTATGTATTCACATCATTATGAACTTGCAAGCAATGGAGTAAAAACTGTTATAGGTTCACAGGAATTGGAACCTGGTAATGGATGGCCTTATATGGATATACTTTATTATCTTAGAAAAATGACTGATGAAAGCAAGGCAGTTACCACCAACAATCTTGCAACTTGGATTGCAAGAAGATATATAGCTTCTTATGAAAAAGATCAGGTAACTATGGCTTGTGTAAAAACAGATCCTGTAACAGCACTAGATGCTGTTAATGCGAAGATTGATGCTTTGATTGATAAAATACTATCTTCTGAAGAAAATATGCTTAAACTGCATGAAGCTGCTAAAATTTCACAAAGATATAATACTGGTAACGAACAAATGGATAAATTTGTATATTATGTTGATTTAATTGATTTTATTAAAAATATAGAACAAGGTTTTGACAAAGAAACTGCTGAACTTGCTAAAGCTGTAATTGATGAAATTGGTAGTCAAAAAATTATAATTGCAAATGAAAAGAAAGGTAGTCTTGTTAAAGATTCAAATGGTATTGCTATATATTTCCCACTTTATAGAAGAGCAAAAGATAAGGAAGGTAATGCATATCTTATAAAACCTTATATAACAGATACTTACAAAGGATATGTTACAGAACGAGAAATATTCAAAGAATTTAAATTTGGTAGCACTTCAAAATGGGATAAAATGTTAGTTGAGTATTATAAAGCAATGGAATCAAAAACAGACGAAGAAGTTGCACTTTAAAAACAATTAACAATTAATAATTAATAATTAATAATTAACAATTAACGATTAATAATTTAAAAAAGGCTGATCATTGATTAGCCTTTTTTTTATATAACAAAAAACTGCTTTCGATTAATAGTTCTTGCGTGTCATATGCCGTGTTGACTTGTCAAGTTTTTTTTTATAAATACTTAATTTTCAGTTTGCAGGTTTTAGACTTTTTTTCGCATATCAAAATTATCTGTTACGGGTCCTGTCGACTGCGAAGTATTCC
>Ga0265293_10000603_pt1 | contig 84430 bp, 72 predicted proteins | sample Munlanlewell138R_FD_192505 | JGI IMG/M metagenome (GOLD analysis project Ga0265293, IMG submission 192505) | Leachate microbial communities from a municipal landfill in Southern Ontario, Canada - Leachate well 138R | ecosystem: Engineered > Solid waste > Landfill > Unclassified | place: Canada... | reverse complement strand
TACTGTCAAGGTGTCACTGACGTGACTCAATAGTTCGGGACACTCTGTATCGATTTGAAACATCACCCGATACAGGCGCCCGCACAAGTCACCTGCGCACACTGTCAAAGATCTCGTTCCAGACGCCCTGACCACCCAAACCTTCCAGGTGATCGCGCCTCCGGCCTCTCGCCGGACCCGAGCACTTCAGCTCAGGGGAGCCGCGCATTATAGACCAACTTCCGGGGCCGTCAAGCCCCTGTGAACCCGCCGTGCCCGGAAGCCGCCTAGCGTGGGCGATCCGTTCAGCTTCGCGCACTAGTTGCTTGAATGTGCCCGGTGCTGCTGCCAACTTAGGAGCCATGAACAGCCACTGGCAAGACCTGGCCCGGCGCAAGGATGAGGACATCAACCTGCTTGATGCCGCCCTGCTGATCGCGCGTGACGAGTACCCCGACCTGGATCCGGCCAGCTACACCGCACTGTGCGAGCAGTGGCGCCGGCAGGTGGCACCGCAGATCGAGCGCGCCGGCAACCAGGTCGACGCGCTGCAGGCCCTGAACCGCTTCCTCTATGAGGAGCAGGGCCTGGCCGGCAACGACGATGACTTCTACGATCCGCGCAACAACTACATCAACCAGGTCCTAGAGCGGCGGCTGGGCATTCCGATCACCTTGGGCCTGTTGCAGATCGACCTGGCCAGCCGCCTGGGCCTGGGCATCGAGGGCATCGCCTTCCCCGGCCACTTCCTGATCCGCATGCCGGTGCAGGGCGGACTGATGGTGCTGGATCCGTTCCAGCGCGGGCGCTCCCTGGATGTCGGCGAATTGCGCCAGCGCGCGCAGCCGCACATGGCGCCCGACCAGGACCTGGGCGACCAGCAGTTGTTCAAGCTGCTCGACGCGGCCAGCCATCGCTCGATCCTGACCCGGATGCTGCGCAATCTGCGCTCGGTGTATCTGGACAAGAACGATCTGGAGCGGGCCCTGCGCTGCGCCGACCGCCTGCTCACCATCGATCCCGGCCAGGCCATGGAATACCGGGAGCGGGCCCGCCTCTATCAGGCGCTGGAGTACTTTCCCGGCGTGGTGCGTGACCTGGACCGCTACCTGGCGATGGCGCCGGATGCCGACGATGCCAACGTGGTGCGCAATGCCCTGATCCAGGCACAGGGCCGGCTGGGCCGGACCCGGTTGCACTGACTGGCTCTTGAACGTTGCCGACGGGTGCTCAGCACGCGCCAGCGCGCCCCGGGCCAGGCCGGGCGACCGGCTTCAGTCGACCTGGATCATCTCGAAATCGGACTTGCCGACGCCGCAGTCCGGGCAGGTCCACAATTCCGGCACATCCGCCCAGCGAGTGCCCGGGGCAATGCCCTCCTCCGGCAGGCCGTCGGCCTCGCTGTAGAGGAAGCCGCAGACCACGCAGATCCAGTTGCGAAACGGGGCTGGGGACGAGGAAGTTTCGGCAGCAGGCATCGGCACGTCATACGATAAGGAACGGGAACGCCATTCTCGCAGCAGCACGCGACGACAACAAACCATGATCCGACCCGCCCGCAGCGGCCTGTACGCCATCAATGCCGAAACCACCGACAGCCAGGTGCTGCTGGCCTGGGCCCAGGCCGTGCTGGAAGGCGGCGCCGGATGGATCCAGTACCGCGACAAAAGTCAGGACCGTGGACGCCGGCTGCAGCAGGCCTCGGCCCTGGTGTCGCTGTGCCGCCAGTTCGGCGCCCGGCTGATCATCAATGATGATGTCGGCCTTGCCGATACCTGCGGCGCCGATGGCGTGCACCTGGGCCGCTGCGACGGCGAGGTTGCCGATGCCCGTGCCCGCCTGGGCGCACGCGCGATCATTGGCGTGTCCTGCTATGACGATCTGGACCGGGCCCGGGCTCAGGCACGGGCCGGTGCCAGCTACCTGGCCTTCGGTGCCTTCCATGCCAGCAGCAGCAAGCCCGGCGCCCGCTCGGCCGGCCCGGAAATACTCAGCCATGCGCGTGAACTGGAATTGCCGCTGGTCGCGATCGGCGGCATCACCCCGGACAACGGCGCCGCCCTGATCCGCGCCGGTGCCGACTGGCTGGCGGTGATCGCCGGCCTGCAAGGCCCCCCCGAACATGTCAGCAGCCTGGCCCGACGCTATGTCGAGCTGTTCAATTCCCACCCTACCGAGTTGCCACCATGACTATCACCAACCGCTCCCTGTTCGACCGCGCCAGCCAACTGCTTCCCGGCGGCGTCAATTCGCCCGTGCGTGCCTTTCGTTCGGTCGGTGGCGAACCGTTCTTCACCGCCCGCGCCCAGGGCGCGTACCTGTGGGATGTCGAAGGCCAGCGTTACATCGACTATGTCGGTTCATGGGGGCCGATGATCGCCGGTCACGCGCATCCGGAGGTGGTCGAGGCGGTCGCCCGCACCGCCCGCGATGGCCTCTCGTTCGGTACGCCCTGCGCGCTGGAAGTGGAGATGGCCGAAGTGTTGACCCGGCTGGTGCCGTCGCTGGAAATGGTGCGCATGGTCAACTCCGGTACCGAGGCCACCATGGCCGCGATCCGGGTTGCCCGCGGCGCCACCGGACGCCAGCGCATCGTCAAGTTCGAGGGCTGCTACCACGGTCATGGCGACGCCTTTCTGGTCAAGGCCGGTTCCGGCGCCCTGACCTTCGGCCTGCCCGACTCGCCCGGTGTGCCCAAGGCCCTGGCCGACCTGACGCTGACCCTGCCGTTCAACGATTTCAATGCCGCCACGGCCCTGTTCGAGCGCCACGGCGACGACATTGCCGGCCTGATCCTGGAACCGGTGATCGGCAACGCCAACTGCATCCTGCCCCGGGACGGCTTCCTGCAGCACCTGCGTCAACTGTGCAGCCAGTACGGCACGGTGCTGATCTTCGACGAGGTCATGACCGGCTTCCGGGTCGCCCTGGGTGGTGCCCAGGAACACTTCGGGGTCACGCCCGACCTGAGCACGTTCGGCAAGATCATCGGCGGCGGCATGCCGGTCGGCGCTTATGGCGGCAAGCGCGAACTGATGTCGCAGGTGGCCCCGGCCGGGCCGATCTACCAGGCCGGCACGCTGTCGGGAAATCCGGTGGCGATGGCGGCCGGGCTGGCGACGTTGGCGTTGATCCAGACGCCGGGTTTCCATGACCGGCTGGAAGCCAAAACCAGCCAGCTCGTCGATGGCCTGGAAGCTGCGGCGGCTGACGCGGGGCTGCGCTTCACCACCACCCATGTCGGCGGCATGTTCGGTCTGTACTTCAGTGGCGAACACATCGACAGCTATGCCAAGTCGGTGGCCAGCGACACTCAGATGTTCCGGCGCTTCTTCAACGGCATGCTCGAGCGCGGCATCTTCCTGGCGCCCTCGGCGTTCGAGGCCGGCTTCATGTCGGCCGCGCACAGCGAACAGGACATCGCCGACACGGTGGCGGCGGCGTCCGAGGTGATGGCGGAACTGGCCGGCGGCTGAGCCCCGGACAGGCAAAAGCCGGGGTTGTCGGTTCGCCCGGCTCGCCCGGCCAGTGCGGCCGGGCGGACTGGGGATCGGTCAGGATTTGGGCGTGGTCAGCTTGTCGACCACAGTCCCGATCAGATCGATCGGCAGCGGGAAGACGATGGTGGAATTCTTGTCGCCAGCGATCTCGGTCAGCGTCTGCAGGTAGCGCAACTGGATACCGCGCGGGTCCTCGCCGAGCAGCTTGGCGGCATTGACCAGCATCTGGGCGGCCTGCATCTCACCCTCGGCATGAATCACCTTGGCGCGCCGCTGACGCTCGGCCTCGGCCTGGCGGGCGATGGCCCGGATCATGGTTTCGTTCAGATCCACGCGCTTGATCTCGACGTTTGCAACCTTGATGCCCCAGGCATCGGTCTGGGCATCGAGGATGCGCTGGATCTCATGGTTGAGCTTCTCGCGCTCGCTCAGCATCTCGTCCAGGTCGTGCTGGCCGAGCACCGAGCGCAGGGTGGTCTGCGCCAACTGGCTGGTCGCCTCCAGGTAGTGCTCGACATTGATGATCGCCTTCTGCGGGTCGATCACGCGGAAATAGAGCACCGCATTGACCCGCACCGAGACGTTGTCCTTGGAGATCAAGTCCTGCTCGGGCACGTCCATGGCAATCGTGCGCAGGTCGACCCGCTCCATGGTCTGGATACCGGGAATCAGGATGATCAGGCCCGGCCCCTTGACCTTCCAGAACCGGCCCAACTGGAACACCACGCCACGCTCGTATTCGCGCAGGATCTTGATCGCCTGGAACAGCAGGAAGGCGATGAAGACAACGACCGGCAAGATGATGGAAATGTAGTCGACGAACATTGCGGACACTCCAGGTCAGGGCGGATGGGGGCGATGCCCGGGGCGACCGATGCCGGCCGACGATGGCTGTGACGAAGGCGGCGGCTCCGGGGATTCCAGTGGCTGCACCACCAGCACCAGGCCATCCAGGGCGACAACCCTGACCGCCTGGCCGGCCTGCACCGGCTCGCCGCTTTCGGCCTGCCAGTCCTCGCCGCGGATGCGCACCCGGCCGCGGCCATGGAAGGTCGCCAGCGCCTCGGCCTGCTGGCCGATCAACTCATGCTTGCCGGTCGTCACCGGCATCCGCCGGGCCGCCAGCGCCAGGTACATCACCGCCATGAACGCCAGGCCGCTGATCACCGCCATCGAGCCGATCATCGCCACCGGCACGCCGAAGCCGGGCACATCGGAATCAAACAGCATGATCGAGCCGAATACCAGGGCGACCAGGCCACCCATTCCCAGCACCCCGAAACTGGGCAGGAACATCTCGGCGGTGATCAGGGCGATGCCCAGGATGATCAGGGCCACGCCGACGTAGTTCACCGGCAGCACCTGCAGCGCATACAGGGCCAGCAGCAGGGCAATGGCGCCGACGATGCCGGGCACGAAGACACCGGGGTTGTAGCCTTCGAAGATCAATCCGTACAGGCCGATCATGAGCAGGAAATAGGCGACTCCGGGATCGGTGATGGTGGCCAGCAAACGATTGCGCCAATCCGGTATCACCGGCACCACCTCGGCGCCGGCCGTGGCCAGGGTCACGCCGCCCTGATCCAGGGCCAGTTCCAGACCATCGACCTGGGCCAGCAGGTCGTCGATGTCGCGCGCGATGAACTCGATCACGCCGCGCTCCAGCGCCTGGCTGGAGGTGAGCGTGGCGGCCTCGCGCACCGCCGCCTCGGCAAATTCCAGGTCGCGGTCGCGACGCTCGGCCAGGCCGCGCAGGTAGGCAACGGAGTCGTTGATCACCTTGCGTTCCATGGCCGAACCGCCCGCCGGACTGCCGCTGCCGTCTTCCTCGGCGTCTTCGCCGTCGTCGGCCGGCTCCTGGCCGCTCCCGCCGGCATCGCCGCCGCCGATCGATACCGGCGTGGCGGCACCCAGCGATGTTGCCGGCGCCATCGCCGCGACATGGGTGGCGTAGAGGATGTAGGTGCCGGCGCTGGCGGCCCGGGCACCTTCGGGCGCGACATAGCCGATCACCGGCACCGGCGAGGCCAGGATCGCCTGGTTGATGTCACGGGTGGCGGCATCCAGGCCGCCGGGCGTGTCGATACGCAGGATCACGGCCATGGCGCCGGCCTCGTCGGCACTGTCCAGCCCGCGCCGAATGTAATCGGTGGTCGCCGGGCCGATGCCGCCCTTGATCTCCAGCAGCAGCACCTGCGGCGCCGGGCTTTCCTGACCGGACAGGAGCCCGGCGAGCAACAGCAGGCCGAACAGGCTGACGATGGCTGACAGGCGACGCATGCCCGACAGTGTAGCCCGCAGGTGCGTTGGCATCGTGAAAACTGCGCCGTTTGCAGCGGTCATCGGTCCGGTGCGCCGGCGACGACGCGCAAGCCGGACTGACAAGGATCCAAAGGCTGCAACATGTACAGGTCGTGGCTTGCCATACTGCCGGCGCCCGCGACGGCGCCGGATCCGGCTACGATCATGGCCGGCTGGCGGCGCCATTTGCGTTCTTGGTTTCAGGCCACCGGTCCGGTGTGACCGGGCCGACGCGTCCGCGCCGCAACTCCACGGCCGGGACCGACCCGGCGCCGCTTGCCAACCGCCCGCGCGGCGCTGCAATCGACACTGGCTGTTGTCCACCCCTCAACGAGAGAACCGCGATGAAATCACCTTCCCTGCTTCTAGCCCTTGCCCTGGTCCTGCCCACCGCTGCCCTGGCCGATGCCCGCATCCAGTTCCAGGCCACCGAAGGCGGCGGCGCCGACCTGCAGTCGTTGCAGATCGGCCACGGCAAGATGCGCAGTGATGTCGACGGCAACATCAGCGTGATCCTGGATCCGGGCGCCGGAACCATGACCATGGTCGACCACGGCCAGCGCAGCTTCACCCGCCTGACCCGCGCCGACATCGAAAAGCTGGGTGGCGCGGTCAATGCCGCCATGGCGCAGATGGAGCAGGCGCTGGCCAACCTGCCGCCGGAAATGCGCAGCCAGGTGCAGGGCATGGTCGGCGGCAGCCTGCCGGGCATGGGCGGCATGCCCTCGGTGCAGGTGGTCGAAACCGGCCAGCGCGGCAACGTTGCCGGCCATGCCTGCAGCGTCTACCAGACGCGCATGGACGGCAAGGCGATCAACGAAAGCTGCATGGGCAGCCTGAGCGCCCTGGATGCCCTGTCGTCCGCCGACCGCAACGTGCTGGATGGCGCCTTCACCATGATGCAGGAACTGGCCGAGGGCCTGGCCCAGGGGCCGATGGCGCAGATGATCGACCTGAGCACGTTCCAGAGCGGCATGATCCCGCTGCGCATGACCAACATCGAAAATGGCCGTCGCGCCTCATCGGAGTTCAGCGGCATCGACACCTCGGCCCTGCCGGCTGACAATTTCGCGGTGCCGGCCGGCTACCGCGAGGAAAAGCTGGAAATGCCCGACCTCAGCGCCCTGGGCCGCTGAGCGCTGCCGGGCCGCGGCCCGGGCTGGAATCGTTCCAAGGGAAGGGCCGCAGGATGCGGCCCTTCCTGTTTTCGCCCAGGTTCTGCCAGGCCCCATTGCGGCGACACGATCAATGCACTGATCAAGCGCTGCTGCCGGCGGCTGCCCGAGCGCGCGCAAGCCGGCCCTGGCTCGGCGTTTACCGGCCAGCTCAGGCCAGCACGATGTAGAACAGCACTGCCAGGAAATGCAGCAGGCTGCCGACCAGCACGAAGACATGCCAGATGGCGTGTGAATACGGCAACCGCCGCCATAGATAGAAGATCACGCCCAGGGTGTAGGCGGCGCCGCCGGCCAGCACCAGGGCCAGGCCGCCGCTGTCCAGCGCGGCCGCCAGTGGCTTGATTGCGATCATGCCGATCCAGCCCATGCCCAGGTACAGACCCACGGCCAGCCAGGTCCAGCGGCGCAGGAAGGTCAGCTCGAAGACGATGCCCAGCACCGCCAGCGACCAGATCAGGGCGAACAGGCTCCAGCCCAGGCGGCCACCGATCGCGGCCAGGGTGAACGGCGTGTAGGTGCCGGCGATGAGCAGGAAAATGGCGATGTGGTCGAGCTTGCGCAGCACCTGCTTGACGCCGGGCAAGCTGACGGCGTGATACAGCGTCGAGGTGGTGTAGACCATGATCAGGGTGGCGCCGAAGACGCTGCCGGCAACGATGTCCAGGGCGCTGCCGCGGGCACTGGCGAAACCGACCAGCAGCGCCAGGCCGATGATGCTGAGCAGGATGCCGACGCCGTGGATCAGGCCGTTGGCCAGTTCCTCACGCGGGCTGTAGCGGGCGCTCGTCGGGGTCATGCACCCGGCTCCTTTGTTGCGTTGCCGCAGGATAGTGCAAGACCGTGAAGAAAGATCGTCCCGACCCGGAACCGGGCAACCGCAACCAGGCCCGGGTTGTTGGCCGGGTGGCGCTGATACGGACCGGCCAGTGGCGCATAAGCGCCGGCCGACAACACATGCGCGACGACAGCGGCGCCTGATGGCCCGGCCCGGCCAGGACCCGGCCGGCCGGCTGCCTGGCTACAGCAGGTTGCGGCCGTGGAACAGCTCTTCGATCTCCACCCGCAGGCGCTGTTCGATGCGCAGGCGCTCCTTGAACGACAGGTCCGCCGCGCGCGACTCGAACAGGTAAGTGTCCAGGTCGAAATCCTTGATGTGCATCTTCGTGTGGAAGATGTTTTCCTGGTAGACGTTGACGTCGAACATCTCGTAGCGGCTGCGGATCGCGCGCGAGAGATAGTCCTGGATCGAGTTGATCTTGTGGTCGATGTAGTGCTTCTTGCCCTTCACATCCCGGGTGAAGCCGCGGATGCGGTAATCCATGATGACGATGTCGGACTCGAAGCTCTCGATCAGGTAGTTCAACGCCTTCAGCGGCGAGATCACGCCGCAGGTGGCCACGTCGATATCGGCCCGGAAAGTGGCGATGCCGTTGTGCGGATGCGTCTCCGGATAGGTGTGCACCGTGATGTGGCTCTTGTCCAGATGCGCCACCACGCTGGCCTCTTCGGGGTGCTCGCGCACGGCACCGGCCACGACCTGGCCGGCGGCGCGCTTGTCGACGATCGGCTCCTCGGAGATCAGGATCGTCACCGAGGCACCCTGGGGATCGTAATCCTGGCGCGCGATATTGAGGATGTTGGCACCGATGATCTCGGCGACATTGGTCAGGATCTGGGTCAGGCGGTCGGAGTTGTACGCCTCATCGATGTACTCGATGTAGCGCTGGCGCTGTTCATCACTCACCGCGTAGCAGACGTCGTAGATGTTGAACGACAACGCCTTGGTCAGGTTGTTGAAGCCCTGAAGCTTCAAACGTGGCAGGGGTTTCACCAAAGCAGTAGGCCATCCGTGGGTTGCAGACGGCGCCGTGCCGTCCTGGAAGCTGCGGATTATCGTTGCGTCTACCCGGGCGCGCAAACCCTGGCCGCTGATTGGTTGCCGCCTGTTGTGGCATCGGTCATAGTGGCGCGGCCTAACAGGGGGCTTAATGACCATGCAGTTTTCCGCCTCGCGGCCAGCCAACAGCGCGCCCATCGAGCGATTTCTTTCCCATTGCCACCACCGCAGATACCCGAACAAGGCCATCATCACCCGGCCCGGAGAAGCCAACCGGACACTGTTCTACGTCGTCTCCGGCTCACTGACGATCAGCGCCGAGGACGGTGCCGGCCGGGAGATCATCCTGTCCTACGCCAACCCGGGTGATTTCATCGGCGAGCTGGGCGTGTTCCACGATGTCCAGCAACGCCATGTCGTGGTCCGCACGCGCAGCATCTGCGACCTGGCCGAGGTCAGCTACGAGCGCCTGTCACAATTGTTGACCGGGCCGCTGCGCGAGGATGCGCCACAACTGCTGTACCAGTTGGGCAAGCAATTGGCCGAACGCCTGCTGGTGACCTCACGCAAGGTCAGCCGGCTGGCCCATATGGACGTCACCAACCGGGTTGCGCGGACCCTGATCGACCTGTGCCAGGAGCCGCAGGCAATCAGCCATCCCGATGGCTGCCAGATCCGCATTTCGCGCCAGGAACTCAGCCGCATCGTCGGCTGCTCGCGCGAAATGGTCGGCCGGGTGGTCAAGCAGTTGGAGGAGCAGGGCACGATCCTGGTCAATGGCAAGACCATCGTGGTGCTCGGCTACGGCAGCGATGAGGGCCCGGTCCTGCTGACCCGGCCGCTGGTGCCGGTGAACAACCGCGGCGGCAAGTAAGCGCAGCCGCCTTCTTGCGCGAGCTTTCTTTTAACGCTGGCCGGAGTCGGCGGCGCGGCGATGGCACTACCGTGTCGCGCTTTCAGTAGCCGCTCGGCTGTGGCGATGAAAACTTCAGGCCATGAACAGCCGGGCCAGCTCCTGACCCGGATCCGGCGCGCGCATGAACCGCTCACCGACCAAGAAGGCGTCGATACCGGCGGCGCGCAACCGGGCCACTTCTTCGCGGCTGCCGATGCCCGATTCGGTTACCAGCAAACGTTCTGCCGGCACCAGCGGCTGCAGTGACAGCGTGGTTTCCAGGCTCACCTTGAAGCTGCGCAGATCGCGGTTGTTGATGCCGATCAACGGCGCCGGCAAGGCCAGGGCGCGTTCCAGCTCGGCCCGGTCGTGAACCTCGACCAGGGCATCCAACTGCAGGCTTTCAGCCAGCGTCAGCATCTGCGCAAGCTGATCGTCAGCCAGGGCGGCAGCGATCAGCAGCACGCAATCGGCGCCCAGCGCGCGCGACTCATACAACTGCCAGGGATCGACAACGAAATCCTTGCGCAGCACCGGCAGCTCGCAGGCGGCACGCGCCTGCTGCAGATAGTCGTCGTTGCCCTGGAAGAAATCGACATCGGTCAATACCGACAGGCAGGCGGCACCGGCGGCCTGGTAGCTGCGGGCGATGGCCGCCGGATCAAAATCCGGCCGGATCAGGCCCTGGCTGGGGCTGGCGCGCTTGATCTCGGCGATCACCGCCGGCTGGCCGGCGTCAATTTTCGCCTGCAGGGCGGCGCGGAACGGCCGCAGCGGCGGTGCCTGCCGGCAACGCTGCTCAAGTTGCGCCAGTGGCAGGCGGGCCGAACGCTCGGCCACCTCTTCGTGCTTGCGCGCCAGGATGCGCTGGAGAATATCGCTCATGACCGGGCTGGATGCTCGTTCCCGAATCTTCCCGGCAACGCCGTTTTCACCGGCTCAGGCCTGGGCCTGGGTGGCAGTGACGAACTCATCCAGCTTGGCCTTGGCCGCGCCGCTGGCGATGATGTCGCGGGCGCGGTCGATACCCGCGGCGATGTCCGGCACCATTTCGGCCGCATACAGGGCGGCGCCGGCGTTGAGCATGACGATGTCGCGCGCGACGCTGGGCCGCCCGTCCAGAGCATCCAGCAACATCGCCTTGGACTGGGCTGCGTCGTTCACCCGCAGGCCGCGATTGGAGGACATCGCCAGGCCGAAGTCTTCGGGGTGGATCTCGTATTCGCTGATGCGGCCATCGCGCAGCTCGCCGACCATGGTCGCGGCGCCCAGCGAGATCTCATCCATGCCGTCCTTGCCCCAGACCACCAGCGCCCGGCGCGCGCCCAGGCGCTGCAGGACACGGACCTGGATGCCGACCAGATCGGGATGGAACACGCCCATCAGGATGTGTTCGGCACCGGCCGGATTGGTCAGCGGCCCGAGGATGTTGAAAATCGTGCGCACACCCAGCTCGCGGCGCACGGCGGCGACGTTCTTCATCGCGCTGTGGTGCATCGGCGAGAACATGAAACCGATGCCGCAACGGGCAATCACCTGCTCCACCTGCGTCGGGGTCAGCTCGATGCGCGCGCCCAGCGCCTCGATGACATCGGCGCTGCCCGATTTGGAGGAAACACTGCGGTTGCCATGCTTGGCGACGCCGGCGCCGGCCGCGCCGACCACGAACATCGCCGCGGTGGAAATATTGAAGGTATGGCAGCCGTCACCGCCGGTGCCGACGATATCGACGAACGGCCGGTCGTCGGGCACCTGCACCCGGTCGGCGAACTCGCGCATCACCTGGGCGGCGGCGGCGATCTCGCCAATGGTTTCCTTCTTCACCCGCAGGCCGGTGAGGATGGCCGCCACCAGCGGCGCCGACACTTCGCCGCGCATGATCGCGCGCATCAGGTCGAGCATTTCCTCGTGGAAGATCTCCCGGTGCTCGATCACCCGTTGCAGGGCCTGGGTCGGCGACAGGGTGATGGGGTTTGCGTGGCTATCGGTCATGGCGGGCAAAATCGTTTGATGGGAAGGAAATCCGGAGGATGCCGGATGCCGGCAGGCCGGCCTGGTCGGCCACGGCCTGGAGGTCTGCGTCGGAAGTTGCGCCGGGACAAGGGTGACATGGCCAGCTTGTACTGCCAGAGGGCACCGCTGCCGGGTGGCCAAGGATACCGGCAGGCACCGGGGCCGGTCACCTGCGGCCAGGCTTGCTGCCGCGCTTCGTGCCGGACCCGCGACTGAAAGAACGGGCGGCGCATGGCCTTGTATCCACGATGATTCAAGCCTTCCCGGACCGCCGCCGGTCAGGTGCCAGTCGTTATCTTGGTGGTTCCTGTCGACACATGAGGATTGGCCACCATGAAGATTCAAGCCGCAGTCACCCATGCCCAGGGCAAGGATTTCCAGATCCAGGAGGTCACCTTGTCCGGGCCGGAAGCCAACGAGGTGCTGGTGCGGGTGGTGGCCACCGGGGTTTGCCATACCGACGCTGTCGGCCGTGATCTGGCGGTGTCGCCCTACCCTATCGTGCTTGGCCACGAAGGTTCGGGCGTGGTCGAGAAGATCGGCGCCAATGTCACCAGCGTCGAAGTCGGCGACCATGTGGTGATGTCGTTTGCCCATTGCGGCCAGTGCGAGGCTTGCCTGACCGGCCATCCGACCGTGTGCGAGCGCTTCAACGAGCTCAACTTCGGCGGCCGAATGGAAGACGGCACCTGCCGCCTGCACCAGGGCCAGACCGGGGTCGCGACCTTCTTCGGCCAGTCATCGTTCGGTACTCATGCCGTGGCCCACGAGCGCAACGTGGTCAAGGTCGACAAGGAGGTTGATCTGGCCCTGCTCGGCCCGCTGGGCTGCGGCATCCAGACCGGCGCAGGCACGGTGCTCAACCGGCTGCGGCCGGAGTTCGGCACATCGATTGCCGTCTATGGCTGTGGCGCCGTTGGCCTGAGCGCGATCATGGCGGCGAAGATCGCCGGCTGCCGGCAGATCTTCGCCATCGATGTCCACGACAACCGCCTGGAGCTGGCCCGGGAACTGGGTGCCAGCCACACCTTCAATGGCAGCAAGGTCGATGTCGTGGCGGAGATCCGCGCGCTCACCGGCAGCGGCTGCCATTACGCGGTCGAGACCACCGGTGTACCGCCGGTGGTGCGGCAATCGCTGAACGCCCTGCGGCCGCTGGGCACGACCGCCATTGTCGGCGTCACGCCGAAAATGGAGCTGGATATCCACAACGACCTGATGGCCGAGGGCAAGGGCATGATCGGCGTCATCGAGGGCGACTCGGTGCCGCGGGTGTTCATCCCCAAGCTGGTGGAGTACTACAAGGCCGGCCTGTTCCCGTTCGACCGGCTGGTGAAGTTCTATTCCTTCGACCAGATCAGCCAGGCGTTCGAGGATTCGGCCGACGGCAGCACGGTCAAGCCGATCCTGCGCCTGGATTCAGGCCAGGGCTGAGCCACGGCTGATCCGGCATGCGTCAGCTTCCGGACCGCACTGCGCCGGTCCGGAAGTGGCGCTGGCAACCCGGCTTCAGGCAGGCGCCGGCCGAGCTTCAGGAGTTCTCCCGGCGATCGGCATCATAGGTTTCAAGATCGATGCCCGAGCGCCCCGGCGCCAGGATGTTGTTCGGATCCAGGGCGCGCTTGATCGCGTGCTCGACATCGCGCTTGACCGGGCCATAGCTGCGCGCGACCCGTTCCTGGAAGCGGGTGTTGACCCGGTACACGGCGTAGCCTTCCTTCTCGAACTCGTCCAGCAGTTCGTTGAAGCAGGCATCGGCACGCGCCGTCTCCTCGCCGCTGCTGCGGTCGTACAGGACATCGATGACATGGTGCATGTCACGCGGCGCGACGATGAACTCGGCGACATAGTCCAGGCCATGCTTGTGCAGGATGCGCTTGGCCAGCGCCGCCTGCTTGCGGCATTCGCTGCCACGGGCCTCGCTGACCGGTGCGAACCACATCGAGCCGCCACCGCCGCGCCAGTTGTACAGGCCGAACTCCTGCAGGTTGGGCACGCCTGACATCAGCTCGGCGCGGTATTTGAACGGCTGGGTATTGCCGGCCTCTTCCTGGGTGACGATGCGGCCCTTGCCCAGCCGGGCGAAGGCTCCGGAAACCAGTTTCCAGTCGGCATCGACCTGTTCCTGGGTGCCGTAGAGCGCGGCATACAGGTTCCAGGCACCCATGCCGGTATCGTCCAGGATCTGTTTGAGCACGTTGTCGGGGGTATGGCCGGGCTCCTGGATGTACTGCGCCCGGGTCAGGTGCGCGCTGCCGGCCTCCCACAGGATGTTGGCGATCACCACCGAGTTCGGGATGGTGCCGGACATGCGCAGCGGCCGCAGCAGATCGACAATCTCGACGATGTCCTCTTCGTTTTCGAAGATCACCTCGAACGGCTTGAACACTGGCGGCTTGGGCATCAGCCAGAAGCCCATCTTGGTGGTGATGCCGTAATTGGCCTGGGTGAACATGCCGTCCAGGGTCGGGCCGTAGCCCCACTTGAAGATCTGCCAGGTATTGCTGCCGGGCACGCCGCCCATGCCGGTGCGGTAAACCTGACCATCGGCCATCACCACTTCCATGCCGCACTGCATCATGAAATGCTCGCCATAAGGCGTGTAGCCGACGCCGCGGTCCATGGTGTTGCCGAGCGGGCCGGCGATGGCCGAGGGCGCCGAGAACGACAGCATCAACGGCAGATCGTGCTCCTGGATGTAGTCGTAGAGCTGGCCATAGGTCACGCCCGGTTCCACCAGCGCATAGCACAGGTCCGGATCGATCTTCAGGATCCGGTTCATCTTCTTCAGGTCCAGGATCACCTGGCCGCGCTGCACCGGCGCCGCCGAGCCATAGCCGAAGTTGCGGCCGGTGGAGATGGTCCAGATCGGGATCCGGTGCTCGTTGCAGATGCGCACGATGCCCTGCACCTGCTCGACCGTGGTCGCGATCAGCGCCGCCGACGGCGCATGCTCGTCATTGGCCACCGACATCATGACCTTGCCGTAGGGCACCAGTTGCTGATCTTCGACCAGAACATTGTCGGCGCCGAGCAGGGCCCGGAACTTGCCGATCGCCTGGCCGAACTGTTCCTGGCTCACGCCTCGGGGCAGGACATCGAATTCACGCTCGGACATGGCTGCAGGCTCCCTCAGGTCAGGACCAGGAATGAGACGAAGTGGCCGCGCACCGGGTCGCCGGCCTGGGCGGCAAACTCCTGCGGCAGTGCCGGCGGTGGCCGTTGCAGGGCCAGCGCGGCCAACTGCCCGCCGGTGCCGTGCAGCCATTGTTCGGCGACCGCGGCGCTGTTGCCGGAGGCCGCCGCCGCGACGGTGACCGGAGCAGGATCGGCATGGCCTTCGTGGCGCAGCTCGAAGCCGGCGCCGCAGGCTTGCAGGTTCCGGGCCAAGGCCCGGGCGCCGTCCCGGGCACTACCGGCAGTGAGCAGATGATGGCTGCTGGTCCGCGCCTGGGCGCTGTGCTGGCCCAGCCACTGCAAACGGGCACCGGTACCACGGGCGACATCCACCACCAGGGTGCCGGCGGCATCGTCGAGCAGGCCGATGATCGACAGCGGCCGGCCGCTGCGCAGGCGCCGCTCCAGATCGGTCAGGAAGGCCAGGTCACTGCCGGCCCGGGGCACTTCCAGGCCGTCGCCGGTGAGGCTGCGCGCCCCGTCCAGGAACACCCTGCCGGCGCGGTCATCATTGACCAGGGCCAGCAACGACTGGCCGGAAGCGACCGGGTTGTCAGCCGCGTCGGCGACCAGGCCGGCGAAAGCGCGGGCCGGGCCAGCCATTGCCCCGGCGACACCGGCCAGGGCGAAACTCTTGAGCACAAAGCGACGATTGATGGTCATGTCCTGCTCCTGCAGGGTTGGGCCGTGCCGGGCACCGCACCGGACTCGGCACGGCGTCCTTGGACAAGGCATCCGCCGGTTGCCGGCATGCTGATCACAGCGGCTCAGGCCGCCGACGGCTCACGGCCCGCCTTCCGGCAACGGCTGGGCGGCGAGGAATTCGGTCACCAGACGGATCGATTCGTCGTCGATGTACGACGCCGGAAACGCCGGCATGCCGTTGAAGCCGTTGCGGACGATGAATTGGACATAGGCTTCGGGCAGACCGCGCCCGGCAATGTTGCGGCCAACGCCGACACTGGGGTCGTGGCACAGGCCGCACAGCTTCTGATAGAGCTGCTCGCCGCTGCGCCAGCGGCTGGTCCAGGCGCCGGCGGCCTGGGAATCGGCGCTGTCGCTGGCAGCGGCTGGGGTCGCGGCATCTGCGGTCGCCGTTTCGGCCATTTCGGCTTGGCCGGCTGACCGGCTGGCCGCGCTCGCATCGCCGGCATCTTCGGCATGGATGGCCGCCGTGCCCAAGGCCAGCAAGACCGGCAAGGTCATGGCCAACAACCAGCGATTGGCAGGCGCCTGAAGTCTAAAACTGGAAACAGGCATGGCAGGAGCTCCGGAAGCGGCAGGCGTGGCAGTCAGAACGGATAGCGCCGGGGTGCATGTTGCACCGTCAGCCATTGGCAGGTCGTGAATTCCTCCAGCGCCCAGTCGCCGTTGAAGCGGCCCAGGCCGGAGTTCTTCTCGCCGCCGAACGGAGCGTTGGCCTCGTCATTGACCGGCATGTCATTGATATGCACCATGCCGGCGCGGATGGCACGGGCAAAGGCCAGGCCGCGGCTGGCATCGGCGGTGAACACGGCGCTGGACAGGCCGTACTCGGTCTGGTTGGCCAACTCCAGGGCATGGTCGGCATCCCGGGCCGCCAGGATGCCGACCAGCGGGCCGAAACTCTCCTCGCGCGCGATCGCCATGTCGGCGGTGACATCGCCAAAGACATGCGGCGGCAGGACATTGCCCTGTGCCGGGCCGCCGGTCAGCAAGGTTGCGCCTTCGCGCTGCGCACCGGCGATGCGCTCTTCCAGGCCGGCCAACTGACGGGCGTTGATCACCGGCCCGATCACCGTTTCCGCCTGCCCCGGATCGCCACAGGGCAACGCCTTGACCCGGGCGACGAACTGCTCCGTGAACGCATCAAGCAGCGGCTGCTCGACGATGATCCGGTTGATCGCCATGCAGATCTGCCCCTGGTGCAGGAACTTGCCGAACACCGCCGCCGCCACCGCCGTCTCCAGGTCGGCATCGGCCAGGACCACGAACGGGCTGTTGCCGCCCAGTTCCAGCGCCACCCGCTTGATGTGCTCGCCGCCACTGGCCAGCCGGCCGATATTGCGCCCGACCTCGGTGGAGCCGGTGAAGGAAATGAAGTTGATGTCGCGATGGCTGACGAAGGCATCGCCGATCTGCGAGCCGGCGCCGACCAGCACGCTGAGCACACCCGGCGGCAAGCCGGCGTCCTGGAATATCCGTGCCAGGATCAGGCCGCCGGTCACCGGTGTATCGCTGGCCGGCTTGACCAGCACGGCATTGCCCAGCGCCAGTGCCGGCGCCACCGAACGCATGCTCAGATGCAGCGGGAAATTCCACGGACTGATCACCCCGACCACGCCCAGCGGCCCGCGATAGACCCGGCTTTCCTTGCCCGGCACATCCGAAGGCAGAATCCGGCCATGGGCACGGCCGGGCAGGCTGGCCGCCTCCAGGGTGATGGCACGCGCCGAACCCCATTCGATCTGCGCCTTGATCCGGGTGCTGCCCGATTCACGCACCAGCCAATCGATGATCTCGTCGCGGCGCTGATCGAAAATCGCCACCGCACGATGCATCACCTGGCTGCGCACGCCCGGCCCTTCCGCGGCCCAGGAAACCTGCGCCTTGCGCGCGGCTGCCGCAGCCTGGTCCAGATCGTCGGCATTGGCCAGCTCCAGCTTGAGCAGGGTGTCGCCGGAATAAGGATTGACCACTTCCATTGAGCGGCCAGCGCTGCCCGCGCGCCGCTCGCCTGCGATCGGTTGCAGGTGCCAGTCCTGCCATGCCGCTGTCTTGCCCATGACGTTCATCCTCGGATGCGTCGGGCCCGACCTGGCGTGATTTTCAAATCGGCCTGAGCTGGGCCCGTGTGGCGACGGCCACGACCACCACCATTCCACCTGTACCGACAATGGTCAAGCGACGATGTCCGGCGGCCCGCACGGCGGCATCGGCCCCGGCCTTCGCCGCGCCTTGATGCAGCAGGGGCGCGGCGAGCAGTCAGAGTGCTGGCCGACACAGGGCCAGCTTGCATAGGGCAGTCGCTGAGCGACCTAAAAAAAGCAGTGGTACGAACCGCTACGGCAAGGGTCGGCCGCGCACCGGCCGCGATCAGACCGTCGCCGCCAACGGCGCTGTCAGCTCCGGCCGTGGCGGCGCTTGCCGGCTGCCCAGGAAGTTCGCCAGCAAGGCATGGCCATGCTCGCTCAGGATCGACTCGGGATGAAACTGGACTCCCTGCACCGCCAGGCTGCGATGGCGCAGACCCATGATCTCGTCGATCTGGCCGTCCGCGGTTTCGGTCCAGGCGGTGATTTCCAGGCAGTCCGGCAGGCTTTCACGCGCCACCACCAGCGAGTGGTAACGGGTGGCGATGAACGGATCAGGCAGGCCGGCAAAGGCACCGGCACCGGTGTGCCGGATCGGCGAGGTCTTGCCATGCATCACCTGCCGCGCCCGCACCACCTGGCCGCCGAAAGCCTGGCCAATTGCCTGGTGGCCCAGGCACACCCCCAGGATCGGAATTTCCCCGGCCAGTTGCGCCACCAGCGCCAGCGAGATGCCGGCCTGATCGGGCGTGCATGGCCCGGGCGAAATGACGATATGCGACGGCGCCAGCGCGCGGATGCCGTCGATATCGATGGCATCGTTGCGCACCGTATGCACCTGCTCACCCAGCTCGCCCAGATACTGCACGAGGTTGAAGGTGAAGCTGTCGTAGTTGTCGATCATCAGGATCATGGGCGGCCCATCTTATTGATAAATAATGATTGATTAGGGGGTGACCCGCTGAGATACCCGTTGGATACCCCCTTTTGCTCAAGCTGGGGCCGGTGGTCACGCACCTCAGCAAACCAGTTGCACGCCCAACTCCATCGAGTCTGGATCTGCAAAACGTCCGTGCGCGCCACCCGGCTGCCCGGCTTCGACTACTCCGCAGCCGCCTCGACCAGGTCGCGGATCTGGCTGGGCTGGAACGCAACTGCGTGGGTCCACACGCCGAACCCACCCTTCTGATTCACCCCTTCCACCCAGGCTGCCAGGGCCGCCCGCTTGGCGCGATTCTGGTCGTCGTCCACGCCCTTGATCTCCAGCACCAACGTCTTGCCGTTCTTCAACCGGACCAGGAAGTCCGGCAGAAAGCGGCGGCGGGACCCGTTCCACATGTAATGGATCTGGAAGCCCAGATGGTCGTTCTTTACGTAGCTCACTACCTGTTTTGAGTCTTCGAACGCGTTGGCAGCGTGGCCTTCCCACGCGCTGTCACCAACCACATGGCTGATCTGCGACCTGGTCGTAGGCACATTGGGCTTGGTCGTGTACCAGGTGCGCATGTAGCGGGTTGAACCGATCGGCATGTCTTCGTCGAAGATCAACTCGACCTTCTCGGTGTTCTGCTCGTACACGTAGCGCAGCAGGTGTTCCACCATCCGGTCGACATTGAGCGTGAGCAGGATGCGCTTGCGCAGCGGATCCTGGTGGAACAGGCTCGGAATCGCCAGTCGGTCCGAGTCGATGAACTCCTCGACCAGGCGGATCAGCTGGTACACCAGGTACTCGCGGCCGCCGCTGAAGGTGTCCTTCATCTGGTCGTAGGCCTTGCGTGCCGCCAGGAAGATCAGGCGCTGCAGGCGGAACTGCTCGGGGAGCATCTCCAGGTCGATGACGTGGATCTTGCTCCAATCCGTGGCGCCGCCCAGGGCCGGCGCGATCTCGGCGGAGATCGGCGTTTCTTCCGGCTTGAGCTCCAGGGGCTGGACCTCGTGCCAGCGCACGGCCAGCACGGGCTTGACCACCGGATCCACCCGCAACACATTGGGCCAGCGGATCTCCAGGCTGTTGCGCTCGGGCAGCGACTCGATCTGCGTGCTCGGCTTGGGCGGCGGAGGTGTGGGGCCTTCACCATCGTCCTGGAAGATCGACAGCGGTACGCCGAAGACATTGACGTACTCGGGCAGGAACAGCCCGTTCCCATCGGTCTCGTAGCTGACCCGCCGCAGCCCGCGGCCGATCACCTGCTCGCACAGGAGCTGGCTGGTGAACGCGCGCAGGCCCATGATATGGGTGACGTTCTTCGCGTCCCAGCCCTCCGACAGCATCGCCACCGAAATGACGTTCTGCAGCCGCTGTCCGGCCGTCCCGCGCTTGCCCACGTTGTCGACGATCGCCCGGAGGATCTCCTCCTTCTTCATCGCCAGAAGCGCGTTCCTGCGGTCCCCGGTCAGACCCGACGCCTCCACGATGTCCTTCAGCCGGGCCTCGTAATCCTTGTCAGCGGCAGCGGTCTGGCCGATCTCGGCCTTCTCCAGCACCTTCGAGTCGACGCGCAGCGTCTTCTCCGGAGCGTGCAGTTCGGGCCAGAACGCGTCGCCACTGGTGAAGTACCGCTCGATGCGGGCGGCTGTCTCGGTCCGGTTGCAGACCGTGAGCATCACCGGCGGCGACGTATGGCCGCCTGCCTCCCACTGCTTCGCAGCTTCCAGCCAATCCGCGCCCAACAGCGTGTAGGCATCCTGGACCAGCTTCGGCAGGGGATCTTCGGGCTTGGCCGCCTTGCGGTTGAGATCTTCCGAGACCTCGGGTTCGCGGTAGAGGTGGTACAGCTTCGAGCGCAGCTTCGCATTGGGAAGTGCACTGTCGCGAACCACCACGCGCGGCGTCTTGACCAGGCCACCCTCGATCGCATCGTTCAGGCCGAAGTCCGAAACAATCCAGCCAAACAGGCCCTCATCCGTATTGGTCTTGCCCGTGGGCGCGAACGGCGTGGCCGACAGGTCGAAGCAGCGGATGATCCGGCGGCTTCGATGCAGCCGATCGAGCCCTTCGATCCACCGCGTCGCTTCCTCCAGGTCGATGCCCCGTTTTTCGGCGTCCTTCTTGCTGATCTTGACGTCAGCCGGCTTGCGATAGGCGTGGTGCGCCTCGTCATTGATGACGATGATGTCCCGCTGCGACGCCAGCTTGCCGAGCACCCGACGAGTGAACGCCTCGTCGCTCTCCGCTCCTTTCTTCACCACTGAGCGGTCGGGCTGCTTGAGCGGCATCAGCGTGTGCCAGTTCTCGATCAGCACTTCGGCCTGGTTGAGCTTGTGTCGCAGCGCTTCGGAAGGACACAGGCCGAACTCGTCATAGACGTTGGCCGGATTGCCGGGCAACAGCACCTGCAGGCGCTCGCGCACGGTCAGCCCCGGAGCGACGATGAACACCGCCCTGGAGAAATCCTTGTTGCGCCTGGGGTATGCCAGGGCATTGAGCACCTGCCAGGTGATGACCATGGCCATCACCGTGGTCTTGCCGCTGCCGGTGGCCATCTTGCTGCAGACCCGCTCCCAGGGACCGCCATCGCCTTCCAGGAAGATGCCCTGCTTGAACTCGGCGGTCGCCTCCACCCACCAGACCAGTGTCTCGATGGCTTCGATCTGGCAGAAGTAGAACGGCAGCATGCGCGCGGCAGGCTCGCGCCAGTGGGCCAGCAGCGACCGCGTCACCTGGGTCACGCCCGGATAGTCCGCTTCACGCCACTCCTGCACCCTTTCGCGGATCCGGTTGACGAGCTTGAGCTCCTCCACCCGCTTGGTGTTGTTGCGGGTATCGAAGACCTCATAGGCCGCGGGACGGCGGCCTTCGACCAAGTTCAATGCGGTGCCGGCACCCTGTTGCCAGTGGCGGCCCGGCTCCTGGTAGGGCGAGTTGATGATCAGGGACTTGGGCGAGGTCATGCGTCTACGCCCTTCTGTGTCTGGTAGGCCTGGTCCCGTCGGCTCGGCTTGTCTGGATAGCGCAGTTCCAATTCCCCCGTCTTGACCATCGGACTGATAAAGCCATCGCGCAACGTTTCAGCACCGCGCCCCAACAGTTCAGACAGCTGGCGCAGACTGACGAAGCGCCCTTGGCAAAGCTTCAGGATCGTAGCCCGGGTCACCGCACGATCCGCCCGCTTGCTGGATCTCACGGGCGCCGCGATCGCCACCAGTTCGGGGTCCAGGGGAACGGCGGCCTTGTCAGCGGGGCTAGCGGCACTGTCAGGGGGGCTGGCGGCCTTATCAGGGGGGATAGTGGCCTTGTCAGGGGGGATAGTGGCCTTGTCAGGGGGGGCAGCAGCCAGCCCAGACGGCCTTTCTCCATCCCCAAGCTCGTAACTGGTTCCGCGACCAAAGCCGTCGGGAACCAGAAAGCCGTCCTTCACCAGCGATTGGAGCAGGGTGGTGATGTCCCGACGGTGCAACGTCAGGATCTCCTGGAGTCGGTGATTCGAGACCGAGCCCTCCATCTGAGCGGTCACCAGAGTCTGGACGGAGTCCTTGCCCAATGCCCTGAAGCGAGCCCCGAATCTGTCGGACAGCGCCGCCAACACTGCCTCGGGCAGCATGCTGACCAGCGGAAGTGCCAGCACGACACGATCCGGGCGCTGGGTTTCCTCAAGCCGTGGCGATTGCCAATGCAGGGACTTCCAGCTGTCCCGGATCTTGTCGATGCCGGAACCCGCCTTGTCCCCTACACCGAGCATCTGGAACATCACCTGCAGCGACTTGTTGCGACACTCGCTGACCCCCCCACGAAGGATCTGCTCCAGCGATACCAGCAGCGTTCCCGGATTGGAGAACTCGAACCGATCCGCAAAGCGATCAATGACAATGCCTCCCTGGCCACTGTAGTCGGCATGGATCAACGCATTGACCAGCGCTTCCTGGAGCGCTTCATGCACCGGCGTCCCCATCGGACGCACGCCTTCGGCATCCTGCGCGAACGGGCGCTTGAGACCAGGGTCGGCCGCAAACTTTGCCATCACCTGCTGGTAGAACTGGAACAGGTTCGCCTCCCATGTGCCGTCGATGGTCAAGCGATCCGACCATCGCACACGAGGATCGTCGGAAAGCCGCTCCCGATAATCGAGATGGAACCCGGGCACTGCTTCCACCGCCTGGATGGCCGACGACTTTCCGAACATCAACAGTCCCGCCAATGTCAGGCCTTCCAGTTTTCTGGCGCGATCGAGCCGCCACCCTCCCAACTGTTCAAGCAGGCCCGGGGCGTCCTTGGCCAGCCACGGGTGGCTGGATGCGCGCGATTGGAACCTGTTTCTGTACTGACGCAAGGAATCCATGTGCAAATCATCGAGGGAGAACCCCTCCATGATCCGGCTGTCCGCGGGCTCTTCGGACTGGTCGGCGAACATCCGCCGAACCTCGCTGTCCGAGCAGCGATAGTCACCCTCGTAATTGCGGCGATACGTACCCGTGCGTGGATCAGATCCAATGAACACCGGGCGCTGATGCCGGCTGGCGCGCGGAACATGAATCGCGATGACCTTTCGCGAAGTGCCCTCGATGGCAAGCTGCTCCACATCGTGGTTGCCAAGCAGGTTGCAGTTCACCTTGGATCGGTTGTTGACCGTATTCCAGAAATCGCCAATCAACTTTTCCGCGTCATCCACACCATGCACGTCAAGCGCATGGCCACGCTGCGTGATTCCGAGATAAATGGTGCCGCCTTCGGTGTTCGCAAACGCGCTGTAGGTACTCCACAAATCTCCCGGGAGCCCACCTTTCGCCGCCTTGTACTCAACGTCCGTCCCTTCGAATGCCGACAGATCCGAGAACAGGTCGAGTTGCTGCTGAATGGGTCTCATGACAGCGCAATCACCTTCAACGACTCGATACCGCGGTCATCGACGATTTTCACGGCCACCTTGCGGTGCTCGCCTGGCTCGAACGGCAGGCTGACCGTACCGTGCAGCTTGCCCAGGCGCGATTCGTCCAGTTCGGCGCGGATGTTCCTGCGCAGCTTGTTCCAGCCGTCCTTGGCGCCGGCCATGGGGAAGAACACCTGGCGCGGGAACAGGCTGCGTTCGTCGTAGTCGGTGTCCAGGCTCCAGGCGGCGATCTTCTTCTTGCCGCCTGACTTGAGCTCGCCGGTGGCGGTGTCGAAGTAGTCGAACCCGTTGACCTCCACCTCGTACTTGCCGTCCTTGCACTGTCGCAATTCCACGTCGGGCTGGCCCATCAGCCAGAAGCTCTGGTTGCTGCGCGCCTTCCTCTTCAGGTCTTCGGTGAGGAGGTCAGTGTTCATCTGCGCCTTCAGGGCGGTGATGCCCTTGGTCGCATCAATATCCTTGGCCGCCTCGGGATCGAACGCGAAGGAGCAGAACACGATCATCTTCGGGCGCGGGAACAGGTCACCGGCCTCGCGCATGGCCCGCTCCACTTGGTTTTGCTCCAACGCGCCATGCTCCGGACCGAAGCTCACGACGACACGCTCCCCGCTTTGCAGATGCCCTGTGCAGTGCAGGTCGCGGGTATCCGGCAGCGTCTCAAGGTCCGCGAACATCAGCATCTGACCGCCCTTGCCTCGGATGCCGGTCTTGAGCAGCTCATCCCGCCAAGTGTGTTGACGGTGCGATTCACCGGAGCGGGCGATGCTCTCGTCCGCCTCTTCGGGCTGCTCACCTTCTTCCAGCGAGACCACGCTGGGGAACGGAACCGCCTCCACCGTGAACGGACCGGTGATGCGCAGCTTGTCTTTCGCGACCTCGGGCTGGTCGTACAAGGTCTGTTGTCCAGCGTGCGCCGCGATGGATTCGTCCATCTTCTTCTGCATGGCCTGGCGAGTAGCGTGGAAAGCATCGAAGGCCTCGCGGGCGGAGGGCTGCCAGCTCTCTGGAAAGTCGAAGGGGACCTCCCATTCCTGCAGCGCGTCGCCCTTGCTGAAATCCAGCTTCTTCCCTTTACGCCCACCCTCGGGAATCTTGAAAGGAGCGCCAGCGGATTTCAGCACGGAGTTGAGCTTGCCCAGCGCCTGCTCGATTGCCGGGCGCATCCGGTCGTAAATGTCATCAATATCCGGATTGTTAGCGATGGATCGCAGGGTGACGTGCGGGACTGTCTTGTAAATGAACCCTCCACGCAGCCCTTCCTGTGGATGCCTGAGCTCGTAGTAGTCGTAGCTGGCTGTCATCAGTCGCTGTTTTGCCAACGTCACGGCCACGCGCGACGTGTCACAAGTAATCCAGCGGCGACCCCACTTCTCTGCAACGTAGGCAGTTGTGCCAGACCCGCAAGTTGGATCCAACACCAGATCCCCCGGATCTGTCGTCATCAGAAGACAGCGCTCGATGATTTTGTTGCTCGTTTGAACCACGAAAATCTTTGGATCCGCGCGATCCTGAACGGCGCCAGCGATATCAAACCATGCATTAGTCACCGGCCTTACCGGAAAGTCGTCAAAGTATCGGACGTACCTGATCTTTGACTTGGGCGTCACATAAAATCGACGAGCTCTCGCCAGTCGTCGCATCCCATGAGGCAAAGGAGCTTTCCAATGGTTTCCGGACCCAGGATGCAGCTTGAGTCCGAAATAGTTGAAATCTGCAGTCGCAGCACCTTCTCCCTGAGATGAAGGATTGTCGTCTGTAAAAACTCTCCCTTCCCCCGCAAGTATCGACGGTCTTATCTTTTCCTCAGAGGACAACGCGCGACGAGTGCCACTAGTCAACTCAATTTGGTCATAGTCTTCACGTACGGCTTCTTCAAGCGTCTTCGTGAGATATGCACGACGGAACTTCAGCTTGGAGATGTCTCGCGCATACCAAAGGATATAGTCACCTGTTCGACTCAAGTGGGATGAAGAGAACCCCCCAGTAGTTGAATAGGTAATCAGCGCCGAAAAGTTTTGTCCGCCAAAAACCTCATCCAGCAGGTTCCGTACGAGATGTAGGTTTTCATCGGAGATCTGAACAAACACACTTCCCGACTCGTGCAAGAGCTCCTTCGCCAATAGGAGCCGATCCCGCAAATACGTCAGGTAGGAGTGGATCCCGAGTTCCCAGGTGTCCCGGAACGCCTTGATCATTTCCGGCTCCTGGGTGAGGTCCTCGTCCCTACGATCCTTGACGTCGCGCTTGTTGACGAACGGCTGGAAGTTGCTGCCGTACTTGATGCCATAGGGCGGGTCGATGTAGATCATCTGCACCTGCCCGGCCATGCCCTCCTTCTGCAGCAGGCTGTTCATCACCAACAACGAGTCGCCGGTGACCAAGCGGTTCGCCCAGCCGCGGTCGTGTTTGTAAAACTCGATCGCCTCGCGGTACGGAAGCGGTTCTTCGAACCAGGCGCGGAACATGTCGCCGGTGCCGCCGTGCTCGCCCTTCTCCTTCTTCAGCCGCTTGCGCACCACCGCCAGGATGCTGGCCGGGTCAATACGCTCGTGGACATGCAGGCTGACGGTATCGACCTCGAAACTGGTGCGCTCCGCCTTGCCGGTCCAGTTGAGGTAGGGCGACGAGGCGCGCCGCAATTCCTCCAGCGCGCCCCGCATGACCGCCTCATCGCCGCTGGCCAGAGCGTCGTCGATCAGGTTTTCTACCTGCGCACGGCCCATGTCGAACTGCAACGCCGGATCGATGTGCGGGTCGTAGGCCCAACGGGTCCGAGGCTGGTCGGGATCGGTCTCGGGCGTTACCACGCCAACATCGGGATTGTTCCGGCGCTTGTCCTCGTGCTGGTAGGCAATGATGTCGGCTGCCGCCTCCACCCTGCGACGCCCGGCCTGCTTCTTGGCCGACTTCGGCCTGGCAGCAGCAGTTTGCGCCGGCGCTAGCTGCGCTTCCAGAGTGAGTGAGGCGTCCGCCGCCAGCATCCGCCTGACCGATCCGCCGCGGCCACGACCGGTGGCGGCAAGCCCCTCCTCGACAAGTATGTCGCGCACGGAGAAATAGTCGTCCTGGTCGACTTCGGCACCTAGCCGGGTCGAAATCGCGCTTCTCAGCCGCCCATTGCCGATCGTGCTGCCATCTATGGGCAACGTGCCGAGAATCGCTGCGCGGATGTCCGCTGCCGACGCTTTGGCCATTCCTGATGCTCCCTTGATCACGACCAACTGGATATTACGCTGTCGGCCCGCCCGCATTGCGCGAGGTGGCGAGCCGACGCGTGGCCCGCGGCGGGCAGTGGACTACGAGATCAGACGTCTTGGCCATGCGCGTGCGGGAACGGGTGTACTGGCGCCGACGCATCGCCAACGCGCCTTGCTCCACGGTCTGGCCGCCGCAAGCACCACTCAAGGCAGCCACACCAGGTTGCGCAGGGTGGGTTCGGCGGTGATGTCGATCACCTGGCCGTGCTGGTCGAAGTGGATCTGGTACTCGGCGAAGCTGTCGCGCCAGTAGCGCCACAGGTCGAAGTCCAGGTCCGGATTCTCGCTGGTGACCGGATAGCCCAGGGCCATGATCACCTGCTCGCGGCTCATGCCGGGCGTGGCGCGGGCCTGGCGGATGGCCTGCTGGATCTTTTCCGGCGCCGCATGCAACTGCTCGCGTGGATCCTCGCGCAGCACGTAGCGGCGAGCGAATTCGGCGCGCGACAGATCCCGGCTGTAGTCGTTGCCCAGGGCCTGGCGCTGGCCGTTGATCTCCACCCGCACGCGGTTGCGGCCATAGCCGGTGATCGTTACCGGCGTGCCCGCCGGCAGCAGGCGCATGCCACCACCGGCGTAGTTGATATCGCTGATCCAACTGCCATCGGTGCGCATGTTGCAGCACAGGTAGCCGGCGTACTTCTCTTCGGCGAATGCGGTGCCAGCGGCAAACTGGCCGGCGATCAGGCTGGCGGCGAGCACGGTGGCTCGAACTGGAATCTTCAAGGTGTCATCTCCCCGGGGCAAGAGTCGCGGCCGGTCGGCGGAAATCATCTTTCAGCCGGCGAGCCACGACATGAAAAAGCAAAGAATAGCCGATGGGCCAGTCATGGCACGCAGGGCTGGTCGCGATCGGGCCGGCGTGCTAGCTTGGCGGGTCGCGCCGGATCGGTGCCGAGCGGCGCAGGATTGGCAGATTCTCCCAGCGCAACCGGTGGCCACAGACGATTTTCGCGCCGGCGGCCAGAACCGGTGCCTGCCGATCATTGGTCTTTCCCACCTTGCCGATGCGGTCGTCCCCGGCGTGTTGCGGCCCTGCGGCCGCCGAGCCGGCCGCCAGGCGGCCGATGTCCTCAGCCATTGCGGAGCAAAGCGTTTCCATGTCCGAATCGTTTACCTACGAGCAACTGATCGCCTCCGGTGAAGGCCGGCTGTTCGAACCCGATGGCGGCCGCCTGCCGCTGCCGCCGATGCTGATGTTCGACCGCATCACCCGGATCGACGACGACGGTGGCCAGTACGGCCGCGGCCAGATCACCGCCGAGCTCGATATCCGGCCGGACCTGTGGTTCTTTGATTGCCACTTCAAGGGCGATCCGGTGATGCCCGGCTGCCTGGGCCTGGATGCGCTGTGGCAACTGGTCGGTTTCTACCTGACCTGGCAGCGGCTGCCCGGCCGCGGTCGCGCGCTGGGCGTGGGCGAGGTGAAATTCAGTGGCGAGGTGCTGCCGACATCGAAGCTGGTGAGCTACCAGATCGACATCAAGCGGGTGATCCGGCGCAAGCTGATCATGGCCATCGCCGATGCCCGCGTCGATGTCGACGGCGAGCCGATCTACACCGCCGCCGACCTGCGCGTGGGGCTGTTCAACCGCTGACGGCAGCCAGCCACTGTCGGCCGATTGGCCTCCTCCATCGCGTGCGATGGGGGATTTGAGCGGCATGCCCGAACGCGCAACGCACGGCGAAAGAGCTTACGCCGCTACAGCCCGCTGGCCGCGCGGGCCACGGCGCGGAACAGGGCCCGGCCCTTGTTCATGGTTTCGTCCCATTCCCGGCGTGGATCGGAATCGGCGACGATGCCGGCGCCGGCCTGGACATGGAGTTGGCCATCCTTGATCACCGCGGTGCGGATGGCGATCGCCAGATCGGCGCCGCCGTGCCAGCCCAGGTAACCGACGGCCCCGGCATAGACACCGCGGCGCACCGGCTCCAGCTCGTCGATGATTTCCAGCGCGCGCAACTTGGGCGCACCGGAAACGGTGCCGGCCGGAAAGCTGGCGCGCAATACATCGATGGCATCCAGGCCGTCACGCAGCCGCCCTTCCACCTGGCTGACGATGTGCATGACGTGGCTGTAGCGCTCGATCAGCATCCGGCCGGTGACTTCGACGCTGCCCGGCTCGGCGATCCGGCCGATATCGTTGCGGCCCAGGTCCATCAGCATCACATGTTCGGCCAGCTCCTTGGGATCGGCCAGCAGCTCCTGTTCCAGCGCCAGGTCGGCCTGCGGCGTGTCACCACGCGGACGGGTGCCGGCGATCGGTCGCAGCACGACACGATCGTCCTCCAGGCGCACCAGAATCTCCGGCGATGACCCGACCACGTGGCTGCCGTCCAGGTCGAAGAAGTACATGTACGGCGATGGATTCAATGCCCGCAGGGTGCGGTAGACGTCGATCGGTCGGGCCCGGAACGGCACGCTCAGGCGCTGGCTGAGCACCACCTGGAAGATGTCGCCGGCCAGGATGTCCTGCTGGCAACGGCGCACGGCGGCCTCGAAATCGGCCTGGCTGAAGCCGGAGCTGAAATGCGCTTCGTCCAGGGTCGCCGGGTCGAGCACTTCCGGATAGCCGGGCCCGCCGATGCGCAGCCGATGCACCAGTTCATCCAGGCGCCGATGCGCGCGCTCATAGGCGTGTGCCTGCGCCGGATCGGCGTGGACGATCAGCGACAGCGTGCCGCGCAGGTTGTCGAACACTGCCACCGCCGTGGATTCCATCAGCACGATGTCGGGCATGGCCAGCGGATCGGGCTTGTCGCGCCGGGTCAGCCCGGGCTCGATGTAATCGATGGTGCCGAACCCGAAATAGCCGACCAGGCCACCGGTGAAGGCTGGCAGGTCAGGCAGGTCAGGCACGCGAAAGCTGGCCAGCAATTCCCCGACCTGGGCCAGCGGATCGGCGACCTCACGCTCGTCGACGACAACGCCATCCTCGCGGCAGCACCAGCGCTGTCCGTGCACGGTGTATACGCTCTTGGCCGGCAGGCCGATGATCGAATAGCGGCCCCAGGTCTCGCCGCCGGCGACTGATTCAAACAGGTAGGAATGGGGCGCCGCCGCCAGCTTCAGGTACACCGACAGCGGCGTATCCAGGTCGGCCTGCACCTGGCGCACCAGCGGAATGCGGTTGTACCCGGCGGCGGCCAGGTCATCGAATTGCGATCGGGAAAGCATGGGATCAGCCACCAGGGATTTGCCAGTGATCGGGTCCGCGCTGGCGCGGCGCGTGATTATCCCGGATATCGACGCGGGCGGTTTCGCTCGCCGGCAACCGACGCGGTCAGGCAAGCTCCGCCGCGGTCATCTTTTCCGGCGTGGCCAGGCGAGCAGCGCTGCCGCTACAGCCGCCGACCAGCGCAGCACGAGGCCAATGGCCACGACAAGACGCAGCAGCGCGCCGGCCTGCGGTTCGTGCTTGCGGAAGTAGCGCCACAGCGAGCGGGTTTTGCACCACTGCACCCACAGTGGCCGGCGCCGGCTGGAAACGCCGCCGATGTGAGTGATCTCGACCGCGCCGGCATGGCCGACCTGCCAGCCGGCATCGCGCACCCGGCGGCACAGGTCCAGATCCTCGGCGTGCAGGCGGAAACCTTCGTCGAAGCCGCCGACTGCATGGAACACGCGGGCCGGCAGCATCATCAGGGCGCCGTTGACGGCATCGACCAAGTCGACCGGCTCAGCCTGATCCGTCGCCGCTGCCACCGTGCCCGCCGGTTCGATGCCGGCCAGGGCTGGCCAGCGATGTTCGAACCGTGCCAGGCCGGTGAGGCTCATCAGGCTGCGCCGCCAGGTCGGTTCGCGCCGGCGTTGCGGTCCGCTGGGCCGGCCGGCCTGGTCGACAACGCGGCAGCCGAGCAGACCCAGTTGCGGGCATTGATCCAGCACCTGGCGCAGGCGCGCCAGGCTGTCGGCGGCAACGAAGGCATCGGGATTGAGAAAGACCAGGACATCGCCATCGGCAACCGCCGCGCCCTGGTTGCAGGCGCTGGCGAAACCGCGGTTGTGATCATTGGCGATCAGTTTCAGGCGGGCTGGCGACGCATTGCGGCTATTGGCCGGCGACGTGTCCAGACGCTGGCGCACCTGCGCCAGGGTGTCATCGCCGGACTGGTTGTCGACCACGATGACCTGGAAATTGCCAGCCGCCGCCAGCACCCGGTCCAGGCAGGCGCCGATCGTGGCCTGGGACCAATGGCTGACGATGATCACCGATGTCAATGCGGACATGTGCGGCTCCCGGGCGCGCCGTGGCCGTGGGCGGAAGGCTGGTCAGAGGCCGGGCGGCACCCGCTGGCATTACAGCAGCGGCCATGGCCCGGATCGGCAACCGCAGACAGCGCGCTGCCGGATCATTGCAGAATGTCGGCGCTGGCGGCCGGTTGCCATGCGGCCAGGCGGCGCGGCTGTCAGCGCCTCAGAGCGGCAGCAGCGTGTCGCCCATGTCGGCGGCAGCGGCCCACAACCGCGGCCACACCTGCCAGGCACGGGCCAGCTCCAGGCAGGCATCACTCAGGCGTTGCGCGCACCCGTCGGCGTCGATGTCCTCGGGCCAGCCATCCAGGCGCGGCGCGGCATTGGCCAGCAGGGCCTTGCCATTGGCCTCGACGATGGCGCGGGCATCGGCCAGCCAGTACACCGGTGCATCCGGTTCGGCAACGATCTGCTGCTGGATGCCCTCGATCAGGTCGGCGCGGACATAACGCAGGTATTCGGACAGCAGTTCAACGCGGTGGCTGGCCGGGGCATGGGCCAGATCCTCCAGTTGCACTGCAAGCATGTTCAGGCGGTCGGCCGGGTCGACGCTGTGCGCGGCGCGGGCATGGCCGCCCACCCATTCGCGCAGGAAATGGTTCACCGATGGCATATATGCCTGCATGCCGCGCTCGCGTCGCGCGCGCGCGCCTTCCTGGCGATGGCCGACGGTCAGCGGCAGGTGCAGGGTGACGCTGTCCGGATACAGGTAACGGCTGACGGCATCGAACAGGCCGTCCTCGCCGCGCCCCTCGGCGGCGGTGCACGGCAGCAGCAGGGCGTTGTCGAGCATGAACGGGGTGTGCGTGCCGCTGGGCTTGGCGGTGAGCTGCGGCATGGCCAGCTCGACGGCATCGGCATCGACATGGCGCAGGTAGCTGTCGCGCTCGCGCCAGAATTCCTCGCGCGCGGCCTTGTCGAGCTGGTACAGCCAGGTGTTGTCGCTGCTGTAGGCGGCGCCGCGATAGCCGACGAAGGTGGCCAGCACGCGGGCGCGGCCATCCAGGTGCGCCAGGCGCGCCAGAGTGCGGCCGCGCAGTTGCTCGCGGCCGGGAACGTAGTCGGGCTGGTCGGCAAGCAGGTCGCCCAGACTGTGCCCGACCATGGCCAGTTGCTGGGCCAGGCCGTCCTGGCTGGCGGGTTCGCCGGCGGCAAGGGCGGCATCGGTGGAATCAAGGAAGCTCGCGCCCATCCGTGCCCGCGGGTTGGGCTCAAGGCCCGGCCGGGCGCTGGAGGCGGTATGGAACGGCAGGATGTAATCGTCATCGAGCAGGGCCAGGCGCTGGCCGGCACTGAGCAGCATGGCCAGGTTGTAGCCGCGGCCGCCGCCGAAGCTGGCGTCGGTGCCCAGGCCCAGCATCGGCTCGGCCAGATCCTTTGCTTCCGGCACCGCCTTGAGCAGGCGCGCCACGATCTCGCGCGCCTGCGCGGCACCGACGTAATGCACCGGCGTGCGCTTGCCCAGATCAGCCAGCAGTTGCTGGTGCCGGCTGCTGGCATCGTCGGTGCGCGAATCGTCGATCACGATTACCGGCGGCAGGGGCCGGTGATGTTCGCCGGCATGCGCCGCCAGACTCTCAAACAGGCGTTCGACCTGGGCCGGGCGGTCGCAGGCGCGCACGACAAGGCCACGCAGCGGCGCCGGCACGGTGTTGTCACCGCGCGACAGCGCAGCCAGGAAAGCCTCGTCGGAACGCAGCAGGCCGCGTTCGACCAGACCGTTGAGCACCCGCCGCACCGCTTCGGACTGACCGGCCAGCCCCGGCACGACCCCGATCACCCGCGCCACGTGCTCGTCCAGGGTGTGGAATTCGCGGCACTGGTCCAGCGCCTGCAATACCTGGTGCGTCATCACTTCCAGCTCGCCACCGCCGGTGGGCTGGAACACGCACTCGTTGTTCGACAAGGAGGCAGCCTTGCCGTCGACAGCCGCGTACAGCGGGCCCTGGTTGGCCGGCTTGGGCGCCGGCGGCGGGTTCAGGGCGATATTTCCGAAATCGATGTTGAATTCCACGTGCGGTCCGATCGGCTCAGCGCGGTTCGTTCCGGCCAGCTTTCAGCTCGGCCAGTTCGCGCTCCAGTTCGAGGATGCGGTGACCACCTGCGATCACGCGCCTGATCTCGTTATTGTAATGGCTGTAGACAGATTGTTGCTGGTCGGCAAATAGTGAAAGGCCCGGCATTGCCGGCAGCTCTTCGCTGCGGCGCGCGCAGGCCGCCAGGTAGTACATCGGTTCGGCCATCGGCCCGGACAGAATCTGGCCGCTGCCGGTATCCAGCCGGCTCGCCTGTGCCGGCCCGGCGACGCCATCGGCATCCGGGCCCGGCTGATCCAGGGACCACACCACCGAGTGGAAGCCCAGCCGCTGGCCGAACACCCGGCGCTGCGGAAAGTGCGCGGCCAGCAGGCCTTCGAACTCGTCCCGGTCCAGCTCGCGGACATGGAAGGGATTGGCCACGCCGGCGGCGTTGTAGTTGTCGCGGTCCGGCGATGAGATCAGCAGCAGCCCGCCTGGTGCCAGCAGGCGATCGAACTCGGCCAGCATCTGCGCCTGCTCGGCCAGGTGCTCGATGGTCTCGAACGAGACGATCAGGTCGAAGCTGGCATCGGGCGCGTCGATGGCGGTGACGCTGGCGCACTGGAACTGCAGCTTGTCGGCATCGCCATAGCGGCGCGCGGCATGGGTGATGGTGTCGGCATCGACATCGACCCCGGTCACCGAGCGCGCGGTCCGTGCCAACAGGGCACTGCCGTAACCCTCGCCGCAGGCGGCATCCAGCACCCGCCGCCCGCGCGCCAGCGGCAGCGCGAACACATAGCGGTGCCAGTGCTCGTACCAGATCTCGCGCACACATTCGGGCGTGAAGCGTTCACCGGTGAAATCCAGTGGCGCGTCGGTGTCGGACGGGGGCGGATGGCTCATTGAACAAGTCCTGCGGGCTGGCCGGTGCCGATGGCGATGGCGATGCGGACCGGAGACCCGGTGCGCTGCCAACAGCCGATGAGTCAGCCCGGCAAGCGGGCCGCGATGGCCTGGCGGCGGACCCGGAACGGGTCACGGGCAATGAATTCGGCGATCCGGGCATTGTAATGGGGATAGCGGGCCAGCAGCCGCGCCAACTGTTGCCCGCCCGGGCGCGAGGCGGTATCGGCGAATGACAGCCCGCCCACGTGCACGACATAAGCGTCATCGCACAGGACATGGCGCCAGCCGTGGCCGCTGGCACGAAGACACCAGTCGTTTTCCTCGCCATAGCCGCGGCCGAAGGTGGCGGCATCGAAGTCGCCAACTGCGGCCAGGGCGCGGCGGCGGATGAACATGCAAAAGCCCACGCCGGTGGGCAGGTCCGGATACTCCGGCCGGCCGGTGCCGGCAACGATGGCGGCGATCGCCTCGGGATCGTCGGGCACCGGGTTGGCGCGGCAGAACGTCGGCAGCGAACAGATCTCGGCGTTGTTGGAGAACGGTGTCGCGGTGGCAATGGCCGGGTCCGAATCGGCGCAGGCGCGCAGGCGCTCAAGCCAGCCGCTGGTGACCACGGTGTCGGAATTGAGCAGCACGATATCGTGATCGCTGCGCGCCATGGCGGCGTTGACCGTGACGACGAAGCCTTGGTTTTGCTGCTGGCGGATCACGCGGACATTGGCCGCTCGCACCAGCCGATGACTGCTCAGGAGGTGGTCGATGGCCGGATCGGTGGAGTGATCATCAACCAGTTGTACGCCAGCCCAGTCCGGCAGCCGCGTTGCCAGGGCATCCAGGCAGGCGGCGGTGGCCTCGGCGGCGTTGAAGATCGGAACGACGACCTCGATGCCGGCCACGGCATCATTGCCGGTCATGACCGGCGCCGACGCCGGTGGCCGCGGCTCGGGCCGCGGGCTGCCAGGCTCAGGATGGCTGCCAGACATGCGGCAGGCGAACAACGCCGAATTCGCGCGAGGCACCGCGGATCACCAGCTCCACCTCGCGCGTATCGAACAGGCGCAGCCCTTCCGGATCCATCGAATGCAGGCGCAACTGGTATTGGCCGGGGAGCAGGCTGGCCAGGTCCAGCGTCAGCTGGAAGCGGTAACGCCCCGGCGCCAGACGCTCCGGCCTGGCCTGGTCCATCTCGTTGCTGACGCCGTACAGTGGCAGGCCGTTGCTGTGGCTGATGCCGAACAGCAACACCGGCGGCCGGTCGTGCTGTGATTCGATTTCCACGCCGATCTCGACCTGGCGTGAACCATCCAGAAGCAGGTGCGCCAGACCGGTCTCGCCGTTGAGGCTGTGCTGACGGACCGCGAAATCATTGACCGGCCCGCGATGTGCCGCTTCCTCTTCTTGCTGGCGCTTGCGCTCATGCCAGGCCAGATAGGCCTGGGTGACATCGAAGACATCACCCTGCGCCGCCACCGCACCGTCCTTGAGCCAGAGCGCCTGCCGACACAGTTTCTGGATGTGGTACATGCCATGCGAGACCAGCAGCAGGGTGCCACCGCCGGCCAGGTAATCCTCGATCCAGCTGATGCATTTTTTCTGGAAGGATTCATCGCCCACTGCCAGCACCTCGTCGGTGATCAGCAGGTCCGGACGCAGCGAGGCGACCACGGCGAACCCCAGGCGTACCACCATGCCGCTGGAGTAGTGCTTGATCGGCTCGTCGATGTAGGTGCCGATGTCGGCGAACTCGATGATCTGCGGCAACTTTTCCTGCAATTGCGCCTGGCTCAGGCCGGCCAGGCTGGCGGCCATGCGCAGGTTTTCGCGGCCGCTGTAGTCGGGGTGAAAACCTGCGCCCAGTTCCAGCAGTGCGCCGATGCTGCCGCGGCGCTGGATGCTGCCGGTGGTCGGGGTGAGCACGCCGGTGAGCAGCTTGAGCAGGGTGGATTTTCCGGCGCCGTTTTCACCGATGATGCCGGTGGATTGGCCGCGCTCGATGCGCAGATCCAGCGGCTTGAGCACCTGATTGGCTTCCGGCGCCTGGCGTGATGCCAGCAGGCGCCAGAGCGCGCGCAGGCGGGCATCACGGCGGCTGACCAGCGGATAGGATTTGCTGATGCCACGGGCATCGACCAGCCAGCGGCTCACAGGAAATCCTCGAAGTACGGCGACAGCCGCTGGAACACCCACCAACCCGCGGCGGCCGTGGCCAGGGCAATGACCATGGCCAGCAGCCAGTGCTGCCAGTCATAGCCACCGATGCCCAGGATCACCTGGCGAAACAGGCCGATGTACAGGGCCAATGGGTTGGCATCAGCCACCGGACCGAGCGCGTCGGGCACCAGGCTGCGCGGATACAGCACCGGCGTGAGGAAGAACAGCATCAGCATGAGCTGGCCGAGCAGGTGCGACAGGTCGCGCACGAACACGTTCAGCGCCGCCAGCAGCCAGGACAGGCCCAGCGCGAACACCGCCAGCAAAGCCAACAGGAACGGCACCGCAAGGATCGACCAGCTCCACGGCAACCAGCCGCCCAGAACCAGGATGGCAATGACGGCGAAGAAGCCGACGGCATGCAACAAAAAGCCCGACACCACCGGCGCCAGCACCAGCAGCGGCCGTGGCAAGGCGACCTTGCCGAGCAGGCCGGCGTTGTCCGGAATGGCACTGACCGCACGCAGGCAGGCTTCGGAAAACGCCGTCCACGGCCACAGGCCCACGGCAAGGAACGGCACGAAGCCGAGCTCGCCGAACTCCTCCTGCGGCAACCGCGCCCGGAAGATGTACAGGAACACGTAGCTGTAGATCGCCAGTTGCATCAGCGGCTGCAACAGCGCCCACGCCGCGCCGCTGAACGTGCCCAGCCAGCGCAACCGCAACTCGCGGCGGATGAATTCGAGGGTCAGCGGCCAGTTCATTGCGCCACGGGTGGTTGGGGTAGTCATGGCCTCCGGATCCAGACAGCTCCCGGCTGGAACAGCAGCCGGCCGGGAATTCTGTCGAGATCTTGCATGCCTTTACTCTGGCCGTCCGCCATAGCGAGCCGGCAGGCTGCGCAGCAATTCCTCGTCGCCATGCTCCGGCTCTGAGCGCACTTGGCGCATGTGGTCCTCGCGCACGCGCGCCAGATACTCCTGGTGCACCGTGCCAACCAGTTCAGCTTTGACATCATCGAAGCTGCGCTGCCGCGGCTCCTGGACTTCAACCAAGCCGATCAAGTGGAAGCCGAAGCTGCTTTGTACCGGCTCGCTGATCTGGCCTGGTTGCTCAAGAGCCCGGGCCGCCTCTTCAAATTCAGGCACAAACTGACCGCTGCCTTCGATGACATAGGTGGTGCCGTCCTCAGCCGAACCCGGATCGTCAGAGTACTCCTTCATCAAAGCGACGAAGTCCGCATCAGGGGCACGAGCCAGAGCCAAGACCTGCTCGGCGCGCGCCAATGCATCTTCGCCATGCTGCTCTTCACTGACCAGGATGTGCTGCACGATGATGCGTTCGGACTGCATGAACCGCTCGGGATTGGCGAGATAGCGCTCATGGGCCAGTTGCTCGAAATCGGGCAAGGTGTCCAGCGACAGCAGGGCATTGAGCCGATGCGTAGCCAGAACCTCCTCCATGGCCAGTTGCAGGTCGTGCTGGACCCTGGGGTCCTGATCCAGCCCAAGTTCCCGGGCCTGGTTGGCCAACTGGCGGTTGATCAGCAACCGATTCATCAGATTGCCAAGATTTTCCGGCTTGTGGGCAAATTCTGCACGGTCGGTTTCGGGAATGCGGCTGATGCGTGCATCGATATCGGCCAAGGTCAGCTCGGCAGAACCGCGGGCCACGACAACGGATGAAGCGTCATCTTGCGCCCAGGCAGTTGTCGGCCCTGCGGTGACAGCGGCGGCGAAGAGGCAGACGCAGGCGAACGATCGGATCATGGATTTCCTCCGTGGGCTTGATATGGGGAACTGCTAGCGGACCGATGGCCCCGGGAATGGTTCCGCAGCCGGCTTGCGCAGCCAGTGTCAGTGCGCGCCGGAGGCAGAAGAGCCATGATCGTGGATCAGTGCGCTCGCCGCCAGCCTGGCCAGCGACCTATACGACAACGCCGCCACCCTGTGCAGGATGGCGGCGCTCTCGTGCCTTTGAACTGGACTTGTCGAAAGGCCGTGTCGGATCAAGCCGGCTGCTCGACTCCACCGGAGATCACATCGACCCGGTCAGTTCGGCGGCAGCGGATACTTTTCCGTGAAAGGACGACGGTCAGACAAGAAGCTGTTCTGCTTGATCACATAGTTGTTGGCCGGCTGATGCCAAGTGTCATACAGGGCACTGACCGTCAGCAATCCGGAGAAGCCCGTGACATGCTGGCCATCCTGCCTGTACGTACGTCCGTTGACGGTGACCTTCAGGCAGCTGCCGCCTTCGTGCAGCTCCCCATCGATACGCAACGGTGTGTCCAGGCGGGCGCCATCAACGCGGGCAAAGCCCACCCCGATGGCCTCTTTCTGGCCCCGACCGCAATCGGCTTCGCCATCAGCCTGGCAGGTCCACAAGTGTTCCAGCCTCATTGACTTCTCGTACACCGGGAATGGCTCAAGATCCTCGTAGAATGGGAATTGCTCACGCAAACGAATATTGTGAACAGGGCCATCCTCAGCCCAGAAGGTGTAGGTGTAACTGGTGATTCGGCTGATGGTGTCGGGGTTGATCTCAACCGCCATCTTGAGCGTGCCTTCGTCCGGATTGAAGGCCTCATCAAATCCCTGCACAAACAGCTCGTCGCGGATCAGTCCCGGGCCGGCCGAGACAGGGCTGCATACGGGCGGCGCCGGGTCAGGCACCATGAGCGCTTCGGGCATGGCGTAACAGCCACCCGCGATATCCACGGCTGCCACCTGATAGCGCTCATCAAAGACATTGGTGTGCCAGATATAGTTCATGCCCTGCAGCCGAACGGGCTCGTTGGCCGTGATTGGGAGGAACCCCTCTCCGGAACGCCCAAAAGCTTCCAGAGTGACGCCATATTCTCGCGCCTGCGCCAAGGTCAACATTCTCGGGCTGTACGGTCTGTTCTGGTCGAACGTCACATAGCTGCCTGCCGCAGCAGGCACCCGGACCGGAGAAAAGCACTGCACAAACCTGTTGCCGCGTGCGGTCAGGATCGTTCGATTCAAACCAGCAGGATGGAAGCGGATGGCCTGATGGGTACCTGAGACCAACGGGGCCCGGAATGTTGTCTCAATATCCGGCGCACTGTTCTGCAGGATCATGATTCTGGGCGTTTGGGCCGACGCAACCACCGATACTGACGCCAGACATAGCGCCGCGACCGAGGCCATAAACCCTCTGCCTGAAATTGCGTTTACATTGGACATGATCATTGAGGAACCAGTCTGAACTGCGCAGAGCAGTCGCCAACGCAGAAAGACTCATTCCGCAATGGCCTGTAAACGGGCGGATTCACGCTATCGTCAAAGCATTGGCTTGAGCCAGGGCTGGCCATGCAGTGCAGATAATGGTTCATATCAAAGGCAGCCATATTGATGTAGTACTTCTTTCCGGCCTCCAGATTGCAGCGTGCAGGGTGCTGCTTCGAACCAGTTGCCCAGACCAGTCCAGCGCCACCACTTTGGCAAGTAGTTTGATTATTTGGCAGATCGGCCTGAAGGAATGCTCCCGGGCACTCACTGATTGACAGTGTGTGTTTCCCTGAGCTTATGTCACCCTCGTTCATCCAGATCCCGGTGTTGGCGGGCGCAGTGAATTCCCAAACCCGCAATTGGACACTGGTCGACCATAGAGAATCTGTTGGAGTTTTGGCCAACCTCCAGACTCGATGTCCCGTACCCTGTCCAGGATGGAAGCCAGTATCACCAGGGTTCGCCCATCCACCACTGCTGTTGCTTTGGTTATAGGGAGCCGTGTAAGCCACCGGCGTACCGCCACTGAAGTAGGACGGGATGGCGGGACAGCCGGTTGGCGGAGGATCACCACCGCCTTCCTGCACAATTGAAACCTGCCTGGTCATGGTGGGTACCGGCACCACATTCAGATTCTGCGTGGCGGCTGCTCCGAAACTACGGCTGCAGCCCAGGCTGAGGGTGTGATTGCCCACACCCAAGGTGAAGCTCGCGCTGGGCTGGGCCGGGCTTACTGTCGCCAGATTTCCCGCCCCGGCCGAGGCGGTGCAACTGTCCTGGAAAAAAGGTGCGCCAGCACCATAACCCTGGAAGACCGCGTGAACCGGAACGGGCGCCGACTGCTGGGAGGCAGGAATGGTGATGCTGCCCCCGGGCGTCTGATCGGTATTGAAATCGATGCTGAGCGTTGCTGGAGCTTCGCCAGGCCCGGTTCCACCGGATTCAGGCCCGCAATCAGCAATGCCCTGAAGCTTTACGGTGCCGTCGGGGCCCACGGACATGTCGTCGGCGGTAGCTTGGTAGACCTGCGAATCGACGATGCACTGGACGTTGATCTTCTCATCTGGCGCGCCCTGGGACAGCGCAGCTGTGGGAGCCAGAACAACGACCGTGCAAGCAAGAATTCTGTATAGGGAAACGTTCATTGACAAATGTGAGACTTGAGGTTCGTTAAAAAACGAAACCGGTCAAGCCCGAATGGACTTGACCGGTTGCGCGATTCCGATGACTGCCAGACAAAGCGGCAGCCATCGGAGATTCGATGTCCGACTGGAGGTCGGACCAGCGTCTGGGTTCCCGCAGAGCGAGAAATTGTCCTTTCACTGGCCCCCTCCTGTCTTACATCCTATTGCAGCACCTATCAGCTGAGCAGGTCAACACTGCGCTCAGTGCGGTGACGGAACAGGGCACTGTAGTTGGACAGCACGCCATCGGCGCTGTCAGCCCAGTTGCCGTTGTCGGCGTTGGTGGCGAAGAAGCCGGTGACCGGCAGGCCGTGGAACACAACGCCTTCAGCCGAAGCACGCAGACTGGTCGTGGCATTCAAGAAGTTCACGTGAGCCCAACCATGCTCATAACCATCCGGAGCATTCACGTTCTTGAAGTAGGTAGCGCCCAGAATGTTGCTCGGCTCTCCGTCAATCACGCGCTGTTCCTGATTGAAGCTGATGACCTGGGCTTCCCAGCACAGGGAGTCCGGATCGGGACCAGTGTCCGGCGGCGAGAAGCCACCACCTTCCGGACGGAAGGTCAGCTCTTCACGATCGTAGACAGTGACGCTGACCACTTCACAGGAACCGCCAGCACCGAATTCACGGCTGAACGGAGCACGCAGCGTGGTGTACGGACCGGCCGGGATACCCAGACCACGGAACGACGGCTTGGTGTCGACGTAGAAGCGCTTGGTCGGGAAGTTGATCAGCCATTCGCTGTTGAACGTGACGCCGTCATTATCGTCGAGGAAGTACTCGTTGATGACGCGCGGCGACATGTACAGGGCGGTGATGGCGTCGACCTTGCCACGGGTGGCGCCAGCGGCGTCATACGTGGCGGCCACTGCGGTACCAGCGATGAACACGTTGGCGGTGGCCACTGCCGGGTTGCCCGGGTTGTTGACGTCGGCCAAGCTCGGGTTGGTGTCCTGCGGCGGGTAGTGCAGGACCATGTGGTTGAAGCCTTCGATGGCATCAGCGTTGTAAGCGTTGACGATGCCACGGGCCGGATTGATGATCATGGCATTGCCAAACAGCTCGCCATGACCCCAAGGAGCGGTCAGGCCCCAGTTCGCGTCGGCACCCAGTGACCACTGGCTGACACCAGGAACGGTCGTATCGTTGCTGAACCAGGCGCGGTTCAGCGCCAGGCAGTTGCCCGGCTCGCCGCTGGAGTTGTGCAGGGCCCAGCCATGCGGGGTGCCGCTCGGATCCAGGTCACCCATTTCGATGACTTCGATGTAGCCCTCGCGGGTACGATCAAGTCCCTGCGGGCCGAGGTCGTTGAACTGACCGACGTAGGCATTGTTCACGAAGGTGGCCAGGAAGGCGTCACCGTAAGGAACCACACGGCCGCCACCGAAGCCCAGGCCGCCGCGTGCGATATCCGGCACGGTGCAGGAGCGGTCACGGGTGACGACGCCAGCGCCGGCGCCATTCGGCACAACAGCACCGGTCCACACGTCATGCGGGGACAGGTAGAGGTGGAAGTCGAGGACTTCGCGGCTGTTCCGGCCTTCCAGGAAGCGGACCTTGACAGCCTTGCCGACGTCCGCCGTATTGACCACGGTGAACAGGGTGTGGTTGCCACCCTGGCTGGTGTAGTACGGGTAGATGAGGACCTGACCGAGGCCATCCGGGTTCAGGTTAACGGCATCGGCGATGCTGCCGACGCCCGCTACGCCGACGATGCCGGCGATGACGGCATGCGTCAAAACATTCTTTTTCATTGCAGACACTCCTAATGGATCACAGGGCTTTTTTGCTTAGAACTCCCATCCCCCGGGCGACACCATGGCCACCTTGACACGCTGGGGACGGGCAACAGCAGCGCAAGGATAGGGCAAAGGTTCTACCGTTTGCAAGCCTATCGATGACACTGCCTGGAACAGCCGCCGCGGGGCCTGGCAGAGCCCGGGCAGGCCGGGGTTTGACCGTGACATCAAGGGCCTGCAGCAACTTGCCAGAAAAGGCTGCAGGACTTTGCTTGACCGATGGACCGCCCCGGCAGGCTGGCCTTCCAGGGCCGAGCAAACACGTTCAACCGCGATTGGCACCGCTTTCGGCTTCCGGTCGAGTGGATCAGTCCTGCCCCGGCAACATGTACCACTGGCGGTCGATGCGCATCCAGCGCTCGTCGATGGGGCCCATGGTGTCGATTGAACCGGCACCCGGCGCGCGTACGGTGTAGGTGACCAACATGTTGACCAGACAGCTATCCTGGGTGGCGCAATCGACATCCTGCCATGCCATACCCTTCCAGCTCACCGGGTTGCGCCGGGCGCGACGGATGAAATCCTGCTCACTGTAAGTACTGCGGTAACCGGGTGTGAGGTAGGTGTAGGCCTGGTCGTACTCGCGCGCGATGAGATGCTGCCAGTAGGCTTCGACGCGCTGCTGCAGGGCCGCTTGCGGGTCCTGCTCGGCGCTGCCGCGGGTCGGGCTGCCGGTGCAGGCGGCCAGGGCGAGAACGGCGGCGGCCAGCAGCAGGCCGGCAAGGGCGGCGCCGGGGCCGGTGCGGCGGCGATCGCGGAACGTTGTGGAATCACTCATCGAAAGGCTCCTGCAGGGGAATGGGCTCGGCGCTGCCGGCCGGGAGTGCGCTGGGCAAGGCTTCGGACGGCAACTGGGTGGTGAAGGGCTGGCCGGTGCGCAGGTCGAGCGGGCGCAACTGGCGGAAGTTTTCCTGGTACTCGCGGGTGAGTTCGGCGGCGTCGATCTCGCTCTGGATCACGCGCGGGGTGATCAGCACCACCAGCTCGGTGCGGCGCTTGTCGTTGTTGGTGGTGCCAAACAGGCGGCCGAGGATGGGGATGTTGCTCAGGCCAGGTACGCCCTGCTCGCTCTTGGTGTTGTCTTCGGAGATGAAGCCGCCCAGCAGCACGGTCTGGCCACTCTGCACCGCCACCTGGGTTTCGACCTTGCGCGTGTTGATCGGGAAGTTGTTGGAGTTGGGGTCGCGCTCACCGGCCTTGCTGACTTCCTGCGACAGTTCCATGTACACCAGGCCTCCCGGGTTGACCCGCGGCACCACCGACAGGATGACGCCGGTGTCCTTGTACTGGATGTTGCTGGTGTTCATCGGCGCGCCGCCGGTGCCGCCGGTGTTCCAGCCGCTGAAATAGGTGGTGGTGATCGGCAACTGGTCGCCGATGTTGATGCTGGCTTCCTGGTTGTTGAGCACGGTCAGCGACGGCGCCGACAGGATCCGGGTTTCAGTTTCCCGTTGCAGGGCGCGGATGGCGACATCCAGCTCGTTGTTGGTGAAGCGGTAGAAGAAGCTGGCGTCCGAAGGCGTGTAGGGTGTGCCGCCACCGCCGCCGAAGGACCAGCGCTGGCGGTTGCCGGGCTGGTGCCAGCCGACGTCGGGATTGGGCTCCAGGCCCTGGCCAAGCAGGCCTTCCAGGAACCATTGCACGCCGAACTCGAAGGTATCGGTGAGCGCGACCTCGATGATCTGCATCTCCACATGCACCTGCAACGGCACGATGTCGAGCTTGCGGATCGCCGCCATCACCACCTGGTACTGGCTCTGGTTGGAGCGGATCAGGAGCTGGTTGTTTTCTTCCACGGCGGTGAAGCTGATGTCCTCATTGCCGGTGGAGGTGACCCCGCCACCGGCCTGCCGGCGGCGGCCCTGCTGCTGGCCGTCGCTGCTGATCTCCACGGCTTCCAGGCCCGGGGCGACATCGGCGCGCGGCGCCCGGCGCTGGCCGGAAGGCGTGCCGCCGCCGGTGAAGATCGCGCCCAGGTATTCGGCCAGGTCGGCAGCCTTGACGTTCTTGACGTCATAGACATACAACTGGGTGCCGGCCAGGGAGGCGTTGTTGCGGTCCAGCCGGCGCAGCCAGCGGCGCGCTTCTTCCAGGTATTCGGGGTTCTGGGTGATGACGAAGACGCCACCCAGGCGCTCGACCGGCAGGAAGCGGAACATGCCAGCCAGCGGCGAACCGTTGTCCTCCATGAACAGGGCGTTCATTTCAACCATCACTTCGCTGACTTCGGCGTTCTCCAGCGGATAGAAGCCGATCGACATGCCCTTGAGCCAGTCAACGTCGAAGATCTCGATGGTGCGCAGGTAGTTGTTGAGCTCTTCGGGGGTACCGGCCAGCACCAGGATGGAGCGGGAATTGTCGGCGCTGACGATGGCTTCGGGCCGGGCGAAGGGCGTGAGCAGGCGCTGCATCTCGCTGGGCGCGATGTAGGTCAGCGGCACGATCTGCACCTGGTAGCCGCGGCCGGTCGGGATCGGGCCCATGCGCGGGCTGATGTTGCCGGGCACGGCCGAGGCCACGGGCAGGATTTCGTAGCGGCCGTTCTTGTAGACGATGCTGGCGTTGTTCAGGGCCAGCAGGTATTCGAGCACGCCCATGGCCTGCTCGGCATTGATCGGCTTTTGCGTGACATAGGTGACGGTGCCGCCCACGCCCGGCGCGATGATGTAGTTCTCGTTGAAGAACACGCCGATGATCGCCTGGACCACGGCCTGGACCGGCTGGTCCTGGAAGTTGAAGTTGACATCGCCCTCGACCGGCGGCACCGGCAGCGGCCGTGATGCGGCCTGGCGGTTGACCAGTTCCCGGCTGCCGATCTGGATCACTTCTTCGCGGATCTCGTTGTCATCGGCTTCGCCGATCTCGTCTTCCAGGCGGATGCCTTCGGCCTCGGCGCCGTCGGACTGCGCGGCAGCGGTGATGGCGCCGCCGCTGTCCCGGTCACCGACATAGGACATGGCCCGATCAGGCCGGTGCCAATCATTGGCCGGTGGCGGCAGCGCCTTGGGCGGCTGGCTGGCGCAGCCGACCAGCCAGACGAGTGTGGCCACAACCACGAAAAGGGACTTGGGAGCAGGTCTATGCATGGGGATCATCGTCACTGTGCCTGGCCAGCTTCACGACGGAGCTGAGCGCGGCGTTCTTCGATGCGGCGGCGGATTTCCGCCGCGCGCTGGGCAACCTCATCCTCGCCGCTGGCGGCGGCATCGGGTGCGGTCGGTTGTGTTGATGCCCGCGAGGGGCGCTGTTGCGGCCGGGCCCGCGGTGGCGGTGCTGCTGCCGTCGAGGCCTTGCCCAGTTCCAGTTCAACCGCCGTTTCGGCCTGGCTGGCGGCATCCAGGAACACCACGCGCAAGGGCTCGATCTGCTTGACCTGCCAGCCGCCCTGGTCACCGGGCAGGAACATGTCCTCCTGCAGGCTCAGGGCCGTTCCACTGCCATTGTCACGCATCAAGGCGATGCGCAGTTGCGGCGTGTGGATGATACCGGTGAGGGCGATATTGAGGGGCGCGGTCGGTGCTTCCGGCTCCGGTTCGGGCTCTTCATCGGCCTGCTCGTCCATCTTGACTACCGGCTGGCGGTCTTCGGAGAACACCGGCCGGGCGGCGATGTCGCTGTAGACCTGCAGGCCGGGCAGTTCAACCTGGGTTTCGCTGAGCACCAGCTCGGGCACCTGGTCGGGCGCGGCACTGCCGGTGCCGGGGGCGCTGCGGCCAAAGCCGGCCAACAGCAGGACATAGACCGCCGCCATGATGGCAATGGCGATCATCAGCACCCGGCTGAGCTGGCGTGCCTGGGCGCCGGTCATGTCCGCCCTGCCCGTGCCGGACCAGGCCGGCGCAGATAGCCATACAGGTCGAAACGGATATCCAGGCGATAGGCCTGCGGCTCGCCGCCATCGGCGGCCGGGCGCACCGGAGTGCGGCCGCGCCGGTTGCCGCCGATCACCTGGCGGAAGATGTTGAGCTCATCAACGAACAGCAATGGCTTGCCGCTTTCCACGGCATGCAGCACTTCGGCGAAGTCGTCGATATCGCAGCGCAGGTGGACGCTGATGGTCACCCGCTCGTACTGCTCTTCGGCATTGGAGCGCTTGGGATTGTGGCTGGCCACTTCGCAGCGTTCGGGGATTTCGGCGTGTTCGGTGACCAGTGCACGAAGGTGCGAGAACAGCGCGGCGGCGGCGGCATCGAAGTCGTTTTCGGGCAGGAACGAGGGGCTGGCAGCTTCGAAGGCGCGCACTTCCTGCAGGCGCTGCTCGATCTGCGGCCGGCTGGCGATGGCGGCCTCGAACCGGACCAGCTGCTCCTTCATCTGGCCGATTTCACCGGACATGGCGGCATGCGGCGCCACGAACCACCAGTGCACCAGCAACAGGTAGCCGGTGAGCACGACGATGGCGAACAGGATCAGGGCCAGGGGGCGGCTTTTACCTGGTGCCGGCAGCATCCGCATCAGGCGCCCTCCTCGTCGTTGCCGTTGTCGACCCCGGCATCGGTATCGGCATCGCCGTCGGCGCCGGCATCGTCACTGGCCGGGCTGTCGTCTGTCACCGCCGGGTCGGCGGCATCGGTGTCGGCATCGCTGCCCTGCGCGGCCTGTCCGGTCTTGATGGCGATGTCGCTGTCGAGATCGTCGGCGTTGGCGTCGTTGGCGGCAGGAGCCTCGGCGGCCTCGACAGCCTCGGACGGCTGCGGCAGCAGCGGCACGTCGGGGCGGAATTCGTAGCGCGTGTTGAGATTGAAGCGCTCCTTGCGGGTGCGCGCATCCGGCGAGATCTGGCCGGCAAAAGCGGGGCTGGCCAGAGTGCCTGAATCCTGCAGCAGGGAGATCAGCTTGGTGGCCTCGCCACTTTGCCCGACCATTTCGACGTTGCCCTGGCGGAAGGTCAGCCGCTCCAGCCAGGTGTCATCGGGCAGGCGGGCGCTGAGATCGCCGAGCACGCGCAGCACCGATGGCGCGTCGCGCTTTTTCTCATTGAGGTAGCCGGCACCTTCCACCGCGGTGTTCAACTGCCCGCGCAGGGCGACCACGGCGTGTGCCTGGCTGCGCGCCTCCTCGACCCGTTCGCGCAGGGTGTCCAGCGATTGCGCGCGATTGGCCAGCGATTGCTGCATCACCAGGAACAGCAGGATTACCGAGGCCGCGCCCAGGATCAGGTTGAGCCGGCGCTGCGGGTTGCTGCGCCGGCTGCGCATCGTCTCGGGCAGGAAGTTGAAGCCCTTCCGCTGCGGCAGCTCAGCGGCGGCCAGGACATCGACGCCATCCAGTTCCAGGCCCAGGCCGCGCGCGCGCTCAAGCAGATTATCCAGCACCGGCCGCGGCACCAGGGCCAGATCCACCTGAAGCTGGCGACCGCTGTCGTCCAGGTCGGCGTGGAAATCAAAATGCACCTGCTCGGCCCGGAACGGCGTCTGCCGATCCATCTCGAACGACAACACCTGGCGCAGATTCTGTTCGACAGCGGCCGGGAACGGCAGCCGCCGCAGCAGCACATCGGCCTGTGGCAGGGTCAGGATGGTGAGCCGGTCGGGAGTTGGGCCGCGACCCAGCAGACGCTGCAGGTCGGCGCGCAGACTGTCAGTGTCCGCGCTCAGATCAAAGCTGGCGATCGGCTCAGGCTGGCCCTGGCGCTGCAACACCAGTTGCTGGCCGTCGATGCTGGCCAGCCAGACTTCGCGCCGGTCCTGCAGCCAGGCCCGCCACTTTTCCGGCAGGCAGCCGATCAGCTCGCTGCGCCACCAGGCCAGGAAGGCCGGCAGGGGCGAGCGCCGATAGCGCGTCGTCCACTGGGCGAGGACGGGTTTGAGGGCATCGAGGGCGGACATCAGGCGTTTTCGTTGTCGCGCCAGCGCAAAATGACGAACGGGCGGCCGTTGGCCGCCGCTCCGCCGATGCGGATAGTGGCCTCCAGCAGCCCGTACGCGCCATTGGGCAGCGTGGCTTTGGACCGGACACTGTAAGTGAATCCGCCACCGCCCGCCATCACCGGCGTGCCGTCGGGCAGGGTCAACAGACCGGCCTGGGACGGATCACCGATGGGCATGGAGCGACGTAGTTGAACGAATTCTTCGGCCATCTCGGGAGTCATGTCGGGCAGCGCCAGCAGGGCGTCGGCAGAGGCATACGCCGGGTTGGGCTGATTGCGCCCGGCATAGACAGTGACAGCGGGCTCAAGTTTCCGGTACAGCTCGTAGCTCATGCCCATCACCTGCTGGAGCTCGGCGACGGTGTCGAAATACGCGTTCTTGGCGCCGTAGGGAAAGCCGGCGCGACGGTAATCGCTGCTCTCGGCGCCGAACGGCAGGGCTTCGTCATCCGGATCGCGCCAGTCGATGATGGCGTGGGCCAGGGCGACGGCGTCTTCCTCCTCGACACCGCGGCCGCGCAGGAAGTTGGTCAGGCTGTGCTCGTCGGCAATGTTCAGGTCCAGCTTGCCGCTTTCGTCGGTGAGCGAGACCTCGATCGGGATGTCATCCAGATGGAAGGTATAGGTGCGGCCATCGGCGACCCAGCGGGTGAGCGGATCGGTCATGCGCATTTCCAGCACCGCCCGGTGCAGGCCGGCCTCGGCGTAATAGCGGGCGCGTGTGGTGTCGGCCAGATTGCGCGCCTGCAGGTGCTCGACATGGGCGATCAGGACATAGCCGCCGATGATCAAGGTCAGCAAGGCCGTGGCCCAGAGCACGAACAGCAGGGCGATGCCGCGCATCTGACGGCGCGGGGGGCTATCGACACCGCGCCGCTGGCATGCCGGGCTGCCCATGGCGACCAGGGCCGTCAACGCCCGGACCGTCGGCCGCCGAGGAAGGAATCGACGATCGGGTTGATCTGGCCCTCGCCCGGATCCATGGTTTCCTGGAACCGGCGCAGCCGCTCCTCGGCCGATCCCGGCGGTGGCGGCATGCCCTGCTCGTCGCTCGGGCCGAAGAAGCGGTAGGCATTGTTGACGCCGCCGACATCGATCAGCAACGGCACTTCCAGCGATGGCCAGCTCAGGCCGCTGGCGTCGTCGAATTCCAGATCCAGGCGCACCATCATCGGTGTCCGCGAGGGGTCTTCCCAGTCGCGGCGCCAATCGCCGAGCTGGCCGTCATCCTCGATGCCGCGGTATTCGAAACGGCCGCGGCGGATTCGATCGATCAACACCACCGGCTCGGCCTGGTCCTGCTCGTCGCTGATCAGCATGCGGTGGTGGAAACGCAGCTCGCCCTGGCGCAGTTCCAGCCGCTGCACATAGGGCCCGCCGTTGCTCAGGTAGCCGGGCATCGGCGCGACGAAACTGATGGCGTCGTCCTCGCCTTCAAAGACGATGTTCTGGCCGGCCGTGGTATCCACGTCATAGGCCAGCGGCAGCACCCGCGCCAACTGGCGACGCAGGAATTCCTGGGTGACGCGAATGGCATTGGTGGCCTCGACCCGGCGCTCGCCATCGGCCGCGGCCTGCCGGCTCATGCGGATGGCGCCCACGGCTATGGCCATGATCAGGCTGACTAGGATCATCGCCAGGGCGATTTCGACCAGGGTGAAACCGCGAGCGCGCGGCAGCCACGTCGATGCCTGTCCGTGCCGCGCCACGAGTCCCGGCCGGCCGCAGCCATGTTTGATGATGCCTGTCATGAACACTGCCTCCATCGGCAATCGGCTGGGTTCAGCGCGTGGCCTGGCCCGGCCGTGTCGGACGCTGCTGGCCGCTGTTGCCGCCCCGCTGGCCGGCGCCGTAACCATACTGGCCGGCCGGATCGGCGCCGCCGCTGGCGTCGGGATTGAACAGCACGGCCTGGTCGGGCGAGTAGGCGCGGACGGTGGTGAATACCAGTGAACGTTCCTGGTCGCGCTCGCCCCACAACACGGTCAGGTCAATGCGGTACAGATACATGCCCAGCGATTCGGGATCGTACTCGGTCGGCTGGTAGCCGGCGGCGATCTGCTCGCTGGTCAGTTGTGGCGGATCGCGCGGCGGATCGTACTCGCTGACCTGCATCTGCCAGTGGTAGGTATCGTCGAAGCGGTCGCGGCTGTTGCCTTCCTCGATCGGCTCGCCGACACCGACCAGATCCAGTTTGCTTTGCGCCCATTCGGCGGCCAGCGACTGCTGCTCGGCCCACACCGTATGGCGCATGGCGGTGCCGAGCGAGGACAGCAGCACGCCCAGGAACAGCGCCAGCAGGATGAAGGCGGCCAGGGTCTCGATCAGGGTGAAGCCGGCCTGGCGGCGTGCGCCCAGTGGCCGGAAAGCGCGCTGGCCACTCATTCGTGCACCTCTTCCAGCGAGATCTCGCCGGTCAGCCAGGCGACATTGACCAGCCATTCGCGCCGGTCGGTGGCCAGCCGGACAAAGCCGCCGGTGGAACTGCCATCAGGGAAGAAACGGATGCGCCCGGCGTTTTCGTTGGTGAGTTCGCTGCCGGCCGTGCGCAGGGTCAGGGTCATGTCCTCGGGCAGCTTGACCGTGGACCGGCCCGGAGCGGTGTAGCTCTTGTCGGCGACGTTGACCTCAAGCGCCAGTTCCTGGCGCTGGATGATGGCCTGGCCGCGGGTGTAGCGCATCGCCGCCGCCATGTCGCGGCTGGCGGCCATGACCTTGGTGCCGCGCAGGCCATTGACCAGGCTGACGGCAATCGCCGTGGTCGCGACCGCGATCAGCACCAGCACGGCAAGCAACTCGATCAACGAGAAGCCGCGCGCGCCGGCCGAGCGCATCAGGCCACGGCCAGGACGCCGCGGCGGCATCGGGCCTTGCCGCTTCGCCACCGCAATGTCGCCAGGCAGGGTCATGAGGCTTGCTCACCGGCACGCGGCCCCGGCAATTACTGCCAGCTACCGATATCGGCGTTGTTGCCGTCACCACCGGCGCTGCCGTCGCGACCGTAGGAGATCAGGTCGAAATCCCGGCCAGCCTCACCGGGACGGCGGTAGACGATGTCGTTGCCCCAGGGATCCTTGAGCTGGGACTCACGCAGGCCGTACTTGCCGACCAGCTCGCGCAGGTTGTCCGGATACTTGCCGTTCTCCATGTAATAGGCCTCGATCGTGGTCGACATGGCGCTGATCTGCGCCCGGGCGGCATTGGCCTGCCCGGCGCTGAACTGGGGCATGACATTGCGCACCACCAGGGTGGCGACGATGCCGATCAGCACCAGCACGGCGATCATCTCGATCAGGCTGAAACCGCGGGCCAGGCCGGCGCGGTGCAACGGAAACGTTTTGCCAGAAACCATGGAAACTATCCTCCTACGTTGGACATGATGGACATGATCGGCAACAACAGGGCCATCATGATAAAGCCCACGGCCACAGCCATGACCAGGGTCAGGATCGGGGTCAGCGCCGCCAGCAGGCGGTCAATGGTGGCACGGGTTTCGCCGTCATAGACATCGGCCACCTTCAGCAGCATGGTATCCAGCTCGCCTGACTCCTCGCCGACGGCGACCATCTGCAACGCCATCTTCGGGAACTGCTTTTGCTGGCCCAGTGCCCAGGCCAGACCGTCACCGGTCTTGACCATCTCGCTGGCGGCCTCGACCGCCTCGGCCAGCACCACATTGCTGAGCACGTTGCGGGCAATCGCCAGTGCACTGAGCAATGGAACACCGCTCTGCAGCAAAGTTCCCAGCGTACGGGTGAGCTTGGCCGTCTCCATGCGCATGTACAGGGTGCCGAACAGGCCGGCCTTGAGCAGGCGCTGGTCCCAGACCCGGCGCGTGTCGACCTGCGCCATCTGGCGCTGGAACCAGACCGACAAGGCGACCACGCCGGCGATCAGCAGCCACCACCAGCCGGTGAGGAAGTTGCCCAGCAGCAGAACGATCTTGGTGATACCCGGCAGTTCCATGCCGATGTCCTCGAACATCGGCACGAACTGCGGCACGACAAAGGTCAGCAACATGAAAATGGCGCCGAGCACGGCCAGCGCCAGGATCACCGGATAGATCAGGGCGCTGACGATGGAGCTGCGCAATTGCTGGCTGCGCTCCATGTATTCGGCCAGCCGGCGCAGGGTGCGCTCGAGCGTGCCGCCCACTTCACCGGCGCGGATCATGTTGATATACAGCCGGTTGAACGCACCGTGCTGCTGTTCCAGGGCATCGGACAGTGGCGAACCTTCGCGCACCTGGTCGCGCACGCGTGAGATCAGCCGCTTGGCCTTCTCGCTTTCGGGCAGGTCGAGCAGGATCTGCAAGGCCCGGTCCAGCGGCTGGCCGGCACCCATCAGGGTCGCCAACTGGTCGGTGAACGCGGCCACCTGCTTGGGCGTCATGTCCTGCTTGCGCAGCAGGTTGCCCAGGCCGGGACCGGCGGCGGCATCGGCAAGGCTCGCCGACAACGGGATATTGCCCGCGTCCTGGACCTTGGCGATCACTTCCTCGGCGCTGATGGCTTCCATGCGCCCTTCCAGGGTTTCCCCGGCGGGCGTCACCGCCTTGTAGACGAACAGCGCCATCAGCGAGCCCGGGGCCGGGTGCGGCTGGCCGCTGGCCGATGAACCACGATCAGCTCAAATCCAGGTTGCTCGGCAAGCATCGGCACCGGCTCAGCTTTCCTGGGTGACACGCAGAACCTCCTCGATCGTGGTCACGCCGGTCAGCGCCTTGCCCAGACCATCCTCGAACATGGTGCGCATGCCCTCGGCCTGGGCCAGGGCCTGGATCTTCAGTTCGTCGGCATGCTGCAGTACCAGCCGGCGCAGCGGCTCGGACATGACCAAAAATTCCATGATCGTGGTCCGGCCGAAATAGCCGGTCGGCGTGATCGCCGAGGGCATTGGCCGGTAGAGCTGGACCGGACGCTCATCGGTGTATTTTTCCAGGTTGTATTCCTTGATCACCTCGGGCAGGGCCAGGAACGGTTCGGCGTGGGTCGGCTCCAGGCGCCGGACCAGACGCTGGGCCAGGATGCCGTTGACCGTGGATGCCAGCAGGTAATCGTCCACGCCCATGTCGAGCATGCGGGTAACGCCACCGGCGGCCGAATTGGTATGCAGGGTGGACAGCACCAGGTGGCCGGTCAGCGCGGACTGGATGGCGATCTTGGCCGTCTCCAGGTCGCGCATCTCGCCGATCATGATCACATCCGGGTCCTGGCGCACGATCGAGCGCAGCGCCTGGGCGAAATCCAGGCCGATCTGCGGCTTGGCCTGGATCTGGTTGATGCCCTCGATCTGGTATTCGACCGGATCCTCGACGGTGATGATCTTCACATCCGGCGTGTTGATCTGCGACAGCGCCGTGTACAGGGTGGTGGTCTTGCCCGAGCCGGTCGGGCCGGTGACCAGCATGATGCCGTGCGGCCTTTCCAACACCTTGAGGAACTGGGGCAGGAACTGGTCAGTGAAACCCAGGCGCTTGAAGTCGAAGACCACGCTTTCGCGATCCAGGATACGCATCACCACGCTCTCGCCATGGGCGGTGGGCACGGTCGATACGCGCAGGTCCAGTTCCTTGCCCTGCACCCGCAGCATGATGCGGCCGTCCTGCGGCAAGCGGCGCTCGGCGATGTTGAGCTTGGCCATGATCTTGACCCGCGAGATCACCGCCGCGGTGCTCGACGAGGGCGGAGACTCGACCTCGTGCAGGACACCGTCGACGCGGTAGCGCACCTTCAGCCGGTTCTCGAACGGCTCGATGTGGATGTCGCTGGCGCGCTGTTCCACCGCGCGCTGGATGATGATGTTGACCAGGCGGATGACCGGCGCCTCTGAGGCCAGGTCGCGCAGGTGCTCGACGTCGTCCTCGCCGCGGCCGCCGTCCTCGCTCAGGCTTTCGACGATGGTGCCCAACGCGGAGCGGCCCTGGCCGTAGTAGCGCTCGATCAGATCATCGATCTCCGAGCGCAGGCCAACGCCGACCTGGACCTGCTTGCCGGTGGCCAGGCGGCAGGCCTGGATCGGGTAGTTGTCCTGCGGATTGGCCATCAGCAGCTCGACGCTGGTATCGGTCTCGCCGACCGCGACCACGTGGTACTGCTTGAGGAAACGCAGCGGTAGCTGCACGTTCTCCGGCGGGGTGTCGGGCATGTCCTTGGCCTGGCGCAGCGGCAGGTCCATGACCGCGGCGATCGCCTCGGCGACATCGCGCTCGGAGGCCAGGCCCAGCTTGGTCAGCAGGGCGACCAGGCTGCCGCCGGATTCCTCGTGCAGGCGCCGGGCACGGTTGAGGTCGGTTTCCTTCAGCCGGCCTTGTTCGACCAGGGCCGTGCAGATGCGCACCTCGTTGTTGTCGCCAGCGGGGTTGTCGGCCGAGGGCGTGACGATGGATTCGGGCGATGCCGCTGCCATGATTCAGGTTCCGTGGTCGGGTCCGCGCCCGGGACCGGAGCGGTCCTGGGCAGGCGGGGTGGGGCTTGCTGCCGGGCAAGTTGTTTCGACCGGTGTTTGCGCGGCAGGTTCCTGCGCAAGCTCCGGGACTGCTGCCGCGGCGGCCGGGACCGGCTGGGTCAAACTGAGGATGAAAGCCCGGTTCATGACCATCCACAGTACCACCGGCACTACCGCCGGCAGGATCAGGTAGCCGAACTGGTATGCCGCCGCCAGCAGGTCGGGCTGGACGCCGGCCGCGCGCAGTGATTCCGGACCGAGATGGCGCATCGCCTGCACCAGGGCGCTGGTGACCAGACCGAAGGCCTGGACCACGGCAATCGCCAGCCAGCCGGCGCCGATCTGCAGCCAGCGCCGACGCGCCGACAACGGCGTGGCCATGATCAGGCCCCAGATCAGCGCCAGGCCGTAGCCGTAGATCATCGAGTTGACCATCGGCAGCGGTTCTTCGCCGGTGGCCTGTTGTTGCGCCCGCATCGCAGGCGGCATCGCCGCGGGATTGAAGCGCAGCAACAGCAGGTGGTCATCGCGGGCGTGGCTGCCCTCGGTCGGCGTGCCCGGCTGCACCGGCATCGCCGAAGGATCGATCAGGTCGCGCGGGAAGCCCCGGAAAACATCGACAAACAGGCTGTCGTAGTGATTCACCAGGACCGCCTGCGCGGTGCGCGTGGCCGGCAGGGCGAAGACACTGGACCAGTACACCCAGACGAAGAACATCGCCGGCAACCACAGCAGAGCCGCCAGGAACAGCCGCTTGAGCGCAGACAGCTTCATCACTCAGCCAACGGCCGTGCGCGCGTTGCGGAACAGGCGCAGCCACGGCGATTCTTCGCCCCAGTCACGCGGCGCCCAGCTCATCTGCACGCTGCGGAACACACGCTCGGGATGCGGCATCAGGATGGTGACCCGGCCATCGCCGCTGCACAGCCCGGCGATGCCCTGCGGCGAACCATTGGGATTGGCCGGATAGGCCTGGGCGATGTCGCCGTCACCGGTGATGTAGCGCAACGCCACATCGGCCTGCCGCGGATCGACATCGGCGCCGGCGCCGGCAAAATCGGCCCGGCCCTCGCCGTGGGCGACGACCACCGGCAGGCGGCTGCCGGCCATGCCGGCCAGCAACAGCGATGGCGAGCGCTCCACCTGCACCAGGCTCAGCCGCGCCTCGTATTGCTCGGAGCGATTGCGCGCGAACACCGGCCAGGTGTCGGTGCCGGGAATGATCTGGCGCAGGTGCGAGAACATCTGGCAGCCGTTGCACACACCCAGGGCGAAGGTGTCCGGATCGGCAAAGAAGGCCTGGAACTGCTCGCGCAGGGCCGGATTTTCCAGGATCGACACCGCCCAGCCGCGGCCGGCGCCCAGGACATCGCCATAGGAGAAGCCACCGCAGGCGGCCAGGCCGACGAATTCGGACAGGCGCCGGCGGCCGGTGGCCAGATCGCTCATGTGCACATCGACGGCGCGGAAACCGGCGCGGTCGAAGGCCGCGGCCATCTCGATCTGGCCGTTGACGCCCTGCTCGCGCAGGATCGCCAGCGCCGGCCGCACACCCGTGTTGATGTAGGGCGCGGCAACATCGTCGTGCGGATCAAAGTGCAGATCCGGCACCAGGCCGGGCGCGTCAAAGCGGCAGCGCTCGGCTTGCTCCTCGTCGGCGCAGTCGGGATGGTCGCGGCGCCGGGCCATGGCATGGCTGGTCCGGCTCCAGGCGGCGATCAGCCCGGTCCAGTGCCAGCGCGCCAGCTCGACATCGCCCTGGCGGATGCGGATCAGCGGTTCGGCCGTTGGTCGGGCCAGTTCGCTGGCCAGATCGGTCAGGCCATGCTCGGCCAGCAAGGCAAGAAACGCCTCTCGATTGTCGTCGGCGACGAATGCCACCAAACCCAGCTCTTCGGCAAACAGCTCGGCCAGCGGTTCGGCGCCATCAGGCAAATCGATGTCCAGGCCACAATGCGAGGCGAAGGCGATCTCGGCCAGCGTGGTCGCCACGCCGCCGTCGGAAATGTCATGACAGGCGCCGATCAGGCCCTGCGCGCGCGCCTCCCGCCAGCAGGCGAATACGTTCCCGAAGCGCCCGGCATCGTCCAGATCGGGGGCATCGCCGCCGGTGCGGTTCCAGGCCTGGGCCAGGCAGGAGGCACCCAGCCGGCGCCGGCCGGCCGCCAGGTCGATGCGCCACAGGCTGCCCTCACCGACCTGCGCCGGATCCAGATATGGAGTCAGCACCTGGCGGGCATCGGCGATGCGGGCAAAGGCCGACACCACCAGCGATACCGGCGACACCACCTGGTGCAGCTCATCGCCGATCCGGTGCTGGACCTGCATCGACATCGAATCCTTGCCGACCGGGATCGACACGCCCAGGGCCGGACACAGCTCCATGCCGACCGCGCGCACCGCCTCGTACAGGGCCGCATCCTCGCCGGCGTGGTCGACCGCCGCCATCCAGTTGGCCGACAGCTTGATGTCTTCGAGCTGGTGCACAGGCGCGGCCATGAGGTTGGTCAGGGCCTCGCCGACCGCCATGCGGGCGCTGGCAGCAGCATCGATCAGGGCCAGGGGCGTGCGTTCGCCCATCGCCATCGCTTCGCCGGCATGGCCATCGAAATCCACCAGGGTGGCGGCGCAGTCGGCCACTGGCACCTGCCAGGGGCCAACCATCTGGTCGCGCGCGCACAGGCCGCCGACGCTGCGGTCGCCGATGGTCACCAAAAAGCTCTTGTCGCCGACCGTGGGCAGCGACAGCACCCGCGGCAGGGCCTGCTCCAGGTCGATGCCGGACAAGTCCAGGCCGGCCTGCGGTGAGCGTTGATGGACCGCATCGCGATGCATCCGCGGCGGCTTGCCGAACAGCACCTGCATCGGCAGGTCGATGACCGCACTGCCATCGGCGGTGAGCACGGTCAGGTGCCGCTCGGCAGTCGCCTCGCCCAGAACCGCGAACAGGGCACGCTCACGCTGGCACAGCGCCTGGAAGCGCTCCAGGTCGGCCGGCGCCACGGCCAGCACATAGCGCTCCTGGGATTCGTTGCACCACAGCTCCATCGGGCTGAGCGCGGGATCGGCCGATGGAATCGCGCGCAGTTCGATGCGACCACCAACACCGGCGTCATTGAGCAGTTCGGGAACGGCATTGGACAGGCCGCCGGCGCCGACGTCATGGATGGCGACGATCGGACTGTCCTGGCCCAGCGCCATGCAGGCGTCGATCACTTCCTGGCAACGGCGCTGCATTTCGGCGTTGTCGCGCTGCACCGAGGCGTAATCCAGTGCGTCATCATCGCCGGCCGCTTTCGACGAGGCGGCGCCGCCGCCCAGGCCGATCAGCATCGCCGGCCCGCCGAGCACGATGACGATATCGCCGGGTTTCACCGGCAGCTTGTCCACGTGCATCGGGCGCACCGCGCCGAGGCCGCCGGCGATCATGATCGGCTTGTCGTAGCCGTAGGCCAGCGTCGCCGACTGCGGCTGCTCGAAGCTGCGGAAATAGCCGGCCAGGCAGGGCCGGCCGAACTCGTTGTTGAACGCGGCCGCGCCCAGCGGGCCATCGCGCATGATCTCGAACGCGGTGGCATAGCCGGCCGGCAGGGTGCGGTCCTGCTCCCAGGGTTCGGGCTGGCCGGGAATACGCAGATGCGAAACGGTGAAGCCGGTGAGGCCGGCCTTGGGTTTGCCGCCGCGGCCGACCGCACCCTCGTCGCGGATCTCGCCACCGGCGCCAGTGGCCGCGCCCGGATGCGGGGCGATGGCGGTGGGGTGGTTGTGGGTTTCGACCTTGATCGCGAACGCAGCCATTTCCGGCTGCCGCAGGTAGTCACCGCTGGCCGGATCCACGCGCAGGCGCTGCCCGGCATGGCCTTCGATCACCGCGGCATTGTCGCTGTAAGCGCTGAGCGTGCCCTGCGGCGTCACCGCGTGGGTGTTGCGGATCATGGCAAACAGCGAGCGTTCCTGGGCGGCGCCATCCAGGGTCCAGGTGGCATTGAACACCTTGTGCCGGCAGTGCTCGGAGTTGGCCTGGGCGAACATCATCAGCTCGGCATCGCTGGGATCGCGGCCCAGGGTGGCGTAGCCCTCGCGCAGATAGTCGATCTCGTCCTGGTTCAGGGCCAGGCCCAGGTCGCGGTTGGCCGCTTCCAGATCGGCCAGGCGGATATTGATCAGCGGCCGCGCCGGATGGCTGCCAAACAGTGGTTCCGGGCCCGGCAGGCGATCCAGCCAGGTTTCCACCATCGGGTCATGCAGCAGGCGCGCCAGGCTGGCGGCTTCGCTGGCGCTGGCCGGTGGCTGGCTGAGCTGCAGGCGCTGGCCGCGCTCGACCCGGGCGACCGGCAGGCCGCAGCCGCGCAGGATCTCGGTGGCTTTCGACGACCACGGAGACAGTGTGCCCAGGCGCGGCAGCCGGAAGTAGACCGCCTCCGGCGTGTCGGCCTCGGCCGGGCGGCCCTGCAGGATGCGGCACACACGCTCAAGCGCATCGGTATCGGCATCGGCGCCGAGGTCCGGATCGACGAAATACAGCCAGTGCACCGCCTGCACGCGCGGCGACAGGCCGGCCCGCTCCAGATCCTGGTTCAGGCGCTCAAGGCGAAACGGCGAAAGGGCGGCAGCGCCGGCAAGAACGATCATCGGCGGAAAGATTCCAGGGTGCCATAGGATAGCCGAGCAGCCGGCCGCGGGCCTGCCGGGACCCCGGCGCAAGCGGCCTGCGGATGAAACCTGAGAGCTGGCCCGGCACCCGGGCAAGGGACCGGCGGCGGCGCCTCCATCGAGTCAGCGATGGCGGCGGTGTGCCGCGCGGTCAATCGGCCTTGGCCGCCTCGGCAGCCTGCTTCAGGCCATCCAGCCGTGCCAGCAATTGGTCGGCCGGCAGGTAACCGGGCAGCAAGGCGCCGTCCTCGGTGATCAGCGCCGGCGTGCCGGTGATGCCCAACTGCTGGCCGAGCTGGTAATCGCTGGCGACCGGGTTGTCGCAACTGCGCCGCTCCAGGTCGCGACCGGCCTTGGCCTGGGTCATGGCCTCGTTGCGATCCGGCGCGCACCAGACGTTGACCGCCTTCTGGAACGATTCGCTGCCAACCCCGGCACGCGGATACCACAGGTATTCAATGGCGATGCCATGCGCGTTGTAATCGGCCATTTCCTGGTGCAGACGGCGGCAATAGCCGCAATCGATGTCGGTGAACACGGTGACCCGGTGCTTGACTTCGCTGGGCTCGAAGATGATCCGCATCGGCGCCGGCACCTGGGCCAGTGCCGCCTGGCGGCTGCCGTTGCGCTTCTGCTCGGTCAGATCAACGCGGTTGACGATGTCGAAGACATTGCCCTGGACCAGGTAGCGGCCATCGCTGCTGACATAGATGATCTGGCCGCCGAGGCTGACTTCATGGAAGCCGGGCAGCACCGACTCGGCGATGGCGTCGATGGTCGCGTTGGGCACCAGGGTCTGGATGGCCTCGCGCACCCGCGCGTCGTCGGCTTGAGCGGTAACAGTGAAAACCGCCAGCAAACCGGCGAAGGCAAACACGTTTTTCATTGGGGTATCCGAATGTGGCGGCGAATAGGTGGCGGCGGGACGGCACTGGGACAGCGCCTGGCCACCATGGTTCCGTGGCTGGGATGTCGGTGCGCTGCAAGTCCGGGTCGGCCGGCCCGGGCCGGTCCGGGCCGACAAGGGTACGTCAAGGCGGCGGCCGATAACCACCGCCGGATGCGCTTTGCGGCCAGCGGCGCGGCAGCGTGCGGTGGCTGCGGCCCGACGACCCCGGTGGCCGCTGCGGCAAGGAGTCTTGCAGGTCTCCAAACCGCCTCAGCCGCGCGGATGATGCGTTGCATGCAGGCGCTTGAGCCCTTCCCGCGCCACCAGGGTATAGATCTGCGTGGTCGACAGGCTGGCGTGGCCGAGCAGCAATTGCAGTGCGCGCAGGTCGGCACCGTGATTGAGCAGGTGGGTGGCGAAGGCGTGGCGCAGACCATGCGGCGACAAGGTCGATGGCAGCCCGGCAGTCGCTGCGTGGCGCTTGACCAGTGCCCAGAAGCCCTGCCGGGTCAGTGGCTTGGAGTCGGCTGCCAGGAACAATTGGTCGACCGGCCCTGGTCCATGGGTTGTCGAGGCGGCCAGGGCGGGCCGGCCGTGGTCGGCATAGCGGCGCAGCCAGTGCAACGCCTCCTCGCCGACCGGCACCAGGCGCTCGCGGCTGCCCTTGCCGGTGACCCGGACCACGCCCTGGCGCAGGTTGAGTCCGGCGATCGGCAGGTTGACCAGCTCGGACACGCGCAGGCCGGTGGCATACATCAACTCAAGCATGGCGCGGTCGCGCAGGCCCTGCGGCGTGGCCACGTCCGGCACGGCCAGCAAAGCGGTGATCTGGTCTTCGGCCAGGGTCCGGGGCAGCGGTCGCCCCGCCTTGGGCGGTTGCATCAGCGCCACCGGATCGTTTCCGGCCAGGCCGGTGTCGACACGCCACTGGCTGAAGCCGCGCAGGCACGACAGCAGGCGGGCATTGCTGCGCGCCTTGTAGCCGGCTTCCAGCCGCCAGGCCAGATAGGCGTAGAGAACAGCGCGGTCGAAGCCGGCCAGGCCGGTCAAGGGAATCCCGTTGTCAGCCAATCCCAAGTTGCCGCCGCCCGACCCTGCCAGCCAGCGCGCGAATCCTTCCAGGTCGGCGCGATAGGCGGCCAGCGTGTTGGCGCTGGCGCCGGTGTGGCTCCAGTGCTGGTCCAGCCAGCGCTCGATCAGGTCGCGATCGGCATCGGGCAACGGCGGCAGGCTGTCTGTGCGCTGGCGGGTCATCCTGCTATGGTCGGCGCCCGCCGCCTGCTTGCCAAGTCGCCGATGCCTTCCGACCTGCCCCTGCTGCCGGCGCCGCCGCTGTGGCGTCGCCTGCTGGCCTTTGTCTACGACCTGCTGGCCCTGATCGGGCTTTGGGTATTCCTGACCCTGATCGCCGTGGTCATCAATGGCGGCCAGGCGGTCACCGGCTGGCCGCGGGTGGCCCTGCTCTACCTGATGTTGTGGCTGGCCAGCGGCGCCTACTTCGCGCTGTCCTGGCGCTTCGGTGGCCAGACCTTGGGCATGCGCCCGTGGCGGCTGCATGTCCAGACTGCGGACGGCGCCCGGCTTTCTTTGGCGCGGGCCGCCTGGCGCTATGTCTGCGCCAGCCTGTCGACCCTGGCCGCCGGTGCCGGTTGGCTGTGGTGCCTGGTCGACCGCGACCGCCAGGCCGGCCATGACCGCCTGGCCGGCACCCGGCTGGCGCTGTTGCCGCTGCCACGGACCGGGCTGGACTGACCGACACATCCCGGTGCGGCTGACCGTATCCCTGCCGACCTGAGGCCGATGCCATGAGCGACAAAATCCAGTTGATCGGCTTCGATGGCGATGACACCTTGTGGCGCAGCGAGGACTACTACCGCAGCGCGGAGGCCCGCTTCCGGCAGATCATGGCCGGTTACCTGGATCTGGGCGATGCCGGCATGCTCGGCCACCTGCTGACGGTGGAACGGCGCAACCTGCGCGTATTCGGTTACGGCGCCAAGGGCATGGTGTTGTCGATGATCGAGGCGGCGATCGAGCTCACCGACGGCGCTATCGCCGCCGACGACATCCAGCGCATCATCGGCATCGGCCGGGACACGCTCGCGCACCCGGTGGAACTGCTGCCCGGCATCCGCCAGGCGGTGGCCGATATCGCTGCCGAGTTCCCCGTGGTGCTGATCACCAAGGGCGATCTGTTCCACCAGGAGGCCAAGATCGAGCAATCCGGGCTGGCCGACCTGTTTCCCCGGATCGAGATCGTCTCGGAGAAGGATCCGGCCACCTACCGCAAGCTGCTGGCGGAGTTCGGCATCGACGCCGCCGGCTTCGTGATGATCGGCAACTCGCTGCGCTCCGACGCCGAGCCGGTGCTGGCCCTGGGCGGCTGGGCTATCCACATGCCCTATCACGTCACCTGGGCGCACGAGGCCGACCACGGCGTCGCCGAGGGTCATGCACGCTTGCGCATGGTCACCGCGGCGAACCAGTTGCCCGCCGCGGTGGCTGCGATCGCCAACGCCTGAGCCCGCCGGCGTCCGGCGGGGCGAACGATCACCAGCACTTGGGCAACATCACCGCCTTGGGATCGACGGGCCAGGCATGACGCCAGACGCCGCCCGAAGGCGGCGCGGGAAGCTGGCGCGAAACCGTGGTTCTCAGGGCATCAGCCGACGCCGTGACAGCCAATGCCTGGCCAGCAACAGGAACAGGATCGACAACCCGGCCATGCCCGCCATGCCCATCGCCGGTACCGGTTGAGACGGCGGCAGCGGCGGCTGGCCGGCGGTGACGTTGGTCAGGGTGGTGGAGACGGTTATATCAGTGCATCCCTTGTTTTGAAGACAGGCTTCAACTCCGTAACTGCCAGGCACACCATTGGCCCGCATACGAAACTGGACAAAGCCGTCTTCATCGGTGATGGCGATGGCCGTTTCAACCCAGTCCTCGGCGAAAGGATCGTAGACCAGGGCAGACGCTCCGGCCGCCGAGGGCTCCGGCCGCAGGCCAATAAAATATCCACCTCGAGAATCTACGTTCATCACCCGCAGCCGGAGGGGCTGCTCGAATTCGGTGTTGATCAAGGTGCTCTGGTCGCCTCCGGAACACACTTCCAGGTACTGGCCCGAGCCTTGGATGCCTGCATCGCCCACGACCGCGACGGGCAGGCCGTTACACAGGTCGCCAGCGACGGCCATCGTCGGCAGCAACAGCAGCCAGCACAGATACAAGGGAAACCGCCGCAGCACGCTGATCGCCAAGCGGTTGGAAAGAGGGGTTTGCAGGGTGGTCGAGGTCATCGGTGTCTCCTCCGATTACGGGGCTAAGGGTCAAACGGACTGTCGAAACCCGATTCCAGCATCCGCCCAAGCCGGCGCCGCGGCGACGAGCAGATGACTTGACCGGGATAGTTTTGTAGTCTTTCCAAGTACATCGTCATGGACCTGAGGCAATAGGACATGGATTCAGCCAACGCCAGCGGAATCCGGCCCGTCCTGGTTACTGTTGTCGCCAGCAGCGACCGGGGCACAGCCGGACGTACGCATGTCGGCGCGACAGGCGGCCTGGCGCTTCAACTCAGCCTGCACAATGTCGCAGGGCGCGCCCGGATACATGATTAAAGTCTGATGAAATCATGATGATTTCCTTGTTCGCCCCGCGTTCCAGGCTTTTCCGGCGTATCTGCCGCGGCCTGCCGCCGGGCGGTGCCGGGCAATGAATCGCCGCGCTGGCCAGCAGCTGCCACCTGCCGAAATTCCCGACGATCAGTCTGTGGCGCTGGAGTTCGGCGATTGCCTGCTCGATCTGCACCGGCGCGAACTGCGCCGCGCCGATGAAGTCGTGCCGCTGGAACCGCGGATTTTTGATCTGCTGGCCTTCATGGCCGGCAATCCCCACAAAGCACTGTCAAAAGACGAACTGCAGGCGCAGATCTGGCCCGGCCTGGTGGTCAGCGACGCGGTATTCTCGCAGGCAATCATGAAAGCTCGTCGCGCCGTCGGTGACAGTGGCCAGCAGCAGTCGGTAATCGCCACCATTCACGGCTACGGCTACCGCTTTGTCGCCGAGGTCCGCGCACTGGCAACAGCCGTAGACCAGAATGCACCGGCCGACCCGCCGGGCGCTGAAAACCGCGCCGATGACCAGACGTTGGCAACGGCAGCCGCCGCTGGCCGGCGGCGCAGGAGCAGCCTTCTCGCTGCCACGGCCGTCCTGGCGCTGGCGGTCGTTGCCCTGTCCTGGCTGCTGCGCCCCGACAGCCCGGCCAGTATCGAGCCAGCCATCATCGCCCTGCTGTCGAATGCCTCCGCCAGTATCGCCGACAGCGGGCCGGGCGAGACCGCGCGCGATATCGATGCCAGTGCCCTGCTCGCCCGCGCCCTGAATGGCCAGCAGGGCATGACCGTGATTGCCAGCGACCGCGCCACGCGACTGCTCAGCGCCCAGGGCATCGCGCCCGATGCCGACGACGGCGTGGTGCTGACCGCCCTCAACCAGGCCCTGGGCGTGGACTACCTGCTGCGCGCCGGCCTGGTCCTCCGCGATGACCAGTGGCAACTGGATGCGACCCTGATCGACCGGCAACTGCGGCGCACCGAACTGCCGGCCAGCCATGGCAGCCTGGTGGCCATGGTCACCGGCATGGGCCACCAGCTCGGCGCCGAGCTGGGCCGGAACTGGCGCGAGGACCTGCCCGGGTCGGTGCTGTCCGAAGACGACTTCGCCAATGAGGCGGCAGCGCGCGGCCTGCAGGCGCTGCTGGCCGGCGATGCCGCCAGTGCCGCCAGCCTGCTCGGCAGCGCCTTGAGCCAGGTGCCGGAGATGCACTGGGCGCGTTACGAACTGGCCAACGCCCGACTGGCCCTGAACGAAACCGACCAGGCCCATGCCCTGTACCGCCAGGTGGTGGACGACACCACCCGGACCGACCCGAAACTGGCCGCCCACGCCCTGACCCAGTTCGGCGTGATGGCCTGGCGCGCCGGTGATATGGACGCGGCGGAACAGCATTTCCTGGAGGCCAACGAGCATTACACCCGGATCGACCACCAGCACGGCGCCGGCTCGGCCCTGGGCAACCTGGGCATCCTGGCCGAGAACCGTGGTGACCTGGACGCCGCCGACGACCTCTATGGCCGCGCCCTGCTGCGCTTCCGCCAGGCCCAGGACCTGGTCGGGGAATCGGCGGTCTATACCAATCTGGCGTTCCTGGCACGGCTGCGCAGCCGGACCGCCGATGCCTGGCAGCACCAGTCGCGTGCTGTGGAGCTGCAACGCCGGCTCGGCATCGGCTCGATGCTGGTGCTCAGCCTGAGCCACCTGGCCGATCTGGAGATCGAGCGCGGTCGGCCGGAGGTGGCCATGCAATTGCTCGATGAGGCCACCGCCCTGGCCCAGGCCAATGCCGACCGTGCCGGTGAGGCCGGCATCGAACTGACCCGCGCCCGCCTGGCCCTGGATGCGCTCAATGGCGAGCAGGCCGTGCAGTTGGCCCGCTCGGCGCTGGCCAACTGGCAGGCGCTGGGCCATGGCAATGAACTGGCCCGCGCCGCCACCTGGCTCGCCGACGCCCTGATTGCCACCGGCGACCCGAGCCAGGCGCTTGCCGTGTTGGCCCAGGTGCCTGCGGACTCGGGCAAATTGCGCCAGCGGCAACGGCTGGCCATGGTGCAGGCGCGCGCCAGCCTGGCCGAGTCATCGACACCGCTGGATCCGGAACTGGCCGGACAACTGGCGCAGTGGCGTGATGGCGACGACGCCCTGCTGGCCGCCCGGGTGGCGGCACTGGATGCCGAGCAGGCCGAACGGCAACAGGACTTCGACCAGGCGATCAGGCACCTGCGCCAGGCGCTGAAACACCTGGCACGCCTGGATGAACCGCACCTGCGCGCCGAGCTGGAAACCCGCCTGGCCGGCCTGCTGATCGACCAGGGCGAAGTCGAAGCCGCCGAAGTGGAGCTGACCCGCGTGCTGACCTGGAACCGGACCTATCTGTCGGCCCGGATCCTGGGTGCCCACCTTGACCTGCTGCAGCACCACCCCGACCGGGCCCGGCAGACCCTGCTGGAGCTGGACGGCCTGCCGGACGCGCAAGCCACGCCCCTGGTCGCCCGGCTGGAACATCTGCGCCAGCATCTGGCGACCCGGCCCTGACCGCACGCATGTCGTTGCTGGGCCGTCGCGCACCAGCGGCTGGACCGGCGCCGACCAAGGTCGCGGCAATGTCATAATCGCCGCCATGGACAACGGCGAGCGCACTACCACCCACTTCGGTTTCCGCGATGTACCCACGGCCGACAAGCAGCGCCTGGTCGGCGAGGTGTTTTCATCGGTGGCGACCAGCTACGACCGCATGAACGACCTGATGTCGCTGGGCATGCACCGGCTCTGGAAGCGGCATTTCGTCGCCAGCAGCGGCGTCCGGCCCGGGCAGCAGGTGCTCGACCTGGCCGGCGGCACCGGCGATATCGCCGCCCTGCTCAGCCGCCGGGTCGGCGACCGTGGCCTGGTGGTATTGGGCGACATCAATGCGCAAATGCTCGCCGTCGGCCGCGACCGGCTGCTCGACCGCGGCATCAGCGGCAACATCCGTCATACGCAACTGAACGCGCAGGCGCTGCCGTTCCCCGACGCCAGCTTCGATGCCGTGACGATTGCCTTTGGCCTGCGCAATGTCACCGACAAGGCCGCGGCCCTGGCCGAGATGCGGCGGGTGCTGCGCCCGGGCGGCAAGGCCATGGTGCTGGAGTTCTCGCAAGTGCAGGCGGCGCCACTGAAACCGGCCTACGACCTGTACTCGTTCAGCGTGTTGCCCTGGCTGGGCCGAACCGTGGCCAATGATGCCGACAGCTACCGCTACCTGGCCGAATCGATCCGCAAGCATCCCGACCAGGACTCCCTGGCCGCGATGATGTCCGATGCCGGCCTGGAACAGGTCGGCTACCGCAACCTGCTGGCCGGCATCGTCGCCATTCATTACGGCTGGCGCTTCTAGCCTGCGCCGGCCGGATCCAAACCCGGCCAAGCCAATGCCTGACCGACATCGAACGACGGTGTCTGCCGCCGCGTGGAAATTCCCCTGCCGCTATGCTTGCCGGTCGACATTCGCCGACGAGGTCCAAGCCCATGCGCTCCGTTTCCGCCCTGCTGCATCTGTTCATCCTGCTCCTGGCCGCGCCCACCATCGCCCTGGCCGGCAACAGCGCCGACCCGCATTCGTATGCGCAACCGGACCAGGTCACGATCAAGGCCATGCACCTGGATCTGGATGCCGACTTTGCCAGCCAGACCCTGGCCGGCAGTGTTGAGCTGGCGCTGGACTGGCACCAGCGCAGCGCCCGCGAGCTGGTGCTGGACAGCCGTGACCTGAGCATCGAACGCGTCGAACTGCGCCGCGGCCAGCGCTGGCGCCCGGCCGATTACGCGCTCGCCGAAGCGGACCCGATTCTGGGCAGCCGTCTGAGCATCGATACCGGTCGTCGCCAGCCCGATGCCGTGCGCATCCACTACCGCACCGCGCCGACCGCTTCGGGCCTGCAATGGCTGGGCGCCGAGCAGACGCTGGGCAAGCGCGAGCCGTTCATGTTCTCCCAGTCGCAGGCCATCCACGCCCGTTCCTGGGTACCGCTGCAAGACACGCCGGCGGTGCGCTACACCTACAGCGCCGACATCCAGGCGCCGGCCGGCCTGCTGGTGCTGATGAGCGCGGAGAACCCGTTCGAAGCCAGCGCCGATGGCCGCTATCGCTTCACCATGGAACAGCCGATCCCGTCCTATCTGATGGCGATCGCCATCGGCCGCCTGGAGTTCAAGCCGATCAGCGAACGCGCCGGTGTCTTCGCCGAGCCCGAACGCCTGGACGAGGCCGTGTACGAGTTCGCCGACACCGAGCGCATGATCGCCGCCGCCGAGGCGCTGTACGGCGAGTATCGCTGGGGCCGTTACGACCTGCTGATCCTGCCGCCGTCATTCCCCTATGGCGGCATGGAAAACCCGCGCCTGTCGTTCATCACCCCGACCGTGATTGCCGGTGACCGCAGCCTGGTGCAACTGATCGCCCACGAACTGGCGCACTCCTGGTCCGGCAACCTGGTCACCAACGACACCTGGAACAGCTTCTGGCTCAATGAGGGCTTCACCAGCTATGTCGAGAACCGCATCATCCAAGCGCTGTTCGGCGCCGAGCGCGCCGACATGGAATTCGTGCTCGATGCCCGTGGCCTGGCCCGTGATTACGAGCAACTGCCGGTTGAGCCGAGCCTGCAGCGCCTGGTCCAGGATCTGACCGGCCTGGATCCCGATGCCATCTACACCACCACCTCCTACACCAAGGGCGCCTGGTTCCTACGCTTTTTGGAACAGCGCGTCGGCCGCGAGCCGCTGGATACCTTCCTGCGCGAGTACTTCGATCACTTCGCCTTCCGCAGCATCGACAACGACACCTTCCGCGCCTGGCTGGACGAGCATCTGCTCAGCCGGCATGGCGAGGCCGTGACCGCCGCCCAGATTGATACCTGGCTGAACGAACCGGGCATTCCCGAGTTCGCACCGGTGTACGAATCGGCCGCCTTCGCCCGCGTCGATGGCCAGCGCGAAGCCTTCCTGGCCGGTGAACAGGCCGCCAGCGAGCTGCCGGGCGCGGACTGGAACACCCACGAGTGGCTGTATTTCCTCAACGGTTTGCCGGCCGCCCTGGAACAGGAACAACTGCAGGCGTTGGACCAGGCCTTCGGACTGACCCAGACCGGCAACAGCGAGATCGCCTTCGCCTGGTACCTGATCGGCATCAACAACGGCTACCCCGCGATCCGCCCGGGCCTGGAACAGTTCCTGGTGGAAGTGGGCCGGCGCAAGTTCGTCGTGCCGCTGTACCGGGCGCTGGCCGAGCGCGAGTCCGACCGCCGCTGGGGCCGGTCGATCTACCAGCGCGCACGGCCCGGCTACCACCCCATCACCAGCGCTTCCGTCGACGAAATATTCAGCCAGACACAGCCATAGTCCGCAGTCAGAACCTTGACTGGAGATCCGTGATGATTCACGCCCGCAACCGCGCCCGATCGCTGACATTGCTGAGTGTTCCGCTGCTGGTATTGGCCCTGGCCGCCTGCGGTGGCGGTTCATCGCCGCCGCCGTCGGTGGCCGAGGATCCGGCGCCCGGTCCCGCCGTGGACGCGGTTGCCGGTGCCGGCCTGGAGCCGGCTGACGGCACCGCACAACCGGGGGAAGTCACCGGCACCGACCAGACGACACCGGGCGCGGCCACGACCACCGGCAGCAGCCCGGCGGCACCGGCTCCGACACCTTCGGCACCGGCCGCCCCGCCACCGGCACGTCCGGCCGGGGCGGCCAATACCGGCGCCCGCGATGCGCGCGTGGTCTCGGTCACGCCGGTCACGCGCACCGTGGACCACAGCTACGAGGTCTGTGAGGACGGCCAGCGCAGCTACACCCGGCCACCGCGCGATGAGAACCGCATCGCCGGTGCCGTCATTGGTGGCGTCGCCGGCGGGGTCGCCGGCAGCCAGGTCGGCAGTGGCCGTGGCCGTGACCTGGCCACCGTCGCTGGCGCCATCGGCGGTGCCGTTGCCGGCCGCCGCATCCAGGAACACCAGCAGGACCGCAGCCAGCAGACCGAGACGATCACCGAGACCGTGTGCGAGACGGTCACCAACCCGGTCGAGGAAACCTGGGCCTGGGACATCCAGTACGAGGTCAGCGGCCAGATCCTCAGCGCCCGGGTGGCCGAGGAACCGGGTGAACGCATCGCCCTGCCGGTACGTTCGATCGGCAACTGAACCTTTCCTTTGCCTGTCATGGCGCGCACCCGCAACCGGCGCGGGCGTGGCAGGCGGGTCGCGGATGCAGCAACGACGGCCGGCAGCGCTTGAACGGCGCCGGGCAAGGTCCTATCGTCGCCCCGGCAACCAGAGCCGGGGCCTTGCATGTCGACCATGATCAAATCCATCGCCGCCACCTTGCTGCTGGTCCTCGGCGTGCTGGCGATTCTGACCGTGATGGATGTGCTGACCCCGGCCCAACTGGGTAGCTTGGGCATCCGCTTGGTGCTGATCGCCGCCATCGTCGCCGGCACCAGTGCCCTGATCGGCTGGCTGCTGCGCCGGCGCTGACCCACACCGTGCCAAAGCGGGAACGGGCGCTGCCCGAATCCGCTTTGTCTGCGACCCGTAACCCTGCCAGCCGCTAACCGGGTGGGCCCAAGTACCTGAATCAGCGCGCGCAAGCCGAGCTCCGACGGCGCCCAGGCCCGCGCCGCTGCCGCATCCTGACCGCTACCGCACCGCCCCGAAGCTCAGGCTGGACACCGGCAATACCGGGTAAACTTGAGCGTCAATCCCGTTGGACGCCGGCGATCACAGCCGTGCGCGCCATTGCCTATGAGGACCGTCATGAGCCAAGCCCCGGACCCGCTGCACCAGGATAATGATGCGATCGAAACCCGAGAGTGGCTGGATTCGATCCAGGCCGTGCTCGACCACAATGGTCCGGAACGGGCGCATTTCCTGCTCGAGCGCATGATCGAAGCCACCCGCCAGGCGGGCGGCCACCTGCCCTTCCGCCTGACCACCGGCTACTTCAATACCATCCCGTCCAGCCACGAGCAGCGCATTCCCGGCGACCAGGCGATGGAATGGCGGATCCGTTCGCTGATCCGCTGGAACGCCCTGGCCAGCGTGGTGCGCGCCAACCGCCGGCCCGGCGAACTGGGCGGCCACATCGCCAGTTTCGCTTCGGCAGCGACGCTGTACGACGTCGGCTTCAACCATTTCTGGCGCGCGCCGCATGACGGCCATCCCGGCGACCTGCTCTATATCCAGGGCCATTCCAGCCCCGGCATCTACGCGCGCGCATTCCTGGAAGGCCGGATCAGCGAAGACGAGCTGGACCGCCTGCGCATGGAAGTCGATGGCGGCCTGAGCTCCTATCCGCACCCCTGGTTGATGCCCGAGTTCTGGCAGACCCCGACCGTATCCATGGGCCTGGGCCCGATCATGGCGATCTACCAGGCACGCTTCTGCAAGTACCTGGAAGCGCGTGGCCTGATTCCCAAGTCCAACCGCAAGATCTGGTGCTTCCTGGGCGACGGCGAAACCGACGAGCCCGAATCGCTGGGAGCCATCACCCTGGCCGGCCGCGAGCGGCTGGACAACCTGGTGTTCGTGATCAACTGCAACCTGCAGCGTCTGGACGGTCCGGTGCGCGGCAACGGCAAGATCATCCAGGAACTGGAGGGCGCCTTCCGCGGTGCCGGCTGGAACGTGCTCAAGGTGATCTGGGGCAGCTACTGGGATCCGCTGCTGGCGCGCGACCATACCGGTCTGTTGCGCAAGTTGATGATGGAGACCGTTGACGGCGAGTACCAGAACTGCAAGGCCTTCGGCGGCGCCTATACCCGCGAGAATTTCTTCGGCAAGTACCCGGAAACCCGGGAGCTGGTCGCCTCGCTGTCCGACGAGGACATCTGGCGCCTGAACCGCGGCGGCCATGATCCGCACAAGGTCTATGCCGCCTACCACCAGGCGGTGAACACCCAGGGCATGCCGACGGTGATCCTGGCCAAGACGGTGAAGGGTTACGGCATGGGCAAGGCCGGCGAATCACTGAACCCGACCCATCAGACCAAGAAGATGGACGACGAGGCCATCCGGGCCTTCCGCGACCGCTTCAACATCGCCATCCCCGACGACCAGATCGCCGAGGTTCCGTATTACCACCCGGGCGAGGATTCGGCCGAGATCAAGTACCTGCTGGAGCGTCGCGCCGAATTGGGCGGCTCCTTGCCGCAGCGCCGGCCCAAGGCCGATGACAGCTTCCAGGTGCCGCCGCTGGAAACCTACGAGCGCCTGCTCAAGGCCACCGGCGAGCGCGAAATCTCCACCACCATGGCCTTCGTGCAGGCGCTCAACATCACCCTGCGCGACAAGCAGATCGGTGAACGCTGCGTGCCGATCGTCGCCGACGAAGCGCGCACCTTCGGCATGGAAGGCCTGTTCCGGCAGTTGGGCATCTATGCCCCCGGCGGCCAGAAGTACAAGCCGGTCGACGCCGACCAGCTCATGTACTACCGCGAGGACCACGCCGGCCAGGTGCTGCAGGAAGGCATCACCGAGGCCGGCGCGTTCTCCAGTTGGATCGCCGCGGCGACCAGCTACAGCACCAACAACCTGCCGATGATGCCGTTCTTCATCTTCTACTCGATGTTCGGCATGCAGCGCGTGGGTGACCTGGCCTGGGCGGCCGGCGACATGCGCGCCCGCGGCTTCCTGCTCGGGGCCACGGCTGGCCGCACCACGCTCAATGGCGAAGGCCTGCAGCACCAGGACGGCCATTCCCATCTGCTGGCCGGCAACATCCCCAACTGCCGCGCCTATGACCCCTGCTTCGGCTATGAAGTGGCGGTGATCATGCAGGACGGCCTGCGCCGGATGATGACCGAGCAGGAGGACGCCTACTGGTACATCACCCTGATGAACGAGAACTATGCCCACCCGGAAATGCCCGAAGGCGCCGCCGAGGGCATCATCAAGGGCATGTACCTGTTGCGCGATGGCGGCAAGGCGAAGAAGAACGAGGTGCGCGTGCAACTGATGGGTTCTGGCACGATCCTGCGTGAGGTCATCGCCGCGGCGGAACTGCTCGACCAGGAGTTCGGCATCAAGGCCGATATCTGGTCCTGCCCCAGCTTCTCGGAATTGCGCCGCGATGGCATCGACAGCGACCGCTGGAACCGGCTCAACCCGCAGGCGAAAAAGCCCCGTCAGGCGCATGTCAGCCAGTGTCTGGCCGACCGTGCCGGACCGGTCATTGCCGCCACCGACTACGTCTACCAGGTCGCCGACCAGATCCGCGCCTGGGTTCCGGGCGACTACACGGTGCTGGGCACCGACGGCTTCGGACGCAGCGACACCCGCCAGAGCCTGCGCCGCTTCTTCGAGGTCGACCGCCACCACATCGCCCATGCCGCGGTGGCAGCACTGGCCGAGGAGGGCACGCTGACCGCCGCCGATGTCGCTCGGGCGATCAAGCAGTTCAACATCGATCCGGACAAGCCCAACCCGATCGAGGTGTGAGCCACCAGGTGGGCGGCAGTGCCAGCCCGGCTGGGATCGTTGACGGACCGGGCGGCTTGATCAATTGCCGCCCCTGTCCGTTCAGGCCAACGTCTCAGCTTGCCCCTGCACAAGCCACGGCAGCGATCGGACGGGCGCTTGCTGCTACCGTGGCAACAGCAACGGAGAAACGCCATGAACACCCTCATCCACTTCACCCTGGCCCTGGCCCTTTTCGGCGCCAGTGCCGCCGTTGATGCCCAGGCGCAGGCTGGCGAGCCGCAGGTACCGACCCGGCATGAACGCCAGCACCTGGGCCACGGCTATGACCCCGGCGCCCAGCCGCATCCGTATCGCAGCCAGCGCTACTCCCGGCACCCGGACCAGTACGGCTACTGGGATCACCGGCGCTACCGGTCGACCCAGCCCCAGGACCACGGTTTCCGCATGCGCCACCGGCCTGACGGCAACAACGAAGAGCAGGCCCGGCGCCGGTTCCAGTCGCCCGGCCTGTATGCGCCGCCGCCGGGTTACTACCCATACCACTGGAGCCGTGGCCAGCACCTGCCACGCGACTGGTACGGCCTCGCCTACCGCCTGGACCACCACGCCTACGGCCTGCTGGCACCGCCGCCCGGCCACCATTGGGTGCGCGTGGACAATGACGTGTTTATGGTGGCCCTGGATTCGGGCCTGATTGTCGACGGCGTCCACGACCTGTTCCATTGACCGCATCTGCACATGGCGGCTGACAGGCTGCACCCCGCAGGTGCCCGGGCGATCGGGCATGGCTGCCGGTGTCAGGGTGGCGCGGTTGCCCGGTGCGATCAGGCAAGTCAACAAAGTCTGGCTACGGCCCCGAATGCGCAAGGCCTGCACCCTGCCCGGCAACCGCCGTTGATGCGCATCGCTTCGACCGACAACCGCCTTATCATGTCGATCACCGATCCGCCCATCCCACGCACCCATCCGTTCTTCAAGGAGCACAGCGTCATGACCGTCATTCCCAGCCTTGCCAGCCTGGCCCTGGCCGCCACTTTCCTGGCACCGGCCGCCCTGGCCCAGAGCACCGATTCCCTGACCAGTTCCTCGGCGCAGATCAACCGCCTGGCGGTGACCCTGGAGGCCACCCAGGGCAACCGTGCCGCCGGTACCATCACCCTGTCGCCGGACAATCGCGGCCTGCGCGTCACCGGCACCGTGACCGGCCTGGATGCCAACAGCGAGCACGGCTTCCATTTCCATGAGCACGGCGATTGCAGCGCCCCGGACGCGAGCAGCGCCGGCGATCATTTCAATCCCGACGGCCATGCCCATGGCCATCCCGATACCCGGCAGCGCCATGCCGGCGCCATGCGCAATCTCAAGACCGATGGCAGTGGCCGGGCCGAGGTCGACATGTATGTCGACCTGCTGACCCTGGGCGATGGCGGCAAATACGACGTGGTCGGCACGGCGCTGATCGTCCATGCCGACGCCGACGACTACACCTCGCAGCCGGTCGGCAATGCCGGTGCGCGCCTGTCCTGCGGCGTGGTTGAGCGCCCGGCCGCGGTGCAGTCGGCCGACGAAGACAACGGCAACGGTTGAGCCGGGCCGGGCTATCCGGGCCTATCCGGGTTGAGCCGTCTGCCGGACGTCGGCACGGCTCAGCTTGTGTTGTCTTTTTTCATCGGTCGGGTGTAGCCCGGCACCGTGGTCTGGCGCGCCCGGGCCACGGTCAATTCACCCTCCGGCGCCGGCTTGGTGATCACTGAACCGGCACCGATTGTGGCTCCAGCACCAATATGCACCGGCGCCACCAGGGCGCTGTTGGAGCCGATGAAGGCGCCTTCGTCGATCCGCGTCACCGATTTGCTGGCGCCGTCGTAATTGCAGGTGATGGTGCCGGCACCAATGTTGACGCGCTCGCCGAGTACGGCATCGCCCAGATAGCTGAGGTGGTTGGCCTTGGCTCCCGTCGCCAGCCGCGCATTCTTGGTCTCGACGAAATTGCCCACGTGCACGCCGTCGGCCAGCACGGTGCCCGGGCGCAGGCGCGCGAACGGCCCGATCACGGCGGCCCCTTCGGTCACCGCGCCGTCCAGATCGCAATGGGCGTTGACCCGGGTGCCGGCGGCCAGACGGACATCGCGCAGGCGGCAAAACGGGCCGATACGGACACCATCGCCAAGCTCGACCACGCCCTCCAGCACGACATCGACATCGATCTGGACATCGCAACCGGCCCGTACCCGGCCGCGCACATCCAGGCGTGACGGATCGGCCAGCCGGACCCCGGCCTGGCACAGCGCGCGTGCCTGGCGCAGTTGGAAGCGGCGCTCGAGCTGGGCCAGTTGCCAGGGATCATTGGCGCCCTCGGCTTCCAGCGGTTCCAGGCAATGGCTGGCCAGGGCGCCGCTGTCCTCAGCGGCGGCCATGGCGAAGATATCGGTCAGGTAGTACTCGCCCTGGGCATTGTCGTTGCCCAGCGCCGCCAGCCAGCGCCGCAGCTCGGCGGCTGGTGCCATCAACACGCCGGTATTGACCAGGTTGATCGCCCGCTCCTGGTCATTGGCGTCACGCTCCTCTATGACGGCGGCGACCCGGCCGTCGGCCCCGATCCGGACCCGGCCGTAGCCGCGCGGATCGGCCAGCGTATCGACCAGCACCGCCAGGCCGGACTGCGCGGCCCGGGCCAGGCTGGCCAATGTCGCCACGGTCAGCAGCGGCACATCGCCATACAACACCAACACGTTCGCAGTGTCGGGAACCTGCGCCATCGCCTGCACCACCGCATGGCCGGTGCCCAGTCGCTGCGCCTGCTCGGCCCAAACAAGGTCGACCTGATCGGAAAAAGCGGCGCGCACCTTGTCGCCGCCATGGCCGTGGACGATATGGATGGCGGCCGGCGACAGCGAGCGGGCGGCCTCGATCACCCAGGCCAGCATCGGCCGGCCGGCAATCGGCTGCAATACCTTGGCCTGGGCCGAGCGCATGCGCTTGCCTTCACCGGCGGCGAGGATGATGACGTGCAGGGCAGCGGCCTGGGCGGGGGCTGGAGTCATGGCGGGCTCGATCAGGACAAATCGGCGGCCATTCTAGCCCTGATCGGGCTGGCAGCCGCGTCGATCAACCGTTGCCACACACTGCTACGAGGCCGGCGCCGGGGTGGCCGGCGCCGAAAGCCATGACGCCGGGTGCGCTGCAGCCGTCCGACGGGTGTCTTGCCAGTACGCATGCGGCCCGCCACCGGCCGCCAGGCCGGGGCAAGCCCGGCGCCGATTGGTGGTCGATCCGTGGCCGATCAGTGCTTGAGCGTCTTGCGCAAGCGCTCCAGCGCCTGCAACTGGGCCACGGCTTCGGCCAGCTTGGCCTGGGCTTCGGCCAGGTCCATGTCCGGCGCGCGGTTGGCCAGTGCCCGCTCGGCTTCGTCCTTGGCCGCCTTGGCCGCGGCCTCGTCCAGATCCTTGGCACGCATGGCGGTATCGGCCAATACCGAGACCACCTGCGGCTGTACTTCCAGGATCCCGCCGGAGACGTAGAACTCCTGGCTGTCGCCGTTCTCCAGCGTCACCCGGACATAGCCCGGCTTGAGCCGTGTGATCAGCGGTGCGTGCCGGGGCGCAATGCCCAGCTCGCCCATCTCGCCGGTGGCCACCACCAGGGTGACATTGCCGTGGAAGATTTCGTCTTCGGCGCTGACGATGTCGCAACGGATGGTGCTCATGGAAATCCTCGGGTCATCCTGGGCAGCGGCAACGCTGGAAGCCGGGGCTGCCGGCGGCCGCTGGTGTCGACGGCACCGATGTCAAAAGACACCGGTGCCTGGTCGGGTGGCATCGGATCAGACGTTGATGCCCATCTTCTTGGCCTTCTCGACCGCTTCCTCGATGGCGCCGACCATGTAGAAGGCCTGCTCGGGCAGGTGGTCGTACTCGCCATCGATGATCGCCTTGAAGCCGCGGATGGTGTCCTTGAGCGACACGTACTTGCCCGGCGAGCCGGTGAACACCTCGGCGACATGGAACGGCTGGCTGAAGAAGCGCTCGATCTTGCGTGCGCGCGACACCGCCTGCTTGTCTTCCTCGCTGAGCTCGTCCATGCCCAGGATGGCGATGATGTCCTTGAGCTCCTTGTACTTCTGCAAGGTCGCCTGGACCCGGCGCGCGGTGTCGTAGTGTTCGTTTCCGATCACGTTCGGGTCGAGCTGGCGGCTGGTCGAGTCCAGCGGGTCGACCGCCGGGTAAATACCCAGGGCGGCGATGTTGCGGCTCAGCACCACGGTGGCGTCAAGGTGGGCAAAGGTGGTCGCCGGCGACGGGTCGGTGAGGTCGTCGGCAGGCACGTAGACGGCCTGGATCGAGGTGATCGAGCCGGTGCTGGTGGAGGTGATGCGCTCTTGCAGCACGCCCATTTCCTCGGCCAGGGTCGGCTGGTAGCCCACCGCCGACGGCATCCGGCCCAGCAGCGCCGAGACTTCGGTACCGGCCAGGGTGTAGCGGTAGATGTTGTCGACGAAGAACAGCACGTCGCGGCCCTTGCCGGTCTCGTCCTTCTCGTCGCGGAAGTATTCGGCCATGGTCAGGCCGGTCAGGGCCACGCGCAGGCGGTTGCCCGGCGGCTCGTTCATCTGGCCGTAGACCATCGCCACCTTGGACTGGCTCTTGTCTTCCAGGTTGACCACGCCGGCTTCGATCATCTCGTGATAGAAGTCGTTGCCCTCACGGGTGCGCTCACCGACACCGGCGAACACCGACAGGCCGGCGTGCTGGGTGGCGATGTTGTTGATCAGCTCCAGCATGTTGACGGTCTTGCCGACGCCGGCGCCGCCAAACAGGCCGACCTTGCCGCCCTTGGCGAACGGACACATCAGGTCGATGACCTTGATGCCGGTTTCGAGCAGGTCACTGCCACCGACCTGCTCGGAATACGCCGGCGCCGAGCGATGGATCTCCCAGTGTTCCTTGGCGCCGATCGGGCCGACCTCATCGATCGGGTTGCCGAGCACGTCCATGATCCGGCCCAGAGTGGCACTGCCGACCGGCACCGAAATGGCCTTGCCGGTGTTGCGCGCCTCAAGGCCGCGCTTGAGCCCGTCGGTGGAACCCAGCGCGATGGTGCGGACCACGCCGTCACCCAACTGCTGCTGGACTTCCAGGGTGATCTGGGTGCCATCGATCTTCAGTGCGTCGTAGATCTTCGGCACGCTGTCGTGCGGGAACTCGACGTCGACGACCGCGCCGATGATTTGTACGACCTTGCCCTGACTCATGAGCTACTCCATTGAACCGAATGTTTTGACAATAATTAAGGGGAATCAACCATCGGGCGCGCGTGTTGCCTGAGATCCCGTCAAGCCTGCCTGTGCGCTGATGTCGGCACCGGGCCAGTGGCCTGACGCGATCCAGTAGCGCTTGCCAGCGCCGGCCTCAGACCGCAGCCGCGCCGCCGACGATTTCCGAAATTTCCTGGGTGATCGCCGCCTGGCGCGCCTTGTTGTAGCGCAGGTTGAGTTCATCGATCAGCTTGTTGGCATTGTCCGAAGCCGACTTCATCGCGACCATGCGCGCGGCGTGCTCGGAGGCCAGGTTCTCCAGAACCGCCTGGTAGACCAGCGATTCCACGTAGCGGGTCAACACCTGGCCGAGCACGGTTTCGGCATCGGGCTCGTACAGGTAGTCCCACTCGTGGCTGGTGCTGGTCAGGGCCTGGACTTCCGGCAACGGCAGCAACTGATCCAGGGTCGGCTTCTGCACCATGGTGTTGATGAAATCGTTGTAGCAGAGCATCACCCGGTCCAGGCGCTCTTCGCCGTAGCCGTCCAGCATCGTGGTCATGATGCCGATCAACTGTTCCAGTTGCGGGCGCTCACCCAGGTGCGTGACCGAGCCGAGCAGGTTGACCTTGAGCCGGCGGAAGAAAGCCGTGGACTTCTGGCCGATGGTGACCAGGTCGATCTCCACGCCCTGCGCCTGCCACTGGCGCATGTCGGCGACGACGCGCCGGAAAAGCTGCGAGTTCAGGCCGCCGGCCAGGCCGCGATCACTGGAAACAATGATGTAGCCGACCCGACGGACTTCCTGCCGGGCGGTCAGGAACGGATGGCTGTAGTCGGTGTTGGCCTCGCGGATATGGCCGATCAGTTGCCGGATCAGGCGCGCGTACGGACGCGAAGACTTCATCCGCTCCTGCGCCTTGCGGATTTTCGAGGCCGAGACCATCTCCAGAGCGCGCGTCACCTTGCGGGTGTTCTGCACGCTCTTGATCTTGGTCTTGATTTCCCTGCCACCTGCCATGTCACTTCTCTCGGACTGGAGACTTGCCACCGGAACCGCGCTGACTTCGTCGTGCGCTCATCCCGGGCGTGTCGTTGCTTCATTCCCGGCCACCAATCGGGCCGGTTGCTGGCGGCAGCGCGTCAGGTCTTTCGGGCCCGCCGGGCTGCCGCCGCTGGCTTACCAGCTACCGGTCTTCTTGAAATCCTCGATCACGGCCTTGAAGGTCGCCTCGATGTCCTTGTCCCAGGCGCCGGTATCGACGATGCGCTTTTCCAGCTCGCCCTGGACATGGCTGAAGTGCGCGTGCAGGCCGGCCTCGAACGCCTGGATCTTGTCCAGCACGACATCATCCAGATAGCCCTCGTTGACGGCGTAGATCGACAGCGCCATTTGCGCGGTGCTCATCGGCGCGTACTGCTTCTGCTTCATCAGCTCGGTGACCCGCTGGCCGCGCTCAAGCTGCTTGCGCGTGGCCTCGTCCAGGTCGGAGGCGAACTGGGCGAATGCCGCCAGCTCGCGATACTGGGCCAGGGCGATACGGATGCCACCGGACAGCTTCTTCATGATCGTGGTCTGGGCCGCGCCACCCACGCGCGAGACCGAAATGCCGGCGTTCACGGCCGGGCGGATGCCGGCATTGAACAGGTCGGTCTCCAGGAAGATCTGGCCGTCGGTGATCGAGATCACGTTGGTCGGCACGAACGCGGACACGTCACCAGCCTGGGTCTCGATGATCGGCAGCGCGGTCAGCGAACCGGTCTTGCCCTTGACCTTGCCCTCGGTGAACTGCTCGACGTATTCCTCGTTGACCCGCGCCGCGCGCTCAAGCAGGCGGCTGTGAAGATAGAACACGTCACCCGGGAACGCCTCACGGCCCGGCGGGCGGCGCAGCAACAGCGAGATCTGGCGGTAGGCGACGGCCTGCTTGGACAGGTCGTCATAGATAATCAGGGCGTCTTCGCCGCGGTCGCGGAAGTACTCGCCCATGGCGCAGCCGGAGTAGGCGCTGATGTACTGCATCGCGGCCGATTCCGAAGCGGTGGCAGCAACCACGATGGTGTGGGCCAGGGCGCCGTTTTCTTCCAGCTTGCGCACGATGTTGGCCACCGTCGAGGCCTTCTGGCCGATGGCGACGTAGACGCACTTGACGCCGGTGCCCTTCTGGTTGATCACCGCGTCGATGGCCAGGGCGGTCTTGCCGGTCTGGCGGTCGCCGATGATCAGCTCGCGCTGGCCGCGGCCGATCGGGATCATCGAGTCCACCGACTTGTAGCCGGTCTGCACCGGCTGGCTGACGCTCTTGCGCCAGATCACGCCGGGCGCGACCTTCTCCACCGGCGAGGAGGTGCTGGCATTGATCGGGCCGGCGCCATCGATCGGCTCACCCAGGGCATTGACGACCCGGCCGAGCAGCTCCGGGCCGGTCGGCACTTCCAGGATGCGGCCGGTGGTCTTGACCGTGTCACCTTCGCGCAGATGCTCGTAGTCACCCAGGATGACCGCACCGACCGAGTCGCGCTCCAAGTTCAGCGCCAGGCCGAAGGTATCGCCCGGGAACTCGATCATTTCACCCTGCATCGCATCGGCCAGACCGTGGACGCGGGCGATGCCGTCGGACACCGACACGATGGTGCCTTCGTTGCGGGCCTCGGCGCCGAGCTTGAACTGCTCGATGCGGTTTTTGATCAGCTCGGAAATCTCGGAGGGGTTGAGTGTGCTCTGCATGGCTTAAGCCTCTGATCCGGAACCTGGTGGCGCCGGGATTTGAATGGAATTCGTGGGACCGTCAGTGCGTGAGCTGGCTGTGCAGCTTGTCCAGCCGGCCGCGCACCGAGCCATCGATGACGATGTCGCCGGTATCGATCACGGCGCCACCCAGCAGCGAGGCATCGACTTCGTTGCTGATCTCGATCTCGCGCTGGAAACGCCGTGCCAGCGCGGCGCGCAGGCTTTCAAGCTGTTCGGCATCCAACGCTACGGCAGTGCGCACGCGGGCATTGACCCGGCGTTCGGCCTGGGCGCGCAGATACTCGTACTGGGCGGCGATGGCGGGCAGCAGCGGCAGGCGCTTGTTGCTGGCCAGCACGGCCAGGAAATGGCCGAAGGCATCGTCGCTGCCGGTGCCGGCCGGCAACAGCACCTCGACCTGCTCGGCCGGCCGCAGGCCCGGGCCGGTCAAGGCCTGGCTGATCGCCGGTGCCAGCACCAGTTGCGCGGTCAAGGCAAGCTGTTGCGACCACTGCGGCAACTGGCCGCCGGCCTGGGCCAGTTCGAAGGCGGCGCGGGCATAGGGCCGGGCCAATGTCTGGGCGTTGGCACTCATCGGCTCAGATCTCGCCCGCCAGCTCTTCGATCAGCGCCCGGTGGGCAGCGGCATCGATCTCGCGCTTGACGATCTTTTCGGCACCGAGCACCGCCAGGCTGCCCAGTTGCGCGCGCAGATCCTGGCGCGCCGACTGAACCATGGCGGTGACTTCGTTTTCGGCCAGCGCCTTCTGGCGGCTGCCTTCGGCGATGGCATCGGCCTTGGCCTTTTCCAGTATCTGGTTGGCCTGGGCGTGGGCCCGGTCCAGGATCTCGGAGGCCTTGGCCCGCGCCGTCTGGATCTCGGCATCGGCCCGCTCGTCGGCGGCGGCCAGATCGGCCTTGGCGCGATCGGCAGCGGCCAGTCCCTCGGCGATCTTCTGCTGGCGCTCTTCGATCGCCCGCAGCAACGGCGGCCAGATGAAGGTGGCGATCAGCCAGATCAGGCTGGCAAAGGCCAGCGCCTGGGCGATAAGGGTCAGATTGAGGTTCATGGGTACGCTCTGCCTGTACTCAGGGATTGCCGGTCATGCCGGACAAGCCCGGTGGCTGTCGCACGCCAGCCACGCTGGGTGGCGCGGCGTGCGACCGGGTCGGGTCTTGCAAGGGTGCCGCGTCAGGACACCGCCAGGCCACCGACCAGGAACGGGCTGGCGAAGGCGAACAGCAGGCCGACCGCGACCGAGATGATGAAGGCGGCGTCGATCAGGCCGGCGGTGATGAACATGCGCACCTGCAGCACCGGGATCAGCTCGGGCTGGCGTGCGGCCGATTCCAGGAACTTGCCGGCCATGATGGCCAGACCCAGACCTGCGCCCAGTGCAGCCAGGCCAATCATGATGCCGATGGCCAGAACGGTGGACGCCTGGACGGAAGCAAGGGCGGTGAGTGCGGTTTCCATGGTTATCTCCAGAACAACAGTGCTTGTTGAGGGTTGGGGTTGAGGTTGAAGCAAAAAATTGGCCGGCGACCGGCGACGGTCAGTGCGATTCTTCCGACAGGCTCAGGTAGACGATCGAAAGCATCATGAAAATGAATGCCTGCAGCGGCACGACCAGGATGTGGAAGATCATCCAGCCCAGGCCGAAGGTGGCGCCGCCGAGCAGGCCGAGCAGGCCGGCACCGCCGAGCACCCAGATCAGCAGGAACACGATCTCGCCGCCGAACATGTTGCCGAACAGTCGCATGGCCAGAGAGATCGGCTTGCTGACCCACTCGACGATATTGAGGATGAGGTTGAACGGCAGCATCCACTTGCCGAATGGCGTGGTCAGGAAATCGCGGGTGAAGCCACCCAGGCCCTTGCCGCGCAGGCCAAAGAACAGCATCAGGAAGAACACGCTGATCGACATGCCCAGGGTGGCGTTGACGTCGGCGGTGGGCACCGGCTTCCAGTAATTGACGCCGAGCAGCTCCAGCGGCTTGGCGATGAAATCGGCCGGGATGAACTTCATCATGTTCATCAGCAGGATCCAGAAGAACAGGGTGATCGCGATCGGCGTCACCAGCTTGCTCGTGCCCTGGTAGGTATCGCGCGCCTGCTTGTCGACGAATTCCAGCAGGATTTCGACGAAGGCCTGCCACTTGCCTGGGACACCGGCGGTGGCCTTGCGCGTGGCCAGCCAGAACAGCAGCACCATCAGCAGGCCCATGAACACCGAGGTGATCAGGGTGTCCATGTGCAGGGTGAAGAACGTGCCCTCACCGACCGGCATGGTCAGGTTCTGCAGGTGGTGCTGGATGTAGCTGGTCGGGGTCAGCTCAGTGTCGACAACCATGATTTTGCTATGCCTTGCTTGCCTGCGGACGTCCAATGACGGCCAGCATCTGCGTCAGAAGGGCAGCGATCACACCGGTCAGCATCGGCAGCAGCGGCAAGCCCGCGGCCGCCGTGGCCACCAGGCCCGCGATCACCACCACCCACTTCAACATCATTCCGGCCAGCAATCTGGACAGGGCCGCAGTCGAGGACTGCACACCACCTGCCAGCGCCACCTGACCGGACAGCCAGCCTGCCAGTACGACGACCAGGCCACCGGCAAGGGCAGCGGCACTCCAGGCCATGCCCTTGATCAGCCAGAGCAGGGCCAGCACCGCCAGCACCCATGGCCAGCGACGGTTGTCGCCTGCCGCGAGGTAGCTGTGACTGTCACCCGCTGTGCGCTGGATGGCATCGAACATCGAAAACAACCGGAAAGACTGATTGGGTTGGGCCGGCAGCGCGCGACGCGCCAACCGACAGAATCTTGGTGTCGGACCGCGGTTCCAACGTCGCCACCGTGGGCGCCAGGGAGGAACCTGTCCGCTTGCCGCCGGCCGCGGCGCATCCGCAGGGGCACCGGGCCTGTGCGCCAGCCAAGTCGATTCCCGCCGGGCAACGGCGCGCCGGTGGTCCGGCAACCGGAAACGGGGAGAATCGAGGTGTCGCCTGAGCTGGCGGCTGCAAAGCGGCGGAAGTATAGCAGGCCACCCATGGCCGGGGGAAGAGCCAGCCTCTTCCAACGACACCTGAGCCTGGAAGGGGCGCTGTGATTCCAATGACAAGTGAGCCTGGAGGCAGGCGAGACGGGGCATCCTTGGAGGATGCTTGTGTCTCTCAATACAGAACCACTTCGTA
>Ga0265293_10000602_pt1 | contig 84677 bp, 72 predicted proteins | sample Munlanlewell138R_FD_192505 | JGI IMG/M metagenome (GOLD analysis project Ga0265293, IMG submission 192505) | Leachate microbial communities from a municipal landfill in Southern Ontario, Canada - Leachate well 138R | ecosystem: Engineered > Solid waste > Landfill > Unclassified | place: Canada... | reverse complement strand
GGCAGCGTCAAGGGTGGTGCGCAGGCACAGTTCCGGCTGATAAACAGCATTGGGCATAAAGTTGATGCTGAGAAAGCTGTCGGTATTCAGTTGAGCAGCCAGCTGAATCGCCTTGGTGCGGCATAATTGGTCGAAGCGGTAACGGTTGTTGTCGTTGATATGTCCAAAAATGTGCCCGGCAGGCTCGTTATTGAGGCCGCGAACCAGGGCTTCATGGGCAAAAATCTGTTTTGTCTGGCTGTTGACTATGGGCTGGAATGCCATCGTAAAATCGAAGTCCAGTGTTGATTCATCGCGACATTGTCCGCAACCGGGTGAAGGGTTTGTTTTTCCGGTGTTCATTACGCCTTGCTCTTTGTTATCGGCCACAAGCTACAAAGTAGGCTTTGGTTGTCTCCAGGTAGACAATGGCTGTGCAACATTAAAGTGTCTGCTCATTTTGCCTGATTAAAATAGGCTAAACAATGCAAATGGGGCAGCGATAACTGCCCGGTCTCTGAAAATAGCGGCTACAATAAACGGGTTTTAGTTGCCATTTTGATGGCGGTGAGAGCAGTGGCAATGTGCTGTAAACACTTCCTTTTAGCAACATAACGCCACATTTTTTACAGGAGAAAATTTTGAGCAAGCTTAAAAACAACGAGTTTCTTCCCCTTAATATTGCGGTGCTGACTATCTCGGATACCAGAACCCTGCAAACCGATACCTCGGGTAGCTATCTGGCGGAAGCCCTTCAGGATGCTGGGCATCGCATCTATCAACGTGAACTGGTCAAGGACGATGTTTATCTGATGCGGGCAATGGTGTCCGCCTGGATTGCCGATAAAGAGGTTGAGGTTATTCTCACCACCGGCGGTACGGGCTTTACCGGCAGGGATAGTACGCCAGAGGCGGTGCTGCCCCTGTTCGATAAAACCATTGACGGTTTTGGCGAACTCTTTCGTCAGCTTTCCTATGAAGATATAGGCACATCCACGGTTCAGTCCCGCTGTGTCGCCGGACTGGCAAACAGAACTGCTGTTTTCTGCCTTCCCGGTTCCACGGGCGCCTGTAAGTTGGGCTGGGAAAAAATACTTTTGCCACAGCTGGACAGCCGCACCGGTCCCTGTAATTTTGTTCAGCATGTGGGCAACCGCTAGCCCCGCAATGGCACCAGTACATTCTAAATTCGGGATTGTGTACTGATATAAAACTTGGCGGGAATCGCCGTTGGCTAGCAGTTTGCTACCGGCTATGGCTGGTTTTTGACCGGCTCTGCGGACACTGGTCGCACCCATAGCCTTCCGTCTTAAACTCCGGAACAGCAGCAGGTTGTGGACGGCTGAATTCGACAGTGCTTAGAGAATCAACTGCATTCCCATAAAGACAAGGCAAATTAGCGCTGCGATGGTCGGCAGCACAATAGGCAGTAACTGCTTTTCAGGGTCTTTTAGGCTCAGTTTTAGCAGTGACAGATTGACCAGGGTGAAAACGCTCAACACGATGGTGCTGGTGGTTTTTGCCAGGGTTGCCAGCGGCAGCAGCAGTGTGAACACCAGTACCAGGGCGCCCACCACCAGGGTGGCGGTTCTGGGGATGCGGGAAATCGGGTGAACGCTGGCAAGACCGCGGTGTGCCAGCTTGCGGTTGGCCATGCCGTAAAGCACTCTGGAACCCATAATGATTTGAATCAGGGCGCCATTGGTGACGGCAATGGCGCTGATGATGCCAATAACTTCGACGTAAACCAGACCGTTGCGCTCTATCACCAGCGCCAGTGGCGCCGGGGAGTTTGCCAGCTCGGCGATGGGCGCGGAGGTGATGGCCGCCAGCGCCACCAGCACATAGAGCAGGGTGGTAACCACTAAAACGGTGGCAATGGCGCGCACCATGTTTTTTCCCGGTTCTTTTACTTCTTCCACCATGCTGACCATATCTTCAAAGCCGATACAGGCATAAAAAGCCAGATAGGCGCCGAGACCAATACCGCTCCACTGAGCCAGAGTTAGCGGCAGAAAAAATTCACCGGGGTTTTCCACCACAATGCCGAAGTGGTGGCGGGCGGAAACGATGACAATGATCAGCCCGGCAATTTCGATGAGGGTGGCGGCTACCGCTACGCCGACAGAAAACCCCACACCGCGAATGGCCACTCCGGTGAGCACAGCAACGAAAATGCTCGCAACCAGCCACTCCGGGGCGCTGATAAAATGGCCGAAGTAGCCCAAAAAGCCCTGGGCAATGGTGGCGGACGAGGTAATACCCATAAACACAATGCTGTAGCCCGTAAGGATCGACAGCCAGGGGTAACCGAAAGCGGCTTGTACGTAGGCGGCAGGTCCTGCACTGGAGGGAAAGCGTTTCGCCAGCAGGGCAAAGGAATAGGCGCTGAAAGCGACAATAAGCGCGGCGACAAGAAATGAAAGCGCCGAAAGCTTGCCGCTGCTGCGGGCAATTTCGCCAACAAGCACATAGATGCCGGCACCGAGAATGGTGCCTGTTCCGTAGAAGACAAGCGGCCAGAACCCCAGTGAACGGTTGAGGCTGGTCTTCATTGCTGCGCTCTGATCAAGGGGGCTCTTCAAAAAATTGCCTGCGCGGTTTGTTTGCTGAACAATTTGCTCTCACCTATTATGGCAGAAATAGTTGCAGGGGAAGCGCTGCAACCCTTCGCCGTTAGGGTTCTGGCTGCAGGGATTTAGCGGCCATTGCAACGGTGGCGCCGTTTTACCCTTTCCGTAAATTCCTTTAGCCAATAGCAACGAAAAGAAGGCAAAACATGACAAATTATTTTGATCTCAGCGGCAAAATTGCCCTGGTTACCGGCGGCAGCCGCGGCTTGGGGCGCGCCATTGCCCTGGCTTTTGCCGACTGCGGCGCCGATGTTATTGTGGCCAGCCGCAAGCTGGATAATTGCGAAGCGGTTGCCGAGGAAATCAGGGCAAAAGGGCGCCGGGCATTGGCATTGAGCTGCCATATGGGGCGCTGGGAGCAAATAGAAACCCTGGTCACCAGCGCCTATGCTGCCTTTGGCCGCATCGACATTCTCGTCAACAATGCCGGTATGACGCCGGTGACCAGCTCCTCCCTGGATACGGATGAAAAACTGGTGGATGCGGTTTTTGCCCTCAATTTTAAGGGGCCTTTTCGCCTCAGCGCCCTGGTGGGTTCGCGGATGGCGGCGGGGGAAGGCGGCAGTATTATCAATATCAGCAGTATAGCCTCGTGTCGCCCTGATCCCAGTTATGCGCCCTACGCCAGCGCCAAGGCGGCGCTAAATACTCTGACCACCGCCCACGCCTTTGAATTTGCGCCAAAGGTGCGGGTAAATGCGATACTGCCCGGCTCCTTTCGCACCGATATCGCCAGGCACTGGTCGCCGAATAAGGAGGCCAACACGCCAGCGGCATTGAAACGTTTTGGCGAGCCGGAAGAGATTGTCAGTACTGCGCTCTATCTGGCCAGCGATTATTCCAGTTTTACCACCGGCGCCCATATTCGCGTCGATGGCGGTCGCCCCTGAGATTCTGAACAGGCGCTGATGAGCTTCAGTCAATAATCCAGGGCACTGTGGATTCGAACATTCTCAAGGTCTGGCGATGAATATGCTGAGCATTGGCCACTGTGATGGGCGTAAAACGAATTCGACTGCCTGCAGGCAACTGCGCCAGGCGCCATAAATCAGTGCTGATGACCGTGCCAATTTTTGGGTAACCGCCGATGGTTTGGTGGTCGCAGTGCATGATAATGGGCAATCCGCTGGCTGGCAGCTGAACAGTGCCGGCAACAATGCCCTCTGAAAGCATGGCTGCAGGAATGCGGTCAATATCCGCCAGAGGTTCGCCGCTGAGCCTGTAACCCATGCGATTGGAATCTGCCGACAGGCTCAAAAGACGATCGTCACTGCGGTAAAAAAAATCCCGTTTCAGCGCTCTTGGCAAGTCCGCTGCCCGCCAGCCTGGAATGACTCTGAGGGGGGCAGCGCTATCCATTGTCGGCCTTAACTGTGGGGGCAGGGCGAAATCCCTGTCCTTGCCGGTAGGGATAAAAGGCAAAAAATCCCCTTTGTTCAGTGCTGTTCCTTTCAGGCCGCCTATGGCTTCGCGAGTCACAGTGGCGACGCTGGCCAGGGTGGGCGGAATCTGAAAACCGCCGCTAACCGCCAGATAGATACGGGCTCCCCGGCTCGCAGTGCCGATGGTCAGCCTGGAGCCTTTGCCCAGATGATGGCTGCGCCAGTTGTCTACAGGTTTGCCGTCAATACTGATGGGCGCCTGGGCGCCGGTGATGGCGATACGGGTCTCATCTGTGGCCTCCATTTCCATGCCGCCAAAGGTGATTTCCAGGGCGGCGCTATGGGCTCTGTTGCCACACAGTCTGTTCGCCCACAGAAATGACAGCTTGTCGGCGGGGCCTCCTGTGGTCAGCCCGAGGCGGTAACAACCCTGGCGCCCCAGATCCTGGATCAGGCTGTGCATACCGGGGCGAATCACATAAAAGCCACTGCCGTTCACAGCTCGCCCCCAAGGCGAATAAAGTCTTTTTTGCTGACGGGCACAAAAACCACCGTATCGCCCACCGACACCGGCATCTGGGGCGATGATTGCAACGAAAACATCGGCGTGGGGCAGCGGCCAATCAGGTTCCAGCCCCCCGGCGATGGCGATGGATACACGGCTGTCTGGCGGTCGGCAATGGCGACAGAACCCTGGGGAACTCGCAGCCTGGGGGTACTGCGGCGGGGTGTGGCCAGCGCGGCATCCACTTCACCCAGATAGGCAAATCCCGGCGCAAAACCGATGGCGTACACCAAGTATTCGCTATTGCTGTGGCGATGAATCACTTCCTCCACGTCGATGCCGTGGTAGTCCGCCACCAATTGCAGATCGGGGCCGGACTCAATGCTGTAATAGACCGGTAATTCAACCCGCTTTCCTGAGTTTGATGGCACCGTTTCAGAGTTTGCCAGATGCTCGCGAAGCAAGCGGCGCAGTGCTGCCGGGCGGATTTTTTCTTCGCGGTAAATGATGACGATGCTGGCATAGCTGGGAATAAGGTCGACAAGGTACTCCTCCAGCTCAGATTCAATAATGGTCACTGCTTGCCGCACTCTCGCCAGGGTGTCGGGATTAATGGTTTCGCCAAAATAAATCACCAGGGCGTTTTCAGCGGCAACGGCAATCTTCATTGCGGTTTTACGCCTTTTTGCAAAATGGCGACTATATCGGCGAGGGCGGCAATGGCATTCGGGTTGTCGCCATGAACGCAGAGGCTGTCTGCAGCCACAGGGATAATGCGCCCGCTGCAGGATGTTACGGTGGCTTCGCTGTGAAGTTGCCAAACCTGATCCAGCATGCGCTGGTGATTGTGAACAGCGTCGGGCTGTGAGCGCGGCAGCAAAAATCCCTGGTCGCTGTAACAGCGGTCGGCAAAGGTTTCAAAAATAAGCTCAATGCCACTTTTGGCAGCATGTTGGCGGTAGTTGTTCGAATTCGCAGTGGCCAGCATCATCAGTTTCAGGGGTTTTTGATAGCGGGAGAGGCTGTCGACAATGGTTTTAAAGATGTCTTCGTTGGCCATCATGTCGTTGTACAGAGCGCCGTGGGGTTTGACATAGGAAAGGTGGAGGTTGCTGTCTTCGGCAAGACTGTCCAGAAGAGCAATCTGGGCGTGGAGGAGGGCGGTTAATTCTTCCTTGCTGTGGGGAATGGATTTACGGCCAAAATTGTCGCGATCCCTATAGCCAGGATGAGCGCCAACTTGAACGCCGTGCTGAGCGGCAAGTTTGAGGGTATTTATCATGGTTGCGTGATTGCCCGCGTGGTAACCGCAGGCAATATTTGCCATGTCGATCAGCGGCATTACCGCTTTTTCAACCCTGTAGTCTGGGTCTTCTATTTCGCCGAGGTCGCAATTTAACAGGAGGGGCATGGAGATTTATTCGCCATTTCTAGAAATCTTTGTAAGCATAGCGGATTGAGGGTATTTTTTCAGAGGCACTTTTTAAAAAAGGCCTTTTTAAAGGACTTTTAAAAGGGGCTCTTTATACGGGTTATATATGGGCATATATACGGGTATGGATTCAACCCCGTTGGGTGGGGCTGTAATGACGGCGCAGCCAGCTGCTGAGGCCATCGAGGCCGGGAAACAGTACCCGCTCGGTAATATTGGCCTGGTCGAGTTTGTCTCTGATTTCCCATTTTAATTTTGCCGGAATCAAAATTTTGCGACACAAAATTTCATGGGTTGCAATCCACTGATCCAGTCCCTGGGTGGCGCTGGAGATCACCGAAAAGAGGGCGTATTGGTTGACGATGCGGTCATCCATGGACGGTGGCTCGAAAAACAGCAGAAAGGGATCTTCAGCCAGCCTGTCGAGCTCGTCGAGGGATTTTACCGCGCCCGCCAGTAGTTCGGTGGTAAAGGTGTTGGCGCCTTCCTTGGCGAGAGCCTGGCGTATCCGTTCCGGCAACAGTTTGTGGCAGCGCTCGTAATTGACGCACCAGACCACAGCGTCCGCATCATAGGCGGTGGTATTTGCGGTGGCGAAATGGGCAGCTACCAGGGGCGAGTGCGTCCAGTCCATCAGTCTGGTGGGCAGGCCGTGGTGCTGGGCAACCGAGAGCCAGTGCCAGTAGGAGTCCCTTTCCACCACGTCCCGGTGGGCGTATTTCATAAAATTGCGCAGCAGATGCTTCTCGAGCTGGTCGTATTGGCCGCCGAGCCGCATCAGCGTGGTGTCGAGGGGGTAGTTGACATTGGGCAGGCCGCGAAAAGCCCAGGAGGAGCGAAAACGCCCCAGGTCTTCATTCCAGGATTCGTCAAACAGCAGTTCCTGCAAGTGAAGCCAGCTTTCAGCGGTTTTAATGCGCATTGCTCATCTCCCTTCTGTTTTTAGCTTATCCAGTTTAACTATAGACTGTTGCACAATGCGAGCCTGGGCATTCCTGATTTGCAGGCGCAATTCTATGTTCTCACCCTGGCCGACAAATTCAATGGCGCCAAAATTATCCGCACTAACATTGCTGCTATGGGCGCGATAGCTGTTGGTTTCCTGCCGTGCCAGAGCCAGCAAACCCATGGCGGAATTAAGGCCGCTGGCGGTGATTTCGTAGAGAGGATAATCCGGAGTTTCTGTTTTTGCACTGGCGGGCAACAGGGAAATTTCGGCGAGGTGGCGGTCGCCACTGATAAAAATAACGCCATTGGCAGCGGTTTTTTTCAGCAGGGCAAACAGTTTCTGTCTTTCGTGGGGAAAATTTGCCCATTTTTCAAAGCAATGTTCTGTGGGAATCACCTGAATGCCGGAAACAACAAGGCGAACATCCGCCGCTTGCTGCAACTCATGTTCAAGCCACTGCCATTGTTCGCTGCCAAGAATAGTTGCCTGAGGATCTGTATTGGCCACAGTGCCCGTGGGGGGGCAGTCGGATTTATTCGCCGATTTTCGCAAGGGGCTGCGAAAACTGCGGGTATCCAGTAACAGTAACTGCACGCGCAGATCGCCAATCAGGAGGATATCGCTGTGGTAAATACCGGCCTCATGGGCGCCGCCGGAAGCGGTTTTTTCAAGATCAAAAAAATTAAGGAAGGCCTGTTTTGAAGCCAGTTTGTGGGGGTATTCAGCGCCGCCGTCATTTTTGCCGTAATCGTGGTCGTCCCAGGTGGCGTAGATGGGCATGGCGTTGTGCTGTGCATATTGCCTGAATTTGCGGTAGTCGGGGGCGTTGGCCAGATCTTCGTAGGCCTGGGCAATACGCTCGGGCTCCGGTTGCCGGGCATAAGCGCCAACATCGGTATACACATTGTCGCCGCTAAAAATAAAGGCGGCGGGCTTAAGGTCAACAATGCCCTGCCATACCGGCTGGGGCTGCCATTGGCGCAGGCAGGAACCAAAGGCGAGAATGGGATTGGCGGCATTTGGCGCCGCTGCGATTATCTTTTCCTGCTCGTTTTCGCGGCGTTGCTGGCTACAACCGGCAATCGTCAATGTCGTGATCAATAGCATTGTCACTGCCAGCAAGCGCGACTTTATTGCTGTGCTTTCCATGGTGCGAATGCTCCTCTCCTGTTCACCTGATCGTCAGCCGTGGCGGCTTTTCGGGTAGGAGCCCTGCTGGCGAAAATAAGAAAATGTCTCGTCGGGGTGCCCGGTTCCTACAGCTTTTTCGGCAATCCGGCCAGCCTCCTCTATTCGTATTATTGCCGCCCAAAATGAAACAGGGATTACAGTTTTACTGGCCAGGCTCCTCAGGTTTTTTTGAGCATTTTCTTTAAAAACCTGCCGGTGTGGGAGGCCTTGTTTTTGGCCACCTGTTCCGGGGTGCCAGTGGCGATAATCTGACCGCCGCCGGAACCGCCTTCTGGGCCGAGGTCGATAATCCAGTCGGCGGTTTTTATGACATCCAGATTGTGTTCGATCACCACCACCGTATTGCCGTGATCGCGAAAGCGATGCAATACCGTCAACAACTGCTGAATATCGTGAAAATGCAGCCCCGTCGTCGGTTCGTCGAGAATATAGAGGGTTTTACCGGTGTCCCGCTTTGATAGCTCGCGGCTCAGTTTGACCCGCTGGGCTTCACCGCCGGAAAGGGTGGTTGCCGACTGGCCGAGGCGAATATAGGAGAGCCCCACATCCATCAGGGTTTGCAGTTTGACGGCAATAGAGGGTACGGCATCAAAAAATTCACGGGCATCCTCAACGGTCATTTCAAGAACGTCGTGAATGTTTTTGCCTTTGTAGCGTACTTCGAGGGTTTCCCGGTTGTAGCGCTGACCCTTGCAGAGATCGCACATCACATAGATATCGGGAAGAAAGTGCATTTCCACCTTGGTGACGCCGTCGCCCTGGCAGGCTTCGCAGCGGCCACCTTTGACATTGAAGGAGAAGCGTCCGGGTTTATAACCCCTGGAGCGCGCCTCCTGGGTGCCGGAGAACAGTTCCCTGATGGGCGTGAAAATGCCCGTATAGGTGGCCGGGTTGGATCTGGGGGTGCGGCCAATGGGACTTTGGTCGATGTCGACGCATTTGTCAAAATGCTCAAGCCCGGCAACGCTTTTGTAGGGGGCCGCCTTCAAAGTGGTGGCCTTGTTGAGGGCGGTGGCGGCGAGGGGGTGCAATGTCTCGTTGATCAGTGTGGATTTACCGGAACCGGAAACGCCGGTAATGCAGGTAAAAACCCCCACGGGAATGTGGATGTCGACATTTTGCAGATTATTGCCGCTGGCGCCGCTGATAATCAGGTGTTTACCCCCTTTGGCCTGGTGGCGGGTTTGGGGAATGGCGATGGCTTTGGCACCGGACAGATACTGTCCGGTGAGGGATTCGGGCGCACTGATAATGTCATTAAAGGAACCCTGGGCAATCACTCTGCCGCCGTGAACGCCGGCGCCGGGGCCAATATCCACCACATGGTCGGCGGCGCGAATGGCGTCTTCGTCGTGCTCGACAACAATCACCGTATTGCCGAGGTTGCGCAGGCGGGTGAGGGTGTTGAGCAGGCGCTCATTGTCGCGCTGGTGCAGACCGATGGAAGGCTCGTCGAGAATGTACATCACGCCGACAAGGCCGGCGCCGATCTGGCTGGCGAGGCGAATACGCTGGGCTTCGCCCCCTGACAGGGTGTCGGCGCTGCGATCCAGGGTCAGGTAGTTGAGGCCGACATCGACAAGAAAATGGAGGCGTTCGCGAATTTCCTTGAGTATTTTTTCGGCGATTTCGCCTTTCTGGCCGCTGAGTTTAAGGTTGGCGTAATAGTCCGCGAGGGCGCCAACGGGAAAGGAGGCGATTTCCGGCAGGGGCTTTTTGTCGACAAATACATGGCGGGCAGCTTTGTTGAGGCGGGCGCTTTTACACTCAGGGCAGCTTTGAGTGCTGATATATTTGGTCATGTCCTCGCGCACGGAGGTGGACTCGGTTTCCCTGTAGCGTCGTTCCAGGTTGGGAATAATGCCTTCGAATCTGTGGCGGCGCTTGAACACAGTGCCGCGGTCGTTGACATAATTGAAGGTGATTTCCTCTTCGCCGGTACCGAAAAGAATAATGCGCTGGTGCTCAGGGCTTATTTTTTCAAAGGGCGTGTCGATGTCAAAGCCGTAGTGATCCGCCAGGGATGTGAGCATGTTGAAATAAAACAGATTGCGGCGATCCCAGCTGCGAATGGCGCCCTCCGCCAAGGAGGCCTCGGGGTGCTGAACCACCCGATCAATGTCAAAAAACTGTTTGAGGCCGAGTCCGTCGCAGGACGGGCAGGCGCCCGCCGGATTGTTGAAGGAAAACAGGCGGGGTTCCAGTTCGCTGATGCTGTAGTCGCAGACGGGGCAGGCGAACTTTGACGAAAACAGCTGTTCTTTATCCTTGTCTTTGCCCTTGGGGTCGGCGTCCATGGGCGCGATAATGGCGATCCCCGCCGACAAATTGAGGGCGGTTTCAAAGGATTCAGACAGCCGCAGGGCAATATCCGACCGCACTTTAAAGCGGTCGACCACCGCCTCAATGCGGTGTTTTTTGTTTTTTTCCAGGGCGGGGACATCATCCAGGTCGCAAACCCGACCATTGACCCTGACGCGCACAAAGCCCTGGGCGCGCAACTGCTCAAAAACCTGAAGATGTTCGCCCTTGCGATCGCGAATAATGGGGGCGAGCAACAACAGCTTGCTGTCCTCGGGCATGGCGAGAACCTGATCCACCATCTGGCTGACGGTTTGTGCCGCCAGGGGCTTGTCGTGTTCCGGACAGCGGGGTTCGCCCACCCGCGCATACAACAAACGGAGATAATCGTAGATTTCGGTGATGGTGCCCACGGTGGAGCGGGGATTGTGGGAGGTGGATTTCTGTTCGATGGAAATGGCGGGGGAAAGTCCTTCGATGTGCTCGACATCGGGTTTTTCCATCATCGACAAAAATTGCCGGGCATAGGCGGACAGGGATTCCACATAGCGGCGCTGGCCTTCCGCGTAAAGGGTGTCAAACGCCAGGGAGGATTTTCCCGATCCCGATAATCCGGTAATTACAATCAGCTTGTCTCTGGGCAGGTCGAGATCGATATTCTTGAGGTTGTGGGTTTTTGCACCCCTGATACTGATGGTATCCATAAATTCCGTCGAGTTACAGAAACCGCCAATAGTGGCCAAGGCCGCCACAGAAAGCAACCTTATCTCCGGGTTTGCAGCCTGTCTCGGCGAATTGTTGTGCGGCGCCTGCGGTCACAGATCAGAAAAGGCTGAATAATGGCCGTTAATTTTTCCTGGCGCACGGAGATTTTTGGCGACAAATTTTGCCGCTACCTGTGATAGCATTCGGTGAATTTGGAAGGCATTATTGGAAGGGATATTTTGACAGCGACTGTCCTTGTTACAGGCGGCGCCGGTTACATCGGCAGCCATACCCTGGTAGAACTCCTCAATGCCGATTACGGCGTTATCGTTGTCGATAATTTGGCCAACAGCGACGCCAGGGTTTTTGAGCGCATAGCCCAGATTACCGGGAAAAAAGTCGAGTTTGTCTGCGGCGATATTCGCGATAAAAAAAGTTTAGAGTCGCTGTTTGATGACAATAAGATTGGCGTTGTTATTCATTTTGCCGGCCTCAAGGCCGTGGGGGAATCCGTTGCCGAACCGTTGCGCTATTACGACAATAATGTGGTCGGGGCAATCCAGTTACTTGAGGTGATGGCGGCCTATGGATGCAAGCGCCTGGTGTTCAGTTCCTCTGCCACAGTTTATGGCGACCCGCAAAAGGTGCCCATTCGGGAAAATGCTCCCCTCGGCGCCACCAATCCCTATGGCCAGTCCAAGTTGATGATTGAAACCCTGCTTCGGGATTTAGCCATCAGTGACAATGGTTGGGAAATAATGGCACTGCGCTATTTTAATCCGGTCGGTGCCCACGACAGTGGTTTGATCGGTGAAAATCCCCAGGGCATTCCCAACAATTTATTGCCCTTTATCGCTCAGGTGGCCACGGGTCAAAGGCGGGAACTTCACATTTTTGGCGATGACTATGGGACACCGGATGGCACCGGTGTGCGCGACTATATTCATGTTGTCGATCTCGCCAAAGGCCATCTCGCCGCCATGGAAAAACTGTCCGCCGGTTTTGACGCCTGCAACCTCGGAACAGGGCAGGGCTACTCGGTGCTCGAAGTGGTCAACGCCTTTAGCCGAGCCTGTGGCAAAGCCATTCCTTACAGGATTGTTCCCCGCCGCCCCGGCGACATTCCCGAAGCCTATGCAGATACCGGTTACAGCCGCCAGCGACTTGGCTGGAGCGCCCAGCGCACCCTGGCGGAAATGGTTGCCGATCATTGGCGCTGGCAGCAACAAAATCCCAACGGCTATGGTTGATGGCGGTTGTCACCAATGATCGGGTGCCGCTGTGCGAACTTAAAATTGATCAATCCTTTGTCAACGGCTCGCTCAGGGATGCCAATGATGAATCCATCGTCCGCGCCATCATCGCCCTGGGATATGGTCTCGATCTTCAGGTTATTGCCGAGGGGGTTGAAACTGCCGTACAGGCGCTGCGTCTGGTAGAGTTGGGCTGTACCCTGTCTCGGGGCTATTATTTCGGCAGGCCCCAGTTGCCACAGTACTGGCATGAACGGTTGTGCCTCGGTGAACTAAGCTGTTGAAACGGGAAATCGCGGCAGGGGGATGCCGGGGCTTATCTGGTTGATTGCGGCTGTTTCTCATCCTCCTGCTCGAGGTGCTGGCCTGCGAACCGGTTTTTGCTTTTATAATGACGTTTTTACCATAAGGAACAAGCATGCAGGCACTTTCGCAAGATACGCGCATCGCGGTGATTGGTCTTGGTTACGTTGGCCTGCCTTTGGCTGTTGAATTTGGCAAGTATTATCAGACCCTGGGGTTTGATATCAACGGCGCTCGTATCGCCGAGCTGAGCAGGGGGTTGGATGGGACTCTGGAGGTTTCCGGCGACGAACTCGCGGGTGCTCCCAAGCTGGCATTTTCAGCCAACCCTGAAGACCTTAAAACCGCACAGGTTTTTATTGTCACTGTGCCCACCCCGGTGGATTCCCATCGCCAGCCCGATCTAACCCCTTTGCGTCTGGCGTCGGAAACCGTTGGCCGCGCCATAAAACCCGGTGATGTGGTTATTTATGAATCCACGGTTTATCCCGGTGCCACCGAAGAAGAATGTGTGCCCGTTATAGAGCGCCATTCGGGGCTGATGTTCAATCAGGATTTTTATGTGGGCTACAGCCCCGAGCGCATCAATCCCGGCGACAAGCACCACCGCCTGCCCTCCATTGTCAAAGTGACCTCGGGTTCGACCCCGGAGGTGGCGGTTTTTGTTGACGATCTTTACAAAAGTATCATCAGCGCAGGAACCCACAAGGCGGAGTCGATCAAGGTGGCGGAAGCGGCAAAAGTGATTGAGAACACCCAGCGCGACCTCAATATTGCCCTGATCAATGAGCTCGCTGTGATTTTCAATCGCCTCGGCATCGATACGGAGGCGGTGCTTCGGGCTGCGGGCACCAAATGGAATTTTTTGCCGTTTCGCCCCGGCCTTGTTGGCGGTCATTGCATTGGCGTCGATCCCTATTACCTCACCTATAAAGCCCAGGCCATTGGCTATCACCCTGAGGTTATTCTCGCCGGACGCCGTATCAACGATGGCATGGGGCGCTATGTGGCGTCGCAGATGATCAAAAAAATGCTGCGCCAGCGCATCCAGGTGGAGGGCGCGCGAGTGCTGGTGATGGGGCTGACCTTCAAGGAAAATTGTCCCGATATTCGCAACACCAAAGTGGTTGATGTTGTTGCCGAGCTTGCAGATTATGGCGTCAATATCGATGTCTACGACCCCTGGGCGAATCCCCAGGAAGCGCTTCAGGAATACGGGCTTACTTTAGCGGAAAGCCTTGAGCCCAATACCTATGAGGGCGTTATTGTCGCTGTGGGGCACAGCTATTTTCGCGAGCTGGGTGTCGAGGGTATTCGCGCATTGCTGCGCGCCAAAGGGGTACTTTACGATCTAAAGTATGTCTTTCCCGTGGCGGAATCCGATTTAAGACTATAGGCGGTTTGCCTAGAGCAACGTCCTATGAATTCCACTGCAAAGCTTGGCTCTTGAGAGAATTTTCCATTGACTGTCTATCAGCAAAAACTTGCACAGCTGCGGCTTTCACCGAAAACTTGGCTGATTAGCGGTGTTGCCGGGTTTATTGGCTCAAACCTCCTTGAAACCCTACTCGCCAACAATCAAACCGTTGTCGGCTTGGACAACTTTGCCACAGGGCACAGGCGCAATCTCGATGAAGTCAAACGCCTGGTAAGCACCGCGCAATGGCAAAGATTCGCCTTTGTGGAGGGGGATATAACCTCTCTTGAAGACTGCCGCGCCGCCACTGCTGGCGTCGATTATGTTTTACATCAGGCGGCATTGGGGTCTGTGCCGCGCTCCCTTGCCGACCCCATAGCCACAAACAGCGCCAATATTGGCGGGTTTCTCAATCTGCTGGTGGCGGCTCGGGATGCCGGTGTCGCCAGTTTTACCTATGCGGCCTCAAGTTCTACCTATGGCGACCATCCCGACCTGCCCAAGGTGGAGGATCGCATCGGCAAACCGCTGTCCCCCTATGCGGTGACCAAATATGTCAACGAGCTCTACGCCGAGGTTTTTTCGCGAAGCTACGGTTTTCACAGCATTGGCCTGCGCTATTTCAATGTATTTGGCCCGCGCCAAGATCCCAATGGCGCCTATGCCGCAGTGATTCCCAAATGGACAGCGGCGATGATTGCCGGGGAAGACGTTGTTATTAATGGCGACGGTGAAACCAGTAGGGATTTCTGTTTTATCGACAACGCGGTTCAGGCCAATATTCTGGCCGCCACTCAAACCGGGCTGGATCAGAGCTGGGTGTGCAATGTGGCGGTTGGTGAGCGCACAACCCTTAACCAGCTGTTTGCCGCCATTCGCCAGCACCTGGCTGGCCACGGTATTGCCTATGAGCGCTCAGCGGTTTATCGGGATTTTCGCGACGGCGATGTGCGTCACTCCCAGGCCGATATCTGCCGCGCCCAAAAATTACTCGCTTATCACCCCAGCCACAGTATTGACGCCGGCCTGGCAGTGGCCATGCCCTGGTATATCGCGGAACATTGAGATTTGCACACTATTTGCACACTATATGTTCTGCAAATGGTTCTGTGAATGGCCTAACGGCGCCCTAATCATTATAATGTGCCCCTATTCAAAACACCTCTTGCTCCCTCGATGAATAAATTGGAAACCCGCAGCCTGCTCGGGCTTGTCGCCCTCTACGCCACGCGCATGCTCGGACTTTTTATGGTGCTTCCGGTGCTGACCCTCTACGGTGCCGATTACACCAGCAGCACGACGCTTTTGCTGGGTGTGGCACTGGGAATCTACGGTCTCAGCCAGGGGCTGTTGCAGATCCCCCTGGGAATGCTGTCGGACAAAATTGGTCGCAAAGCTGTCATTCTGGGGGGGATGGCGGTATTTTTTGTCGGCAGCCTGGTGGCGGCCACCGCGGACTCCATCTACGGGTTGATTATCGGCAGGGCACTACAGGGCGCCGGAGCCATTGCCAGTACCATTATGGCGCTGCTTGCCGATCTGACCACCGAAGAAAACCGCACCAAGGCCATGGCCGCCGTGGGTGGCAGTATCGGCCTTGCTTTTGCCCTGTCGATGGTGATGGGGCCCGTTGTCGCCGCCCATGGCGGCCTGGCGATGATCTTTTGGTTGACTGCAGCACTGGCGGTGGTTGGCATTGCCCTGGTGATCTTTTGGATTCCCACGCCGCAACGAATGAGCCCCGTCGCTCTCAGTGAGGCTTTAACACTGCCGGGATTGTTTAAGACCACCCTTAAAAATAGCGAATTGCTGCGCCTGGATTTCGGTGTTTTTGTTCTTCATCTGGTGCAGATGGCCAGCTGGGTGGCGATTCCTTTCCTGCTCCAGGAGCGCTTGCAATTACCCCTGGCGCAACACTGGTGGCTTTATCTGCTGACCATGGGGCTAGGTTTTGTCGCCATGTTGCCGCTGATTATCCTTGGCGAACGCAAGCGCAAACTGAAACAGGTTTTTGTGATTGCCATCAGCTTGCTGGCAGTGGCGGAGCTCTTTCTGTTTGCCGCAGACACAAGCTTTCCGCTCTTTGTCTGGGGCATGTTTGTCTTCTTTGTGGCCTTCAATCTGTTGGAAGCCTCCCTGCCATCCCTGGTGAGCAAAATTACCCCCAGCGGCAGCCGTGGCACCGCCATGGGGATTTACTCCAGCAGCCAATTTCTGGGGGCGTTTGCCGGTGGTGTCGTCGGCGGATTTATTGCCCACAATTATGGCTACGACTGGGTTTTCCTGCTTTCTGGCGCGGCGGCATTAATCTGGATCGCGGTGGCTGCAACCATGGCCACGCCCAGGCACTGGAGCACATTGGTGGTGGATCTCTCCGATCATCCCCATTTTCCCCTCGACGGCGCCACCATCAAGGAATTGCTCAGCGGCGTCGAAGAGGTCACCTGCATTGTCGATCGCGAACTGATGTATTTGAAGATAGACAGGGACGCCTTTGACCACCGCAAATTTGAGGCGCTGCTCAACAGCAGGTGACACCGGCAACAACGATGACAGCGGTCTTGCAAACAGGTTAAACTGCACACCGTTAAATAAAACGCAACGGAGATTTTCATGGCACGGGGTATCAATAAGGTTATTTTGGTCGGCAATCTGGGACAGGATCCCGAAACCCGCTATATGCCCAATGGCAACGCGGTTACCAATGCCAGCATCGCCACCTCCGACACCTGGAAGGACAAGCAGACCGGCCAACAGCAGGAGCGCACGGAATGGCATAGGGTCGTATTTTTCAATAAGCTCGGTGAAATTGCCGGCCAATATCTGAAAAAAGGCTCAAAAGTTTATATCGAAGGTTCGTTGCGCACCCGCAAATGGCAGGGACAGGACGGTTCTGACCGCTATACCACCGAGATCGTCGCCAGTGATATGCAGATGCTCGACGGCAGACCCGGCGGTGGTGATTATTCCCCGCCCGCCGACAGCTGGAGCCAGAATTCTGCTCCCCAGCCGTCAGGGGCGCCATCAAAATCATCGTCCCAGGCGCCAGCCCAGGAAAGCAGCGGCGGTGGATTTGCCGATTTTGATGACGATATTCCGTTCTAATTTGTACCGGAAAATTTGGCGATCAAAGCAAAAGCTCCGCAGATGCGGAGCTTTTTTATTGGGGCGTTTAAAAAGGAAGGAGAGCAGCGGGTTTTCGCTGCGGGGCATTGTCTGCCCCGCAGCGTCGACTATGGAGGGACACCTAGCCTTTGAAACGTTCCATCACCAGGGTTGCATTGGTGCCGCCAAAGCCAAAGCTGTTGGACAGGACGCGATCCAGCTGGACATTTTCCCTGAGTTCGGTGACAACAGGCAGATTGCCAACCTGCTCATCGAGATTAAAAATGTTGATGGAGGGAGCAATAAAATTGTTGTTCAACATCAGGAGGCTGAAAATGGCTTCGTGTACGCCGGCAGCCCCCAGTGAATGGCCAGTGAGGGATTTGGTTGAAGCAATCGGTGGGCACTTGTCGCCAAACACGGCGCGGATGCCCTTGAGTTCCTGAACATCGCCCACAGGTGTGCTGGTGCCGTGGGTATTGATATAGTCAATGGAGCCGTTAACTGTAGACAAGGCTTGCTTCATGCAGCGAATTGCGCCTTCTCCCGACGGGGCAACCATGTCGTAGCCATCGGAAGTGGCGCCATAACCGACAATTTCGGCGTAGATGGTGGCGCCCCTTGCCAGGGCGTGTTCCAGCTCCTCCACCACCAGACAGCCCGCACCGCAGGACATGACAAAACCGTCGCGGTCGGCATCGTAGGTGCGCGAGGCCATTTCCGGTGTGTCATTGTATTTGGAGGAGAGGGCGCCCATGGCGTCAAACATGCAGGCCATGGACCAGTGCTCTTCTTCGGAGCCGCCGGCAAAGAGGATATCCTGTTTGCCCAGCTGAATTTGCTCAACAGCGGCGCCAATACAGTGGGCGCTGGTGGCGCAGGCCGAGGCAATGGAAATGTTCAACCCCTTGATTTTAAAAGGCGTGGCCAGGCAGGCGGAGACAGTGCTGGCCATAATCTGGGTCACCCTGTAGGGGCCTGCCCGCTTGACGCCGCGCTCCCGAACCACATCGATGGTTTCGACAAATTTTTCCCCAGAGACGCCGCCCGAACCCATGATGATGCCGGTGCGGGGATTGGAGACCATTTCTTCAGTTAGGCCGGAATCCTGAATGGCCTGCTCCATGGCGATATAGCCATAGGCGGCGGCATTACCCATAAAGCGCAGGTGTTTTCTGTCGATATGTTCGGCAAGGTCGATGTCGATCTGGCCGGCGACATTGCTGCGCAATCCCATCTCTTTGTATTCTTCTTTAAAACGGATGCCGGAGCGACCTGCTTTGAGTGCTTCGGTTACTTTGTCTTTGTTATTGCCGATACAGGACACAATACCCATACCTGTTATCACAGCACGTCTCATGGATGACTCCTTAAGTATTCAGCATTGAGGGCTTGCTCACTAGTGTAGTGGAAGCGATCAGAAATTGTCAGTGGATGTAAACAGGCCAACGCGAAGATCTTTGGCGCTGTATATTTCGCGGCCATCGACTTCAACAGCGCCATCGGAAATGGCCATCACCAGTTTTCTCTCGATAATCCGCGAAATGTCGAGCTTGTAGGTAACTTTCTTGGCCTGGGGCAGAACCTGGCCAAAAAACTTCACTTCCCCTGCGCCCAGGGCGCGACCGCGACCCTTATTGCCGCGCCAGGCGAGGAAAAACCCAGTCAATTGCCACAGGGCATCCAGACCCAGACAGCCGGGCATTACCGGGTCGGTGGGGAAGTGGCAGTCAAAAAACCAGAGGTCTGGCGTGATGTCGAGTTCCGCAATAATCTGACCTTTGCCATACTTGCCGCCCCCGTCTTCAATGAGGGTGATTCTGTCCAGCATCAACATATTCGGCGCCGGCAGTCTGGCGCGTTCAGGGCCAAAAAGTTCGCCTTTGCTTGAAGCGAGGATCTCTTCTTTGCAGAAGCTGGATTGGCGGGGTGTGTTCTCCATTCAGGGGGTTCCTATGGTTGATCCCCTTGATTTGCGGGGAAAACAAAATGACGCAACATTCTAGCGAAAACCAGTGTATTGTCCAGTAAAATAGCCGTTGAGGCGGGTTAAGATGTTGTAGATTAAAGAGAAAGCGCTTATGGCTCCGTGTTCCTGTTGTAACGGCTGTGCAATACGGTTATAGCAAAATGGTATATGATTTGCGCTGCTTTAAAAGCTGAATTCTAAAGATAAGGGTGTCTATGATTAAAAAATGTCTTTTTCCGGTCGCTGGTTATGGCACAAGATTTTTGCCGGCGACCAAGGCCATGCCCAAAGAAATGTTGCCTGTGGTCAATAAACCCCTGGTTCAGTATGGGGTAGAGGAGGCGATTTCTGCAGGATTGGATCAGATCGGTTTTATTACCGGGCGCGGCAAGCGGGCGATTATCGATCACTTTGATGTCAGCTACGAGCTCGAGCACCAGATCGCCGGAACCTCAAAGGAAAAGCATTTATCCTGCATTCGCGAGGTTATTCAAAAAGCCACCTTTGCAACCACCAGGCAGCCGGAGATGAAAGGGCTTGGCCACGCCATTTTGATCGGTGAGCTGCTGGTGGGATTTGAGCCATTTGGCGTTGTTCTTGCTGATGACCTCTGTCTTGTTGACGAGGGCGAGGCGTCGGTGCTGGAGCAGCTGGTGAAAATTTATCGCCGTTTCGGCAAGTCGGTTGTCGCCATTACGGAAGTGCCTGACAGCGAAGTCCACAAATTTGGCGTTATTGACGCCGAAGAGCTGGAGGAGGGGCTGTACACGGTTTCAGGTATGGTGGAAAAACCAAAACCGGAAGACGCCCCCAGCAATCTCGCCATTATTGGCCGCTATGTGCTGACGCCAGACATTTTTGAAGTGCTTCGCCATACACCGCCCGGTAAAAACGGGGAAATTCAAATAACGGATGCCCTTTGCACACTGGCAAAAAAAGGGCGAGTGCTGGCCTATAAGTTCAAGGGCAAACGTTTTGACTGCGGCAGTGTCGATGGTTATGTTGAGGCCACTAACTATGTTTATGAAAATATCTACAAAAAGGAAAATCCGTGAGTCGAGGTAACGACATACTCAATTTGACCTGTTTCAAGGCCTATGACATTCGCGGTCGTGTTCCCGACCAACTCAACGAAGATATTGCCTATCGCATTGGCAGGGCCTTTGCCCAGGTTCTGGAGGCAAAGCATATTGTGGTTGGCCATGATATTCGCCTGACCAGCCCCTCTTTTTGTGAAGCCGTGACCCAGGGAATTCTCGATGCCGGTTGCGATGTCACCCATATCGGCCAATGTGGCACGGAAGAGATCTACTTCGCCACCTTTAACGGCGGTTACGATGGCGGCCTGGTGGTGACAGCAAGCCACAACCCCATGGACTATAACGGCATAAAATTCGTTCGCGAAGGGGCTCGTCCGATCAGCGGTGATGATGGTTTGCCGGAGATCAAGGCCATTGCGGAGCGCGGCGATTTTGTCAGCCCTAAGCAGCGAGGCAGCTTTCACTTGAATACCGACAAGCTCGCCTACATCGATCATTTGCTGGCCTATGTGGATCGCGCCGCCCTCAAGCCCTTGAAGCTGGTGGTGAATGCAGGTAATGGCGGCGCCGGAGCCGTGGTGGATCTGCTTGAAGCCCATCTGCCTTTCGAGTTTGTCAAGATTCATCACCAGCCAGACGGCCATTTTCCCAATGGTATTCCCAATCCGCTGCTGCCAGAAAACCGTGCAGCCACCGCCGAGGCGGTTAAAGCCCACAAGGCCGACATGGGAATTGCCTGGGACGGGGATTTCGATCGCTGTTTTTTCTTTGATGAAAACGGTGAATTTATCGAAGGCTATTATCTGGTGGGTCTGCTGGCGGAGGCGTTCCTGCGCAAACTGCCCGGCAGCGCCATTGTCCACGATCCCCGCCTGACCTGGAACACCATCGCCATGGTGGCGGATCATGGCGGCAGGGCGGTACAAAGCCGCACTGGGCATTCGTTTATCAAGCAAATTATGCGCACGGAAGACGCAGTTTACGGTGGTGAGATGAGCGCCCACCATTATTTTCGCGACTTTGCCTATTGCGACAGCGGCATGATTCCCTGGCTGCTGGTGGCAGAGTTGGTTTCCGCCTCCGGAAAATCCCTGTCCCGCTGGGTGGAGGAGCGTATTCGCGCTTATCCGTGCTCGGGGGAAATTAATTCCGAGGTTGTCGACACTGAAAAAGTGCTTGCCCGTATTGAAACCCATTTTGGCGATGGCGGGGCGAAAATAGATCGCACGGATGGTTTGAGCATGTCGTTTCCCCGGTGGCGCTTTAATGTGCGCATGTCGAACACCGAACCTGTGGTGCGTCTCAATGTTGAAAGTCGCGGTGATATTGCCTTGATGGAGGCCAAAACCGCCGAGTTGCTGGCGCTGATCAGAAGCTGATTGGATCTGTTTTTGCGTTTGAAAATGGCCATTAAAAAGCCCCGCCAATTTGGCGGGGCTTTTTAATGGCTCAATGTATGGCCGGCATTTAGGCGGAGGAAACCCGGTTACAGAGTATCCAACGCAGCAGTCATATCGATAATGGCTTTCTTGCCATCACCATAGACCATGTAGGTGTGATCCATGGCGAACAGGGGGTTGGGCAGGCCGGCAAAGCCCGGCGACAGGCTGCGTTTGACGACAATAACGGTTTTCGCCTTGTCGACATTGAGGATGGGCATGCCGTAAATAGGGCTGCCCTTATCTTCCCGCGCCATGGGGTTGGTGACGTCATTGGCGCCGATAACGATGGCGATATCGGTATCTTCAAAGGTCGGGTTGATGCGTTCCATTTCAATCAGCTTGTCATAGGAAACTTCCGCTTCTGCGAGCAGAACGTTCATATGGCCGGGCATGCGTCCGGCAACCGGGTGAATGGCAAACTCCACCTCGCAACCGCGGGATTCGAGGACATCCATGAGGTCGCGCACGGCGTGTTGAGCCTGAGCCATGGCCATGCCGAAGCCGGGCACAATCACCACGCGCTTGGCGGTCTCCAGCATCATCGCAACTTCATCAGGCTGGGCACTCTTGACCTTGCCGCCGTAGACTTCGTCGGCGCTGACAACTGTGCCGCCAGCGGCCATTTTGCCGAACAGCACATTGGTCAGGGAGCGGTTCATGGCAACGCACATGATCTTGGTGAGAATCAAGCCCGAGGTGCCCACCAAGGATCCGGCAACGATCAGCACCGTATTGCCGAGAATAAATCCGGCAAAAGCTCCGGCAATACCCGAGTAGGAGTTGAGCAGAGCTATGACCACGGGCATGTCGGCGCCACCGATGGGCAGTACCAAAAACAGGCCAAGAAGCAGAGCCGCCACGACGATAACAATGATGAGGGTGGCGTTGCCGGGTTCCAGGCAGAGGGCGACAATGGCCGCGAGGGACACCAGCAGCAAAATACCATTGCCAATGGGGCCGCCGGGCAGGCCGTAATCCTTTTTCATTAATTCCTGAAGTTTGGCAAAGGCAACAAAACTGCCGGTCAGGGTTACCGCGCCGATGACAATTGTCAGGCTGATGGCAACAATGGCAATAATGCCCAAAGCCCCGGCGCCAAAAGGGTTGGCACCAAGTATTTCCACCGCGCCGGCGGCAGAGCTGTGGGTTTTTGCATAATATTCCGCCAGGGCGATGGCCAGGGATGAGCCGCCGCCAAAGCCGTTAAGCATGGCGACCATCTGCGGCATGGATGTCATTTTTACCTTGAGCGCCATCAGGGCGCCGATGGCGGCGCCAATGATTACACCGCCAATAATGTATTCATAGCTGACAATGTTGCGATCAAAAAGAGTGACAACCACAGCCAATAGCATGCCTGTGGCAGACATGAGGTTGCCGCGCACGGCGGTCTTTGGCTTTCCCAGGCCTTTGATGCCGAGAATAAAGAGGACAGCCGCCGCCAAATAAATCAGGTTAACAACAGTGAGATTCATCGCTTACTTCCTCTTGAACATGGCGAGCATGCGGTTTGTCACCAGGTAGCCGCCGACAACGTTGAGGGTTGCAAGCACTACCGCCACAAAACCCAAAATATTGTTGGTGGCAGTTGCGGACGAGTCGGAACCTGCAGCCAGCAGGGCGCCAACCAGGGTGATCCCGGAGATGGCGTTGGTGCCCGACATCAGTGGTGTGTGCAGGGTTGGCGGAACCTTGGTGATCAGTTCAACGCCGAGAAAAAGAGACAGCACAAAAAGCGCCAGTAACATGACCAGTGTGTTCATATCCATCAGGCGTTCCCTCCTTGTTGGGGTTCAGCAGATTGATTGGTTTCAGTATCGTTTTTCTTGATTTCAGGTAGCCCAAGCATGCTCCTCATGCGGCCGTGGGGAATATCACCGTTATGGGCAATCACTGTTTCGAAGATGATTTCGTCGTCAAAATTCAGACTCAGATTGCCGTCTTCATCGAGGAGGTGGCCAAGGAGAACTTCCATATTCTTGCCATACATCTGGCTGGCGTGCAGGGGGATGGTCGAGGCAAGGTTTTCGGGGCCGAGAATGGTGACGCCGTTAACAACAACCACTTCACCCAGTTTGGTGAGTTCGCAATTGCCGCCGCGCTCCGCGGCAAGGTCGACAATGACCGAGCCAGGTTTCATGGCGTTAACCATGTCGGCGGTGACCAGAATGGGCGATTTGGCACCGGGAACGGCGGCTGTGGTAATCACCAGATCCTGCTGGGCGATCACTTCCGTCATGAGCTCGCGCTGGCGGCGCAGAAAGTCTTCGCCCTGAGCCTTGGCGTAGCCGCCTTTGTCTTCAGTGCCTTCCGCTTCGATTTCCAGCTCGATGGGTTTGGCGCCCACAGAGAGAATTTGCTCGCGAGCAGCGGGACGCACGTCGTAGGCTTCAACCACTGCGCCGAGTCTTTTTGCAGTTGCGCAGGCCTGCAGGCCTGCGACGCCAGCACCCATGATAAAGGCTCTCATGGGTTGCAGGGTTCCAGCTGCGGTCATCAGCATGGGCATAATGCGCGGTGATGCGGAGGCACCCATCAATACGGCTTTATAGCCAGCGAGGGTGGCCATTGACGATAGCACATCCATTGATTGGGCGCGGCTGATACGGGGCACCAGTTCCATGGCGATGGCGGTGACTTTCTTTTCCGCAAGGGTTCGGGCGACTTCTGCCGACGCGAGGGGATCCATCATGCCGGCAATCAGTTGGCCTTCGCGAAGGAGTTCGAGGTCGGCGCCACTGCTTTCCTGGTTGGCGCCAAAAGACTGCACCTGAAGGATGATATCGGCGCTGGCAAAGATTTCCTCTCTGCTCTTGGTGACGCGAACTCCGACTTGTTCATAGGCACTGTCAACGTAGCCAGCCGCTGCGCCTGCGCCAGATTCGATCAGGATTTCGCTGCCTTTTTTGATCAGTAACTCTGCGTTAGCTGGTGTTATGGCGACGCGGTTTTCACCGTGCTTTTTTTCTTTGGGTATTCCTATCTTCACAATCTTCTCCATCACGAGATGGTTGTTTTCAGGGAGGCATACTTTACCTGCACAAGATGCCTGTTGGACAGGCATCTTGTGCAGGAATTTGCATACCGACTATAAAATCAAACTAATTCAACTGGTTACGCTTGTATTCTTGTCGCTGATTCTTGTTATTGATAAATCAAATAACTATAACCCTACGTATGTTTTCATCATATATTGTTGTCTGATACGTGCATAGCCTCAGAATGTTCTGCGGTGAGCGAATTCCGCCAGTTCCTGCAGCGCCCGCTTTTCCTCGGAATCGTTCAACCCCGCCAATAGTTTGAATGCGATCTGGCTGTGTTTTTGGGCGGTTTGCAGCGTGTGGTCGATGGCGCCGGTATCCTTTATCGCGGTTTTAATGGCGTTCAAATAGTCGAGCCCGCCGTCGCGAATGGCCGCGCGAACCAGGGCGATTTGTTCGTCTGTGCCTCGATTGAGCACATGAATAAGGGGCAGGGTGACTTTTCCCTCGGCGAGATCGTCGCCAATATTTTTGCCCATATCCGCGCTCGTCCCGGCATAGTCGAGGGCATCATCTGCCAGCTGGTAGGCCATGCCCAGGTGGTGGCCGTACTGAGCCAGATTCTGGGTTGTGGTCGCGTCTGCACCGGCAATGATGGCGCCCACCTCGGCGGCAGCTTTAAAAAGCTGCGCGGTTTTCCTGTCGATAACGCTGAAATAATCGCTTTCGCTGATTTTATCGTTGCCCGCATTCACAAGTTGCTGAACTTCGCCCTCTGAAATAAGGTTGGTGGTGTCGGCGAGAATGGCCATCACCGCCATATTTTGCAAACCGACCATCATTTGAAAGGAGCGCGAATAAAGAAAGTCGCCGACAAGGACGCTGGGAGCATTGCCCCAGCGGGCGTTGGCCGTGGCGCGACCGCGACGTAAATCAGAGGTGTCGACAACGTCGTCGTGGAGGAGGGTGGCGGTGTGAATGAATTCAATGATGGCCGCCAGGGCAATGTGGTCGCGCCCGCGATAGCCGCAGGCTTTGGCGGCAAGCAAAACCAGCAGGGGTCGCAAGCGTTTGCCACCGGCATCGATAAGATGCTGGCCGATATTTTCAACAAGGCCGACGTCGGAATGCAGTTGTTGAATGATGAGCGCGTTAACGGCGTCAAAATCGTCCCTGACGACATTGTGAAATGGCAGCAGCATAGGATATCGGGCTGTATTGAAAGCATGGCATCCTAGGGGCGGCCGTTGTCACTGTCAAGAAATATGCCGATTCCGTGGCCAGCTGTCTGAATTTTTTGCGCTGAGATCAGGGGAGAGTCCGCGGAAAACAGGCAGGGGCAGCGTCTGTGCAGGCGGATTCAGGCAATAGCGCCAGGGGCGCTGCGCAATCGCTGTGGAAATGCTTGCTTTCAGCGGGCTGTTGCCATAGAATTCGCGCCCTTATATAACAAGGCCTCCCGGCATGGTGCCGAGGTGGCGAGAAAAAACGCTGTCTAAAATTGGAGCAGATTATGTACGCAGTTATTGTTAGTGGCGGTAAACAGCACCGCGTGGTTGAGGGTGAAACCCTTCGCCTTGAAAAGCTGGAAGTGGCCACCGGTGAAACCGTCGCTTTCGACCAGGTTCTTATGGTCGCCGATGGTGACAACGTCAAGATTGGCGCCCCTTATGTTGAAGGCGGAAAAGTGACTGCCGAAATCATCAGTCATGGCCGCGCTGACAAGGTTCGCATTATCAAATTCCGTCGTCGCAAGCACTTTCGCAAGCAGCAAGGACACCGTCAGTGGTTCACTGAAGTGAAAATCACTGGAATTAACGCTGGCTGAGGCCAGATGCGCGTAATTTGTACAGATTGAGACATTAAGAGGATATTGAATCATGGCACACAAGAAAGCTGGTGGTAGTACACGTAACGGCCGCGACTCAGAGAGTAAGCGCCTTGGTGTTAAATGTTTTGGCGGCGAGCAGGTTTCCGCCGGCAGCATTATCGTTCGTCAGCGCGGCACCCGTTTCCGCGCCGGCGCCAATGTTGGCATGGGGCGTGATCACACCCTGTTTGCCACAGCAGACGGCCAGGTGACATTCGTCACTCGCGGTCCCGACAGCCGCAAGTATGTTGAAATTATCAACGCTTAAGGCTTTCGCTATTCAGGGAAATGCCCTCTACCTGGAGAGCATCCCATAAAAAAAGCCCCGCGCCTGCGGGGCTTTTTTTATGGCTTCCAAGAATAACCGGGTCATGTTACCGGCGCGGCTTTACGCGCTACAATAGCGCAAACACTGATGTGAGGTTTTAGGGTGAAATTTGTTGATGAGGCTCCTATTCGAGTCTTCGCTGGCAAGGGCGGCAATGGCTGTCTCAGCTTTCGCAGGGAAAAATACATTCCCAAGGGTGGCCCGGACGGCGGCGATGGCGGCGATGGCGGCAGTGTCTTTGTTGAAGCCAGCGACAGCGTCAATACGCTGGTGGACTATCGCTATCAGCGGGTCTATCGCGCCGAAAACGGTGACGGGGGACGGGGAGCCAACTGTCGTGGCAAAAGCGGCGCGGATCTGATTTTGCTGGTGCCAGTTGGCACCACCATTATCGATGACGATACCCAGGAAATTCTTGGCGACCTCACCGAAAACGGCAGTCGCCTCAAGGTGGCTCAGGGCGGCTTTCACGGTTTGGGCAATGCCCGTTTCAAGTCCAGCGTCAATCGCGCGCCGCGGCAGACCACCAATGGCAGCCAGGGAGAAGAGCGCAACCTGCGTCTGGAAATGAAGGTGCTTGCGGATGTGGGGCTGCTCGGCATGCCCAACGCCGGCAAATCCACCTTGATTCGCGCGGTGTCGGCGGCCAAACCCAAGGTGGCTGACTATCCGTTCACCACGCTGGTGCCGAACCTGGGAGTGGTGAGTACGGATCGCCACCGCAGTTTTGTGATTGCCGACATTCCCGGTCTTATCGAAGGCGCCTCCGAGGGCGCGGGGCTCGGCGTGCGTTTTCTCAAACACCTGACGAGAACCCGGTTGCTGTTGCATCTGGTGGATATGTTACCTGCAGACGGCAGCGACCCCGCAGATAATGCCAAAGCCATTGAGCGGGAGCTGGAGCGCTTTAGTGCAACCCTCGCCGAGCGAGACCGCTGGTTGGTGCTCAATAAGCTGGATCTATTGCCGCCCGATGAGGCGGAGCTGCGCTGTCAGCAGCTGATCGAAAAGCTTGGCTGGCAGGGGCCGGTATTTAAAATTATTGCCATTAATCAAACCGGAACAGATAAACTCTCCGCCGCTATTATGGAATATATTGATGAGCGCAAGGACAGAGAGCGCAACGACAGCGAAGCCGCCAGAGCGGAGCTGGAAACCCAGCGTCGCATGCAGCGAGAGGCCAGGGAAAAAATCGAGGCCTTGCGCCAAAAACGGCGCAGCCGCAGCGATGAAATGGACGACGATGAAGACGACTGGGATGACGATGATTGGGACGAGGATGACGGTGATGTCGAAATCGTTTATCAACCCTGACTAAAAAATTGACGAATTTGCAGGTTTTATGTCACGACGCAATATTGCCAGTGCGCAGCGCTGGGTTATCAAAATAGGCAGCGCGCTGCTGACGGCGGATGGCCGCGGGCTCGACCGGCAAGCCATGTCTGCCTGGGTGGAGCAGATTTCAACACTGCTGAACCAGGGCGTAGAAGTTGTCCTGGTGTCTTCCGGGGCAGTGGCTGAGGGCATGTCGCGGCTGGGCTGGAAGCTTCGCCCGGAAACCGTCCATGAACTCCAGGCCGCCGCCGCGATTGGCCAGATGGGCCTGGTGCAGGCCTACGAGTCCTGTTTTCAGCAGCACGGCCGCCACACCGCGCAAATTCTTCTCGACCACGATGATCTCTCCAACCGCAAGCGCTACCTCAATGCTCGACGCACATTGCAGACATTGATCGGCCTGGGAGTGGTGCCCGTGGTTAATGAAAACGACACTGTGGTCACCGATGAAATCCGTTTTGGCGACAATGACACCTTGGCGGCTCTTGTCGCCAACCTGGTGGACGCAGATCTTCTCGTGATTCTCACCGATCAGCAGGGGCTTTTCGACCAGGATCCGCGCACTAATCCCAATGCAAAACTGATCAGCGAAGGGCAAGCGGGAGACCCCGCCCTTGATGGTCTCGCCGGCGGTGGCGGTGGCGGCCTCGGCCGCGGCGGCATGATTACCAAGCTGCGCGCCGCCAAACTTGCGGCGCGCTCTGGAGCAAACACCCTGATTGCCAGCGGCAGAACAGCCAATGTTCTCGGTCAGCTCGCTGCGGGGCAGGACATAGGAACATTGCTGGTGGCGGCCAATGAGCCCATCGCCGCACGCAAACAATGGCTCGCAGGGCAGTTGCAATTGCGCGGCTCTCTCAATCTGGATGAGGGTGCGGTCAAGGTTCTTCTGGAACAGGGTAAAAGTTTACTGCCCGTTGGGGTTCGGGCTGTTTCCGGGCGCTTCAATCGCGGCGACCTGGTGTCCTGTCTGTCTTCGGATGGCCGTGAGGTGGCTCGCGGTCTGATTAACTACAGCGCCGACGAAACCGCAAAAATTATTGGCCTTGCCAGCAACCGCATCGCCGAAGTGCTCGGCTATTGTGATGATAGAGAACTTATTCACCGGGATAATCTTGTTCTGATGTGATCGGGTTTGTACCGATTGCACATTGTGGTTGAAGATATTTGGCAATCGAGGACAATGGCGTGGTCAGGATCGATTCGCAGCAGAAGGGAAATACGCGGGAAAACTTATGCCATTGATACTGGGAATAGACCCAGGTTCCATCAAAACCGGTTTTGGCATTATTGACGCCAATGGCTCCAGGGTGACCTATGTTGCCAGCGGCATTATTCGTTTACCGTCAGTTTCCCTTCCCGAAAAATTGAAAATTATCTGTGCCAGCCTGACAGAAATTATCGCCATGCATCGACCGGAGGAAATGGCGGTGGAGGAAGTTTTTTTCGCCCGCGACCCCCGCGCAGCCCTCAAGCTGGGACAGGCGCGGGGTGCCGCCATTGTCGCCGGTGTGCAGGCGGGTTTGGCTGTCGCTGAATACAGCGCCAAAACCGTCAAGCAGGCAGTTGTCGGCACTGGCGCGGCCAATAAGGATCAGGTTTCCCATATGGTTGTGCGCTTGCTCAAACTTGACGCGGCTCCCAAAGAAGATGCCGCCGATGCCCTGGCGGTGGCTCTCTGCCATGCCGCCAGCCGCCAAAGCGCCATCAGCATGGCGGGCAAAAGCACCGGCGCCGTGGCGCTGAAAACCCGTTATGCCAGAGGCAGGCTCAAGGAGATTCCACAGCGATGATAGGTCGTATTACCGGCATATTGCTTGAAAAGCAGGCTCCTGAGCTGCTGGTTGAGGCTCAGGGGGTTGGCTATGAAGTCCATGTCTCCATGAATACGTTTTTCGCCCTGCCCGCAAGTGGTGAAAAAGTGGTTCTCCATACCCATTTTGTCGTTCGCGAAGATGCACAGCAATTGTTTGGCTTTGCCTCTGTGGAGGAGCGCGGCCTGTTCCGCAGTCTGATCAAAATCAGTGGTGTTGGCCCGAAAATGGCGCTGGCCATACTGTCCGGCATGTCGGTCGCAGACTTTGTGCGCTGTGTGCGCGGCGGCGATGTCGCCAGCCTGACAAAGCTGCCGGGGGTTGGCACAAAAACCGCCGAAAGACTCTTGGTGGAAATGAAAGACCGCCTCGGCAAATGGGAGTCCTCCACAGGCTTTCACGGATCCCCGCAGTTTGCTGCCGGTGGGGCTCCCCTGCCGCGAGAGGAGGCGGAAAGCGCTCTGGTGGCGCTGGGTTATAAGCCCCAGGAAGCCGCGCGCATGATCAGCCGTGTTGAAAAAGACCTGGGCGACGACAGCGCGAGCAGTGAAACCCTTATTCGCGCCGCGCTCAAAAATGCCGTCAAGTAATCAATGTCGAGGCGTAAACATGTCGTCAGGTGCGTACCCTTATGATTGAATCCGATCGCCTAATTTCACCCGTCGCCAGCGCCAGCGAAGAGCGTTTTGACCGGGCTATTCGGCCATTGAGCCTCAGTGATTATGTCGGTCAGGCGGTTGTTCGCGAGCAGATGGATATTTTTATTCGCGCGGCGCGGCAGCGCAATGAGCCCCTGGATCACACCCTGGTGTTTGGCCCTCCTGGGCTGGGCAAAACTACATTGGCCAACATTATTGCCAATGAGATGGGCGCCAGCCTCAAAACCACGTCCGGTCCTGTGCTGGAAAGAGCAGGAGATCTTGCCGCGCTGATGACGAACCTGGAGGAGGGCGACGTTCTTTTTATCGACGAAATCCACCGCCTCAGCCCCATGATTGAAGAGGTGCTGTACCCGGCGATGGAGGATTACCAGCTCGATATCATGATTGGTGAGGGGCCGGCGGCGCGCTCGATAAAACTGGATTTGCCGCCTTTTACCCTGGTCGGCGCCACCACCAGGGCGGGTTTGTTGACGTCGCCGCTGCGGGATCGCTTTGGTATTGTTCAGCGCCTTGAATTTTATTCTGTCGATGAACTCGCCACCATCGTCAGCCGCTCGGCGCGTATTCTCGGCCTCGACGCCGACACCAGCGGTGCCCTTGAAATTGCCCGCCGCGCCCGCGGCACCCCGCGAATTGCCAACCGTTTGTTGCGCCGGGTGCGCGATTATGCCGAAGTCAAAGGGGATGGCCGCATCAGCGCCCTTATCGCCGACGGCGCGCTGACGATGCTCAATGTGGACAACACCGGTTTTGATCAAATGGATCGCCGTCTGTTGCTGGCTATTATCGAAAAATTCGATGGCGGCCCTGTGGGCGTCGACAGCCTCGCCGCCGCCATTGGCGAAGAGCGCGGCACCATCGAGGATGTCCTTGAACCCTATTTGATTCAGCAGGGCTATATGATGCGCACTTCCAGGGGACGAATGGCGACGGGGCTTGCCTATGGCCATTTTGGCCTTAAAAGTCCGGCAAAAATTGCCCAACAAATTGCTCTTCTCGATGGTGAAGGCAATCTGGGTGCGGAGTTGAAAGGTGGACGCTAAACCATTTTCGTTGCCAGTGCGGGTCTATGTCGAGGATACGGATGCCGGAGGTATTGTTTATTACGTCAACTATCTGAAATTCATGGAGCGCGCCAGAACCGAGTGGTTTCGATCCCTGGGCTTTGAAAAACCGGCACTATTTCGCGACAACCTCATGTTTGTGGTGCACTCCCTGCATATCGACTACCGCAAGCCCGCCCGCCTCGATGACGCTCTTAATGTCAGTGCCAGGATCATTAACGGCGGGCGAACTTTTTTTATCATGGAGCAGATCGTTAGCTGCGGGAATGAATTATTATGTGCGGCCGAAGTCAAAGTGGCCTGCGTGACCCGGGATACGCTCAAACCAGCGGCTATCCCTCAGGATGTTCGCAATGCGGCCATCGGCTAATCACAGAAACCATTTACTCAAAAATTAACAGAGCTCAGTTGCAACGAAGCTACAGGAGAATTACGTGACGGAAAATCTTTCAATCTGGGTATTGATTACCGGAGCATCACTGCCCGTACAGTTTGTGATGCTCCTGCTTTTTGCTGCATCGGTGATCTCCTGGGCAATGATTATCCAGCGCGGCGTTTATTTGCGCAGCGCTGACAGGAACTTTCACGAATTTGAAGATACGTTCTGGTCCGGCGTGGATCTCAATCAGCTTTTTGGTGAAATCAACGCCAAGCTTCACGACAATATTCGTATCGACGGCCTCGAAAGCGTATTTCGCAGTGGCTTCCGCGAATTTAACCGCCTGTTGCAACAGCGGGGCAGCGACCCCGATATGGTGATGGAAGGCACCGAGCGTGCCATGAGGGTGGCTCTGTCGCGGGAAGAGGAAAAACTCAATGTCAGCCTGCCGTTTCTCGCCAGCGTGGCTTCCGTCAGTCCCTACATCGGCTTGTTCGGCACCGTCTGGGGCATCATGCAATCCTTTCGCGGTCTCGCCAATGTGCAGCAGGCGACCCTAGCGACAGTGGCGCCGGGAATTGCCGAAGCCCTGATTGCCACGGCAATGGGGTTGTTTGCGGCTATTCCCGCCGTGCTCGCCTACAACCGTTACTCTGCCCAGGCTGATCGCCTCTACAGCAATTACGAAACCTTTGCCGAGGAGTTTTCCAGCATTCTGCACCGTCGCGTCCACTCAGAAAACTAAGGGCAGCCATGGCTATTTCAAACGGCAGAAATAAGCGCAAGCTGGTGGCAGACATCAATGTGGTTCCCTACATCGATGTCATGCTGGTATTACTTATCGTCTTTATGATTACGGCGCCGCTGCTGATGCAGGGTGTCAAAGTGGATTTGCCCAACGCCCCGTCGAATCCTCTCGATGAAAAAGAGAAAGAGCCTCTTATCGTGTCGGTTAAGGCCGACGGCACCTATTACATAGATTTGGGCAACGGCAAGAATGAGGAGGAAATCCTCGCCAATATTCAGGACAAGGTTTCCAAGGTTCTCGCGCAAAAACCCGAAACCCCCGTGCTGGTGTGGGGGGACAAAAATGTGAGCTACGGCACAGTTGTCGAGTTGATGACAGTACTACAATCGGCCGGCGCCCCCAATGTTGGTCTGGTCACAGAGCCTGCAGATGTCAAGCAGTAACGTCCTCAGACCACCGGCGTTTTTTTCGAGAACTGGCGCATCCACGGGGGTGTTGGTCAGTGGACTTCTCCACGCCCTGTTGCTGGCGATCATCATTGTTGGCTGGGTGCCCGCTGAAAAAAAGAAAGAAACTGTAAAGCCGCGCTATATCGAAGCCAAATTGTTGCAAATGAAGCCTGCTGTTGCTCAGACGGCAAAGCCACAACAACAGCCGAAGCCGCAACCGAAGCCAGAACCCAAGCCTCAGCCAAAACCTGAACCCAAGGTGGATGAGGCGGCAATCAAAAAAGCCGAAGAGCAAAAAAAGCAGGAACAACTCAAGCAAGAGCAGCTCAAAAAAGAGCAGCAGGCGAAGGCAGCGGCGGAAAAAAAACGCCAGGAAGTCCTAAAACAGGAAGCCATTAAAAAGGAACAGCAAGCCAAAGCCGAAGCGGAGAAAAAGCGCCAGGAAGAACAGAAAAAAGCCGAACAGGCCAAGGCTGAAGCGGAGAAAAAACGCCAGGAAGAGCAGAAAAAAGCCGAGCAGGCCAAGGCCGAGGCAGAAAAAAAGCGCCAGGAAGAGTTGCGCCGCCAGCAGGAATTGGCAAAAGCACTGGCACTTGAGGATGAGATGCTGGAAGATGCAGAGGCAGAGGCTCAGGTTGGCACCTATGTTGACTACATGGCCAGCCTGATCGCGTCAAGCTGGAGCCGTCCCCCCAGCGCACGTCTCGGCATGGTTGTCGAGCTGGAAATTTTCCTTGGTGCTGCCGGCAGGGTCACCGGTGTGCGCACCATTAAGTCCAGCGGCAATGCCGCATTTGACCTCTCTGCAGAGCAGGCGGTGAAAAAAGTGGGTCAGTTCAGTCGCCTCAGAGAAGTTGACCCCGGAATCTATCAGCGCGATTTTCGCAAAATCAGAATTGTTTTTGACCCTCAAGATTTAAGGATGTAAAAAGGCGTTATGTTGAAAGAGAAGCTTCTCTACGGAATTTTTGCCCTGTTGCTGGCGTTGGCTGTCAACGTGCAGGCAGAGCTGACCATTGAAATCACCAGCGGGGTCGACAACCCGATGGTGATTGCCGTGGCGCCAATTGCCGAAAAAAGTGGTGTTTTACCCGAGGATATCAGCGACATTGTTTCTGCAGACTTGCAGCGCAGTGGTCTCTTTAGCACCATCCCCAGAACCAATATGCTGTCGTTTCCCGGCGATCAAAGTGAAATTTATTACAGGGACTGGCGTGTCCTCGGCGCCCAGTATCTGGTGTTTGGCAATAGCGAACGACTCCCGGATGGCCGCATTCGCGTCACCTTTGGTCTTGCCGAAGTTCTCGGTGAGAAAGTTGTGCTGTCGCAAATGGTTCACGGACGAGACGACAGTATCAGGGATATTGCCCACTACATCAGCGACAAGGTCTATGAAGCCCTCACCGGCATTCGCGGCGCATTTTCCACCCGTCTCGCCTATGTTATTGCCGCCCGCGGTGGCGATGGCCGCCAGGTCTACAGGCTTATGGTGTCGGATGCGGATGGCGCCCGGGAGCGCCTGATGCTGGAGTCCACAGAGCCATTGATGTCGCCCGGCTGGTCTCCCGATGGCAAGGAGCTTGTCTATGTTTCCTTTGAAACTGGGCGCCCGGCGATCTTTCGCCAAAAGCTCGCCGACGCCAGCCGCCGTCAGATTACCAACTTCAAGGGCTTGAATGGAGCACCCGCCTGGTCTCCCGATGGTCGCAAATTGGCGATGGTGTTATCGAAAGACGGTAACCCGGAAATTTATATCCACGATTTTGTCACTGGTGCGTTCACGCGCTTGACCAATCATTTTTCTATCGACACCGAGCCAAACTGGACACCCGATGGTAACTCGATTATTTTTACCTCGGATCGCGGTGGAAGCCCGCAAATATATAAAATGAATCTTGCCAGCGGTGCCACGGAAAGATTAACATTCCGCGGCAATTACAATGCAAGGCCGAGACTGGCGCCAGACGGTAGAACGCTGGTGATGGTGCACCGCGACAATGGCCAGTTCCACATTGCTTCCCAGGATTTGATCACCAAAGACTTCCGCATTCTCTCAGGAACCTTCCTGGATGAGTCGCCTACGGTGGCGCCCAATGGGGCAATGTTGCTCTATGCCACCAAACGGAGCGGAAAGGGGCTTCTGGCTGCCGTTTCCATCGATGCTGGTGTAAAATTCTTTTTGCCGGCGAGAGAAGGGGATGTTAGAGAACCTGCTTGGTCACCGTTTTTATAGAACTGGTTAATATCAGGGCCTTGGCCCATCAAAGGAGAAAAAAATGAGCTTTCAAACAATCAAAACTGGCTTTTTAATCGCGTTGTTGTCAACCTTTCTGGCGGCCTGTTCCAGCACCTCCACGGAGGATGGCAGCATGGGTGCAGGCGCCGATGGCAGTGCCGGTGGTGTTGCCACAGGTACTGCGGGTGATGGTTCCGCCTATGGCGACGATCTTTCCGCTGGCGGTCTCGCCACGGTGTTCTATTTTGACTTCGATTCATCAACCCTGAAGTCTGAAGCCCGCGCCGCCCTCAACATGCACGCCCAGCGCCTGAAATCAAACCCCCTCTATGTTCGCCTGGAAGGTCATGGTGATGAGCGTGGTACCCGTGAATACAACATGGCTCTCGGCGAGCGCCGCGCCAATGCGGTAAAAGAATATCTGGTGCTGCAAGGTGTCAATGGTGAATACCTCGAAGCCATCAGCTACGGTGAAGAGCGCCCTGCAGCTCTTGGCAGTGACGAATCATCCTGGTCTATGAACCGTCGCGTCGAAATGACCAAAAGGTAATTTAACTCGAAGCATCTGAGCCAGGCACGGTTTGCCCTGCCTGGCTTTTCTTTGATGGAGGAATAGCGATGAAAAAAGTGGTCGGACATGGCCTTGCTGGATTTTCTCTTGTTTTGGCTTCTGCACTGGCTTGCGCCGCTGGCGCCCCAGTGGAAGAGATCGGTCCTGATTTTTCTTCATATCCCCAACAATCGACACCACCGACCCAGCAGGCACAGCCCAAGCCGTCCCCAGGTGGGGCTAATCAGGCTGTCGTTGATCTTCATTATGAAGTGCAGTCTTTGCGTGAAGAGGTTCGCACTCTGAGAGGGATGGTGGAAGAACAGGCTCACGACCTTCGCGAGTTGCGCCAGCGGCAACTCGACGACTATCAAGACCTGGATCGCCGTCTCGGTGGCGCCGCCGCCCCATCAGCGTCTTCTTCGCCTTCGAAGGAGATACCCATGGCTGCGACGTCTCCCGAGGCTCCAGAACCGGCACAGGAATTCGCTACCGCCGACGAACCTGTCAATGATGATGCCGGTGAATACGAAGCCTATACCCAGACCTACAATTTGCTCAAGGCTCGCAAAATCGACGAAGCGGTGGCCGGATTCAAAACATTGGTGGCAAAGTATCCCAATGGCAAGTACACCGCCAATTCCTATTATTGGTTGGGGGAAATCTATCTGTTGCAAAACAACCTTCCCGAGGCTGAAAAAGCCTTTGGCGCCGTTACGGTAAGTTTTCCCGCCCACAGAAAAGCGCCAGATGCCATGTTCAAGCTGGCCAAGGTTTACCATTTACAGGGTCAAAATGACCGCGCCAAGCAATTGTTGACCAAAGTTGCCGCAGGCAACAGCAGCGCAGCCTCCCTCGCGAAAGCCTATTTGAGCGAAAATTTCTGACTTTTTTCGCCCTTGCCGGGCTGAAAGGGGATAAGGGTGCTGGTTGCCATGTCTGCTGAAACTGTCAAAATAACGGAGATTTTTTACTCCCTGCAGGGCGAAACCAGCACCGTGGGGCTTCCCACGGTTTTTGTCCGCCTCACCGGCTGTCCCCTGCGCTGTGTCTACTGCGACACGGAATACGCCTTTTATGGTGGCCAGCGTATGGCCATCGATGACGTTATAGCCGAAGTCAAAAAACTCAATGCTCCCTGGGTTACAGTGACGGGAGGAGAGCCGTTGGCACAAAAGAGCTGTCATACCCTTTTGGAAAAATTGTGCGATGAGGGCTACGCTGTTTCCCTGGAGACCAGCGGCGCTTTATCCATCGCTGAGGTCGACAGTCGCGTCAGTATTATTCTCGACCTTAAAACACCATCTTCTGGCGAGGTTACCCGCAACCTTTACGCCAACCTGCCACTTTTAAAAGCCTGTGATGAAGTGAAATTTGTCATCGGCGATCGCCAGGATTATGAATGGGCGCGCATGAAAGTGGACGAATACGCACTCGCCGACAAAGTGCAAAATTTATTGTTTTCACCGGTTTTTTCCACCTTGTCGGCCACGGATCTTGCCGACTGGATTGTGGCTGACCGGCTTGCGGTGCGCCTGCAATTGCAGCTCCACAAAATTCTCTGGAATGATGAACCAGGCCGTTAACCCATTATGAAGCAAAACAAAAAAGCCGTCGTGTTGGTTTCCGGCGGCCTCGATTCCGCCACCGTGCTGGCAATTGCTCGAAACGCAGGTTTCGACTGCTACACCCTCAGTTTTGATTACGGTCAGCGCCATCGCTCCGAGCTTGTCGCCTCAGATCGTGTCAGTGAAGCCCTGGGCGCGAAAGAGCACAAAACCCTGGTAATCGACTTGCGCGCCATCGGTGGATCGGCATTGACCGATGACGCCATCGCTGTCCCTGAAAAGGAAACCCCCGGCATTCCGGTTACCTATGTTCCCGCACGCAATACGGTTTTTCTCTCGATAGCCCTGGGCTGGGCTGAAGTCTTGGGGGCGTTTGATATTTTTATTGGCGTCAATGCCGTGGACTATTCTGGCTACCCCGATTGCAGGCCGGAATTTATAAAAGCTTTTGAGGTTATGGCGAACCTGGCCACCAAAGTAGGGGTTGAAGGAGATCGCTTAACTCTGCACGCACCCCTGGTTAAAATGACCAAGGCGGAGATTATCAAACAAGGGGTTGCTCTGGGTGTCGACTATGGCCTCACCGTGTCCTGCTACCAGGCAAACAGGCTGGGGGAGGGCTGTGGACGCTGCGATAGTTGCCGTTTGCGCAAGCAAGGATTTACCGAGGCGGGGGTTGCAGACCCCACAAAATATTACAAATAATGCCATTTCAGTGTTGACGAAAAAAAAATAATCAGTAAGATGTGCGCCTCTTCGGGTCGTTAGCTCAGTTGGTAGAGCAGTTGGCTTTTAACCAATTGGTCGCTGGTTCGAATCCAGCACGACCCACCAAATTAAAAAGGCTCACCCATCGGGTGGGCCTTTTTAATTTGGTCTGATTGTTCTGTTTCGTTCTTCGAGGCGCTGTTCGACAAAACGCGACGCAGAGGCAGCGTTTTGGGCAAGGAGCGCAGCGACGCAGCCCCGCAGGGGTGATTGCGGCCTCAAGGCGCAAGTATCAATCCAGCACGGGATCTGTCGAAGTGGCAGCATTCACAAGACTAAAAGGCTCACCCATCGGGTGGGCCTTTTTAATTTGGTCTGACTGTTCGGTTTCGTTCTTCGAAGCGCGGTTCGACAAAACGCGACGCAGAGGCAGCCCCGCAGGGTGATCGCGGCCATAAGGCGCAAGCATCTATCCAGCGCGCCACTTATTGGGGTAGGGCTCATTGATCTGACCATTGATCTTGATCACAATTGTCACTTGCGGCTAAAAAGGTCGGCAATCACTAAAAAGGATTATTTATGATCTATGCAATGAACCTCTACGACCTGAAGGAAGGCAAAGAAGAGGTCTACAAAGAATACCTGAGAAGAGCTATTGAGGTCGCTGGCGGCGGGGATATGAGGCCTGTTGCAGCGGGCAAATTGCCCATCAAAACCCTTAATGGGCAGCAGAGAAGTAACTTCATTGTGATGCAATTTGGCTCTCTGGAGGTATTTAACACCCTGATGGAAAATGCCGAAAGAGCGGATATACACAGGCTTCGTGAAGAAGCCACCGACAATTATATCTGGACACTCTATGAAAACTGGGATTTGGCGAGTTGGATAGGTGAAAAAGCCTCAGATTAAACAGCACCTTTTTTCAGATCCGGGATTATCCTCCGGCAGCGCGCCACAACGACGGCGTTGGATGAAGAAGGGCGTTTGAGTCTTAGCGAGCATTGGTGGTGTAGCCGAATTTGGGGTCAGAGTAAGTGGCACTTACTTACGCCGTCATTCCAGCGCAGGCGGGAATCCAAGAGTCTCGACACCCTGAAAAAAACCAGATTCCCGCCTGCGCGAGAATGACGAAAAACCTGGCTTTGGCGCTAAGTCAGTGCCGTTGGGGTTGCCGTTGGGGTCAGAGTAAAAAAACGCGGCAGGCATCACCAGCGCAACAACCTTTTAGCGCGGAATCTACCAAAATGGGAGGACTCATAAGGCTAAAAAACACGCATTGGTTGGGTTTTAGTTGGCCTTCAAGCCCGCGGGCGAGGATTCAAAAGAATCCGGCTATCTCGCTGTAGGGCTGAGGGCAGGAAACCCACAAATGGGTGAGGATAGCCAAACTGACCAAATCGGTCCCGCCATTGCCAGTTATTTGGTTAGATTATCTCCACCAATGAGTTGCCGATAAGACGCCCCTATGGCAAAATCGCCCCCCTTCTTCGGTTGAGACCGAAAATGCGAAAGTGGCGGAACTGGTAGACGCGCTGGATTTAGGTTCCAGTGGGGTAACCCGTGAGAGTTCGAGTCTCTCCTTTCGCACCATATTAATGTTTGTGACATACACCTATTTTCTTTATTGAAGAGTAATGGCGAGGAAAAACCATGCAGGTTTCCATTGAGACAGTTTCCGACCTAGAACGCCGCATGACCGTTGGCGTGCCCGCGGAGCAGGTCGATAACGAAGTAAACGACAGGCTTGTAAGAGCTGCTGCCACTGTCCGTCTCGACGGCTTCCGCAAGGGCAAGGTGCCGATGAGAGTACTTCGCCAGCGCTTTGGCAAAGGTGTCCGTCAGGAAGTGATTGGCGACGTCATCAGTCGCAGTTTTGCCGACGCCATTCAAAAAGAAAATGTCCGTCCGGCGGGGCAGCCAAATATCGAATCCCTCACTGACAATCCCGGCCAGGATCTTGAATTTGTTGCCGTTTTTGAAGTTTATCCGGACATTCAGCTCCAGGCTTTTGATGCTATTTCCATCTCCCGGCCTGTGGCGGAAGTCTCCGAGGCAGACGTTGACAAGATGATCGATGTTCTTTGCAACCAGCATGCAACCTGGGAATCTGCCGGGCGTGCGGCACAGCTGGACGATCAGGTCAATATTGATTATCTCGGTCGCAAGGATGGTGAAGAGTTTGCCGGCGGCAAAGCGGAAGGATCCAATCTGGTGCTCGGTTCCGGGCAAATGATTCCCGGCTTTGAAGATGCCATCGTTGGCATGAGCGCCGGTGACAGCAAAACCGTCAGCCTGAGCTTTCCCGAGGATTACCACAATGAAGATCTGAAGGGCGCCGCCGTTGAATTTGATATCAAAGTCAATGAAGTCAAAGAGAAAAAGCTGCCGGAACTCAATGAGGACTTTTTTGCCAAATTTGGCGTTAAAGACGGTGGCCTGGAAAAATTCCGCGAAGAAGTGCGCAACAATATGGAGCGGGAGCTTCGCAATGCGGTAAAAAACAAAATCAAAACCCGTCTTATGAATGAGCTGCGCAAACTCCATTCTGTGGACGTGCCCAAAGCTCTCCTGAAGGGCGAGATTCAGGCGCTGCGTCGCCAAATGCTGAGCCAGTTTGGCGGCGGCCATAACTTTGACGAATCCCTGCTTCCCGACGACCTTTTTGCCGAAGAGGCAGAAAAGCGGGTCGCCCTGGGGTTGATTGTGGCGAAAATCATTGAGTCTGCAGAAATTCGCACCGATGGTGACAGGGTCAAGTTGCAAATCGAAGAGATTGCCTCAACCTACGAAGAGCCCCAGGAAGTTATCAACTACTATTACAGCAACGAACAACTGCTGAACAATATTCAGTCTGCAGTTCTTGAAGATCAGGTGGTTGATCACATTCTTGCCAGCGCCAAGGTCTCCGATGAAAGCTGCAGCTATGAAGAAGCGGTTCAGCCGGATCAGCCCATACAATCTGAAACTGATGCTGAATCTGTCCCTAGCGCTGACAGCTAAATAGCCCTCTTTTGTGAAAGGCAGGTGCGCTCGTACTTGCCTTATCACCTTTCCCCGTTACAATGCCTGCAGAGTTTTTTCCAAAAGCCAGATATGGAGTTATGCCAATGAGTTCGGTGCTGGATATTCAGAATGCGGGCGGTCTTGTGCCTATGGTTGTTGAACAGACAGCCAGGGGTGAGCGCGCTTTCGACATCTATTCACGCCTTCTCAAGGAACGGATTATTTTCCTTGTGGGGCCTGTCGAAGATTATATGGCCAACCTTGTGGTTGCCCAGTTGTTGTTCCTGGAGTCTGAAAATCCTGACAAGGACATTCACCTCTATATCAACTCGCCCGGCGGCTCTGTCACCGCGGGGTTGTCAATCTATGACACCATGCAGTTTATCAAGCCCGACGTCAGCACCATGTGCATCGGTCAGGCCGCCAGCATGGGTGCATTTTTGCTCGCTGCGGGGGCTGCCGATAAACGTTACTGCTTGCCCAACGCACGGGTGATGATCCACCAACCCAGCGGCGGCGCCCAGGGTCAGGCGTCAGATATCCATATTCAGGCGCAGGAAATTCTTAAAATCCGCGATCGTCTCAACCGGCTGATGGCTCACCACACCGGTCAGACTCTCGACAGGATTGCTCTCGATACTGAACGCGACAACTTTATGGACGCGGAAACGTCAAAGGAGTACGGGCTGGTTGACCACGTTCTGGACAAGCGCCCTTAAAGTGAGGTAGTCTGGTTCCGGTGAATCACAGCAATATTTTTAACGGTATGTTTTATATGGTTTTTTCTGAGGCGAAGCAATGAGCGGACAAAGTAAATCCGACGATAATGGCAAGTTGCTTTATTGCTCTTTTTGCGGCAAGAGCCAGCACGAAGTACGCAAACTGATAGCTGGCCCCTCTGTGTTCATCTGCGACGAGTGTGTCGATCTTTGCAATGACATTATTTCAGAAGAAATCCAGGATGATGCCAGCGGAAAAGGCGGTGACAAACTGCCGACACCGGAAGAAATCAAAAATATCCTCGATCAGTATGTTATCGGCCAGAAAAGAGCGAAAAAAGTTCTTTCCGTTGCAGTCTACAACCATTACAAGCGGCTTCAGGGCGCGTCTGCGAAAAGTGATGTGGAGCTGGGCAAAAGCAACATTTTGCTGATTGGCCCCACGGGCAGCGGCAAAACCCTGCTTGCCGAAACCCTGGCAAGGCTTCTCGATGTTCCCTTCACCATCGCTGACGCCACCACCCTCACCGAAGCCGGTTATGTGGGTGAAGATGTTGAAAACATCATTCAAAAGTTGCTGCAAAAATGCGATTACGACGTTGAGAAGGCTCAGCGAGGCATTGTCTACATTGATGAGATCGACAAAATTTCCCGCAAGTCTGACAATCCATCGATTACTCGGGATGTCTCCGGGGAAGGTGTCCAGCAAGCACTGCTCAAACTGATCGAAGGCACTGTGGCATCCGTTCCACCCCAGGGGGGACGCAAGCATCCCCAGCAGGAGTTTTTGCAGGTCGACACTTCCAATATTCTCTTTATCTGTGGCGGCGCCTTTTCCGGCCTGGAAAAAGTCATCAGAGATCGCTCCGAAAAGGGCGGTATTGGTTTTGGCGCGGAAGTGAAAAGCAAAGAGAAGCGTGTCAATATCGGTGAAACCCTCACCGGCGTTGAGCCGGAAGATCTGGTTCGCTATGGCTTGATTCCCGAATTTGTTGGCCGCTTGCCCGTTATCGCCACCCTTGAGGAGCTTGATGTCGCCGCCTTGGTGAATATTCTGGTGGAACCGAAGAACTCCCTGGTCAAGCAGTATTCGGCGCTTTTTGAAATGGAAGATGTCGAACTCGATATTCGCCGCGATGCCCTCGACGCCATTGCCGCCAAGGCTCTGGAGCGCAAGACCGGGGCGCGGGGTTTGCGTTCGATTCTGGAAAATGTCCTTCTCGACATTATGTACGACATACCGTCCCAGCCCAACGTCGCCAAGGTTGTGGTTGACGCCGCAGTGATTCGCGGTGAGTCTGAACCCCTTGTGGTTTACGAGGGTAACGACAAGGCCAAAGCTGTAGCCAGCAGCGACGACTGACAGCGTTGTGTGCATAAAAAAACCGGTTCTGAAAAGTACCGGTTTTTTTTATTTCGGGCTAACCTTTTAGGGTCGGACAAATGCCAATCTCAGCCTGTTACCGGGCAATCTGCGCCATCTTTTCGTCTCTTTACTGTCTGATTAAGGACGCTGTGACTAATCTGCTTTCGCCGCTCCCGTACAGGCTCGAGTCCAGAAAATCAATCGATTATAGATTCCCGTCTGGGCAGAAACGGTATTAATCAGAGTTTTCTTAATATATGACGTGGTTATGTCCTTTTTGGCACTTTCCGTGCTATTTTCTGCCTATGCCTTGTTATCCTGTGGCATGCCCCCATATCACAGGCAAATGGCACAATATTTGTTGGCACTCTCTTTGTTGTCGCTTTAGATGTTGTTGCTTTCCTGTGTGGAGAAATTAATCGAGGTCACTATGGGACAAGAAACCTATCAAGAGAAAAATTTGACGCAACTTCCCCTGTTGCCCCTGCGGGATGTGGTTGTGTTTCCACATATGGTTGTGCCGCTGTTTGTGGGGCGTGAAAAATCTATTCTCGCCCTTGAGGAGTCGATGGCAGAACACAAACAAATCATCCTGGTGGCCCAGCGCAACGCGACAGAGGATGATCCCGACGCCGATGGCGTTTACAGTGTCGGCACCCTGGCCAACATTCTCCAGATGCTGAAACTGCCGGATGGCACGGTCAAGGTTCTGGTGGAAGGCAGTGAGCGGGTTCGTGTCAAAGCCATTGATAAAGACCCCGGTTATCTCGAAGCCACCTTCGATTATATTGACGATCAACTGGTGCCCCTGTCTGAGGCGGACGCCCTGATGCGCTCGCTAATGTCCCAGTTTGAGCAATACGTCAATCTCAGCAAAAAAATTCCCTCGGAAGTGGTTACCACTCTGGCCGGCATCGATGAAATCAGCCGCCTCACCGATACCATTGCTACGCATATGACCATCGCTCTGGAACAGAAACAAAAAGTTCTTGAGGCCGCCAGCGTACAGGCGCGCATCGATATGATCATGGGCTTTATGGATTCTGAAATCGAAGTTTTTCAGATCGACAAGCGTATTCGCGGTCGCGTCAAAAAGCAGATGGAAAAAAGCCAGCGCGAGTATTATCTCAACGAACAGATGAAAGCCATTCAAAAGGAACTTGGCGAAAGTGAAGATGGCGTCAACGAAATTGAACAGCTTGAAAACCGCGTCAAGGAAGCGGGAATGACCAAGGCCGCTGAAGACAAGGCACTGGCTGAAATCAACAAACTGAAAATGATGTCGCCCATGTCAGCGGAAGCCTCGGTATTACGCGGTTATGTCGACTGGATGCTCAATGTTCCCTGGAAAAAGCGCTCCAAAGTGCGCCACGATATCGCCCTGGCTGAAGAGGTTCTCAATGAGGATCACTACGGCCTCGAAGAGGTCAAAGAGCGAATTCTGGAGTTTCTTGCCGTTCAAAAGCGGGTAAAAAAACTCAAGGGTCCCGTGCTGTGTCTGGTTGGACCTCCCGGTGTGGGTAAAACCTCGTTGGGTGAGTCCATCGCCAGAGCGACCGGGCGCAAATTTGTCCGCATGTCCCTGGGCGGGGTGCGCGACGAAGCAGAAATTCGCGGCCATCGCCGCACCTATATCGGCTCGCTGCCCGGCAAGCTGGTGCAAAAAATGTCCAAGGTGGGCGTTAAAAACCCGCTGTTCCTGCTCGATGAAATTGACAAAATTGGCATGGATCACCGCGGTGACCCTGCATCGGCTTTGCTTGAGGTATTGGATCCCGAACAGAACCATGCCTTTAACGACCACTACCTCGAAGTGGATTACGATTTGTCGGAGGTGCTGTTTATCTGTACCGCCAACTCCCTGAATATTCCAGGCCCCCTCCGGGATCGTATGGAAGTAATTCGTATTCCTGGCTATACGGAAGCGGAAAAAATCAATATTGCCATGAAGTATCTGCTGCCCAAGCAGATTAAGGCCAATGGCCTCAAAGAGGCGGAAATTGCTGTCGCCGAAGAAGTTATGCGCGATATTATTCGCTATTACACCAGAGAAGCCGGTGTCCGTGGTCTCGAGCGTGAAATTGCCAAAATCTGCCGCAAGGTGCTCACTATTAAGGTCAAGGAGAACAGTTCGAATACCTATGAAGTAAACTCCGACAATCTTGAAAATCTCCTCGGCGTCAGGAAGTTCGACTTTGGTCGCGCCGAAGAGGACAACCAGGTTGGCCAGGTTACCGGTCTTGCCTGGACTTCCGTGGGCGGTGAACTGCTGACTATCGAAGCGGCGGCAGTGCCAGGCAAGGGCGAAATTTTCCGCACCGGGCTGCTCGAAAAAGTGATGCAGGAATCCATTCAGGCAGCCCGGACTGTGGTGAGAAGCCGCTCCCAGCAGCTGGGCATCGCCAAAAGCTGCCACAGCAAATACGACCTTCATATCCATGTTCCTGAGGGTGCAACACCCAAGGATGGTCCCAGCGCCGGTATTGCCATGTGCACAGCCTTTGTTTCCGTGCTCAGTGGCGTCCCCGTAAGAGCTGATGTGGCCATGACCGGTGAAATCACCCTGAGAGGCCAGGTGTTGAGAATTGGCGGTCTCAAGGAAAAGCTGCTGGCAGCCCATCGCGGCGGCATCAAAACAGTGATCATTCCCCAGGGCAACGAGCGCGATTTGAAAGAAATTCCCGAAAACATCAAGGCCGATCTCGACATTCGCCCCGTCAAATGGATTGACGAGGTTCTCCAGATCGCCCTCGAATTTATGCCGGAACCCCTCAGTGACGATGACTACGAAAAATCCGTAGCCACCACCAATATGGGTGATGACAGCAGCGAAAACAGAATAAATGCGCATTAAATGCGGAGTCTACTTGACCAGCCCGTACAGGGGTTGGTATAAAGTCGCTTTGTCGTGTCGCCACCTGGCGGCACTCTGTTATAAACGGTGAAGACGTGAAGGTCTAGCCTCAATCAAACAACAAGGGGTATAAGTGTGAATAAATCAGAGTTGATCGATGCCATTGCTGATGGCGCGGATATTTCCAAGGCCTCAGCAGGCAAGGCTCTGGATTCAGTCCTGGAAGCAATCACCGGCGCATTGAAAAAAGGTGATCAGGTTTCTTTGGTCGGTTTCGGTACTTTTTCCGTTAAGCATCGTCCCGCCCGCGCAGGAAGAAATCCTCAGACTGGCAAGGAAATCCAGATTGCTGCCGCCAATGTTCCCGGCTTTAAGGCGGGTAAATCCCTCAAGGATGCTGTTAACTAAACAGCTGTTGTTCGTATTCTTCAGGGGGCGCATTTCGGTGCGCCTTTTTTTGTCGTTCCGCCCTCAACAAACCTCAGGCATCAGAACAGGCGCTGAGAGACCCACCCACAAGGCAAATCCATGTTACAAGATTTTCGAGATAAACTGAGAGGCGTAACCGCCACTATTCTTGTCGTTATTCTTATTATTCCATTTGCGTTCTTTGGTGTTGAGTCCCTGTTCGTGTCTGGCACCTCCGTCGACAAGGTGGTCACAGTCAACGACGAAGCTATCACCGAGCTTGAAGTTCTTCGCGGTATCGAGCTGCAGCGCCAGAAAATTCTCAACCAGTTCAGTGGTATTGACCCCGCCATGCTAGATGACGAACGCCTGCGGGATCCTGTCATCAAGCAATTGATCAGGGACAAACTGATTGTCCAGGCCGCCACATCCTTTGGCATGACCGCGTCCGACAAAACTTTCAACGAAATCATTGTTCAAAACCAGGCTTTTCAAAACAATGGCCGTTTCGATAAAAATCAGTATGAATATCAACTATCGAGACTTGGTTTTACGCCTCTGGAGTACAGGGCTGAGGTGAAAAAGGAGTTGCTTGCCAACCAGTTGTCAGCGGGGTTGCAGGCAAGCGCCATAGTGACAGCCCCCCAGGCCGCCCTGTTCAGCCGCCTTGTCCTTCAGGCGCGCTCCTTTGACTACCTGACACTGCCTCTGGCCAGCTTTCAAGACGATATCAATATTTCTGCGGAGGAAGTGGAAAACTACTATGAAACCCGCGGCGACAGCTTTCTCGAGCCTGACAAGGTGGTTGTCGAATATCTGGAGCTGACGCCAGCGGCGGTGGAGCCATTTGTTGAAATTGACGAAGACGCCCTGCGCGCCCGCTTTGATGCGTTGCAAAATAGCGCCGAAGAATCGGGTTCTAGTTGGAACCTTGCCCACATTCTTATTGAAAATGATGGCGATGGGGCAAAGGCAACCCTTGCAGAGGTTCAGCAGAAACTGGCTGCCGGTGAAGACTTTGCCGAACTGGCTCAGGCTTACAGCGCGGATTTTGGCAGTGCTCAAAGCGGCGGCAGTCTCGGATCATTCACCGTCGACAGTCTTCCTGAAGGCTTTGCTTCAGCCCTGGAAACCGTGGCGGTTGGTGAAGTTTCTCAACCAGTGGTGACCGAAAGCGGCATTCATCTCATCAAGGTTTTGGCGAAGTCGGAAGCAGAATCCCTGGTCTTTGCCGAGGAGCGCGACCGTATCGAGCAGTTGTTACGTGCCGAGCAAGCCGCTGAAAAACTCGCTACCTATGTGGAAAAACTCAAAGATCAAACCTACAGCGCCGATTCCCTGGTGCCAGCTGCTGAATCCCTGGGATTGAGTGTCAAGGTGTCTCAGCCCTTTTCGGCAAGTGGTGGTGAAGGTATAGCCGCCCACCCACAAATCGTTAAGGCGGCATTCAGCGAAGATGTTGTTAACCACGGTTATCCCAGCGAGGTTGTTGAGCTGGGCGAGCAGCACTATGGCGTAGTAAAACTGAAAGAGTTTATTCCGGCTCACAAAGCGCCTCTGGCTTCGGTTGAGGCTGGTATTGTCGAAACCCTCACTGCAGAAAAGGCGCGGCAAAAAGCTCGCCGCGCCGCGGCTGACATTATCGGCAGAATCAGCACCGGTGAAGCCCTGGCAACCCTGGCGGCGGCTGAGGAATTGAAGCTGGAAACCGCCAGCGATGTCACCCGCTTTGACGCCGCCAGTGGCAAAGAAGTGGTTGAAGCTGTTTTTGCCTACCCGTCGAGCACAAGCCTTCCCGTATACGGTAGTGTCGAAACCGCCAGTGGCGATATGGTTGTCTACGGTCTCACCGGAATCAGCGCGGGCTCTAGCGAAAAACTCTCCGCCAGCGAGAAATCCGCCTTGCGCCAATCCCTGGTACAACAGCACGCGGTGCGAGAGTTTATTGCCTATATCGACGCCCTCGAAGCAGCAGCTGAGATCTCCCGCCGCTAACCGGAAACTTGCGTCAGCAGGCTGAAAGCCGCCGCTTCCGGCGCGAACATCCAGGCAGCTGACGCAACCACAACTTCCGCGCCAACCATTCCAGTGGCGGTGGTTACTGGGCGTCGAGGGACTGTCCGTTGATACCTTTGCTGTCCGCCCCCATCAGAAATAAATAGGCGGCCATTATCTGCTCCGGAGATTTGAGTGTGCGCGGATCTTCGGCAGGATAGGCCTTGGCTCTCATCTGGGTTCGCGTCGCGCCGGGATTCAGGCAGTTGACCCTGATATTGGAGACGCCATCCAATTCATCAGCCAGCACCTGACTGAGTCCCTCGGTGGCAAATTTCGATACTGCGTAGGCGCCCCAAAAGGCTCGGCCTTTTCTGCCGACACTGGAAGAGGTAAAGATGATCGCGGCGTCGCGGGATTTTTCCAAAACCGGCAGCAGGGCTTTGGTGAGCAGAAACTGGGCGGTAACGTTGACGTTCATGACCTTGACCCAGCTCGAAAGGCTGTAATTGGCAATGGGCGTGCGTTCACCCAGTTCGCCGGCATTGTGAAGAAGACCGTCGAGGCGGCCAAATTGAACCTCGAGGGTATCCCTCAGGGCATTAAAATCATCCTCGCCGGCGCCGTTGAGATCAACGGGATAAATGCTCGGCTGCGGATAACCTGTTTTTTCAATGAGATCATAAACCTGCTCAAGCTTTGCCACTGTGCGCCCTGCAAGAATCACTGTGGCGCCGTGGGCTGCATAGGCCAGGGCCGCCGCTTTGCCGATACCTTCGCCGGCACCGGTGACCAGAACAATACGATCTTCCAGTAATTGGGCTGCGGGTTGATAGTTGTCGAGAGATATAGTCACAATAATTTCCAGTGGTTGCTGCCCGGTAGTGGCGAGTTAGCGGGTGGTAAAGAGGATAGAGCCAATTTCAGAGGCATGGTTGACCAGGTAGTGGGCGCCCCAGTGGTCGGGGTTTTCATCGCTGTCAATATAGCCATAGGCCGCCGACACCGTGTAACAGCCGGCGTTGAGTCCGGATTCAATGTCGCGGCGATGATCCCCGACCAGCAGGGATTGTTGCGGCGCTATGTTGAGCTGTTTACAGGCGAGTAAAACCGGTTCCGGGTCTGGTTTCGCGCGTGTGACATGATCCGGGCATATCACCGTTTGCGGCTGGCAGGGCAGCCACAGCCTGGCGAGAATCTCATCGGTATAACGGGAGGGCTTGTTGGTGACGATGCCCCAGGGAATGGCAAAGTCTGCAAGTTTGCCAAGCAGGGATTCCATGCCGGGAAAAAGCCGAGTATTTTCCGTAAGACATTCAAAGTAGTAGTCAAGAAATTGCTGGCGTAGAGGTTCAAATTCTGCCTGTTGCGGTTTGAGGCCAAAGCCCAGCTCGATAAGACCCACAGAACCATTGGTGACGGCGGCGCGAATTTTTTCCGGGGGCAGGGGGGGCAGGTTTTTCTCCGCCAGCATGCGGTTCAGGGTGGTGACGAAATCCGGAGCAGTGTCAAGCAATGTACCGTCGAGATCAAAGAGCACCGCTTTGTAGCTGGAGGGCAGGGGCTTAGACATTGGCGCAGCCCTCTGCGGGTTTTACGGCGTGCACCAGATAGTTGACGTCGACGTCGGCCTCTTTAAGGCGGTAGACTTTAGTCAAGGGATTGTAGACCATGCCGGTGATATGGCGCAGTTCCAAGCCGGCATCCCGCAGCCACTGGGAAAGCTCCGAGGGGCGAATAAACTTGCTGTAATCGTGGGTGCCCCTAGGCAGCATGTTGAGCACATATTCAGCTCCCAAAATGGCGAACACATAGGATTTCGGGTTGCGATTGATGGTGGAAAAAAACAGCTGTCCCCCGGGCTTGACCAGATCGGCGCAGGCGCGAACGACAGAGGCGGGATCGGGAACGTGTTCAAGCATTTCCAGGCAGGTGACAATATCAAACTGCGCCCTGTGGCTGAGAGCCATTTTTTCTGCGCTGGCCTGAATATAGGTGACCTCGACGCCGCTTTCCAGGCGATGGAGCTCGGCCACGGAAAGGGGAGCCGCGCCCATGTCGATACCGGTGACCATGGCGCCGCGCTGGGCGAGGGCTTCGCACAGGATGCCGCCCCCGCAGCCGATGTCGATTAGAGCCTTACCTGCAACGGGGGCGTGCCGGTCTATCCAGTTGGCGCGCAAAGGATTAATTTCGTGCAAAGGCTTGAATTCGCTTTCCCGATCCCACCAGCGGGAGGCCAGGGCTTCAAACTTGGCAATTTCCCCCGGATCAAAATTAGCGTCGTTAAAGTTGCTGTCTGTTGCCATAGCCAGGTGTTCCCCGTTAGTTCTGTGTCAGCAAAATACTACTTTGCGAGATTGTTGTGCCAGTGCTGTGCCCTGGCGATCAGTGCCTGCTCATTGATATGGGTAAATTCGCCATTGTTAAGCAGGGCTTTTCCTGCGACCCAGACGTGGCTGACATTGCTGCCGGACTGGGTATAGATGAGCTGCGACAGGGGGTTATGCAGGGGCTGCTGGTGAATTCCCGAAAGATCGACGGCGACCAGATCGGCGGATTTTCCCGGTTCGATACTGCCGATCTTTTTTTCCATTCCGAGGGCGCGAGCGCCATTGATGGTGGCCATGCGCAGGGTCTGGTGAACATCGAGGGCGGTAGGGTCTGAAGCGGCGCCCTTTGCCAGCAGCGAGGCAAATTGCATTTCTGCGAACATATCAAGGCTGTTGTTGCTGGCGGCGCCGTCCGTACCCAGGGCGACATTGACGCCGCTGTCCATAAGACGGGTGACAGGGCAACTGCCATTGCCCAGCTTCATGTTGGACTTTGGGCAGTGGATGACGTGAGCCTTGCTGGCAGCCACCAGCTCAATATCTTCGTCGTCGAGAGCCACCATGTGAACGCACTGGGTATTGGGGGAGAGCAGCCCCATGTCAAAAAGCCTTTGCAGCGGCTTTTTCCCCGCGGTGCGCACGGCATCCTCAACTTCAGACAGAGTTTCGTGAAGATGCACCTGAATCGCCGCATCCAGCTCGTTGGCATAGGTGACCACTTTTTCAAAGAGACGATCTTCCACGGTGTAAGGTGCGTGGGGGCCAAAAGCGATGGTCACCAGATCATTGCCCTTGAAGCTGTCCCGCAGGGCGAGACCTTTGTGAATATAATCATCCCCGTCCCGCGCCCAGGCGGTGGCAAAGTTGATGATGGGGAAGGCCACCTGGCTGCGCATGCCGAGATCGCGACTGGCTTCCGCCACCTGGTCGGGGAAAAAATACATATCGCCAAAGCAGGTGGTGCCACTTTTGATCATTTCGGCGATGGCCAGCTCGGCGCCGTCGCGGACAAATTCTTCACTGACCCAGCGGGTTTCCGCCGGCCAGATATGGTCGTTGAGCCAGCTTTTGAGGTCGAGATCGTCTGCATAACCCCGAAACAATGTCATGGCGGCGTGGCCGTGGGCGTTGACAAGCCCGGGAATCAGGGCGTGATTGCCGAGGTCGAGAACGGTTTTTGCCGCAAAACGCCTGCCGGCCTCGGCTTTGGGGCAGATGGCGACAATAGCGCCATTGCGTAGAGCCACGGAGCAATCTGTAAAAACAGCGTTTTCCGGGATCACAGGAATAATCCATTTCGCGTTGATAACGAGATCCACAGCTTCCGGGTTCATGGCGGCTCCTGGTGAAAAGGCCGCAAGTATACCGCAAAACAGGCTTTATTCTGAATGCGCCGCCCCTAAAGCGCCCTCGGCCAATAACCTCTCCAGTGGGCGCAACAGGGTTAAGCTGTGCTATACTGCCGCGCTTGTGCTCAGGGGGTAGAAGCACTTTTAAAGTGGCTCTTAAAGTGTCTCTGGAGCAATCGAAAAAATAACCTGGAACAACAAAACTATGGGTGAAATAGCCAGAGAAATTCAGCCTGTCAATATTGAAGACGAGCTGAAGCAGTCTTACCTCGACTATGCCATGAGTGTGATTGTGGGGCGGGCGCTGCCGGATGTTCGCGACGGCCTGAAGCCGGTTCATCGCCGCGTGCTGTTCGCCATGAGCGAGCTCAAGAACGACTGGAACAAATCCTACAAAAAATCTGCCAGGGTGGTGGGCGATGTTATTGGTAAATACCATCCCCACGGGGATTCCGCCGTTTACGACACCATTGTGCGCATGGCGCAGCCATTTTCAATGCGCTACATGCTGGTGGATGGCCAGGGCAACTTCGGCTCCATCGACGGCGATTCCGCCGCCGCCATGCGCTATACCGAAATTCGCATGGCGAAAATTTCCCACTCCCTGCTTGCCGACCTGGAAAAAGAAACTGTCGATTTCGTCGACAACTACGATGGCCAGGAAAAAATTCCCGATGTCCTGCCCACGCGCATTCCCAACCTGCTGGTCAACGGGTCTTCGGGCATCGCTGTGGGTATGGCCACCAATATTCCTCCTCACAATCTTACGGAAGTCATCAATGGCGCTTTGGCCTTGATTGAAAATCCGGATCTCGATATCGACGAGTTGATGGAGTACATTCCCGGCCCGGATTTCCCCACAGGAGCCATTATCAATGGCCGTGCCGGTATAGTGCAGGCTTACCGAACAGGTCGTGGCCGTATCTATGTGCGCGCCAAGGCTGAAGTGGAGCGGGACGGAAAAACCGGTCGCGAGACCATTATCATTCACGAAATACCCTACCAGCTGAACAAGGCGCGATTAATTGAGCGCATCGCCGAGTTGGTCAAAGAAAAGAAACTGGAAGGTATTTCCGAGCTGCGCGACGAGTCCGACAAAGACGGCCTTCGCGTGGTCATAGAGCTGAAGCGGGGCGAAGTCGGCGATGTGGTGCTCAACAATCTCTACGCCCAGACCCAGCTGCAAAGCGTTTTTGGCATCAATATTGTCGCCCTCGTCGATGATCAACCGCGCACCCTGAATCTCAAGGAGCTCCTTGAGGCCTTTATTCGCCATCGCCGCGAAGTGGTCACCCGCAGAACCGTATTCCTGTTGCGCAAGGCGCGGGAAAGAGGCCATTTGCTGGAAGGGTTGGCTGTGGCTATTTCCAATATCGATACCGTTATCGACATGATAAAAACATCGGCAACGCCAGCCGATGCGCGCGAGCGCCTGCTCGCCGCCACCTGGGAACCGGGTGCCGTCCTCCAGTTTCTCGAAAAGACCGGCAGCGATGCCTGCAAGCCGGAAGAACTGGGTGCGGGCTTTGGTCTTGTCGACAACGGTTACCACTTGTCTCCCGCCCAGGCGCAAGCCATTCTCGATCTTCGTCTCCACCGCCTTACCGGTATGGAGCACGAAAAACTGATGGCGGAATACCAGGAAAAAATTGGCGAAATCGCCGCTTATCTCCACATTCTTTCCAGCCCGGACCGTTTGATGGAAGTGATTCGCGAAGAATTGGCAGAAGTGCGCGCCGAGTTCGGCGATGCTCGGCGCACCGAGATTATTGAGAGCCAACATGACCTGACAGTAGAAGACCTGATTCCCGAAGAAGATCGCGTGGTGACCATCTCCCACGGCGGCTATGCCAAGGCGCAACCCCTGGACGCCTATCAGGCCCAGCGCCGCGGTGGTACCGGCAAGTCGGCGACGGCGGTCAAGGATGAAGATTTTGTCGAGCATCTCTTGATTGCCAGTACCCACGACACCATGCTGTGCTTCACCAATGCCGGCAAGGTGTTTTGGCTCAAGGTCTATCAAATTCCCGTGGCCGGCAGAAATTCCCGTGGTCGCCCCATGGTCAATCTGTTGCCCCTGGAAGCGGGGGAGCGGGTAACCTCTATCCTGCCGATAAAAGAATATACAGAAGACCATTTTATTTTTATGGCCACCGCGTTTGGCACTGTCAAGAAAACTTCCCTGGAGTCATTTTCCCGCCCCCGCAGTTCCGGGTTGCGGGCGGTGGAGCTGGACGAAGGTGATCACCTTGTCGGCACCGCCATCACCGACGGCAGCAAGGACGTTATCCTTGTCGCCAGCAGCGGCAAAGCGGCGCGTTTTGATGAAAACGATGTTCGCCCCATGGGCAGAACAGCGCGGGGTGTGCGCGGTATTCGCATGGCTGAAGGACAGGAGGTGATTGCCCTGATTATTCCCGAAGCCCAGCACCAGATTCTCACTGTGAGCAGCAATGGCTATGGCAAGCGCACTGAAACCACGGAATTTCCCCGCAAAGGCCGTGGCAACCAGGGCGTCATCGCCATGCAAACCAGCGAGCGCAATGGTCAGCTGGTGGGTGCCTTACAGGTATCGGATTCTGACGAGATCATGCTCATTTCCGACCAGGGCACCCTGGTGCGCACTCGGGTTGCCGAGGTGTCGATCCTCGGTCGTATTACCCAGGGCGTCAGACTCATTCGCGTTCGCGGCGATGAAAAACTGGTGGGCTTGGCGCGCATTGAAGAAACGGACGATGGCAGTGATGCCGCAGGTGAATAATAGCGATGACGACTCTTTCACTTCAGGATTTACGCGAGAAGATTGACCATATTGATGATGAGTTGCTGGCGCTGATAAGCCAGCGGGCGGTTTGTGCCCAACAGGTGGCAGAAGTAAAGATCAGCGCTGGCTCCACAGATTTCTACCGCCCGGAGCGGGAAGCCCAGGTACTGCGCAAGGTCATGGAAAATAACCAGGGACCTTTGGATAACGAAGAAATTGCGCGCCTGTTCCGGGAAATCATGTCCGCCTGCCTGGCGCTGGAAAAACCGGTCAGTGTCGCCTTTCTCGGCCCTGAAGGTACATTTACCCAGGAGGCTGCGGTCAAACATTTTGGCCATTCTGCCCAATGTATACCGATGTTCGCCATTGACGAGGTTTTTCGCGAAGTGGAGGCGGGCGCCGTCAACTACGGCGTGGTGCCCGTTGAAAATTCCACCGAAGGCGTGGTCAATCATACCCTCGACAGCTTTATCGATTCGTCCCTGAAAATCTGCGGCGAAGTGGAACTGAGAATCCATCAAAATTTTCTCGTCGGCCCCAATACGGATCCCGCCAAGATTACGCGGGTTTATTCCCATCCCCAATCGCTGGCGCAGTGCCGTAAATGGCTGGATGCCCATTACCCGAAAATCGACCGAATTCCGGTGTCCAGCAATGCTGAGGCGGCAAAAAGGGTGCGTGGCGAATGGAATTCCGCCGCCATCGCCGGAGATATGGCGGTGAGTCTCTACGGCCTGACGAAATTGCGGGAAAAAATTGAAGATCGCCCGGACAACTCCACCCGTTTTCTTGTGATCGGTCGCCAGGAGCTCGGGGTCAGCGGTGATGACAAGACATCCATCATTGTTTCCATGAAAAATGAACCCGGCGCCCTGTACACATTGCTGGAGCCCCTGCGTGCCCACAATATTGACATGACCCGCCTGGAAACCCGGCCTTCAAGCAGTGGCAAATGGAATTACCTGTTTTTTATCGATTTCAAAGGTCATCAGTCGGACGCCAATATTGTCGCGGCGCTCAATATTCTCAGGAACAAAGCCGCAGATTTGAAAATTCTCGGCTCCTATCCGAGAGCCGTACTCTGAACAGGGATGATCACAGGCCGATGTCAAAGGAACAACCCGTGCAAATAGGGCGACTGCTCATTTATGGCCTTGGCCTCATAGGCGGCAGTCTTGCCAAAGCGGCCAGGGAAAGGGGGTTGTGCCGCGAGGTTATCGGTGTGTCGAGGCGCCAGTCCACTCTCGATACAGCCCTGAAAATGGGCGTGGTCGACAGTGTCTACAGCGATGCCGCGAATATTCTCCCGGCTCTTGGCGCCGGCGATGTGGTTGTGGTCTGCGTTCCCACCTTGACGGTGCGCCAGACCCTGGTGGAGTTACATCGCCATCTCAATTGCGAAGTCACCATTACGGATGCGGCCAGCGTAAAGGGTTCTGTGGTCGATGCTGTCAGAGACATCTACGGCACTATGCCGCCACAGTTTGTTCCTGGCCACCCCATTGCCGGAGCTGAAAAAAGTGGTGTCGAAGCCGCCAATGGCGATCTTTACGTGGATCACCGCGTCATCCTGACCCCTGAGGCTGAAACCTCTTCCCAGCATATTGAGCGTGTCCGCTACCTGTGGCAGGGCGTGGGAGCCAAGGTTTCACTGATGCCGGTGGAAGAGCATGACGAGGTCTTGGCCGCCACCAGTCATTTGCCCCACATGCTCGCCTTTTCTCTGGTTGATACCCTCGCGGCAATGAAGGAAAACCGTGAGATTTTCCGCTATGCCGCCGGCGGTTTTCGCGACTTCACCCGCATAGCAAGCAGCGACCCTGTTATGTGGCATGATATTTGTCTTGCCAATAACCAAGCCATTATTCAGGTGTTTGACAAACTGACAGAAAATTTTGCTACCCTGCGCACCGCAATTATCAACGGTGATAGTGATTACATCATGGGCGTGTTTACTCGAGCCAGAGAAGCCCGCAACCATTTCACAAAAATGCTTGAAAAAAAGACCTTTCTAGAGCCTATGGACAATACCAAACTTATTTTTCGCACCTCCTCAGCCACGGCTCCCCTGACCGGCCGAGTGCGGGTTCCCGGAGACAAATCCATTTCCCACCGATCCATCATGCTGGGGTCTCTTGCCAAGGGTGTCACCCGTGTAACAGGCTTTTTGGAGGGCGAAGACAGTCTGGCTACGCTCCAGGCTTTTCGCGACATGGGGGTGGTTATCGAAGGGCCCACCAGCGGAGTGGTGACCATTCACGGCGTCGGCATGCGCGGCCTCAAAGCGCCGCCTGGCCCCATCTACCTGGGCAACTCCGGCACCTCCATGCGGCTTCTCGCCGGCTTGCTGGCCGCCCAGTCGTTTGATGTGGTGATGACCGGGGATGATTCTTTATCAAAGCGTCCCATGAAACGGGTGTCCGATCCACTGGCGTTGATGGGGGCGCACATAGACACGGCAGAAGCGGGGCGCCCGCCCTTGAAAATCCATGGCGGTCACACCCTTAAAGGCATTGACTATCAACTGCCAATGGCGAGTGCACAGGTAAAATCCGCTGTGTTGCTTGCCGGCCTCTATGCCGAGGGCGAAACTGTGGTGACCGAACCGGCTCCCACCAGGGATCACACCGAGCGCATGCTTCAGGGTTTTGGCTACAGGGTCAAAAAGGCAGGTTCGGTGGCCAGTGTTATCGGCGGTGGCGAACTCCAGGCCTGTGATATCGACGTTCCCGCAGATATTTCCTCGGCGGCCTTTTTTATGGTGGCGGCCAGTATTGTACCGGGTTCTGACATTATCCTTGAACACGTGGGCATCAACCCCACGCGGGTGGGCGTGGTCAATATCCTTCGCTTGATGGGTGCGGATATTTGCCTGCTGAATGAGCGCCTTGTGGGGGGAGAGCCCGTGGCGGATATCCAGGTGCGCTATGCAAAATTGAAAGGCATCAATATTCCTGAAGACCAGGTGCCCCTCGCCATTGATGAGTTTCCGGCAATTTTCGTCGCCGCCGCCTGCGCCGAAGGTAAAACCATACTCACCGGCGCCGAAGAGTTGCGGGTTAAAGAGAGCGATCGCATTCAGGCGATGGCCGATGGTCTGATTATTCTCGGCGTAGATGCCGTGCCCACCCCTGACGGCATAATCATCACCGGAGGCAAAATGGGTGGCGGTCGAGTCCATAGCTGTGACGATCATCGCATCGCCATGTCCTTTGCCGTCGCCGGACTGGTCGCAGAGGGCACCATCACAATTGACGATTGTCAGAATGTGGCAACGTCCTTTCCGGGGTTTGTTTCCCTGGCAACGGCGGCGGGTTTTAATCTTGCGGAGCTAAAAGAATGAATCCGAACCCCGTAAGAATCATCACCGTTGACGGCCCCAGCGGCGCCGGGAAAGGCACGATTTGCCAGATGCTTGCAGCTCGTCTCGGTTTTCATTATCTCGACAGTGGTGCTCTTTACCGGTTGCTGGCGCTGGCGGCTCGGCACCACAAGGTTGCCTGGGACAACAACGAGGAGCTGGCGGTGCTTGCCGCCCATATGGATATTTCCTTTGTGATGAATTCGGGGGAGGACTCTCCCCAGGTTATCCTCGAGGGGGAGGTGGTCACTGACCGTATTCGCAGCGAGGAGATTGGCTCTGGTGCTTCCATCGTTGCTGCGGTTCCCGATGTTCGCGACGCGCTCCTTGAGCGCCAGCGCGCATTTGCAGTGGCTCCGGGATTGGTTGCCGATGGTCGCGATATGGGCACGGTGGTGTTCCCTGAGGCGGATGTGAAGATTTTTCTCACTGCATCCGTGCAAGAAAGGGCGCAAAGACGCTATAACCAGTTGATTGGTAAAGGGGAAAATGTTAGCCTTGCCGCCCTTGAGGAAACTGTCCGCTGCCGCGATGAGCGGGATATGACAAGGGATGTATCGCCCCTGGTGCCTGCCAGCGATGCTATCCTTGTGGATACCACCGGCAAGACCATAGCAGAAGTCTTTGAGGCCGTGGTTGCCGAAGTCAACTTTTGACCAGAGGGCAATATTTTTTCGGAAATGCTGATGTCCAGCCAGGATTGCAGCAGTGTTTCCTTTTTAAACAGACCCACACAACTGGCGGTGTGGCTGGGGTACCAACCCCAATTCATACAGGTATACATAAATGAGCGAAAGCTTTGCAGATCTTTTTGAAGAGAGTTTAAAAACCATTGAAATGACCCCCGGCGCCATTGTCACCGGTGTGGTTATCGATATAGATAAGGATTGGGTTACCGTTTATACCGGACTGAAGTCCGAAGGTATCATCCCTGTCAGCCAGTTTGTCGATGATAATGGCGAATTCAATCTTGCCATTGGCGATGAAGTCCAGGTTGCCCTTGAATCGGTTGAAGATGGTTTTGGCGCTACCCGACTGTCCCGTGAAAAAGCCCGCCGTCAGGAATCCTGGACTGTGCTTGAAAAAGCCCACGCCGCAGACGAAGTGGTTATCGGTGTCATCAGTGGCAAGGTTAAGGGCGGCTTTACCGTTGACGTCAACGGCCTGCGCGCTTTCCTTCCAGGCTCTCTTGTGGATGTTCGCCCCATGCGCGAAACTACCCACCTCGAAGACAAACCCCTCGAATTCAAGGTTATTAAACTCGATCAGAAACGCAACAACGTTGTTGTTTCCCGTCGTGCGGTTATGGAAGCCGTCAACTCTGCAGAGCGCGATGAACTGCTCAGCAATCTGGAAGAGGGCTCTACTCTCAAGGGTGTGGTCAAGAACCTTACCGATTACGGTGCCTTTGTTGACCTCGGCGGTATCGATGGCCTTCTCCATATCACTGACATGTCCTGGAAACGCATCAAGCACCCCAGTGAAATTGTCAATGTTGGCGACGAAATTGACGTCAAGGTGCTGAAGTTTGACCGCGAGCGCAACCGCGTTTCCCTCGGCCTCAAGCAAATGGGTGAAGATCCCTGGGCGGATATCAAAGCCCGCTACCCCGAGAACACCAAAGTCAAGGCACGGGTTACCAACCTCACCGATTACGGCTGTTTTGCCGAACTCGAAGACGGTGTCGAAGGCCTGGTTCACGTTTCCGAAATGGATTGGACCAACAAGAATATTCACCCCTCCAAAGTCGTTCAACTTGGCGATGAAGTTGAAGTGATGATTCTCGATATCGACGAAGAGCGTCGCAGAATTTCCCTGGGTATCAAGCAGTGTCATGTCAATCCCTGGGACGATTTTGGCAACAAGCACGCCAAAGGCGATAAAATTTCCGGCACCATCAAGTCGATCACTGATTTCGGAATCTTCATCGGCCTCGACGGCGGCATTGACGGCCTGGTTCACCTGTCCGACCTGTCCTGGAACGAGAACGGCGAAGAAGTGGTGCGCAACTTCAAGAAAGGCGACGAGCTGGAAACCGTTATTCTTGCCGTTGATCCCGAGCGCGAGCGCATTTCCCTGGGTGTCAAGCAACTGGCTGACGATCCCTTTAACGCCTATGTTGCCGAAAACGACAAAGGTGCCATCGTTAAAGGCGTTGTCAAGGACGTGGATGCCAAGGGCGCGATCATTACCCTCGCCGGCGAAATTGAAGGCATGCTGAAAGCCTCTGAAATTTCCCGTGACAAGGTTGAAGACGCCAGAAATGCCCTCAATGCCGGCGATGAAGTTGAAGTTAAGATCATTAACGTCGACCGCAAAAATCGCCAGATTGGACTTTCCATTAAAGCGAAAGACGTTGAAGAAGAAAAAGCCGCTGTGCGCGATTTACGCAAGCAGGAAGCTGAGGCCATTGCGCCCACCACCATCGGTGACCTGATCAAGGCACAAATGGAAGGTCGCGATAAGTAAAAACCTGGGCGGGCGGCTTCGGCTGCCCGTTATCCTTCACAGGCGCAATCTGTTATGACCAAGTCAGAATTGATTGAACGAATTAGCCTCCAGCAGGAACAGCTTCCCCCGAGGGATGTTGAGCTGGCGGTGAAAATGATACTCGAAAAAATGACTCAGGCGCTGGTTCACAATCAGCGCATTGAGATTCGCGGGTTTGGCAGTTTTTGTCTCCATTATCGCGCTCCGCGGGTGGGGAGAAACCCGAAAACCGGCGACTCTGTTGAGTTGACAGGGAAATATGTTCCCTACTTCAAGCCCGGCAAGGACTTGAAAGAAAGAGTGAATGATAGCCTGACAAACAAAGGCTGATTCTAGAGATTGAAGGATGCTGAGTGGCAAGGTAATTCCTTGCCATTTTTTTTGGAGACGACGATGGCTCGAATTAAAAAAATTCTCCTGTGGCTGGTTGTGTTGCTGAGTTTTTTTATTGGCTTATGGGTTGCCCAGGACAATCCCCAGGTTGTCGATATCACTCTCCTCGGTTTCTCAGCCGCGCCCTTGCCCCTGGGGCTCTGGCTTCTGGTTATGTTTACAGCAGGCATTGCCGTGGGCTTGCTGGCCAGCCTGCCCTTGGTGATAAAAACCAGTGCTGAAAATCGCCGTTTGAAAAAAACCTCTGTGTAGTGAGGAGTGACTGTGACGTTGGAATCTGATTTGAACACCAAGCTGTCACCGCGTTTTAACCAGGGAGAATCGCCAATTATTGTCGCTCTCGATTTCGATAGCGGTGCCGCCGCCCTAGATCTTGTTGCCCAGCTGGAGCCGGGGCTTTGCCGCCTCAAGGTTGGCAAAGAGCTTTTTACCCGTGAAGGCCCTGGCCTGGTTGCCAAGCTTGTTGACCTCGACTTTGATGTTTTTCTCGATCTCAAATTTCACGATATTCCCAATACCACTGCAAAAGCGGTGGCTGCGGCTGCAGATTTGGGTGTTTGGATGGTCAATGTTCACGCATCCGGCGGCCGCCGCATGATGGAGGCGGCGGCAGGGCAGTTGTCTGTCATGGGCTCATCTACTCTCCTGATAGGGGTCACTGTGCTCACCAGCATGGGGCTTGATGACTTGAAAGAAATTGGCATTGCCAGTTCACCTACCGAGCATGTCCTCAGGCTTGCGAAACTCACCAAAGACTGTGGCCTCGACGGCGTCGTCTGCTCCGCCCATGAAGCCGGGGACATAGTCTGTGTTGCTGGTAGTGATTTTCTCCGGGTGACCCCGGGCATTCGACCTTTAAGCGCCGCCCAAAACGATCAGGTCAGAATTATGACTCCCAGCCGGGCACTGCAGGCGGGGAGCACCCACCTTGTTATCGGTCGCCCGATCACGGCGGCCAGCAATCCGCGCCAGTCATTACTTGAAATTATCGCTGAAGTTGGTAATCATTAGCCCGTGGACACGGTTGTTCACAGGGAGAACATCTTAAACGCTGCGGGCTTCTCAGCAGCAGGTTGAAGATTTTCGCAACGGCAAATGAATTGCCTGCAAGGGTTTAAGACGCTCCCCAAACCTAAAACCCTGCTATTTTTCAAGGAGCATGTTATGGATAACCTCATATCTATTCGCCGTACCCTTTGCTTTTTTGCCCTTCTGTTCACAGTCCTTGGCTGGCAGTCCCAGCTGCATGCGGTTGAGGCTAAAAGCAACCAGGCAGCGGCTTCCGAGGCGACAACCACCGTCAATATCAACAAGGCGTCGGCAAGTGAAATTGCTGATGCTTTGACCGGTATCGGTGAGAAGCGCGCTGAAGCCATCGTCGCCTACAGGGAGAAAAATGGGTCTTTTACGTCTCTGGAAGAACTGCTAAACATCAAGGGCGTGGGAGAAAAGGTGATTGAAAAGAATGCATCACGAATTAGCTTCTGATTGATCATTCCCGGTAACCCGGCCCAGGCCGGGTTATTTTTTGCCCCTGCAGAGTCTCCCGACGATCTTTGCGCCTTCCCGTTTTCTGGGCACGGGGAAAATTTTCCCCGCTTCACTGCTTATCGCTTGTTGCCAGAATAAAAATCTTTACACTCTCCTATACAATTGTGCTGAAAGTGGTGTATTAACGATTTGCCGCAGGTTTATCATCCAATTTTATTGAAAGTGACAGCCAATAAAGTCGATAATAAAGCTCGTAAGAAACTTTAATTTTTTCAGGTAACTGGTTATTTATTGGGCAAATTCATGGAAAGAGTCGTGTCAAAAGATCCTGTAACAGGGAAAGCTTGTGAACCCCAGAAAAAAGCTAACCAGTTGAGTGATCTTATTGTCAGCTATCTCGAAAGGTTGGGCGTTGACTATGTCTTTGGCGTTCCTGGGGGCGCCATAGAGCCTTTTGTCGATGCATTGGCTCGCAGTGGTCGCCGCGGCGGGCCAAGCTGTGTGATGGCACGCCATGAAAGCGGGGCGGCTTTTATGGCGGATGGCTATTATCAGTCGTCCGGCAAGCTTGGCGTCTGCTTTGCCACCACGGGGCCTGGTGCCACCAACTTGGTGACCGGAGTTGCATCGGCCCACGCCAATAACATTCCCCTGTTGATTATTACTGCGCAAACGGCGCTGGACTCTTTTGGCCGAGGCGCTTTGCAAGAATCCTCCTGCACGGGCACCAATACCCTGGCCATTTTTCAAACTATCACCAGATACAATTCCCTGGTGTCCCATTCGAGTCAGCTGGAACACAAACTTGCTGCCGCCATAATGACCGCATTTCGCTCGCCGATGGGGCCTGTCCACCTGAGCATTCCCATCGACATTTTGAAAGAATTCAGCGATAGCCAGCCACAATTTTATGGGCTCGAAACCCTGGCATCGGAAGAAAAACTTCTCGATACCATCGCCTTCGACAGGTTTTACACCCTGCTTGGCTCCAGCAAGCGCCCGGTATTGATTGTTGGCGGGGAGGCTAGCAAAGCCATCGCCGCCATTCTCGATACCGCCGAAACCCTGAATGCCTCTGTGGTGGCCACACCCCACGGCAAAGGGCTGATCAACCCTTACCATCGCTTGTTTCGCGGTGTCATCGGCTTTGCCGGTCACGACACAGCCATAAATACACTCAGCGACCCCAATGTGGATCTGGTGGTGGCAATAGGCACATCCCTGGGGGAGTGGTCCAGCAACGGCTGGGACGCGGAGACTGTCCTCAATAAGCGTCTTGTTCACATTGCGTCGTCAGTCAATCATTTTTTTACCTCGCCAATGGCTCGGCTGCAACTCCGTGGCAGTATCGAGCTGATTTTTGCCGAGGTGCTGAATCGCCTCAATACAGATCACAGGGATAAAAAACTCCCTACATCAAGCGTTTGTGACCTTTATCCGGAAAAGCTTCATTTCAGTCTTGATGATGAAGATTCGTATTGCTCATCTAAACGGCCACTGTTGCCCCAGCGGCTGATGGCGGAACTTCCGAAACTGTTCCCAGCCAATACCCGCTATCTTGCCGACTCGGGCAACAGCTTTGCATGGGCCATTCATTACCTGCATCCCGCGCCCAAACAGGTCGGCGGTGGCGGCGATGGCCATCAGGGTCTGTTTAAAGCCAGTCTCGATTTCGCCTCAATGGGATGGGCAATCGCCAGCGCCATAGGAACAGCCTTGGCATTGCCGGAATGCCCCGTGGTCTGTATTACCGGCGACGGCAGCTACCTGATGTCTGGCCAGGAGATCACTGTCGCCATTCTCCATCAGCTGCCGGTGATATACCTGATTCTTAACGATTCCAGTTACGGCATGGTCAGGCATGGGCAGCGTCTCACCGGAGCGGAAACCTTCGGCTTTGAACTGCCCAAAATAAATTTTGCCGGTATAGGGGAAGCCATGGGCATTCCCGGCTATATTGTTGAATCCGTTGAAGATCTCAAGGCACTGCCAATAGAATTGATAGCGGGGAGAAAAGGCCCTTCCATACTCGATGTGCGTATAGATCCCGAGGCGATGCCCCCCATAGGTTTGCGAACGCGAGTATTAAGGGGCAGCAATGACTGAACCAAAAGATAAAAACCAGGACAGTACACTGCAAACCCGGATTTGGTTAGAGCAACCCCAGGCAGACAATCCCTTTGCTGCGTCTGCCTGTTATTGTTCTGGTTACGATGTTTACGGCGAACTTTTGAGCCGTGTGACATGGATTGAATACCTCTATCTGTTGTTTAAATTGGAACTGCCCAGCAAGGAGGATGCAGAACTTCTCAACAGGGTGGCTGTGGCCATAGCCAACCCGGGGATACGGGATCATAGTGTTCGAGCTGCGATGAATGCGGGGGCAGGGGGATCGACAAGAGCCTCGGCGCTTATTGCCGCAATCGCGGTGGGCGCGGGCAATCTCAATGGCGGTCGCGATGTGTTACAGATGGTGCGGTTGTGGCAAACCCTGGATACAGACATCAATAGCTGGCTGGCGTACCTCGGCGCAGACCAGACCCCGGACGACAGGGATTCCTGGCCACCCATGGAGCATCTGGCCGGCTTCGATCCCAACGGTGTCTCCCGCCCCAAACCGGTTGTGCAAACATTGAACCAGCTGGCGAGTTTGAAGCCGGAAGGCAAACTGGCCTGGCTAGAGAGCCATGCGGGGATTCTTGAAAAAGCTCTCGGTTACCCCCTGGCAATGTCGGGGGTTATTGCCACAGCCTTCGTCGATCTGGGCTTTAATGAAGCCCAGGCAGAAATCCTCTATCTAATGCTCAGACTGCCAGGGGCAGCCGCCCACAGTCTTGAGCAGGAAAGCAATGGTTGGCGAAAATATCCCTTTTTCGGTAACGCACTCAAGCCCATGGCAGACAGTGCCTACCATCAGTTAATCAAGTCATGGAGCTGCAAACCATGAACCGTGCCGACAGGCTGAAATATTTTCACGGCAACTGGCCCACCAACAAGGGAGCCTGGTATCCCGGAGAAAAAGTTCGCTATCGTGAAATGTCCCTTTTTGACGATTTTTCAGACCAGTCCTGGATGACATTATGTATCTACGGTATTACCGGGAAAATGCCCTCGGAGCAACAAGCCGTAATGGTGGAAAAACTCTGGAGCATCAGTACCAGTTTTCCCGATCCCAGGCTGTGGAACAACCGCATAGCCGCATTGGCGGGAACCACAAGAACCTCCGGCGTTCTAGCCATCGCAGCGGCCACTGCGGTTTCAGAGGCGAAAATATACGGCGCACAGCCATTGTTTTTGGGTGCCCAGTTTCTTCACAGCCTCTTGCAGCAAGTGGCGGAGGGGGGCGATCTTGAGTCCCTGGTAGTGCAGCGATTAAAAAAACACCGCTATATTCCCGGATTTGGCCGCCCGATAATTTCCAAAGATGAAAGAATTGACCCTTTGCTGGCAGAGGCTCGCAAACGTGGATTTGGCGACGGCCATTTCGTCAGGCTGGTTTTTGATATAGACGCCATTCTTGTCAAAAAAAGATACCGCATAAAACCCAATATCGCCATTTATTGTGCAGCGATTTTTTCCGATATTGGCTTTTCTCCCAGGGAAAGTTATTTATTGACGGTTCAAGCATTCACTGCAGGAATGTTTCCTTGCTATGTGGATGCCATGGAAAAACCGGAAGGCACATTTTTTCCCATCGAATGTACAGAGATACACTATAAAGGCGTAGCGGTCAGGAGATTGCAGGCATGAAAATTATCAAACACAGTCTCCGCAATTACTTCCTCTTGGCAATACTTCCCCTGTGCGCAAACACCCATGGGGATGATCTGGTGGAAACTGAACTCCTCGATATTTACGGCAGTGAAGAGTTTATTAGCATCGCCGCAGGCTATAAACAACCGGTTTCCAAAGCTCCGGCCGTGGCCTCAGTGATAGATGCCAGGCAAATAAAAAAAATGGGGGCGGTGGATATCGACAGCGTTCTTGAAATGGTGCCAGGACTTCATGTGTCATACAGTCACCAGGGTTATAATCCCATTTATACATTCAGGGGCATCTACTCAAATTTCAATCCACAAGTGCTGCTCCTCATCGATGGCGTTCCCCAAACCAACCTGTTCACTGGCGGCAAAAATTTTGTCTGGGGCGGCATGCCTGTGGAAGCCATTGAGCGCATCGAAATTATCCGAGGCCCCGGTTCTGCAATCTATGGAGCTGATTCCTTTTCCGGCACTATCAATGTCATCACCAAGAGCGGAGTGGGTGACGAAGGCTGGCAAGCCGGAGCCAGATACGGCACCTTTAATACCAAAACAGTATTCTCCACCTACCAAAAAAAGTGGGATGAAAGCAGTCTTTTCCTTGGTTTTCAGGGCAACAAAACAGACGGCTTTGACAGCATTATTGATGAAGATGCACAAACCTACCTCGATAACCTCTTGGGAACCTCGGCATCACTCGCGCCCAACTCGGTGAATATGTCCAGGGAAAACATGGATCTGAATTTCGATTTTCGCCACAAAAGCCTCGTTGTCAAGGCAAGCTATCAGGGGCAGGGAGACGCTGGTAACGGTGCCGGAATAGCCCAGGCGCTCGACCCCTCAAGTCGTTACAAAAGCGACCGCTATCAGGTTGATGTTAATTACACCATTGAAGATGCATTTAAAGACCTTTCCGTAATTGTTTCCGGAAATTACCTCGACGTAAGCCAGGAAGTAGAAAAAAATGCTGTTATCTACCCGCCGGGATCCACAGGTCCCTTTCTGGATGGCGACGGCGAGCCTTTATTTGGTGTCTTTCCCGATGGCGTAATTGCCAGTCCTGAAGTGTATGAGAAGCATTCAAGATTTAATACCACCATCCTTTATGAGGGTTTTGACGATCACGATCTCAGAGTGGGCGTTGGTTATTATCTCGGCGATTTATACAAGGTCAGAGAGAGTAAAAACTATTGTACCGATGATGAAAGTTGCGCTTATATTCTGCCATTTAACGGTATTGTTGATGTCTCCGACACGCCCTTTGTCTTTTTGCGCGAAGGTACTCGGGAAAATCATTATGTATATATACAGGATGTCTATAGTGTCGCCAACGATTGGCAATTGACCGCAGGGGTTCGCTATGACAAATACTCGGATTTTGGCGAAACCATCAATCCACGACTGGCACTGGTCTGGTCAACAACAAACGATTTGACAACAAAATTTCTCTATGGCGAGGCATTTCGCGCCCCAGCCTTTGCCGAGACCAGGGCAATTAATAACCCTTCCGCTTTGGGCAATCCAAATCTTAAACCGGAGACACTCAAAAGCTATGAAATGGTTTTTGATTATACGGTTAACTATGAACTTGATTTTGTTTTTAATGCATTTTATTACCAGTGGCAAGATATTATTCAGTTTGTCTCCGATGAATCTGGCGGAACTGCCACAGCTCAAAATGCTGGGCGCCAGGCAGGCTATGGTTTAGAGCTCGAAAGCAAATGGAAGCCCATCGAGGGAGTTACCTTGCTGGCAAATTTTTCCTGGCAAAAATCAAAAAACAAGCAAACCAATACTGATTCAGCCAGCGCACCAGAAAAACAGTTTTATGTCCAGGGAGATCTGGAGTTGATCCCTGATTTAAATCTCAATCTTCAAGCCAATTGGGTGATGGATCGAAACCGGGATTTTTTTGACTCGCGGCCAGAAATCGATGATTTTGTTCAAATCGATATGACCTTAAGGAAAAAAAATATATGGCAGCATATCGAAGCGGCGCTGATTGTCAAAAACTTATTTAATGAAAACGTCAGAGAACCAACACCAAATTCTTTTCCTGTGCCTGGAATTCCAAACGATCTCCCTTTGGCAGGAAGAACCATTTTGGGAGAAATTCGTTATAACTTTTGAAGTTGCATATAACAGGGAATAGGTTTATGCGTATTTTGACCATAAATACGATCATTAGAATGGCGAGACTGGCGAAAAAAATTGCCGCCGTCGCTATTTTGTTGATTGTATCGGCGAGCCTTTCTGCGAAAGAAAAAATAGCGGTTGTCTATCCTGTCGTCAGGGAGCCATTTTCAAGTATCTACAGGGATTTTCTCGCTGGAATCAAATCCGGCTATCCAGGGGAAGTTGTCGAGTATCCCGTGAATGGTATAGAGGGAGAAAAACTCAGCCGCGAACTGTCAAAAAATGATGCCCCAAAAGCGTTTATTGCTTTGGGTACGAAAAGCCTTAATTTTATTCTTGCGTCAAAAGTTGACAAGCCCGTATTTGCTGCGGTGACAAAATTAAATACTCGGCAGGTTGTTGCTGGCGGCGTGTTGCTCAAGCCCGGCGCTGAGGTTTATCTTGACAGGCTCATGGAAATAGCACCAAACACCTCTCGTATCCATGTCGTATACAATCCGGAAATTCATCGAGAACTTATTGCCCAGGCGGCTGCTTATTTGAATAAATCCAATATTGAGTTTCATGCGGTCGCTGCGACAGATATAAGAAAAGCTGCTCTTGGGTTCAGAAAAATTGTAGAAGGTGCCTCTCATGGTGATGCAGTCTGGTTGATTTCCGATAGCGGTCTCATTGATGAGTCATTATTGAGTCTGGTTTTGGATGCTGCCTGGGATAAGCACTTGGCAGTATTTTCGTCGAACCCGTTATTTGTGAAGCGTGGCGCTTTGTTTGCAATTTATCCTGATAACGTTGTTATTGGCATACGCCTTGGCAATATGGTTGAGAAGGCTCTGTCTGGAAAGCAAAAAGCAACGCTGATGTCACTGCGGGATGTAAAGATTGCCTTCAATGAAAGAACAGGAAATCACATAGGTATAAAATTGTCATCAAAAACCCGGGAAAACGTTGACCTGTTTCTTCCTGAGCCATGAATGACAGTTGCACGGCAAATAGGGGTGGTGTATTGAACAAGCAGGCGATTTTAATAATGTGCGGCCATAAAATTATCGCGGGAGCGCTTTAGTGCGAAAGGCATTTTTCTCCAAACTCGAGTTCTGGCAGCAGCTGGTAATCTCCTTTTCGTTGGGAATTGCCGTTCTCGCCATATCAACTTCGATCGTTCTGACTGTTACAGCCAACAAGACAGTCAAAAATCAGATAACAGACCAGGGTTTGTTTCTAACAGAGTCCATTGCCAGGCAATCGCGGCTGGCGCTGCTTTATAAAAGTGCCGAAGAGGCTCAGACCACTGCGAATATTGCTCTTCAGTTTCCCGATGTGGCCGGAATCAAAATCACCACAGAAACGGGAGAAGCTCTTTATTCAAAAGGAATGGTGTTCGATGAAAAAGAACCTTTAAACATTATTGTTCCGCGACTTCTCCAGGAAAATAATGATTATCTTGTATTTATATCCCCTGTAAAAACCAAAATAGAAGAAGAACCTGATTTTGGCGTAGACTCGGTTGTCAATACAAAAAATGCTGAGATTATCGGTTTTGTTACCCTGGTTATTTCAAAAGAAACATTGAAATCACTTTGGTCGCAATTGCTTAAAAGCAATTTTTTTGTTTCAACACTGGTCGCCAGCTTGCTGTTGATCATGCTGATTGCCCTGTCGAGGCGCTTGACTATCCCTCTCCGTTTGCTCGCCAATGTCATGAGAGAGTCTGAAAAAGGCGATCTCACCTTGAGAGCCTCATTTAAAGGCCCTGTAGATATACAGAATATGCAAAAAGCCTTTAATACCATGATGACAGCTTTGGAAACCAGAACCATAGAATTACAGAAAGCCAGGGACAAAGCCCTTGAGTCCGGCAAGATAAAATCGGAATTTGCAGCCAATGTTTCCCATGAGCTGAGAACGCCCATGAACTCGGTGCTGGGAATGCTCGATCTTTTGTCTGTAATGGAACTGGGCGATCAACAATATGAATATGTTGAAACTGCAAAGCTGTCGGCACAAAATTTGTTGGCTCTCATTGACGACATTCTTTCCTATGTTCGTTCCGATTCCGGAAAGCTGGTGCTTGACAGTGTTCCCTGCAAACTGGATGAAATTTTGGAAGATGTGGTCATATTGCTGTCCCCTCAAGCACTCAAGAAAAAGCTTGATATAGGTTATGTCATCTATGGCAATATTGATCAGGTAACCCTGGACGCACAAAGATTTCGCCAGATTTTGATTAATCTCATAGGGAACGCCATAAAATTTACCGAATTCGGAGAAGTTTTTGTCAGTGTTGATTGTCAGAACCTGTCATCTGGAAACATGAAGGTGTCAGTCAAGGATACAGGTATAGGTATTGGCAAAGATGCCCAACAAAAAATCTTTGAAGCCTTTACACAGGAAGATTCATCGACAACAAGGCGCTACGGCGGTACGGGGCTGGGTCTTGCCATTTGCAAACAGTTTGTCGAATTGATGGGTGGCAGCATTTCCATTGCCAGTGATTTTGGCGAGGGTAGTGAATTTATTTTAACTATTCCACTGATTTCCTATACATTTTCAGGCACAAATGAGGTGCCAAAACTTCTTGTGGGTCGAAAAATCATCGTGGCTGATAACAGCAATGTTGTCAGAAATTATCTGAAAAATTGGCTCGAATTTCATGGCGCCCAGGTCGAACTTTGTCTTGACGCAGTAGGGCTTATCAATTTTTTGAAAGAGGAGCCTGATTTTTCCCAAAAAACGGATTATGTGTTTGTCGATGAAGACATTCCCGGTGCCCATGTTAATGACCTGATACCTTTGATCAAGCAGCTTGATTATATGGAAAATACCAATATTGTTGTTATGGTCAATCCGTGGATTATTTCAAGGGATAAAGTGGTCAATGAATTGTTGATTATTGAAAAGCCTTTATTCAACACCAGGCTTATCAACTTTTTTAGCAATCAGACGCAAATGTATAAAATCACCAACGCGAGAAATCGCTCCAAAAATCTGATTTCTGAAAAATTGAACATTAACGTTCTCGTTGTCGATGACAATCATTCAAACTGCCTCGTTGCCGGTGGCATGTTGAACCAGCTCGGCTGTGAATACGAATTTTCATATGATGGTCAGGATGCTCTCGATAAAATTTTAAGAAAGCAATTTGATCTCATTCTTATGGATTGCAACATGCCGGTCATGGATGGCTATGTTGCCACGGAAAAAATCAGGAAATTACAGAACTCTTCGAAAATGCTTCCTGTTATTGCGATGACCGCCAACAATACTCCGGAAGAACGGCAGCGCTGCTTGAGTTCAGGAATGAATGATTTCATAGCCAAACCCTTATCGGTGGACGCGCTTTATAAAATGCTGTCGAAATGGTATTTAAAATCTCCCGACGAAAATAATGACAAGCGCACTGATGGCAACGATTCGGCCAGCTATGATATCAGTGTTGTTCAATCCCTAAGGCAAAGTGTTGGCGAAGTTTTCAATTCCGTGGTGGACGCATTTGTTGAGGATACTCCTGTCTATCTCGATGCTCTCAAGGCGGCGATCAATAAGGGGGATTCACAGCAGATTTATGAGTTGTCCCATACCATTAAAGGAAGCTCGTCCAATTTTGGAGCGTTGAAGGTCTCGTCCCTGGCAAAGACAATTGAAGACAAGGGAAAAAATAATGATCTGTCGGACCTTGATCAGCTTTATAGGGATCTTGTCGTCGTTGTTCGCGCGCTGATAAAAGATCTGGTCAAATATGCCCAAAATTGCGATAAAAGCAATTTGTCAGCAATGACCAGGTCAACAAAAAACATACCCACAGTTCTGGTTGCCGACGACGACCGCTCCATTCGGCTGGCATTTTCCAATGCCCTGAGAGATGAGGGTTATCGTATTGCGGAAGCCTCCAACGGCCAGAATGCACTGGCACTGTGCTCAAGATCCATGCCAGATCTTATTTTGATTGATGCCATCATGCCAGAAATGGATGGCTTTCTGGCCTGCAAAAAAATCAGAGCCATGACTTCCGGGGTGGATGTGCCTATTCTTATGGTGACCTCCCTGGAAGATGAAAAATCAATTTCAAGAGCATTTTTGGCGGGGGCTACAGACTACATCACCAAGCCGGTCAATTTTTCAGTTTTACGCCAGCGTGTTTCCCGGCTGTTGCAGGCCAGCAAGGCAGAAAAGCACGTCAGAAAGCTTGCCTACCACGACGTTCTTACGGGGCTGCCAAACAGGGCATATTTTAATCAGCAATTGAGGCATAAAATAAATCGCGCCAACCTCAACAACAAAAAAGTTGCAATCCTGTTTCTTGATTTGGACCGCTTTAAGGTTATCAACGACTCTCTGGGTCATGATACCGGCGATTTGATTCTCAAAGCCGCAGCAAAAAGAATCAGCAATTGTGTTCGCGATGATGATTTTGTTGCGCGGCTGGGTGGCGATGAATTCACCATTGTTTTGGAGAATCTTGAGGTCAAGCAGTTGGCTGCAGAAATTTCTGAAAAAATCGCTCATTCCCTGGGTAAACCCTTTGTTTTTAATAACCAGCAGCTGTTTATTTCCGCGAGTATTGGCATTGCCATATATCCCGATGACGGCCATAACAGTGTCGAACTTGTCAGGCATGCAGATATTGCCATGTTTAAAGCCAAAGAATCTGACAGGATCTACTGTTATTACACTCAGGGTATGGGTGACGAAGTTCTGAGAAAACTCGAAATTGAAAATGATATGCGCTCGGCTATCGCCAATAAGGAAATTGTCCTTTTCTATCAACCTCAGGTGGACATTCTTTCAGGAGCCCTGCGGGGCGTTGAAGCCCTGGTAAGGTGGCATCACCCCACTAAAGGGCTGTTAACTGCCGCTCAGTTTGTTCCGGTTATCGAAGAAACAAATCTTATTTGCGATCTCGGCGACGTCGTTCTCCATGAGGCTTGCCAGCAACTTGAAAAGTGGCACGCCAAGGGCTTTGACGTGCGCATTGCGGTGAATGTTTCCGGAGGTGAATTCCGTGATGGCCGCTTGCGCCATAGAATTTTCGAACTCCTCGATAAATACAGTTTTCCTCCACACCTCCTTGAGATAGAAATTACAGAGTCAATTTTGATGGATCAACCTGAGCTGGTTCAAACTGAGCTGGCCAAAATTCGTGAGCGCGGTATCTGTATTGCCATAGACGACTTTGGCAGTGGATTTTCTTCACTGAACTACCTGAAACGCTTTTCCGTCGATATTCTTAAAATTGACAGGGAATTTATCAAGGACTGCCATAAGGATAAAAATGACAGGGCCATTATCTCCGGCATTATTGCCCTCTCCAAAAGCCTTAACCTGAAAGTTGTGGCGGAAGGAGTGGAGCTTGACGAGCAAATGGCGTTTTTGCGCTCCACCGGTTGCGATTTTGTTCAGGGATATTTGACGGGAAAACCTGCGACTGCCACTGAAATAAATGACCGCTACGCAAACTTTACTGGCGTGGATTAAATCAATGATGTTTTTGCATTTATGAAAGTGGTGGTTTCCGGTGCAACGGGTTTTCTCGGCAACAATCTTGTTCGCAAGCTTGTCGATCTGGGGTTTGATGTCACCTGTATCAAGCGAAGCGGTTCCTCGTCAAAATTTCTCGCTGATTGCAAGCTGACCTGGGTAGAAGATGACTTCAAAGACCCCGGGATTCTCACAGAACTTCTCGCCGATGCCGCTGTTATGTATCACTGTGCGGCCAAGGTTGGCACAGCGAATAAAGCCACTGCGGCAATGGTGAAGGCCAATGTTGATGTGACCAGAACCGTACTTGCTGCCCATGAAGTTCAAAATCACTGTCGGCTTGTTCACTGTTCCACGATTGCCACCTGTGCAGTTTCACATGATGGCCGGAATGTTACTGAAAAGGATCACTGGAATTTTGACAAGTACGGAATGAATAGTGGCTATACAGTGACAAAAAGAATGGCTGAAAACCTTGTTCTCGATGGGGCTCGTCGCGGCCTGGCTGCGGTTGTTGTCAATCCCTGCTATATGTTTGGCCCTGGCGATGCCAGCTTCAGTTCCTGTCGCATGATTCTCGATATTTGTAATGGCAAAATTCCTGCCTATCCCGGCGGTGGCAATAATTTCGTCGATGTCAGGGATGTCGCGGCGGGAATGATTCTGGCGGCAGCGAAGGGGAGGCCGGGCAGCCGCTATATTTTGGGTGGAGAAAATCTGAGCTATCAGCAGGTTTTTGATAAAATTGCCCGCATCGCCAATGTAAAACCCGTGTCAAAAAAAATGCCCGTATTTTTGGGTAAAGTATTTGGTTTGCTGGGCGACGCCAAAGAATATGTCACAGGCAGGGATAGCTTGTTGAACAGCACGGGAATTGCCTGGTCTTTTGCCAATTGCCGCTATTCGTCGCAAAAAGCCATTGATGAACTCGGGTACAGTGCCGGCAGCATTGATGAGGCCATAGAAGCGGCGTGTCTGTGGTTTGCGGAAAATGGCTATCTGGAGCTGTCCCGCTAACAGACGGTCAACTTCTCACCATTTCCAGTGTTAAGGGGAAGTTGCATCTGTTGCCTGAATGTTTGCCTCCAAATCCGCGACATCAAATAAAAAAACGGAGACAAGGACAATGCTGCTGAACTGAAATTACCTTCAACAATTTTGCGCCAGCACAAACCGCAACTGCGATCGTGCTGGCGCGATTGCGGGTGAATCAGCTTAATTGCTTGTTGAGCAGATCCAGGACTTCCTGCGCCGCCTCGGGAATATTCGTTCCCGGACCATAGACGGCAGCGACGCCGCCCGCTTTCAGTTCTGCATAATCCTTGGGAGGAATAACGCCGCCACAGACAACTAGAATATCCCCGGCGCCCTGCGCCTTGAGTTCGGCAATCAGCTGAGGCACCAGTGTTTTGTGGCCAGCAGCCTGGGAAGACACGCCGACCACGTGGACATCGTTCTCAACAGCCTGGCGTGCTGCCTCTGCGGGGGTTTGGAACATGGGGCTGATGTCCACATCAAAGCCAATATCGGCAAAAGCAGTTGCAATAACCTTGGCGCCGCGATCGTGGCCATCCTGACCCATTTTGGCGACAAGCATGCGGGGACGGCGACCATGGTCTTCAGCAAATTTTTCCACGTTAGCCTGAATGTTTTCAAACATGCGGTCTCCTTTGTACGCTGAGCCATAAACCCCACTGATAGTGCGGGTTTCTGCGCGGTGGCGCCCCCAGCTTTTCTCAAGGGCATCGGAAATTTCACCCACACTAGCGCGCTGACGGGCAGCGTCTACAGCCAGGGCGAGCAAGTTGCCTTCGCCGGACTCTGCGGCCTGATAAAGGTTGTCAAGGGCGGCGCGGCAGGCGGCTTCGTTGCGGCTGGCGCGAACTTTTTCGAGGCGGGCGATCTGCGAGGCGCGCACAGAGCTGTTGTCAATGTCGAGAACATCCACATCCGGCTCAACATCGAGCTGGTATTTGTTGACGCCGACAATAATTTCTTCCTTGCGGTCGATGCGAGCCTGCTTTTGGGCAGCGGCTTCTTCAATGCGCAGTTTGGGCATGCCGGACTCAACGGCCTTGGTCATGCCGCCCATGGCTTCGATTTCGTCGATAATCTTGCGGGCTTCCTGAACCAGCTGCTCGGTCAATGTTTCTATGTAGTAGGAACCGGCGAGGGGGTCGATCACTTTGGTAATGCCGGTTTCTTCCTGAATCACCAACTGGGTATTGCGAGCAATGCGCGCAGAGAAGTCGGTAGGTAATGCCAGGGCTTCGTCAAAGGCATTGGTGTGCAGCGACTGGGTGCCGCCGAGAACCGCCGCCATGGCTTCGATGGCTGTGCGCATAATGTTGTTGTAGGGGTCTTTGCTTGTCAGGCTCACACCGGAGGTCTGGCAATGGGTGCGCAGCATCAGGGATTGGTCGTTTTGGGGATTGAACTTTTCCTTCATCAGCGTCGCCCAGAGAATGCGGGCAGCGCGCAGTTTGGCGATCTCCATAAAGAAGTTCATGCCAATGGCGAAAAAGAACGACAGCCTGGGGGCAAATTTATCCACATCCATGCCCTTTGCCATCGCGGCGCGAACGTATTCGATGCCGTCGGCAATGGTGAACGCCAGTTCCTGAACATTGGTGGCGCCCGCTTCCTGCATGTGGTAGCCAGAGATGGAGATAGAATTGAACTTGGGCATAAAGTCGGCGGTATAGCCAATAATGTCGGCGACAATGCGCATGGACGGGGCAGGGGGGTAAATATAGGTGTTGCGCACCATAAATTCTTTCAGAATATCGTTTTGCAAGGTTCCCGCCAGTTTGTCCGGGGTTACACCCTGTTCCTCGGCGGCAACTATATACATGGCCATAATGGGCAGCGCCGCGCCATTCATGGTCATGGATACAGAGACCTGATCCAGGGGAATGCTGTCAAAAAGAATTTTCATGTCCTCGACCGTGTCGATGGCGACACCGGCCTTGCCAACGTCACCTTCAACACGCTCGTGGTCGGAATCATAACCGCGATGGGTGGCCAGATCGAATGCCACCGACAGTCCCTGCTGGCCGGCGGCCAGGTTGCGCTTGTAGAATGCATTGGACTCTTCTGCGGTTGAGAAACCGGCATACTGGCGTACAGTCCAGGGGCGCGCTGCGTACATGGTGGCGCGGGGGCCGCGTTTGAAAGGGGCAAAACCGGGAAGTGAATCCTGATAGGGGAGGTTTTCAGTATCTTCGGCGGTATAAAGGGGTTTGACGGCGATACCTTCAGGGGTTTCCCAGGTGAGGGTTTCCACTGATTTGCTGCGGAGTTCTTTTTCCGCAGCGGTGTTCCAGTCTTCCCGGGTGAATTTTGGAAAATCTGTCATGGAGGCAGTCTCACTCTTTGTCAGAGGTTGGGTTGAATGAAATTTTTGTTTGCACCCGCCGCCGCTGTTATCAGCAGTTGCCCGGCGCAACAATCAATAAAGGTTTCTTTCCCTAACGCACTATAAATAAACGGAAAAATGGCCTCAAACCATACCCTTATCACGCCAAGAAAGAAAGGGTAATTTCAATCATAAAAAGCGGGCAAAAAACATCATTGGCCAAGGCGTTCTCCAATGGGGGCTTTACGGAAAAACCCGCTACCAACACATCCGCCGGCAACTTCGAAGCAATCAAAACCATAAATAACGAGCAATAAAAAGGGACTATAAACCTACGCTTATAGTCCCCTTAAATTCACAATTTGGCTCCGCCTGCTGGGCTCGAACCAGCGACCCAATGATTAACAGTCATTTGCTCTACCAACTGAGCTAAGGCGGAATTGATACGTCGTGTGGGCGCGTATCTTAATGATGGCGGTTAAGTCCGTCAACCCTGAAATGCAGGATGTTTTAAAAAATTTAATAATTCCTGCAAACCTTTGCTGCGGATTTTTCCTATAATGGGGCGAATTTCCGTTTTGAGTAGAGATGAAAGAATTTAGTCTGACAAGTCACTATCAGCCCGCAGGGGATCAACCCAAAGCCATCGCCCAGCTGGTGGCTGGGCTGGAGGCAGGACTGGCGGCGCAGACCCTGCTTGGCGTTACAGGTTCCGGCAAGACGTTCACCATAGCCAATGTCATTGCGCAACTACAGCGCCCCACCATTGTTCTCGCCCACAATAAAACCCTGGCGGCACAACTCTATGGGGAGTTCAGGGATTTTTTTCCCGACAACGCGGTGGAGTATTTTGTTTCATATTACGACTATTACCAGCCGGAAGCTTATGTGCCTTCCTCTGACACGTTTATTGAGAAAGATGCATCCATCAACCAGCATATTGAACAGATGCGTCTTTCAGCCACCAAGGCGCTCATGGAGCGCCGGGACGTTATTGTTGTGGCCACGGTGTCGTCCATTTACGGACTTGGTGATCCCGAATCCTATCTGAAAATGGTGCTGCACCTGGTTAAAGGCGACCAGGTGGATCAGCGTGCCATTCTGCGCCGCCTGGCGGAGCTGCAATACAGTCGCAATGATATGGACTTTCGCCGTTCAACCTATAGGGTGCGCGGTGATGTTATCGATATTTACCCCGCAGATTCTGACGACCAGGCGGTTCGCGTAGAGCTGTTTGACGAGGAAATTGAAAACATCTCGCTGTTTGACCCCCTGACCGGCGAGGTATTTGGCCGTGTTCCCCGCTTTACCATCTACCCGAAAAGCCATTATGTGACCCCCAGGCACACCATTCTTGAGGCAGTGGAAAAAATTGATGAGGAATTAAAGCTCCGCCTTGAACAGCTGCGCAGCCTGGACAAGCTGGTTGAAGCTCAAAGAATCAGCGAGCGCACCCGCTACGATATGGAAATGATGCGCGAGCTTGGCTACTGTAATGGTATTGAAAACTATTCCCGCTATCTGTCCGGGCGCGAACCTGGCGAGCCACCACCCACACTCTACGATTATCTTCCCGATGATGCCCTCATGGTGATTGATGAGTCCCACGTTACCATCTCCCAGCTGGGGGGTATGTATCGCGGTGACAGATCCCGCAAGGAAACCCTGGTGGAATACGGTTTTCGCCTGCCATCAGCCCTGGATAACCGCCCCATGCGCTTTGATGAATGGGAGCGGGTCTCTCCCCAGGCCATTTATGTTTCTGCAACGCCCGGAAAATACGAAGCAGAGCATGCCGGGCAGGTTGTCGAACAGGTGGTTCGCCCTACGGGTCTGGTGGATCCGCTTATTGAAGTGCGGCCTGCTTTGACCCAGGTCGACGATGTGATGGGGGAAATTCAAAAAACCGTGGCCGCTGGCGATCGCGTCCTCATAACCACATTGACCAAGCGCATGGCGGAAGATCTCACCGACTATCTTCAGGAGCACCGGGTTAAGGTTCGCTACCTCCACTCCGATATAGATACGGTTGAGCGGGTTGAAATTATCCGCGATCTTCGCCTTGGCGAATTCGATGTCCTGGTGGGCATCAACCTATTGAGGGAGGGGCTGGATATGCCGGAGGTTGCCCTGGTGGCGATTCTCGATGCCGACAAGGAGGGTTTTTTGCGTTCAGAACAGTCCCTGATTCAAACCATTGGCCGAGCTGCCCGCAATTTGAATGGCCGGGCGATTCTTTATGCCGACCGGGTGACAGGCTCCATGCAGCGGGCGATGGACGAAACCGATAGGCGTCGCAACAAGCAGCTGGCTTTTAACCTGGCCAACGGGCTGACACCAAAGGGTATATACAAGTCTGTCGCCGATATTATGGAAGGCGCGGTCATATACGGCGCCGGCAAAAACAAAAAACGCAAGCAGGGGGAAGATTCCCTTGGCCACAGTTTCGATGTTGGCGCCAGCGCCGCCGTCAGCTTGAAATCCCTGGCGGCTCAGATTGCCGATTTGGAGGAGCAAATGTACCGCCATGCTCAGAACCTCGAGTTTGAGCAGGCCGCAGCACTGAGGGACAGAATTCATCGCCTGCGGGAGAGGGAAATTGTCGCCGTCGGCTAGCCCGGATGTTGCCCTTAAGGTTTGCGTGGTGCTGGCTATCGGGTTAGAGTTGCGCTCCCCGAACAGCGCCCTTTGAGCCTGTTTAAATCGATGGCCAAAGGTGACTTTGGCTTTAAATCACTCGCTGTTAATAGAGGTTGAATGTGGAAATTGCATGTCTTGATCTGGAAGGTGTATTAATTCCCGAAATTTGGATTGCGTTTGCCGAGAAAACGGGAATTGAGTCTCTTCGAGCCACAACCAGAGACATTCCTGACTACGACGTGCTGATGAAGCAAAGGCTGAGAATTCTTGACGAGCACGGTCTCGGTCTCAATGAGATCCAGGAGGTTATTGCCACCCTGGAGCCGCTGCCCGGTGCCGTCGAATTTACAGACTGGCTGCGGGAACGCTTTCAGGTGATTATTCTGTCTGACACCTTTTACGAGTTTTCCCAGCCTTTGATGCGCCAGCTTGGCTTTCCTACACTGTTATGCCACAAGCTGGAAGTGGACGGCAGCGGCAGGGTGATCGATTACCGGCTTCGCCAGGCCAATCCGAAACGCCAGGCCGTTGTCGCCCTAAAAAGTCTCTACTATCGCGTTATCGCAGCGGGAGATTCCTACAATGACACCACGATGCTCGCCGAAGCCGATGCCGGCATTTTATTCCATGCCCCAGAAAATGTTATTCGCGAGTTTCCCCAGTTTCCCGCTGTTCACAACTATGAAGATCTCAAAAAAGAATTCATTCGCCTCAGCAACCGCGAACTTAATCTTTAGGCGCGGCGGTAACTCAGGTTTTCTGCATAGGTGAACAGCTCGGGATGCTGCACATTACTCCGTCAGGTTTTTGTGGCGGGGTAATAAAACCACGGGGCAATAGCAAATCATGGCCACAATATTGATTTTAGAGGAAGATAACCCATGACAATAATCCTAAAAACAATGGTGCTTCGATTACTGTGCGGACTCCTGCTGATAGCCAGCTTTTCCATGCAGGCTTCAACGCTTTCATCGCCGCAAAAAGCGTTGGAATTCAGCAATACCGTGGTTATGAACATTAGCCGCGGGCGCTTTGATGATGCCTGGAGAAGCATCAAGGAAAACTCTTCGATTCCCCAGGAGCGGATCAATGAATTTGCCCGTGAGTACGACAGCCATTATGTGAGAACCATTCAGCATTTTGGCTCGTCCACCGGGGTTGAATTGATCGGCGAGGAGATGTCCGGCAAATCCATGCTTAGGATAACCTATTTGGTCAAGTACGAAATCACCGGTGTCGCCTGGTACATGTATTTTTACCGTGTCAGAGACAGCTGGGTACTCAGCGAGTTTAACTACGACCTCAACAGCAGTTCAATTTTTAAAAAGGTGGATGCCGCCAAAGGTTCATCAGACTCAGGCTTGTTAATAGGACTTTGGCAAAACGAAGTGGAGAAGCGTCTCGCCAGCCTTGAAAACAAGCAAAACCATACAACCCCGGTGCAGCCTGTTATTGGCGCCAATGCCCAGCCGGGGGATGGCGACATGGCGATATTGGCGGCAATGGAAAGCCGACTGGCCGCCATTGAGCGCCAGCTGGCGGAAACCCAGGCGCGCCTTGCCGCTGTGGATGCCGCTACGGCAAAAACCCTGGAAAAAACAGCGTCCGAAAATCAGTATTCCCTTGCCGATGAGCTGGCGTTAATTAAAAGAACCCTCACACTTCTCAAAAAACAGCACCCTTACACGGATTTTCCCGCGCAATAGGCATTGTTTATTAAAATTCTAAGAGGCAGGTTTTACATGGTTTTTGGCAGTTATTTTAAACCTCTCTTGCCATCGGGGCTGTGAGTTCGCTAGAATTCACGCCGTCTGTTAAAGACAAACCTTAGGGGTGGTCTGGGCTTACATGCGCCAGATCTGAGACGTCCGCAGGGCGAACCCTTTGAACCTGATCCGGTTAATGCCGGCGTAGGGATAGGTGCTCCTTTATATTAATACCTTCCGCACGTCCATTCCGGGTCTCCCTAACCAGTACGGCATTACGCTCGCATTCGTAATGCATGTTTCGGAGGCTCTATGCGCTATTTTGTTAAAAAACCCCTTTGTTCACTGTTTGCCCTTACTGCATTTGCCAATACCGCTTACGGTATTAGCCCCCAGTCCCGCGCCATCGAAGAGGTTTTGGTGACCTCTGATTTTCGCAAATCTGCGGAAATGACCTATGCCGCCAGCATCAGTATTGTTGGCAGCGACCAGATTCAGGGCAGGGCTGCCCAGCATCTTGAAGAAATTCTCAATGTGGCACCCAACGTCAACTTCGCCGGTGGAGCATCCCGCAACCGCTACCTGCAAATACGGGGTATTGGCGAGCGTAGCCAGTTTGTTGATCCCATCAACCCTTCGGTGGGGTTGATGATTGACGGGATTGATCTCAGTGGCGTCGGCAACGCCAGCACATTGTTTGATATTGAGCAGGTGGAAGTGCTTCGCGGCCCCCAGGGCACCAATTTTGGTGCCAGCGCCCTTGCCGGTATGGTCAGTATTCGCTCAAAAGCGCCGACAGACAGCTTTGAAGGGTTGGTCAACGCAGGCCTGGGCAACTACGATGGCTGGCAAACCGGTGTTGTCTTAAGCGGCCCTTTAACAGAGGATTTGCTGGGGCGTGTTGCCGTTGAGCAATTTCGCAGTGATGGTTTTATCGATAATGTTTACCTGGGGCGCGACGACACCGGTGACCGCGATGAAATGACAGCGCGGGGCAAACTGCAGTGGCAGGCGAGCGAACGCCTTACCCTCAATGGCACCCTGTTCTATATCAATGTCGACAACGGCTACGACGCCTTTTCCCTCGACAATAACCGCAATACCCTTTCCGACCAACCGGGGCGGGATGCCCAGGAAACCCTGGCGCTGGCGCTGTCTGCTGATTGGGTGGCAAGCCCTCTATTTGCTGTGGTGGCAACTCTCGGCCTGGAAAATACCAACGTAGAGTACGGCTACGACGAGGATTGGACAAACACCGCCATTTGTGACGATCTCGCCTGCGATTCAAGCCTGTGGGGCTTTGATTGGTGGTACTCCACCACCGATACTTACAATCGCGACCGCAAATCAAAGCAGCTGGACATTCGTCTCATCTCCGCAGAGCAGGGCAAACTGTTTGGCGCTATCGATTGGGTAACCGGTCTCTACGGCATCGACCAGCAAGAAGACCTGGTCAGGGATTACAGCGGCGCAGCCAGCCTGTTTGATAACAGTTACGACACCCAGCGGCTTGCCTGGTATGGCGAACTTTCTATACCGCTGGCGGAAAAAATCACCTTTACCCTGGGTGGCCGCATTGAAGATTTTTCGGCGGACTACGACGACAGCAGAGGTGTCAGCGCAGAGCCTGAGGAAACACTTTGGGGCGGTGAAATGACCCTTGAATATCACACGAATGAAAATACTCTGGTGTATGGCTTGGTTTCCCGCGGCTTCAAGGCGGGCGGTGTCAATGGCGAAGCCCTGGGTAGAGCCGAAGAGCGCAATTTTGAGCAAAGCGTCATCGACTTTCTTGCCAGTCGCCTCACCTTTGACACTGAAACCGCGACAAATTTTGAGCTCGGCTTCAAGGGCAGTTACTGGCAGGATCGCTGGCAGCTTCGCCTTGCCGCCTTTTACATGGAGCGAGATGATGTCCAGCTCAAAGGCTGGTACAACGAAGGGCAATTATTTGTCGGTTACACCGATAACGGCGCCTCTGGAACCAATAAGGGCATAGAATTGGAAACCGCAGTAACGCCGGTTGACGACATACGATTTTTTGCTTCCCTGGGCTTTCTAGATACTGAAATAAAAGACTTTTATGTGCTCAGCGATACGGATGCCCTGGTGAATAAAAGTGGCAGGGATCAAGCCCATGCGCCCGCCTATCAGTTTAATATTGGCACTGAACTGGATCTTACGGACAGGCTCCAGATTCGTATCGAAACTGACGGCCGCGATGAGTTTTATTTTTCAGACAGTCACGATAAAAAATCAAAATCCTATGCACTGCTGCACGCCAGCCTAAACTATCGCATGGCAGATTTAACGCTAAAACTTTGGGGGCGCAACCTTGCGGATAAAGACTATGCCGTGAGGGGATTTTATTTTCCCAATGACCCAAGGGCGTTCTATGAAGATGATCAGGCTTACGTGCAGCTGGGCGATCCGCGCACCTATGGTGTCAGTGCCAGCTATGAGTTCTAACCCTATTTTTTGACTATTTTCAGGAGCCAGTTATGCAACTTTCAGCAGAAATTACCATGTATCCCCTTCAGGATGATTATTTGCCCAAAATTGAACGCTTTCTCGATGAGCTCAGCAAAATCGGGCAGGTGAAGCGGCAAACATTTCCCACCTGTACGGTATTGAGCGGCGACTATGATCAGGTGGTCAACCTTATTGCCAGAATGATGAAATGGAGTCACGAATCCCTGGGAAAAGCCGTCTTTGTTGTTAAATATTTGCCCGGCTACGAGGCTATTTAAATGGATGTTATTGGCGGTGAAATT